>Ga0075369_10000427_pt1 | contig 12808 bp, 14 predicted proteins | sample EndMethybrTD3034_FD_71400 | JGI IMG/M metagenome (GOLD analysis project Ga0075369, IMG submission 71400) | Populus endosphere microbial communities from Tennessee, USA - Endosphere MetaG P. TD hybrid TD303-4 | ecosystem: Host-associated > Plants > Roots > Endosphere | place: USA: Tennessee...
CTGCGGTGTGCCGCAGGGTGTGCATCGAGACGTGTTTGGCGTTAAGGCTGGGGCAGTTGGTCCTCGCGGTGGCAACGTGTGTGGCGAGCCGGTGTTCGAGTGCGTCGCGGGACAAGGGTTGTCCGTGAGGGCCGCAGAAAAGCGCCGAGCCTGGTCGGGTTACCCGTTCGGCGAGGTAGTTCGTGATAGTGGTTACGGTGGCTTTGGTCAGCGGGGTGATGCGTTGGCGGCGCCCTTTTCCGGTGCAGGCGATATGCGGCCCGGTGCCGAGGTGGATGTCGTCGTGGGTCAGTGAGCAGATCTCGCTGATCCGCAGACCGGTCTGCACGGTCATGGCCAGCAGGGCGTGGTCGCGTCGCCCGTTAGCGGATCAAGTTGGTGAGCTGAAAGCGCTTCAGAACGAGGGAAAGATCGTCGAAATCGGCCTATCGCAGTGCACGGTGCAACAACTTGACGAGGCGCGTGAAATCGCCGAGATCGTCAGTGTGCAAGGTCGATACAACGTCATGGACCGCGCCGCGCAAGACATGTTGGACGTTTGTGAACGCGATGGGCCCGCGTTCATTCCGTGGGCGCCAGTGGCGCAAGGCGGGCTGGCTGAGGCTCACAGTGCATTGGCAGAAATCGCCCGGGCACATGGTTGCGGCGAGGGGCAGGTCGCCATTGCCTGGTTGTTGCAAGTGTCACCGGTGATGCTGCCTATTCCCGGAACATCGCGTCGCACTCATTTGGAGGAGAACCTTGCGGCCGCGAAAGTGCAGCTGAGTCCGGAGGAGATCAAGACGCTGTCAGCCGCCGCCTGAGACAAGGACGCTTGGGCGAACTACTTGGTTGTCCCGGCCGAACCCCCGGTACGGCATTGTTCACAGCGAGGCGGTTGTCGCGGCGAATGCACCCAACAAGGTCACTGCGTCGGGTGCTGGGCCGTCTTCCGGGCAGTTGTAGATGAACAGTTGCTGATCGGGGGCCTCGGTGATCTCCGGCGCCTCAAAGTGCAGGCGCAGTTGGCCGAGTTGAGGATGATTGAATACCTTGTCCTCGCTGGTGCGTGGTCGTACCTCTTGAGTGGCCCAGAGGCCGGCGAACGCTGCGCTGTGAATTGAGATCTCTTCAACCACAGCGGAAATGCGGACATCAGCCGGAAATTCGACCAAACCCCACCGCAAGTTCGCGACGATCTGAGTGGCGACATGCTTCCAGTCGGCATAAAATCGCTCGGCTGCCGGATCGAGGAAAGCCATGCGCGCAAGGTTGTCGACGCGGCCGAACCCGCTGTACATCGCCCGGCCGTACGAATTGATCGCCAAGACGTTCAGTCCAACATCGACGACCACTGCCGTGTAGAGCCGTGTCGAGAAGAAGTTGAATTCCCGCCGTAACGGAGGCGTTCGGACGAGCCGGTGTTGCCGTGCGGGCAGGGTGCACAAGCGAGACAAGGTAAGCAGTGGCATGTGAATCCAGGCGGAGCGCGCGCGCTAGCGCAACTAGCACCTGCAGCGACGGGCGGTGCTCTCGCCCTTGTTCGAGCCGGCGGTAGTGATCGGTACTCAGCCCAGCCAGGAGGGCCACCTCCTCGCGACGAAGACCGCGCACCCGCCGATCGTCGCTGGGCTTTAACCCTGCTTCCTGTGGCGACACCGCTTCGCGGCGGGCGCGCAGGTAGGTACATAGCTCCATTGAGCGACCCGTCATGTTTCCTCCGTAATCGACAGTGCGGCATCGGCAAGGTCCATGCTCCTGCCGGACAACGCCGTGCGGGGTATCGGTGTCGACACCCAGCATGAAATTTCGGCGCATCCCGAACCTTTCGCCTCGGGATCGACATTCGGCGCCGAAACGTTCAGCACGTACTTTGCCCTACCTACAGCTGGTTTGGTTGGCGTCATATCCCGTAGGCCAGCGGTATCCGGCCACGGACCGGATTGGGCGGTGCTGCCGCAGACTCTACGGTCGGCTGTCGTGGAATGCGTTCAGCGGAGAAATGACGGTTTCTTGTACTCGTGACCCATCCAGCGCCCAGCGCAGTTCAGCGAATCCGGTTGCAAGACAACATAATCAGAATGCAAAGTGGCGGCTAGATCAGAAGAGTCTTTCGTCGCCGACCTCAGGTGTCGGCTTCTGCGGTGCAGAATGCGCGCAGAATAAAGGTTGTCTGATCCATGGTCACGGTGTAATTCTCCTTGCTTGCGTCGGTGGAGTCCGAATGAACGCGACTCGCTGCCTTGGGACACTATCCCGCCGCGACAGTACGCAGCGAGAACGGCGTGATCCGCGAGGCCCGCGTCGCGCTCGGTTCGGTGGCGCAGAGACCGTGGCGGCTCGACGCGATCGAGCCCGAACTCGTCGGGGTCGGCCTCAACCGGGACACCCTGCGGCCCATCATCAACCGTGCCATGACAGTCGCGCGTCCCTTGCCGAACAACGGCTTCAAGACGGTGCTGGCAGGCCGTGCTGACGTGCGGGCGCTGCTGATCGCCGGGGGTGCGCCGTGACATCAACGACGGTGACCACGAAGGAGTTTCCGCGTGTCGAGGCCGCGTCGAAGGTCACCGGCGCGGCGCTCTACACCGCCGATCACCACCGCGACGGGATGCTGTACGCGGTACTCGTGGGCGCACCCGTTGCCGCCGGCCGGCTGCCCGGCGTCGATACCCTATCGGGGTGGACCCGCCGATGCGCCACCGACCACAATTGATGAGATGACCAATAGCCCGGAACATGTTGCCGCAGCCATTATTCGGGCCGCTGAGGCCGACGATCCGCCCCGGCGGCTGGTTCTCGGTTCTGATGCATGGACCCTGATCACCCAGGGGCTTCGAGCCGGCTCGTCGAGGTCGTGTGCATCACCGGCCTCGTTCGGGGACGACGCCGACAGCGGGGAATCTGTTTCGCACGCTGTTTCTTGGCAAACGAATACCGCACGGTTCGAATACTGCACCTCCGCCAGTTGCCTGGGAAGTGGCGCGTTAACTGTCGGTTGGTCACTCCATCACGACGACCATTTTTCCGCCGGCTTCCCCTGCCTCCATGATTCGGTGTGCTTCGTGAATCTCGTCGAAGGAGAAAACGCGTGATGGCTTTGAGTCGAGTCCGCCATCAGCCACCTGCTGTGCGATGTGTTGGAGAGGCACGTCGGACAATGCGAAGCCGGGAGTCCCGAATACAAAGCTGCCGAAGAACGTGAGGTACACGCCGCTGGCCATTCGTTGGAGTGGGTTGAAGTCCGGGATCGGCGCCAGTCCGCCCAGCCACCCCGCGAGGCAGGCACTGCCGCCGCGACACAACATATCGAGGGAATCGAGAATGGTGCTGTTTCCGACGAGATCGAGTACCGCGTCGATCTGTTTGGCCTCCGGGATGTGCGTGGCCAGGTCTGGCCGTTCCACCTCGACACGTGGAACTCCGAGATTCTCCAGCAGGGGAAAGCGTTCCGGGTTGCGCGTGGTCGCGATGACGCGGGCGCCGGCGGCGGCCGCCAACTTGACCGCCGCCTGCCCAAACGATGACGTCGCGCCGCGCACCACGAGGGTTTGGTCGGCGGTGAGATTGAGGTTGCGGAAGAGGCATGTCCACGCGGTTGCATAGGTTTCGGGCAGCGCCGCCAACTGAGCCCACGGCAGGTCGGAGTTGATTGGCGCGACGTTGGCGGCGCGGACGCGGGTGTACTCGGCGTAACTGCCGTTGATGGTTCGCCCCAGGCCACCCATCAGCGCCGCCACCTTGGCCCCGACCCGAAACTCCCCACCCGGGCATGAGTCGACAATCCCCACGCATTCGATGCCGCTTACCTCGGCGGCTTCTGCCCATTCGCCTCTTCGCATGTGCATCTCGGCGTGATTGATGCCGAATCCCTTGACCTTGATGACGACCTCGCCGACCTTGGGCAGCGGCTTGGGGATATCCGTGTAGACGAGGCTGTCGAGCCCGCCGAATTTCTGCAGGATGATCGCGCACATGTTTTCTCCGCCCGCGCGTTCGCGTACCACCGTCGGCGCGGCGGGCAGAGAGCCTTGCGCTGCTGGGGATGTGGTAGGGCCGGGGTCATAGTCGAGACGATCCATCGTTGGTGCCTTTCGTGGTTGTGCTTAGTCTTAGTCATGCGGTTGACGCACATTCGAGAGCAGGGCGCCTAAGCCCTCGGCCATCGTCGGATGGGCCAAAACGGCGTCGCGCAGTGCCGTGTAGGGCAGGCCGGCAATCATCGCCGTTTGTACCGCGGCCATTACCTCACCGGCTTCGGCGCCGATCATCGTGAAGCCGAGTATGCGATCGTCGTGCCCGGCAACCAACGTCTTCATGAATCCCCTTGTCTCACCCGTTGTCTGGGTACGAAGCACCGCGCTCATCGGCAGTTTCGCGACCCGGACGTCGATGCTCCGGCGTCGTGCCTCATGTTCGGTCACGCCGACGTGCGCCAGTTGGGGGTCGGTGAACATGCAGTGCGGAACCAATCGGTCGCGGGTGGTCCGGTTTCCGCCGGCCAGATTGTCTCGAATGATCCGATAGTCATCAAAGGACACATGTGTGAATTGGGGTTGTCCAGAACAACACTCGCCGATTCCCCACACATTCGGCGCGCTGGTCTCCAACCGCTCGTTGACCTCCAGGTAGCCACGACTGTCCAGCCTGACGCCCGCCACATCCAGACCAATGCCGGCGGTATTCGGAATGCGTCCGGCGGCGACCAGGATGTCGGTGCCGGAAACGGTGTGCTCACCCAACGGCGTGCGGACGATGACGCCCACTTCGTCACCAGAGCGGCCCCGCACACCTACTGTGTCTGCCGCTTCCAGCACATCGATCCCCTCGTCGGTGAGCATGCGGCGTATCTCATCCGCGACGTCGTCATCTTCGCGGGCGGCGACGTGCGGACCATGTTGGATGATCGTCACCCGGCTGCCGAACCGGCGATATGCCTGGGCGAATTCCAGGCCGACGTAACCGCCGCCGACGACGATCAGATGTGGTGGTACATAGTCGAGTTCGAGCACCTCGATGTTGGTCATGGGTGCCGCGGCAGCCAGTCCAGGAATGTCTGGAATCGCCGCATGAGTTCCCAAGTTGAGGAAGACCTGGCCGCCGACCAGTTCACGGGTCCCGCCGTCGTTGAGCTGAACCTCCAACGTGCGCGGCGCCAGGAAACGCCCGCTTCCCATGATCAGCTCGGCGCCGCTGCTCTCGTACTGCTTCAGTGTGCCCGCGATCATGTCGTCGACCATCTCTTGTTTGCGCTGCCTGACCTTGGCCATGTCGACCGGGGGCAACCCAGTCCCCGCGCCGAGGATGTCGGCGTGCCGCAGCAGGTCGTTGACCTTCGCGCTCCAGATCTCGTTCTTGCTCGGTAAGCAATTGATGTTGGGACATGAGCCACCGATCCACCGGCGCTCTACCACCGCGGTGCGCCGCCCTGACCGGGCCAGATGCCAGGCCAGGTACATGCCGCCGTTTCCACCGCCCAGAATGAGGGCGTCAAACCGTTCAGAATCGTCCATAGCCTTATCCCGTGTTCTCTGTGTTTAGGTATCGTCGTCTCGTCTCTCCGGTGGGCGACGAATCACCCTGCCAGCAGAGGTATTTCCCGCCTGGCCGTCCTGGCAGAGCGCGGGGACCACCCGGCCCGGGGGGCCTTGTTGCCGGTCAGCCCTGTAGACCCCGTGGCCAGTATTCTGGGCCCGGCGACCCAAAAGTGTCCAGGGTCATTCCCCTATGAATTGTCTGTGAAAATGGGATGCATGACCCATACTGTCGAGAACGTCTCCTCGCAGGTGCATACTGGGCTGTACAACCCAGATGGCGGGTGCCCGGCGGCGCGTCGTCATATCAGACCGCTGCGGCTCTCGATTGCGGGCAAACCGCAGCGGAATCGCCCACCGGCTCAGTAGGAACCACACATGGCCGCTGTTCACCATCGTTACGCCACGATCGACCGTCATCGGTTGTTCTTCCGCGCAGCCGGCGACCCAGATGCGCCTGCGCTGGTGCTCCTGCACGGATTTCCGACCAGCTCCCATATGTTCCGGCAGCTGCTGCCGGCGCTTGCCGAGCGCATCACGTGATCGCAACGCACCGTCTGGGCTTCGGGCTGTCCGACGCGCCCGGGGTCGACGAGTTCGACTACACCTTCGACGCCCTGACCGTATTGACGGCAGGCGTGCTGCGTACACTGGGAATCGATCGGTACGCCATGTTTGTGCAGGACTACGGAGCCCCGATCGGATGGCGGCTCGCGCTTCGTGACCCAACCGCCATCACGGCGATCATCAGCCAGAACGGCAACGGTTACGACGCCGGCTTTGTGGAGAGCTTCTGGAAAGCGGTGTGGGACTACCATACTGAGCAGACAGCCCAGACCGACGCGGCAGTGCGGCAGTTTCTCACCCTGGACGCCACCCGTTGGCAATACGTCACCGGGGTGGCGGACGAGACGTTGGTTGACCCCGAAACCTGGTATCACGACTATGCCCTGATATCGCGTCCCAAGCACCATCCGGCCTGACCCATCCGGGACACACTGGGTTGAATGTCCCATAATGTTGGAGTCGGCCCGCTAGCCTGACGCAATGGCTAGCGCCGGCCTGCAGGACGAGCAGCGGTGGACCGGCAAGGGTCGGGCCACCCGCGAGCGGATCGTGCAGGCCGCCGCCGAGCTGATCCTTGATGATGGGCTGTCGGCGTTGACCATGGTCAACGTGCGCAAGGCCGCGTCGGTCAGCGGCTCGCAGCTTGCCCACTATTTCGTCGACAAGCAGGCGTTGATCCGTGCGGTCATCGCCCGCCAGATAGGGGTCGTGCTGGATTTTCACCGCCAACCCAAACTCCACGGTCTGCAGTCATTCGACGACTTCGAACGCTGGATCGATCTGAACATGCGCTACCTGCGACGCATCGCCTATTCCGGCACCCCCACCTTTCATGCCCTCGCGGGGCAGCTCGCGAAGTCCGATGACGCCATCCGGGAGGCGGTTGCGACAGCCTACTGGCGATGGGTTGCGCTGCTTGAGCAGTCGATCCAGCGGATGAAGGACCACGGTGTTCTCATCTCCGATGCCGACCCGCGCCTGCTGGCGTTGGTCATCGTCAGCGCTCACCAGGGCGGCGGCACGATGACCTTCACCTACCGCCAGGAGTGGCCGCATGCCGGCGCCGTGCGATTCGCGGTGAACTATCTGCGCGCGTTCGCAGCCGACCCCGCCGAACGGGCGCCGCGCCCACCCCGCCGGCTCCGCGGCCCCAGCCAGCGCCGTTGGGCCTCGGCGGAAGATGGTGACACCGGGTCCGACGCCACGGCGCGATTGACCCCCAAGGGACAGGAGACCCGGGCGCGCATCGTTGACGCCACCACCGAGCTGATGTTCTCCCGAGGCGTCGCCGGCACCAGCCTCATCGATGTGCGCGGGAAGGCCGCGGTAAGCGGGTCGCAGCTCTCGCACTATTTTCACGACAAGCGCGACCTGACCCGCGAGGTCATCGCCGCACGCAGCCGCGATGTCGTCGCGTTTCACACCCAGCCGCACCTGGGCTCCCTCGACAGCCTCGGGGCGCTGCAGGCATGGGCCGAAGCATGTGTGGCCGACACCGACGCCGTCTACCGCCGGGGCGGATGCGTCTACGGATCCCTTGCCGGCGAACTGCTCGAAGCCGGCGACGACATCCTCGATGATCTCGCCGCCGGCTATGACCGGTGGCTCGCGCTGTTCCGGTCCGGGCTCACCGCGATGCGCGGGCGCGGCGATCTGCGACCCGACGCCGACCCGCGCCACCTCGCGGTCGCGCTGGTGGCCGCCCACCAGGGCGGCGCCATGGTCACCTATGCCACCGGCAGCGCAGAACCGCTCCGCGCAGCGGTCAACGCCGGCGTCGACTACGTGCACTCGTTCGCGCCCGCTCCACAACCGCGCATACCGCGAACACGGTCGCGACACAAAGCCAGATCATCCTGACCGCAGCCAGGGCCGTGGTGCGCCAACTGATTTCAGCCAGGGAAGGACAGAGAACATGGAACCCGTAAGGTCGGCATCACCAGCAGTGCTTGTGTTCGACGTGAACGAAACACTCATCGACATCGAAGCCATGACACCGCTTTTCACGCAGATCTTCGGTGATCCGCGGGCGATGCGGGAATGGTTCGCCCAACTCGTTACGTACTCGATGACTACCGCGCTCGCACGTCACTACATCGACTTCTTCACTCTCGGCCAGGCGGTGTTGAGGATGCTCGCCGACATCTACGGGGTGCCCCTCACCAGCGATGATCTGTATCGCATCAGGGAAGCCATGTTGACGATGCCGGCTCACCCCGACGTCGCCGATGCGTTGACCGACCTGCGCGACAACGGCTTCCGGCTCGTCACGCTGACGAACTCACCGCCAAACCCGGATGGGCAGAGCCCCCTGGAGCATGCCGGGCTAGGCGGCTTTTTCGAGCGGCAGTTCAGCGTCGATGCCCGCCGCACCTACAAGCCTGACCCGGTGGTTTATCGATCTGTGTGCTCAGAACTCGCGGTCGCGCCCTCAGACTGCATGATGGTCGCTGCCCACGTGTGGGACACCATCGGCGCGCAAAGCGTCGGGTTCAGCGCTGCTTTGGTCACGCGGTCCGGCAATGCACCGCTACCGACCGACGGTTTACCGCAACCGAATCACGTCGTCGGCGATCTGCACCAGCTCGCCCAACGGCTGGACACCTCATCACGTGGGGTGAGCGGTTTGAGTTGTTAATTCTGCGCCGAGAAGTGGCGCATTAGCGCTATGAACAGTCAGTTTCGACGGGTTCGCCCAGGGCGAGGAGCAGGCTACGGGATGCGATCCGCCGTACGTTCGTGACGTTCAACTTCGCGCGCCCAGCCGTGGGTCTCGGCGTCCCCTGCGAGTGTCTGTTCCATGCAGAGCCGTTCTCGGAGCCGTGGGGCGTACTTCGGCGTGGTAAGAAACTTCGGATGCTGCAGTTCATGCCGTGCCTGATCCGTCATCATCGTGGGGCGGAGCTGGTCGCGATTACCCCCGGGCATCCGCTGCTGGATGACTACCTGGCTTTCGTTGCGGCCCGAGCTCGGAGGAACACCTGGCTGGCCGTGGCGTCTGATTTGGAGATCTTATTCGGTGTGGTGGCCAAGGAGCCGGCACACGTGAGCGCGGCGGATGTGTTGGGGTTCTTGGCTTCTCAGCGTGCTGCGCGTCGCGGCGAACGGGTGGTCGGCTCGAGGACGGGAGCCGGGGTTGGCGGCGCGCACGATCGCCCGCCGGTTGTCGAGTGTGCGTGGTCTGTACGCCTACCTCGCGGCCCGAGGTGACACCGGTGTGAGGCACAACCCGGTTCCGAGCAGCCTGGCCGCCCGCCGCCCGGGTGCTCGGCGCGGCAGGGGCGGGGTGGCGTTGGTCCGCACCCCGCGCATGTTGCCGCGGGTGCTGGCGCCCAGCGAGGTCGACGCGCTGTGGGCGGCGTTGCGTACCCACCGCGACCAGGCCATGGTCGAGGCGATGTTGCTGGGTGGCCTGCGCCGCTGCGAGGTGCTGGGTCTGCGTCTCGAGGACGTCAATGCCGGTGAGCGGCGGGTGTTCGTGGCCGAGGGCAAGGGTGGTCGGCAGCGGATGGTGCCGGTGTCGGCGCGGTTTTTCGCCTCGTTGGGGGACTATCTGGAACACGAGCGGCCGCGGGTGTCGACGGATCGGGTGTTCGTGGTGTTGAAGGGATCGCGGCGCGGTGAGCCGTTGTCTGCGGCGGGCCTGGATGAGATCCTCGATGGTGCGCGCGGGCGCGCCGGGTACAGCCAGGCGACGTGCCATCAACTGCGGCACCGTGTTTCACCCGGCTGCGGGAGGCCGGGATGGCACTGGAGGCTATCCAGGCCCAGGCTGGCCACGCCTCGATCGACTCCACCCGCATCTACCTGCACCTGGCCACGGAAGTCCGGCGGCGTATTCGCCTGCGCGCTCGAGCAGGCGGGGAACGCCTGTCTCCAGTGACGGGCCAAAGGCGGTGTCGTGTGGACGTTCACCTTGGAGCCAGCGGGTGTAGATGGCTTCGCAAAAGATCGCGGCCTTCCACAAGGCGAGGGTCTGGTACCAGGGCAGATAGGAGGTATCGAGCCCGGACTGGGTGGCATAGCGTTGGGCGAGCTCGGTGCTCGACCGAAAGCCCGGTTGACCCGTGACGCGGTCGAGTATGAGCAGCGGCGCGTTCGGGAGGTCGGCGGCGTCGTCTGCGGTCGCGACGACCTCGGTGTTGTCTGGCTCGGTAAACATCACCCATGCACCTCTCGGATCACTGGCTCGGCTTGACGCGGCTCACCGGACTCGACGGCCTTTCGCCGGGCGGCGGATGCTTTGCGCGCGATCGCCCATTTGTGGGTCTCGTTGGTGCCGTCGTAGATGCGGAACGGGCGGACTTCGTTGAGATACTGGGCCAGCGGCAGCCCGTCTGAAACGCCGCCGCAGATCTGGACCGCCCGATCGATCACGCGGTGAATTGCTTCGGAACAATGGACTTTCGCGACCGATGACATCGCGGAACACCGCTTGGGATCTGTTTCGAGCAGTCTCGCAACCTTCGTGATGATCGCGTCGGATGTCTCGATGTCGATGACGGACTCCGCGATGAGGTTTTGAGTCAGGCCCAGATCCTTCAAAGCGGACCCGAAGAGCTCCCGTTCCTCGGCGCGGTCGAGCGCGATGTCCAGTGCTCGGCGCGCCAGGCCGAGCCAGCGCATGCAGTGCGTCAGCCGGGCGGGACCGAGTCGCACCTGCGCGTACCGGAACCCCGCACCTACCTCGCCGATCACGGCATCGGCGTCGATCTCGCAGTTTTCGAAATAGACGTGCGGATGTCCGCCGGTGATGTACCGGTCAATGGTGTGGATCGGTTCACCCACGCGGACGCCGGGGTTGTCCATGTCGACGAGGAACATCGTCGCCCCTTCGGGCGCGTCGCCGTCGGCCGCGGTCTTGGCCATGACGATGCAGAAGCCCGCGCCAATAGCGCCGCTGATAAACCGCTTGTGCCCGTTGATGATCCAGTGATCACCAGAGCGGGTGGCGGTGGTTCGGCGGGGCCAGGCGGGCGTGCCTGCGCGTCAGTCTAGCGACGGCACCAGCAACACCTTGTTCGCTTCCCCGGAGAGAAGCTCGATTGCTGCATCCACCTCGGTCAGGGGCAGACGATGAGTGACCAACCAGCTGAGGTCGAGACGTCCGGATTCGACAAGCAGGACAAGCTGTTCCCAGGTGTCTCAGAGCCGTCGGCCGAAAATTCCCCGCAGCGTGATCCCACGCTTGTTGATGTATGCGGCCACATCGATCGGGACCGGCTCACCGGGATGTCCGATGGTGACAACGGTTGCTTCACGGCGAAGAGCAGCGAAAAGCGTTGCCAAGACACCGCGAACGCCTGACACTTCGAAGGCAACGTCGAAGCCCCCGCGGAATGCGGCGATCTCGTGACACGTCTCGACTACGGGATCGCTGGGTTCGAGCACCCGGGCGCCGAGGGCTTTGGCGTGATTGCGGCGGTACGGATTAGGCTCCACTGCAACCACATTGGCAGCCCCCATGGCAATGGCGATCTGGATGAGCGCCAGTCCTACCGGTCCGCATCCGTTGACGAGAACGTTCTGGCCGGCGACTCCGGAGCCGCTGCGCTGAATTGCGTGTACCGCGACGCCCGCTGACTCGAGCAACGCGCCGACCTCAAGGGAAACTTCTTCGGGCAGCGCGACACAGATACCCGCTGGCACGGCGACGCGCTCGGCGAAGACACCGTCGATGTGCATGCCGAGGATGCCGGTGCGCTCACATGTATGGGCGCAACCGGTGCGACAGGCAAAGCACGTGCCGCAGATCAGGTGACTCTCCAGTGCCACTCGATCACCGACGCTCAGGCCGGTGACATCCTTACCGACCTCCAGAATGGTGCCCGAACCCTCGTGGCCGGTGACGACCGGAAGATTCAATCCGAAGGCCTGCGCCGACGGGCTCCACTCGTAGACTTCGCGATCGGTTCCGCACAGCGACGCGGCGGCGACCTCGATCAGTACGTCGCCAGCGCCGGGGGCGGGCTCGGGGAGGTCCTTAGCGACCTCGAAACCCCTCTCAGAACTACCTTTTACCACACCGAGCATGACACTCACCTTTCCTGGAGTTGGCCGGCGAAGGACCGGAATAATGACGGGCCACCGACTTGGCCGCCCTTGAGGAGAAGGCGGCAGCCGGCGATGTCTGAGTCGTCGTCGGCCACGCAGATCGGTCCGGCGGTGACGAACAGCTCCGCGATTCGTAGATGACTGATGTGCAGGGCAGTCAACGCGTGGCTGGAGGTGTCACCGCCGCAGATGACGACGTCGCGAGTCAGCCCCGCCTGCGCCATCCGCCCCGCGACCGCTCCGATGGCCGTGCCGACTTCCTGCGCGCCGGCACCGCTGGACAGTCGAACGTCCTTCGGACCCCGGGCGGTGTGTGCCACGACGTCCTGATTCGCGGCGAGGGCGGCCTCGATGGCATGCACCCATTCGGAGTCTGCGCCGGCAGCCAACGCCGAGGCAGGGATGGGTACATCGACCCAACCGTGCGCGACCGCTTCGTCGATCTGGGCGGCTGTGGTCGACGACGCCGAGGCCGAAACGACCAGCACCGGCCCGGACGACTTCGTCGGCCGGGCCGGTGCCGCGTCCATGCCGGTGTGATTGCGGGCCAGTGCCGCCATGATGCCGCCCGAACCGACGACCACAGCTGGTCCGCGTGCCGGTCCGTGGGCGAGCAGCGCCCGAGCGGCAGTATCCATATGCCCTGGGTCTACGGCGTCGACGGCGAAGGAGCG
>Ga0075369_10000428_pt1 | contig 12783 bp, 9 predicted proteins | sample EndMethybrTD3034_FD_71400 | JGI IMG/M metagenome (GOLD analysis project Ga0075369, IMG submission 71400) | Populus endosphere microbial communities from Tennessee, USA - Endosphere MetaG P. TD hybrid TD303-4 | ecosystem: Host-associated > Plants > Roots > Endosphere | place: USA: Tennessee...
CTGCAAGACGGGCTGGTTGGTCGCCGGCGGAAAACGCACCTCGTCCCGATCGGTGCTCGACGCAGTCTCCGGGCGCGGCGGCAAAGCGCCGAAGGTTTCAGCCGTCAGCCGGATCGCCTCGTCCACCGTGACGTCGCCGACGATGGTGACATCGATCGGGCCGTTGGAAACCATCGGCCGGAACAGCGCCTCGAAATCGTCCGGCTTGGCGGCGGACAATTGCGCGCGGTCGGGGAAGGTCCAGCGCAGATCTCCGGAATGCACGAGACCTGCGAAATCGCGGCTGACAACGCCGCCGGGCGACGCGTCATACTGATCGAGGCCGCTCAAATAGGCCTGCTGCACACGCTTGAACGCCTCGGGGCGGTAGGCTGGATCGGAGGTGTAAGCGGTCATCAGTTGCAGCTGTGTCGCAAGATCTTCCGTCCGTGTCCGACCGTCGAACCTGAAGGAGCTGTCGCCGACCGAGAAGTCGACGCCGACGATGTTGGCCGTCAGCGCTTTCTGTATATCCTCGTAATCCATGGCCTTCACGCCGGATAGCACCACGGCCGGAGATGCCCAGGTCGCGAGGGAACGGTCGCGCGGCAGATCCAGCCGACCGCGGCCGATATCTTCGCGCACCAGCACTTCGTTGGCACGCAGTTTGGTTGGCTTGACGGTCAGCCGCACGCCATTGGAAAAGCGCACCATGGTCAAGCCAAGATCTTCGACGGCGCGGCGTTCGACCACTGCGCCCGGCTCGCCGAAATGGGTGTAGGGCCAGGCGACGTCAGCAGCACCGGATGGCGCCGAGACGTCAATGGCATTCGAAGCGTCATAGACTTGCCGAACCGTGTCGGCTCCGCCCTGCGGTGATTGGGGCGTCTGCAGCACGACCTGCGGACCGTTGCCGGAGAAAGCACGCTGAAGGGCTTGATTGACCTCGGCCATCGTGACGCCCTTCGTTATCGTCTCGAACAGCGAGAGGTCTTCGGCAGGCGAGGTGAAGACTTGATCGTCGTCGACGCTGCCAGCCAGCGCCGAGGCGATGTCGGTGGTCGCGCGCGTCGCGGCTCCGTCTGCGGCAGCTTGCAGAGCCAAGCGATATTCGCGGATTTCGCGATCGATCTCCGCCTTTTCAACGCCGAATTTTTGGATACGACGCTGTTCCTGGTCGATGGCCGTGAGCGCTGCCTGCCATTTGTCCGCCTCGGAATTTGCCGAGACCAGGACGACATGCGCGGAATCGAGGAGATCCTGCGAGCCGACGCCCGCGCTGATGAAAGGGGCATCCGCCTTGCTGGCGATAGCGCTCACCCGCCGTTTGAGCACCAGCAGCCCGAGATCCTCAATAAGCTCGGCGCGGCGCCTGGCAGAGGTATCAGGCGCGGCGTCATAGGGACGCGTCCAGGCGACCTGTATGCTCGTCATGCCGCCGGGAACAGTGATCACCTCGGCACTTTCGCCTTTCGCCGCCAGTGTGCCAAGATCCGGTTTTGCCGGCGCCGGCCCCACGGCCTTCCAGTCGCCGAAGCGCTGCCGGATTTCGGTTTCCATGGCGGCCGGGTCGATATCGCCCACTACGATCAACGTTGCCCGATCGGGTCGGTAGTTGGCCCGGTAATAATCACGGACGAGGTCTACGGGCGCATTGCTGATGATGTCGGCTTTGCCGATCGGCACGCGCATGGTCGCGCGCTGGCCGGCGAGCAACGAATTCATGATTCCGAGCGCTGCGCGAGACTGCGGTGTATCGCGCAGCCGCTCTTCCGACAGGATGACGCCGCGTTCGCGATCGAAAGCTCCGGCATCGAGGGTCAGCTCGCTCGCCGTTTCCCGCATCAGCATCAGGCCCGTCGAAACTGTGTCCGCATCGACCTCGGGCAGATCGAGCGCATAGACAGTCTCGTCATAAGAGGTATGGGCGTTGGTGTCCGGTCCAAAGGCCAGGCCCTTGCGCTGCAAGATACGGATCATCTCCCCTTCGGCGACATGCGTCGAACCCTTGAAGGCCATGTGCTCGAGAAAATGCGCCAGACCCTGCTGGTTGTCGTTTTCCTCGAGCGAGCCGGCGCCGATGCGAAAGCGGATCGCGGCCTGTCCGGGCGGCGTGACGTTGCGCATGATCGCAAACCGCATGCCGTTGGCGAGCGTGCCGAAATGCACGCCAGTCTCGGCTTGCAGGTCGCTTTGCGTTTGCGGCCAAGGCTCGGATGGGGTGTCCGCATAGGCTGGCAACGCGAAGTTTGCAGCAAGGCAGACCGCCGCGAGAAACCACCGCGCCGTGGAGCATTCCATTTGTTTGTGAGACATTCTTGTCCAGGTGATGAGCAGGAGAAGGGTAGATAGCGTCGATTCGACTATTCCACAGGTTGCATTTCGCATCAACGTCCATGTGCGCGAATGGATAAGAAGGAGACAATTCCGGCCAAGCGTCAGACCAATGTCATTGAACCCACTTAAAGGATTGCGCCTTGATGAGGTTACCAGGAGGCGCTTTCATGGCGACGTTGGAGCAGGTCGCATTCCGGGCAGGCTGCTCGCTGGCGACCGCAAGCCGTGTTCTCAACCGCAACGGACCGGCGAGCGACCTGATGGTGCGCAAAGTGCGCCGTGCGGCCGCCGAACTCGGTTATCACTCCGCCGGCAGGCTTGGCCGCAGGCCCGTGGTCGGCGTGCTGATCCCGAGCATCACCAATCCGGTCTTTGCCTCGTCGTTGTCGAGCATCCAGAACCGCATGCTGGTGGCCGGCCACGGCGTCTTGATCGCCCAGTCGAATTACGATCCGGCGCGCGAGGCCGATGCCGTGGCAGCCCTCCTGAACGACCGGCCGACCGGGCTGATCCTCACCGTCTGCGATCCCTCGACCAGCCAGGCGCTGCTTGCCAGGCTGCCGCCGACCGTGCTGCTCAACAACCTGCCGACGGCGCAATTTCCGGCGGCTGTCACCGCCGACAATCGCGGCGCCGGCCGCGAGATCACGGCGTTCCTGATCGGCATGGGTCATCGCCGCATTCTGTTTCTTTCCGGCAATTTCGCTGCCTCCGATCGCGCGCGGCTTCGCTACCAGGGTTATCTCGACGCCATGGCCGAGAGCGGGCTTGCACCGCTCGATGTGATGCAGATCCCCTTCGTCAACGGTTTTGACCAACTCGATCTCGGCATGGCGATGACCTCGCTTGCGCCGACGGCGATCATCGCCTCGAACGATCTTCTGGCGCTCGGCGTCATCGGCGCGCTGAAGCGCGAAGGGCTCTCGGTGCCGGGCGATGTTTCGGTCGCCGGCTTCGACGGCATCGCCATCGGCCGGCTGATCGATCCGCCGCTGACGACGATCGAAATGCCGGATGCCAGCATGGGGGCGACGGCCGCCTCGCTGCTCCTCGACATGGCGGAGAATGCCGCCCCTGCCCGTCATCTCGACGTCGCCTATACGCTACGCCGCGGCGGCACGGTGCGCGCCATCTGAGAAGCTAGGGAAAAGAAGAGGCCGCCACGCGCTCGGCATGGCGACCCCTGCCCTATGCCTGGTGAGAAAGGAGATCAGCTGCGCGGCAGCATGTCCTCGACGTCAGCGGCCGCGTCGTCGAGCGCTTCCTTCGGCTCGGCCGACTGGTCGACGATGCGCGACAGGTTGTCGACGATCGTCTGCGTGACCTTGACGCCGTTCGAGCCGGGGAAGGCATACCAGGGGATCATCACCGGCATCTGGCTGAGGCCGGCCTGGAACAGCGGGTTCTGCTTGTAGAAATCGCCGAGATATTCGGGTGACTTCGCGGCAAGCTCATTGTTCGGAACATAACCGGTGCCAGGCACGACGACGGAAGCACCGTAGGGGCCGGCGGCGAATTTAGCGAACTTCCAGGCAGCATCCTGCTTGGCGGCGTCATGCGTCAGGATGACGACGGCGTTGCCGCCCGTCGGCAGGCGGCCGTTCACCGAGTCGATCAGCGGGATCCTGGCAGTGCGCAGATCGAACTTGTTGCCGACATTCTTGATCGTGTTGCGCAGCGCGCCCGTCGTCTGGAATTCGAAACCGACCTTGCCGGCTGCGAAAGCCTGTTCGCCTGCGGGCTTGGTGAAGACAGGCATGCCGCCCTCGGTGACCAAGCGATGCAGGACTTCGACGGCCTTCTGACCTTCCGGACCGTTGAAGGCAACCTTGCTTTCGTCATCGCTCAGCATCTTGCCGCCGGCGCCGAAGAGGAGAGCCGAAAACATCCAGTCGTCGCCCTGCCAGCGGAAATCGATGCCGTCGACACCGTTGCCGAGCGCCTTGATCTTGCCGCCGAGCGCGATGACCTCATCCCAGGTCTTCGGCGGATTGTCGGGGTTACCGCCAGCCGCCTTCACGAGATCGGCGTTGTAATACATGATCGGGTTGGAGGTCGCGAAAGCCAGCCCCACCTGCTTGCCCTTGACTTGGGCGAGCTTGAGGATCGTGTCGGAGAAGCCTTGCTCGGCCATGTTGCCGTCCTTCTTGACGAGCGGACCGAGGTCGACGGCGACGTCGCGTTCGTCAAGCATGCGCAGGCGGTTGAGGCCGATGAAGGTGATATCGGGCATTTCGCTGGTGCCGACCTGACGAAGGATCGTCTGGATGCCTTCTTCATAGGTGGCCGAGGGGCTGGCGAACTGGATCTTGATATCGGGGTTTTCTACCATGAATTTCTTCGAGATCGTGTCCATCACGTCCTTGAAGAAGCCCGGCATCGGGTAGTGAACCGTCAGCGTCGTCTCGGCATGCGCGGGAAGCGCGATTGCCAAGGATACGGCCGCTGCGGCGAGAATCTGGGTGATATGTTTCATCGCTCGTTCTCCTGGGTTGAAACCGGTCAGCCTTTGAGTCCGGTCATGGTGATGCCCTCGACGAAACGCTTCTGCGCAAGCAGGAAGGCGGCGACGAGGGGAAGGGTAATCATGAGGGTCGCCGCCATCAGTGCGCCGTAGTCGTCGCCGGCCTCTGCGGCGCGGAAATACATCAGGCCCAGCGGCGGCGTGGCGTAGTCCTGCTTGCTGATGACGATCAGCGGCCAGTAGAGATCGTTCCAATGGGCAACGACCGAGAAGATGGCAAAGGCGGTGACCGCCGGCCAGGCATTCGGCACGATGACGCGGGCAACGATCCCGATTTCCGACATGCCGTCGAGACGGGCGGCATGGATGAGATCATCCGGCATGGCGCGGAAGAACTGCAGGAACATGAAGATCGCGAAGACCGAAATGGTGAAGGGCGCGACCAGGGCGGCATAGCTGTTGAGCAGCGAAGCGCGGTCGAAGGCGACATAGAGCGGCAGCGCGGTCGCATGGATCGGCACCAGCAGGCCGAGCATGACCAGCACCATCATGGCGCGGGCGGCACCAAAGCGCAGCTTCGCCATGGCGTAGGCGCAGGGGATCGCCACCAGCACCTGGAAGAAGAAGATCAGCCCGCAGACGACGACGCCGTTCCACAAGAGCCGCGCCATCGGCACCCGGCTCAAAGCCTTGGCAAAATTCTCGACATAGGTGAGATGCGCCGGGATGAGCGATAGCGACGAGGTGAAGATATCGCTCTGTGCCTTGCCAGCCGTCGAGATCATGAAGGCGTAGGGCGACAGAAAGACGATCGCGCCCAGTGAGAGCAGGGTCAGGCGGATGATCCTGCCGAGGGAAAAAGCGCTGGTCATCATGTGTAATGCACCCGGCGATCGAGGACGCGATACTGCAGGAACATCAGCACCACCAGGATCAGCAGGAAGACCACCGTCATCGCCGAGGCATACCCAACGCGCAGATAGACGAAGCCTTCCTGGTAGATGGTAAAGAGCAGCACTTCCGACGCCTTGTTGGGGCCGCCGTCGGTCAGGGTCTTGACCGTCTCAAAGACCTTGACCGCATTGGTGATGCTGATGGTGATGACGAAGAGCGTCGTCGGCCCGAGCATCGGCCAGGTCACCAGCAGGAAGCGGTCGAAGGAGGATCTGGCGCCATCCACTTCGGCGGCGGCGTAAAGCTCACGCGGGATCGCCGTCAGTCCGGCCAGGAACAGCACCATGTTGAAGCCGGCCGATTGCCAGACGCCGATGATCGAGAGGCTGTAAAGCACGGTGCCGGAGCTGCCCAACCAGTTCGGACCGGGAAGCCCGACAAGGGCCAGCAGCGCATTGATCGGGCCGATTGTGGGGTGGAACATATATTGCCAGACGGTCGCCATGGCGACGATCAGCGAGGCGACCGGCAGGAAATAGGCGGTGCGGAAGAAGCTGCGCGCCGCGGTTTCGCTCTCGATCAGCATGGCAATGCCGAGGCCGAGAAGGATCGAGACGGGGGCGACGATCGCCGTATAGACCGTCGTATTCCACAGCGACTTGCGAAAGGTGCGGTCGGTGATCAGGTGCGCATAATTCTCGAAGCCGACGAAACGGAACTTGCCGAAGCCGAGTTCGAAATCGGTGAAGCCGAGCACGATCACAGATGCAACCGGCAAGAGCACGAAGAGGAACAGCAGGATCATCGCCGGCAGCACCAGCATCCAGGCGATCTGGGCCTCGCTGCGCCGATGCGCAGCGGCGGAATCATGCGGCGCAGCCATCGAGACGACGCTAGCCATGCGCCCTCTCCCATTGAGAGTGGCCCGCCATCAGCCCGGCATCGGCGGAGCCGAGCCCGGCATCGGCAGAGCCGAGCCCGGCATCACCTGCGGTGAGCCCGGCATCACCCGTGGCAACGCTGCCGGCCAGCCGGCTGCCATCCTCGGCAAAGATCAGCGTCCGGCCGGGCGAGAGCCGCAGCCCGACGGCATCACCGGCGGCAAGGCCTGCGGCTTCGGACGGTTGAACCTTGGCGATGATGGTCTCGCTGATCGCTTCGAGCCGGCAATGGAGGATGACTTCGGAGCCCAGGAATTCGACGCGTTCGATCCGGGCGGCAAGTCCATCATGCCGGCTCCTGGACAGAAAGACGAATTCGGGGCGAATGGCGATCGTGACCGGCATCTTCCTGTCCGGCGCATTGTCGAGCATAAGCCGCAGGCCGCCGCAGAGAATGACGCCGCCTTCGGCAAAGGCCGGCAGCAGATTGATGCGCGGCTGGCCGATGAAGCGGGCGACTTCGATATGGGCGGGATCGTCGTAGATGACTTCGGGGCTTGCTATCTGCAGCAATTTTCCGCCCATCATCACAGCGACACGGTCGGCCATCGACAGCGCTTCCGCCTGATCGTGGGTGACATAGAGCGTCGGCACGCCGGCTCGGCGATGCAGGTCGACGATCTCGCCGCGGGCGTGGACGCGCAGATTGGCGTCGAGGTTGGACAGCGGCTCGTCCATCAGGAAGATGTTCGGCTGGCGCACCATGGCGCGGGCAAGCGCCACGCGCTGACGCTGGCCGCCGGACATCTGGCCGGGCTTGCGGTCGAGAAGGTGGTCGATCTTCAGCGACGTCGCCATCTCCCTGACGTCGCGGGCGATCTTCACGCGGGTGGCGCGCTGGCCGGGCATCAGCGAGCCGATGAAGGGCAGCCGCTGCATCCTCGACAGCCGGCGCATCGCCAGAGGCACGGCGATATTCTCAGACGCCGTCAGATGCGGATAGAGCGCGTAGGACTGAAAGACCATGGCGATGTTGCGGTCGGCGGCTGCGACGCCGGACATGTCGCGCCCGCCGATCAGGATCTCGCCGCGGTCGGCATGGTCGAGGCCAGCCAGAACGCGCAGCAGCGTGCTCTTGCCGCAGCCGGAGGGGCCGACTAGCGCGATGAATTCGCCGGCCGCAATATCCAGGCTGACGCCATCGAGGATCTGGTTGCCGGCGAAAGCCTTGGTGATGCCGCGAAGCGAGAGCGCGCTCATTCGACCGGTTCCCGCTGCTTGACCGCCTGGGGATACACCTCATGCACGACGTCGTCGAGCACATGGGCGGTCATGCCGGGAACGGCGACAATCGTGCTTTCGACTGAAGTATCGAACTCATGGATGACGGCGCCGATCAGACGTTCACCCGGCATCTCCCGCTCCATCTTGTCGATGATGAAGGCGGCCGATGGACCCCATGTCAGCTGGGTGTTGTTAAAGCGCCCCTGCCAAGCCCAGTGGAGATGGCCGCTCGCAAACAGTGCCACGTCATGGGAAGCGATGAGATCATAGAGCCGCCGGCGCTGGACCGGGCGAACGCTCCAATAGCCGGTATCGCCCTCGTCGGGCGCATCGACGAACAGCGGCTTGTGTGCAAACAGCGCCACGCGCCGCCCTGCCCTGTCGGAAAGCGCCTGATCGAGCCATTCGAACTGGGCCTCCTCCTCGTCATCCTCATGGCCGAGAAGCAGCGCGTTCAAGCCGATGAAACGCCAGCCGGCCGCATCCTCCAGCCAGCGGTCGGGGCCAGCAAGGCTGCGCCAGCGGGCGAGCCGCTCGGCATTGACCGGCTGGTCCGATCCTTGGAGATGGCCGACATCGTGATTACCGGGGACGATCAGCATCGGGATCGACACCTGGCGCATCAGGTCCATCGAGAAGGTGATGTCGGCGTCCTTGTCGGCGCCGTCGACGGTGAGATCGCCGGTATGGACGATCAGGTCGGCGCCGGTCTCTTCGATCCAGCTCAGAAGCGGCGCCCAGTTGCCGTTGAAATGCGGCTTGTCGGGACTGAAATGGGTGTCGGTGATCTGAATGATTTTCATGTCTGAATCATCTTCATGGGCGCATCTCCGAGACGTCGGAAGCGCGTCACCCGCGCTTCCTTCTCGGGCCCTCTCTAGAAGGCTCCCATGTCAATCAGACATCTGCTGTTTTCAGCTGTTTTTCAGTTTTGACATCAATTTGTCATGCAAGAAAAAGCTGCCCGCAGGAACCGGGGCAGCCTTGGCCAACATTTGGGATTGAGATTGCGGTGAAATCAATGCCGTGGTGCGTTGGCTGGGATGGACGATACCGTTGCCGAGACAGGGTCGCTTGCAGGGAAGCTGTCTTCAAGGCCCTCGTTCAACTCCTCCTCCAGCGTCTCGCTGTCCCCAGCCGAACGCGCGCTCGGCTGGCCGATCAGACCCTTGCTGCCTTCGTCAAAATTGCCGTTGCTCAAGGCATCGTAACGGTTGATGCTGCCGTCCGGCTCGCCGCCGGCAAAGCTGGTCAGCTGAACCATCATGACCTTGGCGTGGTCGACCGCCGTCGCATCATCAAGCTCGCCATGGGAGTTGTCGATTTTGACGGAAATCGATTCTCCGCCTTCGCCCAAGAATTCGACGGTGAAGATGTCGCCGGCCTGTGTCACTCGCGTATCGATCAACTGCATCGGAACCTCCTGTGTTCATTGACATCAACGGCGATCAACATCCGGAGTTCCATGGGCCAATCATTTCAACGTCAGGTCAACGTCAGGCGATGACTGGTTCTCGCCTGGCGATTATGGTTAATTTATTAATAATTCGGGTTTTATAAATGGAACGAAGCGGCCTTTCCGAGTGTTGATGCTGCGCCGTGGAGGAACCCCAATGATCCTGAAAATCCTTGCCCCCAAAATCGACGCCGATTGCCATGACACCGGCACCTGGCCCGATGGGATCTTCGCCGAAAACCGGATCGATCTTTCCGTTCGCCGCGACGGCCGTCGTCGCTCGCCGCATGAGCGCGACTACGGCAATGACAGGAAACTGGAAAATCTGCCGCTCGGCTTTGCTTGACCGTTGCCGGCGTGCACTTGTCACAGCCTGCGAAAGACCAGAACGCCTGACGCCGGCAGCACGGGATCGAGCACTCCCGCCGTGGCTCGGAGCCTTCCGCCGCCGTTGCCGACGTTCCAGCCGCCATATCTGCGAGAATCGCTGTTGAAGACCTCCTCCCAGAGGTCATCTCCCAAGCGGTCGCTGTGCAACCGGTAGCCGTGTTCGAAGGGAGCATCGTTCAGCGAGCCCACGACGAGGAAATCCTCGCCGTCGTTCCAGCGATGAAAGGCGATCACCCGATTTTCGTCGTGAACCAGGGGAATGGCGATGTTGCGCGAGCGAATGGCTGCCTCTCCGACACTGAGCGCTATCAGATCGCGATAGCAGCTGATCATCCCTGCCCCGTGGCCATCGGCTGCGCCGAGAATATTCTCCCGGTTGGCGAGGAAATCATTGTAGCGATAGGGCTTCAGGGCACCGATTTCCTCGCCCATGAAAAACATCGGCGTCCCCGGCGATAGCAGCGTCATCGCCGCCGCGAACCTCGATCTCGCCTCCGCCCACGTCCTGGTCTCACCGACAACAGGCGCGAAATTGACCGCGATCACAGCGGTTCGCGCCGATCCTTCACGATTGCCGCAATCGTCGTGCGACTGGTTATAGACTACCTTGGAGTGCGCGCTTGTCTGCAAAGCGCCGGCAAGAGACGACATGGTCAGCGCCCGCTGGTCCCCGAAGCCGGCATTCTTCAACAGCTGCGCCTGCGCACCGCCGTGATATTCGACGAGATTGTGATGAAAGTCACCATACCAGGTCGCATCGAAGCCGAGCCCGTCGCCGGTCAGGCTTGGCTCGGTCATCGCCGACCAGTCCGAATAATCCTCGGCCGTCAGGAAAAGCTGCGGCTTGATGAGCCGCATCGTGCGGGTCCATTGCTTCAGGAATTTGGCGCCGAAGGCGGCGGCCCGATCGGCGCGCCGGCCATCGGCATGCAGAACCGGATATTGATGGATCGAACTCGTCTGATCGAGCCGGAAACCATCGATATGGCAGACGGAGACGAAAAAGGCGGCGCTGGAGATGAAAAGCTGGCGCACGGCTTCCTCATGGAAGCGCGGCGCCCATCCCGTCGAGATGTTGTCGATGTAGCCGCCCGTGGGATCGGCGTAATCGCCGGGCCGTCCCTCGTACCAATAGTAGATATTGCGGGTGTGATCGTTGGAATCATAGGCCCATTGCGCCCGCTCGCCATCCGGATCGAAGTGGTTGTAACAGACATCGAGGATGACGGCGATGCCGCGCTGGTGGCAGGTCTTGATGAACATCTTCAGCCGGTCGGTGCCGCCGGCCCCTTGATCGGCGGCAAAGAAATGCGAGGTGCCGTAGCCCCAGTTGGCCCGGGTCTCGAATTCCGCAATCGGCAGCAGTTCCACCGCGTTGACGCCGAGCGCTGCGAGATGTTCGACGAAGGCGACGGCATCATCGAGCGTACCGGGCGCGGGCTTGCCGAAACCGAGGGCGCCGACATGCAGTTCATAGATCACCAGATCCTCGAGCCGATCGGGAATCTTTTGGCCGCCGGCGAATTCGTCGGCCCAGAAGGCCTCGGCGGTAAGCTCCTCTCCCGATGGCAGTACCACCCGCTTCGGGTCGCAGACGACCGAACAGCTCTGCGGTCCGTCCAATGACGCCGGCGATCCGTGATAGACCGCCCCATCCGGATCGAAGTCCCCCGCGCCGATCTGCATGAGCGACCAGATATCCGTGCGGTAGACGAGCGATCCGTCATCCTTCGTGATGCGGTACATATAGGGGGTGCCGACCATGCCGTCGAAATCGGCAAGGCCGTCATCATCGCCGGTTTCGACGGTCCAGAAGCCGTCGACGGTCTTGCGCATCGCGATGGTTGCGACTGCACCGGTGCCGTCGTCGGCGATGTAGCCGATGGCCGGATCGGCCAGGACAAGCGAAACCGCCCTGGCGTTCGGCGCCCAGACCGCGAAGCGAATGCCGTCGGCACTGTTGCGCCGCTCAGTTCGATTCGCCCCCAGACGGCCGATCCACGTCAGATAATAGGTCTGCGGCGCCAGGTCCGAGTGGAGGTCGAAGGAGCGTTCGCGACGCGTCGAGACCTCGTCGTCCAATTCGGCGGCGATCGCCCATAGGCCGGAAGCATCAGGCCGATCCAGCTCGACCCCCCAGCGGAAATGCGTGCCGATCCCGGCGTCGGGAAACGATACATCGGCGACGAAGACATCATAACCATCCTCATCACGGGAAGGCCGCATCGAAACAGATGTCCACTCATGCGAGACGCGGCCTTGCTCGTCCCAACTGCCGCAGAGACGGACATCGCCGAACGCCATCGATGGCAAGCCGCTGCGAAACCGGAATTGAACATCGACGGTCATCGGATCCTCCAAAACCATGTCGGATTTCACCGGACTCTGCCTATGGGCCGTCCCACTCGGGCATGATCAACCGGCCGGACGAAAAAATGCAAGCGCAGATTTCATAATAAATACAATCCGAAGCGAGCCACATTCGGGACAATATATCATGGATAACGAGTCATCGCCGCACGACCCTCCTCGTGTATTAAATCGAATTGGTTTCAACAAATGGGGATTCATTCCCATCGCCAATTCCCTCGTAAACCGGGAGAATAACTTATGGCTCAAGCCGTTAGAATAAACGATATTATTCGCTCCTTTGGAATTGATACGCATATCGACTACACCGACGGAAAATATTCCAATGTCGGAGAAGTTGTTAAAGCACTCGACTATCTTGGCCTTGATACAGTCCGCGATCACGCCCCCAACTCCGCTTCCGATCCCAACGGCCAAACGCATCTCGGCGACGCGGCCAAGGCCGGCGTGCAATTCGTCTTCAGCGCGCAGCGGGAAGTCGACCCCGCCACCGTGGTCCAGCGGCTGCATGATTTCGTGCAGGCCCATCCCGGATCGGTCGTCGGCATCGAAGGCCCGAACGAAGTCAATAACTGGCCGGTCAGCTATCACGGCCTGAGCGGCCAGGCCGCAGCGGTCGCCTACCAGAAGGATCTGTCTGCCGCCGTCAACGCCGATCCGTTGCTGAAGGACATCCCGGTCTTCAGCTTTACCGGATATACGGTCGCTTCCGCGTCCGACTACACGAC
>Ga0075369_10000429_pt1 | contig 12770 bp, 11 predicted proteins | sample EndMethybrTD3034_FD_71400 | JGI IMG/M metagenome (GOLD analysis project Ga0075369, IMG submission 71400) | Populus endosphere microbial communities from Tennessee, USA - Endosphere MetaG P. TD hybrid TD303-4 | ecosystem: Host-associated > Plants > Roots > Endosphere | place: USA: Tennessee...
GAGCGGCCGGGGCAGTACCTGTGGGGCTACAACCGCTACAAGCAGCCTCGCAAGAACGCCAGCTTCGACTGACGCGTGCCCGCGCGTTTTGCAGACCGGGGGCGAACACAAGAAAAGGGCTACACGTTGGGAACCCGAATCCTGCTCGGAGTGCTGTGGCTGCTGCACTGGCTGCCGCTGTCGGTGCAGGCGGCACTCGGCCGCGGGCTCGGCGCGCTGCTGTTCGCGCTGGCCGGCTCGCGCAGGCGCATCGCGCTGCGCAACCTCGAGCTGTGCTTTCCGGAAAAGCCGCTGGACGAGCGCGAAGCGCTGGCGCGCGAGCACTTTCGCTGGCTGGGCCGCAGCCTGCTCGAACGCGGCCTGCTGTGGTGGGCCTCGCCCGCGCGGCTGAAGCGGCTGATCCACGTCGAAGGCGACGTCACGCTCGCCGAACGCAGCGAACGCCCGGTGATGTGGCTGGTGCCGCACTTCCTCGCGCTCGACGTCGCCGGCGTCTCGGTGCTGCTGTACCAGAAGCGCAAGGGCATCTCGATCTACCAGGAACAAAGCAACGCCGCGATGGATGCAGTGATCCGGCGCGGCCGGCTGCGCCTGGGCAATGCCGAGATCTTTCCGCGCGACGACTCGGCAAAGGCGCTGGTGCGGGCGATCAAGCGCGGCGACGCGTTCTTCAACCTGCCCGACATGGACTTCGGCGCACGCGACGCCGCGTTCGTGCCGTTCTTCGGCGTCAACGCAGCGACGCTGCTCGCGCCGTCGCGGCTGGCGCGGGCGCTCGACATGGTCGTGCAGCCGGTGCTCGCGATCTCGCTGCCCGGTGGCCAGGGTTATCGCGTGACCTTCATGCCCGCCTGGCAGCACTTTCCGACCGATGACCCGCTTGCCGACACCGCGGCGATGAACCGCTGGATCGAGGAAGAGATCCGCCGCAACCCGGCGCAGTATCTCTGGGTCCACAAACGCTTCAAGACCCGGCCGGCGGGCGAGGACTCGCTGTATGAGGGAATCTGAGCCTACGTCCATAATTCGCGCATGAGATTGCGCTTCACGAAGATGCATGGCGCCGGCAACGACTTCGTCGTGCTCGATGCCACGCGCGAGCCGCTGCCGCTGCGCGCCGAGTTGATGCGCAAGCTCGGCGACCGCCGCTTCGGCGTCGGCGCCGACCAGATCCTCGTCGTCGAGCCGAGCACCGAGCCCGGCATCGACTTCAGCTACCGCATCTTCAACGGCGGCAGCGGCGACGAGGTCGAACAATGCGGCAACGGCGCACGCTGCTTCGTGCGCTACGTGCACGACAAGCGCCTGTCGGACAAGACCACCTTGCGCGTGAAGACGATGAACACGCGCCTCGAGCTGCGGCTGCAGGACGACGGCCGCGTCACCGTCGACATGGACCGGCCTGTGTTCGACCTCGCAAAGGTGCCGTTCGAACCGCTCGGATTGAGCCCCCGCGAAGTCGGCGGTTTTGCGCTGTGGCCGCTCGCGGTCGATGGGCGCACGGTCGAGGCCGCCGTGCTGTCGATGGGCAACCCGCACGCGGTGATCGACGTGCGCGAGTTCGGCGTCGATGACGTCGACGCAGCGCCGGTCGAGACGGCCGGGCCGCAGATTCAGTGGCTGGCGTCGTTTCCGCGCGAGGTCAACGTCGGCTTCCGGCAGATCGTCGCGCGCGACCGCATCCGGCTGCGCGTCTACGAACGCGGTGCCGGCGAGACGCTCGCCTGCGGCACCGGCGCCTGTGCGGCCGTCGTCGCGGGCATTCGCCAGGGGCTGCTCGATTCGAAGGTCGACGTCGAGGCTCGCGGCGGGCGCTTGACGGTCGAATGGGCCGGCGGCGACTCGACGGTGCTGATGACCGGCCCGGCGCAAACCGTCTTCGAGGGAGACATCGAACTATGAACAGGCATTCAGCATGAGCAGCAACGTCAGCGGCATCCAGGGCATCACCGAGAACGACATCGCGAACTACCTGGCCAACACGCCCGCGTTCTTCGAGCGCCAGGCGGAGTTGCTCGGCAGCATCCAGCTCACCAGCCCGCACGGCCAGCGCGCCGTCTCGCTGCAGGAGCGCCAGATGGAAATGCTGCGCGACAAGATCAAGGGCCTGGAGACGAAGATCATCGAGATGATCCGCCACGGCCAGGAGAACCTGGTGCTCTCCGAGAAGCTGCACCGCTGGACCCGTGCGCTGATGCTGACGCTGAACCCGGGCGACCTGCCCGAGGTGCTGGTGCGCGAGCTGAAGCACCAGTTCATGATCCCGCAGGGCGGCATCCGCGTCTGGGGCAGCGCCGACATGTTCGGCGGCATGCCGTTCGCGCACGCGGTCAGCGAAGACGTGAAGGTGTTCTCTGCGAGCCTCTCCGTGCCGTACTGCGGCGTCAACTCGGGCTTCGAAGCGGCACAGTGGCTCGAGGAGCCGGCCGCGGCGATGTCGCTCGCGATGATCCCGCTGCGCGAAGGCGGCAACACCGGCGCGTTCGGGCTGCTCGTGCTCGCATCGCCCGATGCGACGCGCTACACGGCCGACATGGGCACCGAGTTCCTCAGCCGGGTCGGCGAGATCGCGAGCGCCGCGCTGTCGCGGCTGCTGCCGCCCAAACCCTGAACGCGGACAGGCCCGTGAGCAGCGCGCCGGCAGTCGACGACGACATCCGGCGCCACCTCGTGCACCTCGAGGTCGAGCGCCGGCTTGCCGCGCGCACGCTCGCGCTGTACCGCGAATCGTTCGAGCGGCTGCAGCGCTTCGCGGCCGACGCCAAGGTGACGCTGCGCTCGGCGCAGACGCACCATGTGCGACGCTGGGCCGCGCAGCTGCACGGCGGCGGGCTCGCCCCGCGCAGCATCGCGCTGCAGCTCTCGGCGTGGCGTGGTTTCTATCGATGGCTTGGGCGCGAAGGCAGCGTCGTGCAGAACCCGGTCGAGGGTGTGCGCGCGCCGAAATCGGCCAAGCCGCTGCCGAAGGCGCTGGCGGTCGACCAGGCGATCGCGCTGGTCGAGCCACCACGGGGTGACGCGGCTATCGAGGAAAACCTTGCGCTTGCAGCGCGCGATCAATGCATGATCGAGTTGCTGTACGGCTGCGGCCTCCGGGTCGGCGAGCTGGTCGGCCTCGACGTGCGGCCGAGCGGCAGCGCGGCCGGCTGGATCGACGCGAGCGACGCCAGCGCGCACGTGCTCGGCAAGGGCAGCAAGCGGCGCAGCGTGCCGGTCGGCGGCCCGGCGTTGAAAGCGCTCGACGCCTGGCTCGCGCAGCGCGAATCGCTCGCGCATGCCGACGAGCCGGCGCTGCTCGTCAGCCAGCGCGGCACGCGGCTCACCGCCAGCCAGATCCGCTCGCGTCTCAAGCAACGCGCGCTGCGCGCCGGCGTGCCGACGCACGTGCACCCGCACATGCTGCGCCATTCGTTCGCGAGCCACCTGCTGCAGTCCAGCGGCGACCTGCGCGCCGTGCAGGAACTGCTCGGCCACGCGAACATCACGACCACGCAGGTCTACACGAAGCTCGACTTCGGACACCTGTCGAAGGTCTACGACGCGGCACACCCGAGGGCCAAGCGCAAGGGGTGACGATCGGCGCGGCGACAATCGCGCCCATGAAAGTCATCACGCTGCGCGACGGCAAGGAGCGCTCGCTCGCGCGCCGTCACCCCTGGGTGTTCGAGAGCTCGATCGCGAGCGGCAAGGCCGACGCCGGCGAGACGGTGCGCGTGCAGGCGAAGGACGGGCGCTTCCTCGCCTGGGCGTCGTACAGCCCGGCCTCGCAGATCCGCCTGCGCGCGTGGAGCTTCGCCGAGACCGAGCGCATCGACAGCGCGTTCTTCGCGCGCCGCATCGAGCAGGCCGTCGCCGTGCGCACCCGGCTGCCGATTGCGAGCGACGCGATGCGGCTGATCCACGGCGAAGCCGACGGGCTGCCGGGGCTGATCGTCGACCGCTACGGCGATCTGCTGAGCGTGCAGTTCCTGTCGGTCGGCGTCGAACGTTTCAAGGCGTCGATCACCGAATTGCTGCTGCAGGCGACCGGCATCAAGCGCATCTACGAACGCAGCGACTCGAATGCGCGCACGCTCGAAGGGCTGGCCGAAACCACCGGCTGGCTCAAGGGCAGCGGCGCGACCGAGCTGACGATTCGCGAGCACGACTGGAAGCTCACGCTGGACGTCGCCGAGGGCCACAAGACCGGCTTCTATCTCGACCAGCGCGACAACCGCAAGGCGTTCGCCGAGGCGGTGCGCCAGTACGGCTGCCGGCGGGTGCTGAACTGCTATTGCTACACCGGCGGCTTCAGCGTGGCCGCGTTCGCGGGCGGCGCCAGCGAGGTGACGAGCGTCGACTCGTCGGCGCCCGCGCTCGCGCGCGCCGACGCGCACGTGGTGCTGAACGGCTTCGATGCAGCGCAACACATCACGCTCGATGCCGACGTGAACCAGACCCTGCGCAGCGCGCTGGAGGAAGGCAAGCGCTTCGACGCGATCGTGCTCGACCCGCCGAAGTTCGCGCCGAGCGTGTCGCACGCCGAGCGCGCCGCGCGCGCCTACAAGGACATCAACCGGCTCGCACTGAAGCTGCTCGAACCGGGCGGCGTGCTGTTCACGTTCTCGTGCTCGGGCGGCATCAGCGCCGACCTGTTCCACAAGATCGTTGCCGGAGCCGGCATCGACGCGGAGGTCGATGGCCTCGTCGTCGACCGGCTCGGCGCCGCGCCCGACCACCCGATGACGCTGCTGTTCCCCGAGGGTGAATACCTGAAGGGGCTGGTGGTGCTGAAGCGATAAACTCAGGGCTCGGTCGGCAGTTCACCCAGGCGTCGCCGCGCGGTCTTTCCGCGAGCTAAACCTGCCTTCTCTCGGTCATCCCGGAACCACCCTGTGCCCTCATTGCGGCAACGGCTTGGGCCCGGCAAGTCGGCGACCCCCGGTATCGTGGCTGGTGCACGGTACGTCCCGAGCGGTTGCCCGCACCGAGGAGCTTTCGTCATGGCCCGAGAAGCCACCCCATTGGTCGTGCAAGACCTGTCCTCCTTCGCCCGCAACCTGGGCCGCGCCCTCGCGGCGCGCCACGCCGCGGCGCTCGAACCTCCCGCGCACGTCGAGCTTCAGAACCTGATCGCGCGCGCGGCCGGCTATCGCAACCTGCAGGCGCTCAAGGCGGCACCGCCGGAGCCGGTCCCCCCTGAGGCCGCGCTGCCGCTGTCGGACAACGCAAGACGCACGCTTGCGCAGTTCGATGTCGAGGGGCGCCTCATACGCTGGCCCACGAAGTTCACCGTGCAGCGGATGGCGATGTGGATGCTGTGGACGCGTTTCGAGGCCAAGCGCAAGTACACCGAGCGCGAGGTGAATGCGATCCTGAAAGCCGCGAATGCCTTCGGCGATCACGCAACCCTGCGGCGCGAGCTGGTCAACCACCGGCTGCTCACGCGCAAGAGCGACTGCTCCGAGTACAGCAAGCTGCCGGCACGCCCCGATGACGAGGTGCGCGCCTTGCTCACGACATGGCGCTCGCGGCAGGCGTCGGCAGTGCGATCGCCGTCTCGAACTTCGCCCGGTGCAAGCTGAAGAACGCCTTCACGTTGCGCACGTTCGCATCCTGGGTGAAGAGGCGCTGCACGAGCGCGTGGTAGGCCGGCATGTCGACCAGCTGGAGCACGAGCATCAGGTCGGGCCCCGGCGAAACACGATGGCACTGCTGCACCGCCGGCTCCTGCAGCGCGCGCGCCTCGAACGCAGCGATGTGCTCGGCACCCTGCTTGTCGAGGCTGACCTCGACGAAGACCGTCAGCCCCGCACCGAGCCGCGCAGGCGAGAGGATCGCGACACGGCGCTCGATCACGCCCGTCTCGACCAGGCGCTTCACGCGGCGCAGGCAGGTCGCAGGCGAGATGTGGACGGCGGCAGCCAGGTCCTGGTTCGACAGCGAAGCATCGGCTTGCAGCTTGGCGAGCACCCGCAGATCGGTGGCGTCCAGATCGACAGATTCAATCAAGGTCTGATTCATTGTGAAATTTTCAGTCACCTTTGTCGTGTGACGACTGAGTATTTCTCAGCCCGCATAGTTTCGCAAGAATATTTCTCGCCAATCTGCCTACGATCCCGCACCTCGAACCAATCCAGGAGCGCACTCATGTGTGGCATCGTCGGCGCCGTCAGCAAGCAGAACATCGTTCCGATCCTTGTCGAAGGGCTGAAGCGCCTCGAGTACCGCGGCTACGACTCGTGCGGCGTCGCCGTCCACCAGGACGGCGAATTGCGCCGTGCGCGCAGTACCTCGCGCGTCGCCGAGCTGCAGGCCGAGATCGCACGTGACGGCGTGCAGGCCGGGACCGGCATCGCCCACACGCGCTGGGCGACCCACGGCGCGCCCGCCGTGCGCAACGCGCACCCGCACTTCAGCCGCGGGCCCGGCGTCTCGGATGCGGAGGTCGCCGTCGCCGGCAGCGCGCGTTCGGGCCGGATCGCGCTCGTGCACAACGGCATCATCGAGAACCACGACGAGCTGCGAGCCGAGCTGCAAGGCCGTGGCTACGTGTTCGCCAGCCAGACCGACACCGAGGTCATCGCGCACCTGGTCGATCACCTGTACGACGGCGATCTGTTCGACGCCGTCCAGCGCGCGCTGCCGCGGCTGCGCGGCGCCTACGCGATCGCGGTGTTCTGCCGCGACGAGCCGCACCGCGTGGTCGGCGCACGCGAGGGCTCGCCGCTGGTCGTCGGCATCGGCAGCGGCGAGCGCGACGGCGAGAACTTCCTCGCCTCCGACGCAATGGCGCTGGCCGGCGTGACCGACCAGATCGTCTATCTCGAAGAAGGCGACGTCGTCGACCTGCAGCTCGGCAAGCACTGGATCGCCCAGCGCGGCGCCGACGGCACGTTCAAGCCCGTGCAACGCGACGTGCGCACCGTGCAGGCGCACAGCGGTGCCGCGGAGCTCGGCCCGTACCGCCACTACATGCAGAAGGAAATCTTCGAGCAGCCGAAGGCCATTGCCGACACGCTCGATGCCGTGCCCGGCATCTCGCCGGAGCTGTTCGGCGACGGCGCGTTCGGCGTGTTCAAGGAAGTCGACTCGGTGCTGATCCTCGCCTGCGGCACGAGCTACTACGCCGGCTCGACCGCGAAGTACTGGCTCGAGAGCATTGCGAAGATCCCGACCAACGTCGAAGTCGCGAGCGAGTACCGCTACCGCGACAGCGTGCCGAACCCGCGCACGCTGGTCGTCACCATCACGCAGAGCGGCGAAACCGCCGACACGCTCGCCGCGCTGAAACACGCGCGAGCGCTTGGCATGCCGCACACGCTGACGATCTGCAACGTGGCAACCAGCGCGATGGTGCGCGAGTGCAAGTTCTCGTACATCACGCGTGCCGGCGTCGAGATCGGCGTCGCGTCGACGAAGGCGTTCAGCACCCAGCTGGTCGGCCTGTTCCTGCTGACCCTTGCGCTCGCACAGGCGCGTGGCCACCTGAACGATGCCGACGAGGCCGCGCACCTGAAGGCGCTGCGCCACCTGCCGGTGGCCGTGCAGGCGGTGCTTGCGCTGGAGCCGCAGGTGATCGCCTGGGCCGACGAGTTCGCACGCAAGGAGAACGCGCTGTTCCTCGGCCGCGGGCTGCACTACCCGATCGCGCTCGAAGGGGCATTGAAGCTGAAGGAGATCAGCTACATCCACGCCGAGGCCTACCCGGCCGGCGAGCTCAAGCACGGGCCGCTCGCGCTCGTCACCGCGGAGATGCCGGTCGTCACGGTGGCCCCGAACGACACGCTGCTCGAAAAGCTGAAGAGCAACCTGCAGGAAGTGCGGGCGCGCGGCGGCGAGCTGTTCGTGTTCGCAGATGCGGACACGCGCATCGAGTCCAGCGAGGGCGTACACGTGATCCGCATGCCCGAGCACTACGGCGCTCTCTCGCCGATCCTGCACGTCGTGCCGCTGCAGCTCCTCGCCTATCACACGGCGTGCGCGCGCGGGACGGATGTCGACAAGCCGAGAAACCTGGCGAAGAGCGTGACAGTGGAGTGATGGCGGCCGACGTGACTGCGCACTGATCGGGGGATAGGGTCTGTCCGCATCTAGCCCGCCCGAGGGCGGGGCGCGGAGATTGCGATCGATACCTCGCCTGCCAGGTGCTCGTCGAGCATGCAGGTGAGATCGTCGGCACGACCACTGGTCCGCCGGCTGGCACGATAGGTGCAAGCAAGGTTCGAGCGCCGGCCGATCCAGGCAGCGGACGTTTCAACGAGGAGGACCACTCATGCCGAAGCACGTCGTCGTGCCCAGTCTCGTCTCGCTCGCGTGCGCCATGGCGCTCGACGCGCATGCCCAACAGGCAGCTCCTGCGCCCGCCGACGCGGCGTCGGCCCCGCGGTCGGTGGCGACCCTGGATACCGTCGTCGTGACCTCGCAGAAGCGCCGCGAGGACGTCAAGAAGGTGCCGCTATCGGTGTCGGTCCTCTCGGGCGACGAGGTGCACGAGAACCACATCACCGACTTCACCGACCTCGCACGTGCGGTGCCCAACCTGTCGTTCTCGACCCAGGCCGGTGCCGGCCTGGCGACGTTGGAGATGCGCGGCGTGAGCTCGCAGGCCGGCTCGGCGACGGTGTCCATCTACCTCGACGATGTCTCGCTCACCACTCGCAACATCTACAGCCAGGGCACGGCCGAGCCGCGCTTCTTCGACATCGACCGGGTCGAGGTGCTGCGCGGCCCGCAGGGCACGCTGTACGGCGCGAGCTCGCTGGGCGGCACCATCAAGTTCATCAGCAAGCAGCCCGACCTGCGCACCTTCTCCGGCAGCACGTACGGCGAGGTCTCGGGCACGTCGCACGGCGGCACGAACTACACGGCGCAGGGCATCCTGAACATACCGCTTGCCAAAGACACCGTGGGCCTGCGCCTGGGCGTGCAGACCGGCCGCGACAGCGGCTACATCGACCAGGTCTCGCCCGCGACGCTGGCCGTCGTCGACAAGGGCATCAACAGCACGCGCCGGGACGTGGTCAAGCTCGCGCTGAAAGCGCTGGTCGCACCGGGCTGGTCGCTCACGCCGGCGCTCTTCCATCAACGGTTCAAGAGCGACGATATCGACGCGACCTACCTCGCGGTGGGCGACTACCAGGTCACGCCGAACGCCGGCACGCCGCTCTCGATCTTCCAGACCAGCAAGGTCGTGCGCGAGCCGGCCACCGACACGCTGACGGTCCCGAGCCTCACCGTCAACGGCGACCTCGGGTTCGCCGACCTCACCGGCGTGCTCAGCGGCTACAAGCGCCGCTTCAACCGCGTCCAGGACGGCACCAGCATCAACGTGCCGTACATCGCGAGCGTCATCTCTGCCGGCAACGGCGCCGGCGACACGAGCCAGCCGCCCGATCCCGGCGTCACGCCGCACCCGGCGCTGGGCGATGCCGTGGCGGCGCTGCCCTCGGCCGTGCTGCTCAACAACAAGATCGACCAGACCTCGCTCGAAGTGCGCCTCGCCTCCAAGGACTACGACGCGGCACGCAGCCCGTTCACCTGGGTGGGTGGCGTGTACCTCGCCAGGACCAAGACGCAGGTGATCGACGACGAACCCGTCTACGGCATCAACGCGGCCTTCGCCGCGGCGGGCGTGGACATCAACGATCCGGCGCAGTTCTCCGGCACCTTCCCCGGCGCCTTCCTGGGCGACAGCTCGTACTACAGCGCGCGCCACTACACCGACCGGCAGACATCGCTGTTCGGCGAGCTCACTTGGCACGTCAGCCCGACGTTGCGCGGCATTGCCGGCGTGCGCGTGCTGCGAGCTACCCAGCACTTCACGCGCGAAGGCGACCGCTACTACGCGGGCGGGCCGTCCAGCCTCGTCATCGACAGCAGCAGCCACGCCGTCACGCCGCGCTTCGCAGTCGACTGGGACGCCGACCCGTCGACCACGCTGTACGCGAACATCGCCAAGGGCTTTCGCCTGGGGGCGGCCAACCGCCCGGTGCCGCTGACGCCCATCGTGGTGGACGACCTGGTCAACGTGCTGCACCTGCCGCCCACCGTGCCGGAGGCCTTCGGGCCCGACAGCCTGTGGAGCTACGAGGTGGGCAGCAAGTCACGCCTGCTCGACAACCGGCTCTCGCTGAACCTCGCCGCGTTCTACATCAAGTGGAAGGACATCCAGCAGGACGTCGTGCTGCCCTCCTCGGGCTTCGACTTCGAGACCAACGTGGGCCGCGCCACAAGCTACGGCTTCGAGGCCGAGGCGCGCTGGCGCGCCACCGAGCAGCTCACGCTGTCGCTGGGCGCGAGCTGGACGAAGGCGACCTTCGCCGAGGACACGCCGGCGCTCGGCCTCGACTCCAACGGCGAACTCAACGTGCGCAAGGGCGACGAGATCCAGGGCGTGCCCAAGTACAGCGCGCGCGTCGGCGCCGAGTACCGCTTCCACCCGTTCGATCGCGGCGACGCCTTCGTGCGTGGCAGCGTGCAGTGGACGGGCGCGAGCCACGGCACATTTGTGCGCGAGTCCAGCGACTACGTCCGCCCGGCCTACACGAGCGCCGACGCAAGCGCGGGCCTGACCTTCGATCACTGGGAGTTCACGGTGTTCGTGAAGAACCTCGCCAACAACAAGAAGGTCATCCAGCGACCCAGCATCCAGGGCGTCGCCGAGGCGTACTACCTGCGGCCGCGCACGATCGGGGTGTCGGCGGCCTACGAGTTCTGAGGCTGCGCGGGGGCGCCGGAACGACCGCAACGGGCCGCTTGCTGATTTGGGCAGAACAGCAGAAGAAAATTGCGACACTTCGGTCGTCAATTTCATTTCAGGAGAGCCCATGTTTGACCACGTCAAATTTGGAGTCAGCGACTATGCAGCGAGCAAGGCGTTCTTCCTCAAGGCACTCGAACCGCTCGGCGTAGCCGTTGTCTCGGAGGGGTCGCCGGCGTACGGCGTCGAGCTCAGCACCCCAGGAGGGAAGGTTTCGTTGTGCATCTGCCAGACCGACGAGAAGCCGGCGCATCTTCACCTGGCGTTCGTGGCGGAGAGTCGCCAGCAAGTCGAAGCCTTCTACCGCGCGGCACTGGAGGCGGGTGGCAAGGACAACGGTGCGCCCGGTCTGCGCCCGCACTACCACGCGAACTACTACGCAGCCTTCGTCATCGGCCCGGACGGACACAACATCGAAGCGGTTTGTCACAAACCCGAGACCTGAGCGTCACTCGCAGGCGATCGTTCGACGCCGTTGAAGCCTGTCGTCGTCCCATTGCAATCTGGCGCCGCTGAAATGGCCCAAGATTTCCTCACCCATTCACCAGAGGAATTCGCAATGGCAAAGGTCCTTGTTCTCTACTACAGCAGCTACGGCCACATCGAGACGATGGCGCAGGCGGTCGCCGAAGGAGCCCGCAGCGGCGGCGCCGAGGTCGTGATCAAGCGCGTGCCAGAGCTCGTGCCCGAAGCGGTGGCGAAGGCCTCGCACTTCAAGGTCGACCAGGCCGCTCCTGTCGCGACCGTGGACGAGCTGCCCGAGTACGACGCGATCATCTTCGGCGTGCCGACACGCTTCGGCAACATGGCGGCGCAGATGAAGAACTTCCTCGACCAGACCGGCGGGCTGTGGTTTGCCGGCAAGCTGGTGGGCAAGGTGGGCTCGGTGTTCGCGAGCACGGCAACCCAGCACGGCGGCCAGGAGAGCACGATCCTCAGCACCCACACCGTGCTGCTGCACCAGGGCATGGTCATCGTCGGCCTGCCCTACACGTGGGCGGGCCAGATGAAGCTCGACGAAATCACCGGCGGCAGCCCCTACGGCGCCACCACGATCGCCGGCGGCGACGGCTCGCGCCAGCCTTCGGCCAACGAACTCGAAGGCGCGCGGTTCCAGGGCAAGCACGTCGCGGAGATCGCCGCGAAGCTGGCCCGCTGAGGCCGGCCACGCGGAAGCGGACGGTCGCTCCGAGAAGCGGACAACCGCCGTTCGCAGACATCAAACCGCAGCCCGTCGCCCACAGCTGGCAACCGGCGGCACAGAGCGCACAGACTCTGCCGCTGTTGCCGGGCTGAACATCCGGCGCCGATTCGGGAGGCCGCGATGAAGATGCTGCTCGTGCTGGTGCTGCTCGTGCTCGCACCCGCGCTGTCGATGGCGGCAGGCAGGCCCGACACGCTCGAGGCCGCGCCAAGCTCGGCGCGCTGGGATCTGCAAGGCAATGCCAAGGCCACGGTGTACCGAGGCCGGCAATGCCTGCAGCTCGATGGCGGTGCGGCGCTGTTGAAGGATTTCGAGCTGGCCGACGGCGTTGTCGACGTCGATGTCGCAACGCCGGCCGCGCGCGGCTTCTTCGGCATCCAGTTCCGGCTTGACAACGAAGGCGCAAACGGCGAGTTCGTCTACCTGCGCCAGCACAAGTCCGGGTTGTCCGATGCGATGCAGTACACGCCGGTCCTCAACACCGGTCTCAACTGGCAGCTCTACAGCGGGCCGGGATTCACAGGCAAGGTCGACGTTCCGCGCGATGTCTGGTTCCACCTTCGGCTCGTGGTAGCCGGCGCGCAGGCACGCCTGTACGTGAGGGACATGAGCCAGCCTGCGCTGGTGATGGACGATCTCAAGAGCGGGCTTCGCAAGGGTCAGCTGGCCCTGTATGTGCTGACTGGAACGACCTGCTTTGCGAACTTCACGGTCCGTTCCACGCTCGATGCCGCCTGGGAACGGCAGCTTCCGGCGATGCCCGCAGGCACCTTGACGAATTGGGCGCTCTCTCCAGCATTCGACGCACTGGCGCGCCATCCGGAG
>Ga0075369_10000430_pt1 | contig 12764 bp, 13 predicted proteins | sample EndMethybrTD3034_FD_71400 | JGI IMG/M metagenome (GOLD analysis project Ga0075369, IMG submission 71400) | Populus endosphere microbial communities from Tennessee, USA - Endosphere MetaG P. TD hybrid TD303-4 | ecosystem: Host-associated > Plants > Roots > Endosphere | place: USA: Tennessee...
ATCTTGAACCCGTGTTCATCGAGCCGCGGCCCGGCGACGTGATTGCCTTGCAGGCGGACACCGCGCTCGCCCGCGACGTGCTCGGCTTCTCGGCGGCGATTGATTTCGCCGAGGGGCTTCGTCGCTACGTGGACTGGTTCCGCCAGCACCACCCCGACCCAGCCAGCCTGCTCGAAGCCGAAGTCCGCAACTGGCAATTGCCGACGGACGAGGCTCCCAAGGTGGTCGCGCGCTCGCCCAGCGCGTCGGCATGAGCGCCGGCCAAAAGCCGCTGCCCTCGCCGCAGCGTGCGGATGCAGACGATTCCATCGCCTTCAGTCGTCCCTTCTTCGGTGAGGCGGAAGCCGATGCGGCGGCGGCGGCCGTGCGCAGCGGGTGGGTGGTGGGCGGTCCTCGGCTCGCCGAATTCGAGCGACGCTTCGCTGCCCACTGCGGGGCCGCCGAGGCAATCGGCGTGTCAAGCTGGACGACAGGCGCCTTTCTCGTGCTGCATGCTTGGGGGATCGGTGCCGGCGACGAGGTGATCGTGCCCTCGTTGACCTTCATCGCCACCGTCAACGTGATCCGTCACGCCGGCGCCACGCCCGTCTTCGCCGATGTCGATCCGCAGACGTACAACATCGATCCCGCTGACATCGAGCGAAAGGTCACGCCGCGCACCCGGGCGATCATGCCGGTCGACCAGCTCGGGCTCCCCTGCGACATCGATGCCGTCAACAAGATCGCCGGCCGTCATGGCCTCGTCGTTCTGGACGATGCGGCCTGCGCCTTCGCCAGCTCCAATCGCGGCCGTCCAGTAGGCTCGCTGGCCGGAGTCACGGTGTTCAGCTTGCATGCGCGCAAGGTGGTGACGACGGGTGAAGGCGGCATGATCGTCACCGACGATCGACCGTTTGCCGATCGCCTGCGTCGCCTGCGTCACCAGGGGATGTCGCTGTCCGACTATGCGCGGCACGGCGCGGCGCCGACCGTGTTCGAGAGCTATCCGGAAATCGGCTACAACTTCCGCATCACCGACATCCAGGCGGGCATCGGTCTGGCCCAGCTCGATCGCCTCGAACACATGCTGCAGAGCCGTCGTGCATTGGCAGAGCGATATAGCGCGGCGCTCGCCCAACATCCGTGGCTGGCGCCGCCGAGCGTGCCGCCCGGTGTCGTGCCGAACTGGCAGAGCTATCAGATCATGCTGTTGCCGGACGCACCGATGTCCCGCAACGAGGTGATGGATCGCCTGCATGCACTGGGCATTCCCACGCGCCGCGGGGTCATGGCGTCGCACCTGGAAGCGCCATATCGCGTCGCCGTTGTCGATCTGCCGAACACCGAGCGCGTGGCCGCCAACAGCCTGCAGCTGCCGATGCATCCGGCGCTCAACTTCGCCCAACAGGACCGTGTAGTCGGCGCGCTCAAGGCGCTGGCCAACGAGCACCATCGATGACCATACGGCGTACTGCCGTCGTGGTCTTGCGAGCGGTTGTCACGATAGGCTTGCTGGCTTTCGTCTTGTACATCGCGGGCGCCGCGCAGGTGTTCGACCGACTTGCCGACGCCAAGCCTGCTCTTCTCGTCGCCACGGCGATCGTCTCTGTCGCTCAGACCTTGAGCCTGGTGTGGCGGTGGCAGATCATGACCCGGCTGCTTTCGGGCGTCACCGTCGAGTTCGGCAAACTGACGCTTGGCATGGGACGCAGCCTGCTGTTTTCTGTTCCCTTGCCGTCGACTGTCGGCGGTGATGTTCTGCGTGTGGCCGTGCTGACCCCTCAGCTCGGCCTGGCGATGGCGGCTCGCTCAGTCGTCTGCGACAGGATCCTCGGGCTGGCGTCGCTCATCGTGCTCGTTGCGCTGCTGCTGCCGTTCTTTGCCCTTCGCATCGACAGCGGCATCGCCTTCGGCGCGGCGGCCGCAACCTGTGCGGCCGGATTGGCAATTTTCGCCGGCCTGGTCGTCGCGCCTCAACTGCTCGCCAGGGCGCCGCTGATCGGAGCTTATGCCGCCACCGTCGGTACGGATCTGCGAACGGTGCTGACGGCCGGCCAGACGGGCGCGTTCTGCGTCGCCCTTGCGGTGGTCAATCACCTGATGAGCGTGCCCGTCGCCTACCTCCTGGCGCAGGCATTCGATGCCCCGGTGGGATTTCTCGCCTGTCTTCTCATCATTCCGCCGACGCTCTTGATCGCGACGCTGCCGATTTCGCTCGGGGGCTGGGGTGTGCGTGAGGGGGCGTTGGCGGCCGGCTTTGCGTTGGTGGGCGCCAGTGTCGGCGGAGCGGTGGCGGTCTCCGTGGTGATGGGCCTGCTGGGCCCACTGACCGGCGCGGCGTTCGAGCTGGTCGTGCCGCTGGCACAGCGCTTTTCGGCGCTCGCACGCCGTCGCGCCTAAAGCGCGCTTTCGTCGGCCAACCAAAGCCATCTATCGCGGCAATGACCGATGCCGCCCAAGCCTTCCTTGAACTGGGTGACGCCCGTGTTGAAGTTGCCGGGCCGCGCCGTCGGTCCGAGATCGAGCCAGCGATAGCCCGCGGCGCCCAGCGAATCGATCAGCGACGCGAACACCACGACACCACCCGGTTGGCGCGCATGCTCGGTGCTCGTGCAGATATAGAAGCTGTAGGCGACGCGGGAATTGAGCAGAAACACCAGCAGGCCGGCCACAGGGGTCTCATTGGCGAAAGCCACGTGGAGCTGCACGCGTTCCGGTAACCGACGCAGCAGGTCGGCGATCTCCGCGGCGTCATGGGTGGCCTTCACGCCGTGTCGCCGGTACGTGTCGTCGAACACCATGAGAAAGTCTTCCAGCAGGTCGAGCCCGCCACGTACCACGCGAACGCCGTCCCGCAGGCCGGCCCGAACGCGGCTTGTGAACCTGCTACGGAACAGATGCGCATATCGGCCATCCTCGCCGGTCGTGATCGGGATCAGCGGACACAGCTGGCGGTTGACCAGGTGAAAGCCGTGGAAGAACAGGGCGAATTCCACGCCGTCCGACGGCACGGCATGATACAGGGGCGGCGGCAGCACCATTTCGATGCCTGCCCAGCTCTGCGCGCGAGCGTGGTCCTGAAGCGCCGCCACCAGCCCCAGCAATCCGTCGGTATTGAGATCGGGAGAGACTGCCGGTCCACCGACGGAGGCGCCTAGGGGAGAAACGAAGGTCGGCCGATCGTCGGGGCCTACAAGGCCGCCCGGGATGACGGCAATCGGCTTGCCGCCGCGCCGAGCCATGAGATGGGCAAAGCGAAAGCGGCTGTGCGGATGGTAGGCAAGAAAGCGCAAATCATGAAAAAGGGTCGCGCGATCGGCGGTCTCGAGGAAGCTTGCCCACTCAGCCTCGCCACCCTTTTCAAGCAGGGTTATCTCTATCGGGTTTTGGGATTGGCTCACGAGCGAGGCTTGAGTATTCGCGCGGCACTCTACTAAGACGCCAAAGCCAAAACAATGTCTGCCTGTTGCCGAAGCGGACCCCACCTCATACTATGAAGATCATCGCCACGATACCGAACGCGCCTTTCCAGCACATATAGATGACCGAGGGCACTCTCCGCTGGCCAGCGCAGCTCGCCGCAAACACGGTCTGCTTCACGGTCGATGTCGAGTGGGCCGTCCAGACAGTGGTCGACGACATCAGGAATCTGTTCGACAGCTACGACGTCAAGGCGACGTTCTTCGTGACCCACGCCGACGTCGCCGTGCCAGGCCACGAACGCGGCCTTCATCCGAACTTTCGGCGCAACGGGGACACTTATCGCAGCCTCGCCGACGCCGGCCGCATGACGGATGAGGCCATCAATCGGCACATCATTACCGCGACGCACGCCTTTGCGCCCGAAGCGAAGGGCGTGCGCGCGCACTGCTTGCATTCCGATTCGACCCTGCTACCGCTTTATCGCGAGTTGGGGCTCGAATATGATAGTTGTTATCACATGCCCCTCGTCGAGGGGATCCGGCCGTTTTGGATATACGGCTCCTTGGTAGAGCTTCCCATCTACTACGGCGACAGCCTGGACCTTTCCATGGAAATGACCGACTTCCAGGTGGCGAGGCTGGCGCTCGATCGTCCAGGATTGAAAGTGCTGAATTTCCATCCCAACACCGTTTACATCAACGCTGGCAGCAATGCGGCAGAGGCCGCGACGAGGGCGTTCTATCGCGATGCCGAGAAGCTTCGCGCTGCGCGCAACGACGGCCGGGGCGTCCGGACGTTACTGATCGAGACGCTTGAGTATGTGCGCCGCCACGACATTCCGACCGCGCTTCTGCAGAGCGTGAACGCCGCGTGGCGCACCTTGCCGAAATGGTCGTGAGCGATGGAACGACGCGTCATCATCCTTGGAGGCGCCGGCGACGGCTCGGTCATGGCGGAAGCGATGATGCAGGCCCGAGCGGCGGGAGGAGGAGACACGCTCGTCGGCTTCCTGAATGACGCGATGTCGCCGGGCGAGAAAATCTACGGCGTGCCGGTTCTGGGCAAACTGGAAAAGTGGAAGGAGCTTGGCGACGACGTTCATTTCGCCTGGGCCTTGCAAAGAGTCGGGCTGATGGCCGAACGGGTCGAGCGGCTGCGGCAACTCGCCATCCCGGAGAGCCGTTTCGTCTCGGTGCGTCATCCCCAATCCTTCGTAGCCTCGACGGCAAGCATCGGCGTCGGGACTTACATCGCCTCTTTCGTGAGCATCCAGCCGATGGCGGTTGTGGGCCCCTTCGCAGGCGTCAGGGCGGGCGCCAATATCGGCCATCACGCCCACATCGGGCCGCACGGATATGTCGGGCCCAATGCCACGATGTGCGGATATTCCCGGCTGGAACTGGGCGCCTGCCTCAGTCCCAATGCGGTTTTGCTTGAACACAAGATACTCGGCCGATACTCTGTCGCCGGCATCAATTCGGCGGTGACCAAGGACGTGCCCGCAGGCACGGTGGTCATGGGCAACCCCGCTCGGCCGCTTCGCGTCATGCGCCGCCCGACAGTGGCGGGCGTTGCCGATGATGGGAAGCCGATGGCTGCAACAAGGAAGGAGGCAGGGCGTGGCCCAGGTTCGTGACGTTTTGGTCGAGATCATCACCGATGTGTGCCGGCCTGATCCCTCCCGGGACCTGTCTAATCACGCGCGGCCGCTCTTCGAATGCGGGCTCGACTCGATGGATTTCGCATCTGTACTGATGGAGATCGAGGATCGTTTCAAGGTCTCGATCAGCGAAGATGATCTCGAGCGGGTGGGATCGATCGACAGCATCACCGCGTTGGTCGAGGAGCGACTGGGTGCCAGTCGTTGACGTCGCCTTGCGAGGCCTGACGGTCGCTGTCGGCGTTGGCGCCCCGGCCATGGTCGATGCAGCGTTGCAGCACGTTACCTTCTGACGCGATGCTGCGCGCCTTTGCGGTGGTGGTCAGCAACCGTGCGCCGGAGCACAATGATCCGCGATTCGCTCGCGCCGCCAGTTTCGGCAGACCTGTCATCCAGAACTTGGCGCTGTCGACGCGCCTGATGCGATGACCAACGTCGGACGTTTCCTCGACCGCCTCGTCGAACGGGAATCGCAAACGGTGCTTGTCCACCGTGGCGTACCGTTCAGCGGCGCCCGGCTGAGGGGTGAGGTCGACGCCTGGGTGGAGCGGCTGCGAGAACATGCCGTTGGCCCAGGGACCGTCTGCGCCTATGTCGGTGACTATGGCGACGGTACTGTGTCGCTGACATTCGCGATCATGCAGCTCGGCGCGACGGCCATGCCGCTCGCTGAAAGCGCACTGGCGAACATGCATGACCTTCTGGCAATCGCGGGCGCCCGTTTGCTTGTGCGTTTCGCGCCCGACATGTCGGCCGCGAGTGCCACCATCGAGGTCCGAGGCGCGTCGCCGCAGAACGCACTGATCGAGCGCTTCCAGGCAACCGGTCACGCCGGGCTGATCGTCTTCACGTCGGGCTCGACCGGCGGTCCCAAGGGGATACTGCACGATTGTGAGAAGGTCCTGGAAAAGTTCGCGACCGTGCGCCCGGGCTGGCGGACGATCCTGTTCCTGGCGATGGATCATTTCGGGGGCTTCAACACGTTGCTGTCGTGCTTCGCCTACGACGGCGTCGGCATCACCGTGCCGCAACGCCTGCCCGAACCGGTGTGTCACGCGATCGAGGATGCGGCGGCCGAATTGCTGCCGACGACGCCCACTTTCCTCAATATGTTGCTGGCCTCCGGCAGCCTTCAGAAGTCGCAGCTGTCGTCGCTGCGCCTCATCACCTATGGCGCCGAGCCGATGCCACAGCCGACGTTGCAGCGCATTTCTGCGGCTTTCCCCAATGTCGAGCTGAAGCAGACCTACGGACTCTCCGAGCTTGGCGTGCTGCATTCGCGTTCGAAAGACCGCCAGTCGCTGTGGCTTCGCGTCGGCGGCGAGGGCTTCGAGACCAGGATCGTCGACGGCCAGCTGCACATCCGCTCAGTTTCGAACATGGTCGGCTATCTCAACGCTCCATCACCAATCGACGACGAAGGCTGGATGAACACGGGCGACCTGGTCGAGGAAAAGGACGGCATGTACCGCTTCCTCGGCCGCAAGTCCGAGATCATCAATGTCGGAGGCCAGAAGGTATTCCCGTCCGAAGTCGAGAGCGTGCTTCTCGACGCGCCTGATGTCGTCGAGGCCACCGTTCACGGCCGCCCCCACCCCCTGCTCGGCCAGGCGGTGGCAGCGCGGGTGTCGATCGCCGGCAAAGAGGACAGCAACGTGGTCGTGCAGCGGCTGCGGGAGTTCTGCAGGCAGAATCTGGCGAGGTTCAAGGTTCCAATGAGCTTTGAGATCGTCGAGGCCGATGCCCAGGCCAACACCCGGGCGAAGAAGCAGCGGCCGCGATGAGGGGGCTGACGGTGTGAGCGGCGTTGGCGATCCGTCTTTTCCCGTGCGCCACGTCCCGGCCGTGGCATACCGCGGCGCTCGATCCTACGTCCATTCCACCACTCTCTACACCGAGCTGATGGCGGCCGCTGGCGCGCTCGGCCTGGCGCTGGATGGCCTCGTGGAGATGCGCTTCAAGCAGGCGATTACCACGATGGTGGAGATCCATTTCGACGGCTTGGTCGAATCTCTCGAGGCGAGCGCCGCTCCGGCGCGATTTGCGATCGGGGAGGGGGATCGGATCGTGTTCGGAAGAATCGTTGGCACCGGCAAACCCGTGTTCGACCGAAAGCCGTACGACGAAAGCGGCATCTGGGACGTTGCGAAGATCGATGGACGATCGGTTTCGCTGTCGACCGGTGCGGGATATGCGCCAATCCAGGTGGTCACCTCGCTTTGCGCGCTGCTGCACAACACCATCCTCAAGCCTCCCGACGGCCGCCGCTGGCTGCTGGCGCGGCTGTCGCTGCACCGGCCGTTGCGCCCGACCGATGTCGCCGGAACGAAGATTGCCATCACTCATGAGATCGGCAGGACCATGACCCGCTCCAGCATCTCGGTCTCGGAGGGTGTGATCGGCAGCATGGACTTCATGGTAGGGACCGCACCGCCAGCATTGGCAGGGAGCGCATGACCCGGGCGCCAGCCGACATCGCAGATTGGGCATTCGACCTCTTGCGCTGTCCGGAATCCGGCGACGCGCTCCGGCGCGATCGCGATCAGCTGATTCTGGCGAACGGCAGCGAGGTTGGCCGTATCGAAGACGGCATCGTGCGCTTTCCGGTTCTCGTCGCCGACGATAATGTCCGGATCTACCGGAAGCTCGGTGGAGCACACTTCTGGGAACGGGCGAACGCCGGTTACGCCATGAGCGCCCTCGACACGCCCGTCTATCACGACTTCCTGCAGGACGTGCGTCCCGCCTCTCCTGACGGCGTGATCGTCGATGTCGGCGGCGGCGATGGGCGCAACTCGCGGCCATGGCTCGAGAAGGGCTATCGCCGTGTCGTCGTCGTCGACGCGGCGGCCGAGGGTTTGGCGCGCTTCCGCGCCCGCATCGGCAAAGATCATCCCGAGTGGCTCGACCATATCCTGCTGATCGAAGCGGATGCGCGAAGACTGCCGCTGAAAGCCGGCTGCGCCGATACGGTGATCGCGGTGGAAAGCCTGTTCTATCTCAACGACGACTACGAGCTGGGCTTGCGTCAATGCAAGGCCTTGCTCGCGCCCCATGGCCGGCTGCTTCTGTCCGAGCGCGACTACGAAGGTGGCCTGCTGCTTCAGCTGCTCTATCAGGGGGTGGCGAAGATGATCGAGGCAAGCCATACGCGTGCGGTCGTCGACGGCTTGTCCCATGAGCCCATGATCAGCCGATGCTTCACGGAGCCGGAGCTGATTGCGCTGTTGAGCGCCAACGGGCTCGCGGTACAATCCGTGCAGGGAATTTCGCTTTTTTCGGTCGCCCTGGGCTGGCTGCGGAACAGGCAACTGATTGGAGACGGGGATGCCGTCCACCTGCCGGCGGTCCGGGCGATGCTCGGAAAACTGGGACGAGAAGGCCGAATGCGGCGGTGCCATATCGTCGTGGCTGGGCTAAGGACCTGACGAGAATATGCCGCTGATCTCAGTCGTCGTCCCGATGTTCAACGAAGCGGGAAATGTTGGGCCGATGTGCGAAGCACTTCGGCACATGGTCGATACAACGGTAGGATACGAATGGGAGTTCGTGTTCGTCGACGACGGAAGCGTCGATGGCACGTACAAACTGCTTTGTGATGAGCATACGCGCGACCAACGCATCAAAATCGTCCAGCTGTCGCGCAACTACGGCGGCGCGATCGCGGACTCGGCTGGCCTGCAGTTTGCTGCCGGCGACGCAGCGGTTGTTATCGCCGGCGATCTCCAGGATCACCCGCGTGAAATCCCTCGACTGCTCGAAGCATGGCAGGGTGGCGGGATGGACGTGGTGTGGGCAGTTCGTGCAACGCGCGACGATCCCGCGATGGACCGTCTATTCTCGGGATTGTTCGCCAAGTTGATCAGGGTCGTAGCGCTGCCCAATTTCCCCAAGACCGGCAGTGGGGGCTTCGTCCTGCTCTCCCGCGTCGTGATTTCGGCGCTGAATGCCTTTCCCGAGCGCAACCGCGGGGTTAGCGCGCTGGTGCTCTATTCGGGGTTCCGGCAAACCCAGATCACCTATCACCGCCACCGGCGCGAGATCGGGATGTCCAAGTGGTCTTTCCGCCGCAAGGTGCGCGCGGCCGTCGACATCATCGTTTCGTTCTCGATGCTGCCCCTGCGAATCGGTTCGATCGCCGGCGTCATATGCTCGGTGCTGGCGTTCATCCTCATCGTCATCCAAGTGATCAACCGGTTGATCCATGGAACGGAAGTCCCGGGTCTCACGCAGCTCAGCGTCCTCGTGCTCTTTCTCGGCGGGCTGCAGCTGCTGATGCTGGGCGTGCTCGGCGAGTACTTGTGGAGGACGCTCGACGACACGCGCCGGCGGCCGTTGTTCCTGGTGCGGCAGGTTCACGGCGACTTCCTGTCCTACAGGCCGCCCTTGCCGCCGGCCCAGCACACCGCACAGATTGACCCCTTGCGGTCGGACAAACACAGGTCCGTGGAATGACAGAGTCGCGCTTCGACGAGACGACCTATCGTCCCGATCCAACGAGAAAATCGAACGCTCACGCCTGGGCGGCAAGCCACATGGCCGGCAAGGGTCGCTTCAAGGTTCTCGAGATCGGCTGCGCAACAGGTCTGGATCTTGCCCCGCTCCTGCGCGGCTTCCCGGAGAGCCAGTTTGTCGGTCTCGATATCTCCCAGGAGAATATCCGCGAAGCGACAAAGCTCTACCCGAACTCCAAATGGGCCGCCTCCGACTACATGGTTTTCCAGGAGCGCTCGTTCGACCTGATCATTTCTGAGCGCTCGTTGTCGGTCTTCGAGTGCAGCGATGATGCGCTGGCGAGCAAGCTGGCCTCTGACCTCCAGCCGGGCGGCGTGGCCGTGGTGACGCTACCTGCCTCTTGTCTGTGCACGACGGCGCACTTCACTCTCAAGAAGATCCTGCGCCGCCTGCGTTCCAGGCCGCTCGACGCCTTCTTTCTTTGGTTGGCCCAGCGGCTGCGGCCGGGGGTCGACAAGGACACTCTGGCGGACCGAGTCATCTACATGTACGTCGTTCCGCGGCGCATTGCGGGGCGCAAGTTCTATGATGTGCTGGCGCGCCACGGCCTGACGGTCGAGCAGGATCACGGCGTCATGCGCTGCACGCCGTTCGAGACGCCACACCGGCTGCTCGCGCTGAGAAAGTCTGCTTCCTAGCTTTTCCCGTAGTAGGCGAGAACGCCGTCGCAAACATAGTCAAGCTGCGCCTTGTCCATGCCCGTGAACAAGGGAAGGGAGAGGCATTCCGACGCGTAGCGATCGCTGACTGGAAAGCTGTCACGGTCGAGATCCAAGGCGGAAAAGCAGGGCTGCCGGTGCAGCGGCACCGGATAGTGCAAGCCCGTCTCGATGCCGCGTTCCTGGAGAAAGGCGCGGAGCGCGTCGCGCTTGGGCGTACGTACGACGTAGAGATGGAACACGTGATCCTTGTGGGCGACGCGCGGCAGCGCGAGCGGCAGGTGGGACAAGCGCTCGGCATAGGCGTTGGCCAAGCCCTTCCGCTCCTCGATCCAATCGGGCAACAGCCGAAGCTTGTGGTCCAACACCAGGCCCTGCACGCCCTCCATCCGGTAATTGAAGCCGAGCTCTGCATGGACATAGCGTTCGCTTTGCGCATGGTGGCGTAGGGCCCTCATGCGGGCGGCGGCGGCGCCATCCGAGGTGACCACCAACCCCGCCTCGCCGGCAGCGCCGAGGTTCTTTGCCGGATAGAAGCTGAAGCAACCGAACTTTCCGAGGGTGCCGGCGCGGCGCCCGTCATAGGTGGCGCCGATCGCCTGAGCCGCGTCCTCAATCACGGTGAGGCCATGACGTTGAGCAAGGCTCTCGACGGCCGCCATGTCCGCTGGCTGGCCGTAGAGATGCACAGGCACGATCGCCTTGGTCGCAGCGCTGAGGCGCCGTTCGGCGTCGGCGACGTCGATTGTGCCGCTACCCTCCTCGACATCGCAAAGCACTGGCGTCGCGCCGACATAGAGCACTGCCCAGGCTGTCGCGATGAAGGTGTGCGACGGCAGGAGAACCTCATCGCCTGGTCCGATGCCAGCGGCAATCAGGGCAAGGTGCAGGGCGGAGGTTCCTGAATTCACGCCGATCGCATGCGGCGTGCCCAGATAACCGGCAACGGATTGCTCGAAACGTTCTACCCAGGGACCGAGCGAGAAAGCGCTGTCGCTGAAGAGCTGGCGCAATTCGGCCATTGCCTCAGTGGCAATGGGGTTCCACTGATGCGAAAGGTCGGCAAACGGCACGCGGCTGACCGGCGTCACGCCTCGCAAGGAAGATGCTGCCTTCATGCTGTATTTTTCTCCGCACGCGCGTCCCCGATCACCCGCGCCGGATTGCCGGCGACGACGGCATAATCCGGGACGTCCCGGGTCACCACGGCTCCCGCCCCAACCAAGGCGCCGACGCCGATCGTGAGACTGGCCAAAATGGTGGCGTTGCTGCCGATCGAAGCGCGCTGGCGCACACGCGTTCGCAGCAAGACCCAGTCTTGCTCCGTCTGCATATGGCCGGTGTCGGTGGTTGCCCGGGGGCGATGGTCGTTGACGAACATGACGCCATGACCGATGAAGACCTCGTCTTCGATCTCCACCCCTTCGCAGATGAAGCTGTGGGACGAAATCTTGCAGTTGCGGCCGACCGTGGCGCCTTTCTGTATCTCCACGAAGCTTCCGATTTTGCTGCCGTCGCCGATGCGACATCCGTACAAATTCACCAGCTCCGGGTGAGGAATTTTGACGCCGGGACCGAGCACAACGTCTTCAGTAATCGACAATGGGCCTCCCCATATCGTTGCGTCGGGCGAGTGCGAAGCTGAGAGATCGGCCTCTGCTACTCCGCCGCTTCCAGCCGCTGCTGGTTCTGCTTGGCCGCGATCTTGGCACGCGCCAGATCCTCGCCGCGCCGCTTGCTGAGCGCCGCTCCGCCGCCGGCCGTGTCCTTGAACAGCGCGAGCTTGTCCATGTCCTCTTCGACCACCGGCGACAGCGCGAGATCCATGTATTCGTGGCGCTTGGGGTCGTGCATGACCTTCTGGCCGATGCGCCAGCCCTGCCAGGCGAGCTTGCCGTAGATCTTGAGCTTCTTCCAGGTCTCGAGCGCCAGCTTGTAGTGGAACACGCCGACCGGCTCGATCTTCATGCCGTAGCGGCGGTCGCGCCGGTACTTCATGCGGATGATGCCGCCTTCCAGCGGATGCACGCCCTCGGCCTCGAACATGATCTTGAACATGGTCATGAACTGGGCGGGCTCGGCCGGGTTGCGGCCGGGGATGGCGCCGTGGCGGCGCGCCACCGTCTCGATGTGCTCGGGCGTGTAGTAGGTCCGCCAGGCGTCGCGGTAGGTCTGCTCGTACTCGGCATCGCTCATCTTGGGATGATGGACGACGCGATGATGCAGGTCGTACTTGTTGAGGTCGGGGTCCATCCAGACCCCCTTCTTCCACAGCGTCTGGTGGTCCTCGGAGCCCGGCAGCGGCGTCAGCATGAAGAGCTCGAGGATGTCGAGCGGCAGCTCCTTCTTGATGATCTCCATGTCGCGCAGGATCGATTCGCGCGTGTCGCCGGGGAAGCCCAGGATGTAGCCGGCCCAGGTCGAAGCACCACTTGTGTGCCACGCCTGCAGCATCTTGCGGTATTCGGTGATCTTGTTCTGGCGCTTCTTGGCGGCCAGCAGGTTGTCCGGGTTGACGTTCTCCAGCC
>Ga0075369_10000432_pt1 | contig 12737 bp, 13 predicted proteins | sample EndMethybrTD3034_FD_71400 | JGI IMG/M metagenome (GOLD analysis project Ga0075369, IMG submission 71400) | Populus endosphere microbial communities from Tennessee, USA - Endosphere MetaG P. TD hybrid TD303-4 | ecosystem: Host-associated > Plants > Roots > Endosphere | place: USA: Tennessee...
GCGCCACGTCTGCTCCCACCCGTCGTCGGTGATCTCGCCGATCGAGGCCGACGGGCCGAACATGCCCGCGTTGTTGAACAGCACATCCACCCGGCCGAAGCGGCGTACCGCCTCGTCGAACAGTGCGCGCACCGACGCGGGGTCGGTGACATCGGCGGGCACGGTCAGCGCGCCGGGATGGTTGTCAGCGGCTTCGGACAGCGTCTCGGGCCTGCGGCCCGCCAGCACCACACGATGCCCCCGCAGCAGGAACTCCCGGGCGGCGGCCCGGCCGAGTCCGCTGCCTGCCCCGGTCACCACCACGACCTGACTCATGCGGGTGATTATCGCCGTCGGGGCCGCCGCCCGGCCCCGTTCCCGCACGAGAAGTCAGGGTCGTCAAGCCGGCAGCGTGGCGACCCCGGCTTCGTGTTCGGCGCCTAACCTGGAGGTGTGCGGGCCGCACCGGACACCCGGCACCCGGCTGGACGAGTCGTTATGCTTGCGCCTTCCGACGGCCGCGGGCATCGCGGGCCGCTCTCGAACGAGGAAACGGGGAAGGGGTCATGTCCGCTGAAGCCGGCGCGTCGTCGCCCCCCAAGCCAACGCCAGCCGCGCCCAAGCCCGCACCGGGCCACATCCGGCTGACGTCGCACAGCGGCGGCTCGGGCGTCCTGCCGATCCGGTGGGGAGCGCCGACCGCGGCCGAACGCGGTCCGGTGGTCGGTACCACGTCCAAACGCGCCCACCGCAATGTGATCGGCACCCACAGCGGCTCCTACAGCGTCTACCGCGCACTGGCGATCGCCGCGGGGGCCCTGTCCCGTGACCACCGGGCGGACCTGACCAACACCGCGCCCACCGATATCATCGGCCCCTACCCGCAGTGGTGCGACCCCGACTCGATCGTCAGCCTGGACCCGTGGGGCGCGATGGTGTCCGAGGCGTACGCCGCCGAACTGACCGCCGGTCACGACATCCGGCCGACGATCGCGGTCACCAAGGCGCACGTCATCCTGCCGGAGATCACCGAGGCCATCCTGAAGGGCCGCCTGCACCCCGACGGGCGCGTCCTGATGGCCACCGGCGCGGCGCTGGTGACCAAGGCGGCGATCGAACCCGTCTGGTATCTGCCCGGGGTGGCGCAGCGGTTCGGCTGCAGCGAGACGGACCTGCGCAGGGTGCTGTTCGAGGAGACCGGCGGCATGTACCCGGAGTTGGTGACCCGCTCCGACCTCGAGGTCTTCCTCCCGCCGATCGGCGGCCAGACGATCTACATCTTCGGCGACCCGCGCGACCTCGCGGACCCCGCCGTCGAGCTGACCGCTCGCGTGCACGACGAGTGCAACGGCTCGGACGTCTTCGGATCGGACATCTGCACCTGCCGGCCGTATCTGACCCACGCGATCGAGGAGTGTATCCAGGGTGCGCAGCGCGGCGGTGTCGGGCTTGTCGCCTACTCGCGCAAAGAGGGCCGCGCCCTGGGTGAGGTCACCAAGTTCCTGGTGTACAACGCGCGTAAACGCCAGGAGGGCGGCGATACCGCCGAGGGGTACTTCGCCCGCACCGAATGCGTGGCGGGCGTGCAGGACATGCGCTTCCAGGAATTGATGCCCGACGTGCTGCACTGGCTGGGCATCCGCAAGATCCACCGGCTGGTGTCGATGAGCAATATGAAGTACGACGCGATCACCGGTTCGGGGATCGAGGTGGGCGAACGGGTGAACATTCCCGACGAGTTGATTCCCGCAGACGCGCGGGTGGAGATCGACGCCAAGATGGCCGCGGGCTACTTCACGCCGGGCCCGGTGCCCGACGCGGAGGAACTCAAGAAGGCCAAGGGCCGGGGTCTGCACCCGTGAGCGCCGGATGAGCACGGCGGGCATCACCGCGGAACTGGACACCGCCGAGGGCGCCGCCGCGGCGTTACGCAGCACAGTGGCCGTGCGCGAACGGGCGCAGCAGCTGCTGGAGCGGGCGCGAGCGGGTGCATCGCTCTGGTTCACAGTGCACGACGACGCGCTGCAGCAGGCCGCGGCCGAGGTCGCCGACGTCACCAGGACCCGCTATCCCGATCTGGTGATCCCCTACCACAGCCGATGGCGCCATTTCGAGGCGGGCGGCGTGGACCGGGGCGCGCAGTTGTCGGCCCAGCCGGCGGGGCTCGACGCCGACGGGCGTGCCCGCGCCATGATCGACCTGGCCGTGGTCAGCGTGTTGCTGGACGCCGGAGCGGGCCCGGACTGGGCGTTCATCGAGCCGGGCACCGGACAGCGCCTCATCCGCTCGGAGGGCCTCGGCGTGGCCAGCTGGCATGCCTTCGTCGGCGGGTTGTTCTCCAGCGATCCCGACCGGCCATGCCAGGCCGATGCCGTTGGGCTCCGCCGGCTCAGCACCGGCGGGCTGGCCGAGGCGTTTCAGGCCGGGCCGGCCAATCCCCTGGTCGGCCTCGACGGCCGCGTTGTCGTCCTGCGTCGGCTGGGCGACGCGCTGGCGGCACGGCCGGAGGTGTTCGGCCCACACGGCAGACCCGGCGGACTGTTCGACTCTCTCGTCACGCCCACCGCGACGGTGGCCGCACACGACATCCTGTCGCTGCTGCTGACCACCCTGTCCGGCATCTGGCCGGCCGCCAACACCATCGGCGGGCAGCCGCTGGGCGACTGCTGGCGACACGACCGGGTGGCCGGCGCGGGGCTGACCCGCGGCTGGATGCCCTTCCACAAGCTCTCGCAGTGGCTGACCTACTCGTTGCTGGAGCCGTTCGAGTGGGCCGGTGTGAAGGTGCACGACCTGGACGCGCTGACCGCCCTGCCCGAGTACCGCAATGGCGGGTTGCTGCTGGACACCGGTGCCCTGCGCCTGCGCGATGCGGACCTGGCCGACCGAATGTGGACGGCGGGCGACGAGCTGGTCGTCGAGTGGCGTGCACTGACCGTGGCCCTGCTGGACGAGCTGGCCCCGCGGGTCAGGACAGCGCTCGGCAAGGACAGCAACCAGATGCCGCTGGCGTGCGTGCTGGAGGGTGGCACGTGGGCGGCGGGCCGCGCCCTCGCGCAACGCCTCCGCGGCGGGCTGCCGCCGCTGAACATCCGCAGTGACGGCACTGTTTTTTAGAGACTTCAGCCTAGAAACTTCAGTCTAGAGGGACCCATGGGCAACGTTCACCTGATCGACCATCCGCTGGTGCAGCACAAGCTCACCCTGATGCGCCGGAAAGAAGCCTCCACCAACAGCTTTCGCCGTCTGGTCAACGAGATCTCGGCACTGATGGCCTACGAGGTGCTACGGGACATGCCCATGCACGAGGTCGAGATCGACACCCCGCTCGAACACACGACGGGCAGAGTCATCGACGGCAAGAAGCTCGTCTTCGTGTCCATCCTGCGCGCGGGAAGCGGGATCCTCGACGGCATGCTGACCGTGGTGCCCGGTGCCCGCGTCGGCCACATCGGCCTGTACCGCGACCCCAAAACGCTTGTCGCCGTGGAGTACTACTTCAAGTTGCCCGGCGACCTGCACGAGCGCGACGTGGTGGTGGTGGACCCGATGCTGGCCACGGGGAACTCGGCGGTCGCCGCGGTAGAGAGGTTGAAGGAATGCGGGCCCAAGTCCATCAAGTTTGTCTGCCTGCTCACCTGCCCGGAAGGTGTCGCCGCAATGCACAACGCGCACCCCGACGTGCCGATCTACACCGCCGCGATCGACCGTGAGCTCGACGAGCACGGCTATATCGTGCCAGGCCTCGGGGATGCGGGCGACCGCATCTACGGCACCAAATAGCAGCGCCGAGTGCGAAGCCAGGGCGAGGTTTGAGCCCATTCTTCGCCATGCGTTCACATTCGCTGACGGCCGCCATCCCAGATCCCGGGTCAGAATAAAGTAGCCCACTACTCACGCGGTACCTCCCTCCTGCGAGCAGGATCAGGGTGAGCCGTCGCGGTCGCAGTCGCGCAACCGGCCGATCGGCAACTCGAGGAGGGCACATGACCACACATTCGCACGGCCACCATGGCGGTACGACCACGACCGCGCCGAAGACGGTCCACCGCTGGGTGGTGTTCGGCGCTCCCGGTGACAGCGACGACGCGGCGAACCGCGTCTACCTCTCCCACCTGTCGATGTTCTCGATGCCCGAGCACGCGATGCAGGTGATCGTCTCGGCCGATCTGCACACCCCCGACGGATCGCCGTCGACCGCCTACGCCGACGATCGTCGCTCGCACCCAGCCCAGCGCTTGTACACCCTCGACCCCGAACTGTTCGTCCTCCCCGACATCCTGCCGTCCGACTCCGAGCCGCCCCGGCGGGATTCGCTGCAGGCCGACCTCTACCGAGACCACGTCGAGAAGAACAACCCTCAGAAGGAGCGCATCGCGCGTGGCGTGACCGTCCACATCAAGGACATCGTGCACGCCCGCGACTATGACGCCGACGCCCAGCCGCTGGCGGATCTCGAATACCTGGTGCTCGGCTCAGGCACCGACACGTACCTCGCGCACTTCATCACCCGCCCACCGGATTTCGACCAGATCATCGCCGTGAGCATCGACGGGGGCCTCGGCGCCGACCCGATCGACTCCGGCGTGCGGCTGACGGTTCCCGGCCGGGCGAACACCATCGGCGACCGGCTCACCGAGGGCGGTCAGGCGGTGCAGGCAACCCTGCACGGCCCGGGCGGCGACACCACCGTGACGATCCGGCCGGGTGTGGAGTACTACCTCAACTCCGACCAGGACATGCAGTGAGGCCACCGACTCAATAGCCCGCGGCTCCCCCGTCGGCGGCGGCGAGCAGCTGACGGGACCGCGAGACGCCCAGCCGGGTCGCACCGGCCCGGATCATCTCGCGCGCCTGGGCCAAGGTCCGCACCCCGCCGGAGGCCTTGACACCGAGTCCATTCGGCCGGACGGTCTCATACATCAGCGCGACGGCGTGGGCGGTCGCGCCCCCTGCCGAGTGGAAACCGGTCGAGGTCTTCACGAAGTCGGCGCCCGCATCCACTGCCGCGCGGCACGCGCGCACGATCTCATCGTCGCTGAGGGCGGCCGATTCGATGATCACCTTGAGCACCGCGGGCGCGGGAACCGCCGCACGCACCGCGGCGATACCGGCTTCGACGACATCGAATCTGGCCTCCTTCGCCGCGCCGACATCGATCACCATGTCGATCTCATCCGCCCCCGATGCGATCGCTTCGGCCGCCTCCGCCGCCTTGATGTGCGCGGTGTGTTTGCCACTGGGAAAACCGCACACCGCAGCGACTTTCAGGCCCGTGCCCGCCGGTAGCGCAACCGGGAGCATCGAAGGCGACACGCACACCGAATAGGTACCCAGGTCCAGCGCCTCGTCGATCAGCGCGCGCACGTCGTCGGCGGTCGCCTCCGGTGCGAGCAGTGTGTGATCGATCATCGCCGCCACCTCGGCGACGGTCGGCGCTGCGTTGGTCGTGTCATCCAGTCGCACGAGGCCAACCTACCGCGGCCGGGCTTGCTCACACCCCCGCGGATCTCTTTCGCCGCCGGTAGTCCGCCGCCTTGGCGCGGTTGCCACACTCCGCCATCCCGCACCAGCGGCGCGAGAAACCACGCGAGTGATCGACGAAGAGCCTGGTGCACTCGGGGTTGGAACATTCCTTGACCTTGGCCATGTCGGCGGAACCGATGAGGTCGATGGTGTCCCGGGCGAGCAGGCTCATGACATCGGCGGCGGTGCCCCGGCTGTGCGTGCTGCCGTCGGCGGCCAGCCTCAACGTGGGCAGGGTTCCGCGGGCGAGGTCATTGATCAGCCCGATCTGTACGGGCTCGGGCCGGATCGCGCCCGTGTGGGCCGATACGACCGCGGCGTACATGGCTTCGCGCGCCGCGATGGCGTGGTCGACGTCGGCGGGCGAAGGGCCGGCCATCTCGTCGAGCAGCTCCGCCTCACGTGACCACAGTGTCAGATCGCTTGGGCTGGAGAGTAATTCGGTGGGTGATGTTCTGCGCCACAGCAGCGTGCCCGCGAAGTCGAGGCACCGCCTGCCGCTCACGAACACAAACTTCTGCACGTCACCATCTTGACAGGTGACGCCAGCCGGTTCAAAATTCGACGTAACCCCCTAAACAGGTGATGCTAGGTGTCATCCGCTCGGCTCACCCGGAAACACGGCTCGGCTCACATGGAAACGAAAGTGGCACCACGATGGACACCGACGAATACCTGTACTTCATCGACCGCGCGTTCGACGGCATGCTCTCGGCACTTCGTGAACTGGGTGACGAGCGCGCCAACGAGGCACCGCCGCTGCCTGGCGCGAACTCGCCGTGGGCGATCACCTACCACTGCGCCGAAGTGGCCTCCTACTGGATCGGCCACCTGATCGGCGGCCGGCCCAGCAACCGCAACCGGTCCGAGGAGTTCGGCGCACGCGGTACCGTGGCCGAACTCGCCGAGACGGTCGACGGCCTGCGCCGGCGGCTGCGCGCCGATCTGAGGGGCTTGGACCCGCACCGGTCCCCGGTGAACAGCCCGCCGGCCGCCTACGAGGGTCCGCAGCGAACGCTGACGTCCGGCGGGGTGCTGCTGCACGTTCTCGAGGAACTCGCCCAGCACCACGGCCAGGTTCAGGTGTCCCGCGACATCGTCTGCCGCGCAGCGGAGTTGGGCTGATGTACGGGACCGCGGACCGCTACCCCGGATTCGACGATCTGGACGTGAACGCGCTGTCGCAGCGCAGCGGGGTGAAATGGGCCCGGGCCGTCCGGAAGCACAGCCTGCCGGCTTGGGTCGCCGACATGGACTTTCCACTGGCCGGCGTCATCGGCGACGCGGTGATCGACGTGATCCGCCGCGGCGACCTCGGCTATCCGAACTGGCCGAACGGCACGCCGTTGCGCGCCGAGTTCGCCAGGCGGATGCGGGACCGCTACGGATGGGAGCCCGACCCGGGAGCCGTGCGGGAACACACCGACCTGATCCAGGCGCTGCAACTCGTCCTTCGGCTGGCCACCGGTCGCGGCGACAGCGTGGCCATCCAAACACCGAACTACCCGCCATTCCTGGCCACGCTGTCCACCATGGGACTGCGCACGGTGGGCCTGCCCTACGTCGACATCGGCGACCAATGGTCGCCGGACTTCGACGCCTGGGAGCGCGCGCTGCACCTACACCGGCCCAAGGTGCTGATACTGGTCAACCCGCACAACCCCACCGGGCGGGTGCATTCGGCCGCCGAGTTGGAGCGCATCGCCACGCTGGCTGCCGAGCTCGACCTGCTGGTGCTCAGCGACGAGATCCATGCCGAGGTGATCTACGCACCCCACCGGCACATCCCGTTCGCGTCGCTCAGCGCGGATGCGGCGAATCGAACGGTCACCATCACCTCGGCCAGCAAGGCGTTCAACCTTGCCGGTTTCCGGTGTGCCCTGGCGCATTTCGGGCCCACTGCGCTGCTGTCCCGACGGGACGCGGAGCCGCCCGACCTCTACGGCGTGGTATCGGTTCCCGGTGTGCTGGCGACGCTGGCCGCATGGCAGCTCGGGGACCCGTGGCTGGCCGACCTCATCCGGGTCCTCGACCGCAACCGGCGCATGGTTCACGACCGCATGTCGGCGGCCCTGCCCGAAGTGCGACACCACCTGCCGCAGGGCACCTACCTCAGCTGGCTGGACGTGTCTGCCCTAGGCATCGACGACCCGGTGGACCTGGTCCTGCGCGAGGGTCGGGTACTGCTCGACGGGGGCCGCCCGTTCGGACCCGCGTCGGGAGACTTCCTGCGTGTCAACTTCGCCACGTCGCACTCGATACTCGAACAGGTGTTGACCGGGGTCGTCGGCGCGCTGGCGGGCGCTTCGCGATCGCGCGGCGCGACGCTCTAAGTGCCCAGCGGAAGGTCCGCGACCGTCCGGGAGGCTCCGTGAATCCACTGACCGCCAACTCCGCCACCATTCGCGATGTCGAGGCCGACGGGGTTATCCGGTTATCGGCCAAGCGCGTTCACGACCTCGGCGAACATCCCGGGCAGCGCCGTCGCGGCGGGCACGAGACGCGAACGCACCTGCGGGCAGCCGCTCACCCCCAGCAGCGCCGCCGTGATCAGCCGGTAGCGCCGGGACATCCGCCGCCAGCGGCGGTCGTAGTCGGCGGTCGCCCCGTTCGCGACGCACCGCACCAATAGCTCCGCACCGCCGAAGGCCAGGCCGATGCCTTCGCCGGTCAATGCGTCGACATAGCCCGCCGCGTCGCCGACCAGCAGGACCCGTCCAGCGGAGCGGCTCTTGACCCGTTGGCGCAGCGGCCCCGCGGCACGGTCCTGGCCATGCTCGCGGCCCCGCAGTCGCTCTTTGAGGACCGTAAACTGGTCGAGGTGCCGATCGAATCGGCCACGCCCCGACGTCAGTATCGCCACTCCGACGCAGTCGTCGGCGACCGGCGTCACGTAAGCCTCCGCCCCAGGGGCCCAGTGCACCTCGACGTTGTCCGTCCACGGGGCGATCTGGATATGGCGCCGAATCCCCCACCGGCGCCGCACCTCGCCAGCGTGTTCCAGCCCGAGGGACCGGCGGATCGGCGAATGCAGGCCGTCCGCCGCGGCGAGATAGCGCGCACGAAAGCCCCCGGCGGACACCGACGTCGTGTCCTGGTGGATGGCACCGACCTCCCCGCGCTCGATCCGTGCGCCTGCGGCCGACGCCGCGTCGAACAGAGCGGTGTGCAGGGTGGTCCGCCGAACACCGCGGCCGGTGCCGCACCGGAACGGGGCGTCCACCCGATTTGTCCCGTCGGTGTAGCTGATACCACGCAGCGTCCGACCCTCGGGTTGTGCGCCAAGGCCTTCCAGCAGCCGGACCGCATGGGGCAACAACCCTTCGCCGCACGCTTTGTCGATCGGGCCGCGCCGCTGCTCGACCACGACGACGTCCAACCCGGCGCGGGCACCGTAGACCGCGGTCGCCAACCCGGCCGGCCCGCCTCCGGCGACGAGCAGGTCGATCACGTCAGGTTCTCGAGGGCTGCGTTCTCGACGTTGATGCGCACCTTGAGCAGACCGGCGTTGAGCAGTGAGAAGACCAGCGCCGTCATCCAGGCGCCGTGCACCAGGGGCAGCGCCGCCCCTTCGGTCACCACCGCGACGTAGTTCGGGTGCGGCAACAGCCGGTAGGGGCCGCGCACGACGCGCTGGGCGCCTGGCACGACGACGACCCGGGTGTTCCACTGCTTGCCCAGGGTGGTGATGCACCACCAGCGCAACACCTGCGCAGCGAGCACCGCCGCCAGCCTCGGCATGCCGAGGCCACGCGTGAATCGGCGCCGCAGCACCACGACCTCGACGAGCGCGCCGGTGAGCAGCCCGCTGTGCAGTGCCACCATCACGGGGTAGTGACCGGCACCGAATTCGCGCCCGCCGCGCGCACGGCTCCAATCGAGGTTGCGTTCGGATACCACCAACTCGGCCACCCGCTCCGCGGCGACGGCCAGAAGCAGAATCCCGTAGCGGCGCACCGACATCAGCACCACCGCATCAAGACGAGTTCGGAACAGAATCCGGGCCCCATCGCCATGAGGACCGCGGGACTTCCTGCGGGCGGGCGCTTGCGGATGGTGTCGCGAAGGACGTGCAGGACCGAGGAGGACGACAGGTTGCCGACCTCGCCGAGCGAGCGCCACGTCAGGTCGAGCGCGTCATCGGGCAGTCCGAGGGTGGAGATGATCGCCTCGATCACCTTCGGCCCGCCGGGGTGGCTCACCCAGGTGGTGATGTCGTCGATGCCCAGATCGTGGTCGGCGAGGAAATCGCTGACGTCGCCGCCCAGATAGCGCTCGACAAACGCGGGGACCTCGGGGCTCAGCACGATGTCGAACCCGTGGGTGCCGATCTTCCACCCCATGGCATTCAGCGAGTTTGGGTACAGGTGGCTGCGGGAATCCAGGATCTCCGGGCCTGCGGCCTTGATGTGCCGCGCACGCCGTTGTCCGACGGCGACGACGGCAGATGCACCGTCGCCGAACAACGCACCGGCCACCAGGGTGGCCATCGACGGATCGTGTTTGCGGGTCAGTGAACACAGCTCCACCGACACCAGCACCGCCACCGAATCGGGTGCCCCGCTGAGGAAGTCGTGCAACCGGGCGATACCGGCCGCGCCCGCCACGCAACCCAGCCCGAAGACCGGGACCCGGCGGACGTCGGGACGCATTCCCAGCCGACTTGCGATGCGGGCGTCCAGGGACGGAACGGCGGCACCGGTCACGGTGGTGGTGATGATGAGATCGACGTCTCGGGGACGCAGTCCGGCATCGTCGAGCGCTCCGGTCAGCGCCTCACAGCCGAGTTCCGTTGCGTGCTTGATGAAAAGGTCGTTGGCATCGCCGAAGTCGGTCAGGCCGGCGTAGTCCTCGATTGGCAACACGAGATGGCGGCTGTTGACCTTCGCGTTGTCGTGCAGGGCACGGACGAACTCCTCGTGGTCCCCGTAGCCGGGCAGCGCCAGCAGGCCCTCGAGCACTTCGTCCTGGGAATAGCGGTGCGGTGGTAGAACCCCGTGCACGCCGCCGATGACCGATCTTCCGTTGCCGAACATGGCCGCGACAGTAACGGCCGAACCGCGCCCGTAGGGGGCTACGTCGGCGGGTTCACCTGCGCGGCGGGTGAATCAGCAGCGGCACAAGGACTTTGCCAGGTAGCACCACACCGCCTGTCCGGTCATCTCCACCGCGCGACCCATCGGGACCATGGTGCACGACGAAGCCCCGTTTTGCCGCGGGCTGCCTATGGCGTGCGGCCCGGCTCCTGTTCTTCGGCCTGCTCCCGGGCCGCTCGCTCGCCCGCATCGGCGGTGTCGCGGCGGCGCTCGCGCAGGATGTAGGCGGCCAGCGCCAGCACCAGGACGACCGCGCCGAGTACGCCGATCTCGACGACGGCCCGTGCGAATTCGGGACCCCGGTCGAGCAGGGTGGCCGCCTCAACCGACAGGACCACGATCTCCTTGATCCCGGCGAGGATGCCGACGATCAGAAACGGCTCGGCCGCGATCTCGCGTGACCGCAGGCTGGACCGCACGGCGTAGAGCAGTTCGACGAAGATGAAGATCAGCAGCAGACCGTCGAGGATCTCCAGCATGACCGTGTTGGCCGGGGTGTTGCGTAGCCGCGTCATCGTGTGGAACTGGCCGACGAGCAACGCGACCGAGCCGACGACCAGCACGACCGCGATCGCCCAGTACATCGCGTCTTCCACCAGGCTCAGGACTCGGTCGGCGAACCGCTGACGGCCCCTCTCGGCCCTGTCGTCAGACATGGCGGGGTGTCGTGGCAGGGGCCGGTGCACCCATACGGTCTCCCTTCGCCCCGAAGCTGTACCCCGTTGGCACGGATACGAACCGTCCGGTGTAGGCCCCGGCCCCGCTGGTGTTACGGCGTGAGGATGGCCCGTCCCCGGACGTTGCCCGAGTTGAGGTCGTCGATCGCCGACTGGAAGTCGTCGAGCCGGTACTTCTGGGTGTGCAGGTGCACCGCACCGCTGGCGGCGAGCGCCATCAGATCGCACAGGTCGTTGTACGAACCAACCAGGTTGCCAACGAAGTTGATCTCGGTGGAGACGATGTCGATGGTCGGCACGTTGATGTTCTCGCCGTACCCGACGACGTGGTAGTCGCCCGCGCGCCGCAACATCGCCACACCCTCTGCGGTGGCACCACCCTCACCGACGAAGTCGATGACGACCTCGGCGCCGTGGCCGCCGGTGAGGTCCTGCACCTGCTGCACCTGGCTGCCGTCGGCGACGACGCCGATGTCGGCGCCGATGGCCTCGGCCAGCTTCAGCGCCTCCGGGTTACGGTCCACCACGATGAGTTTGGCGGGCGAGAGCGCCTTGAGCACCTGGATGCCGATGTGCCCCAGGCCGCCCGCGCCTATGATGACGGCCCGGTCGCGCGGCTTCAGCCGTCTGGCCGCCTTGGCGGCCGCGTGGTAGGCCGTCAGGCCCGCATCGGCGAGCGCCGCGACGTCGGCGGGTTCCAGCGAGTCGTCGATCTTGACGACGCTGCGCGCCGAGGTCTTGAGGTAGTCGGCGTAGCCGCCGTTGGTGTCGATGCCGGGGAAGGCGTTGGACTCGCAGTGCACATCGTCGCCCGAGCGGCAGGCCCGGCACAGCCCGCAGGTGATCAGTGGGTGCACGATCACCTTGTCGCCTTCTTCGACGTTGGTCACTGCCGAGCCCGTCGCATGTACCCAGCCGGCGTTCTCATGGCCGATCGTGTACGGCAACTGGACCTGGGTCTTCTCGGCCCACTGGCCTTCGAGGATGTGCAGGTCGGTGCGGCACACGCCGGCACCGCCGATCTTGACGACGACGTCGAACGGTCCGGCCGGTTCCGGAATCGGCAGCTCGGTCATCTCGAGGTTGGTGTGATAGCCGACCACCTGGACGGCTCGCATGGTGCTCATCGAACATGCTCCTTCTGTGATGCGGTGTCTGCGGAGGTCAGGCTGGCAGGAGTGCGGATATGGGGATGAACGTCGGGTCGGCGTCGTCGTCTCCGTAACGGGTGCGCAGCAGCCCGCGGCAGAAGTGCGAATTGCCGTCGATGGAGATGCGCGTGGAGCGCGCACGCCGCAGGGCCAGCAGCACGTCACCAGGCGGGTAACCCCGCCCTTTGTCGTCGACCATTACCAAAGCGTCTGGCGCCGTGGATAATCCGAGCGATTCGCGGCGCCGCAGGAGCGCCGTGGTGGGATCGCCCGAAGGCAGGTCGGCGAGCCGGACCGTCCCGATTGAC
>Ga0075369_10000433_pt1 | contig 12720 bp, 28 predicted proteins | sample EndMethybrTD3034_FD_71400 | JGI IMG/M metagenome (GOLD analysis project Ga0075369, IMG submission 71400) | Populus endosphere microbial communities from Tennessee, USA - Endosphere MetaG P. TD hybrid TD303-4 | ecosystem: Host-associated > Plants > Roots > Endosphere | place: USA: Tennessee...
CGCTGTACAGCGACCGGAACGCCTGGTCTCCACCGAGGTTGATGTCGGCGGCCGTGGTGACCATGTCGGGGTTGAAGCCGGGACTCATGTCCTGGTTCCTTTCCTTGACGGGGCAGAGTTGCCCGGTGGTGGTGTCAGCCCTTCTTGCGGCGGCGGACGATCTTCGCGAGGCCGACGAGGACGGCGCAGACGACCAGTACCACCACGGTGGCGACGATGAATCCGCCGACGCCGTTGTTGGCGAGGTCGCCGAGCGTGCCGCCCTTGGCCGCGAGTGCCACAGAGCTGTTGAGGTGACCCATGATGGGTGTTCCTTCCGTTTGGTCTTGCTTGGGTGGACGGTTTGGTCTGTGGAGGCGCTAGTTTCGCCTCTTGCCGATGGCGGCGAAGATGGCCCACAGGATCGCGCCCGCGATGAGGATGGTGGCAACGCCGCCCACACCGTGGGTCGCGGCCCAGTGGCCGATGGTTTCGTCTCCACCGGAGGGCTGTGCGGCCGCGAGCGAGGTCATGAGACGCGCCATGCGCGTGCTCCCTTCAGGTACTGCTCGGTTGGTCGGGTAATGCGGTGGTGCGCGTCCGGCGTGTGACCGAGGTCACGAGTCGGAGTTGCCGCCGCGGCCCTTGAAGAACAGCAGGTAGACGATGGCGCCCAGGAACACGGCGATCGACACGGCACAGAAGACCGGGTGATCCTCCAGCTTGAAGGCCCGGTTGTCCTGCGCGGCCATGATCATGGCGGCTCGGGTGAGGTGGTCCATGTTTTGGGGTTTCCTCCCGTTGATGGCGAACGCTGAAGCGTCGCCATGGGTTCTTACCTACCGGTGTTGCTGCCACTTCCGAAGAAGATAGCAGCAGCCGCAACGACGACAATCACCACAATGACGGCGATCATTCCGTGCGACATCTAGGGACGTCCCTTCGACTTATTCAGCCGAGCGACGCCGACCGAGTTGGTCATCGACGACCTCCGCGGCGCGCAAGGCGACGGGCGATCAAGACCAGCACGATCAGCGCGACGCCGATGATGACGGCTTCGGGACTGACGTTACCAGACATGGATGATCCCCCAGTGTTGCAGGTAGCCGAGGGCTACAGCGGTCGCCACCGACACGATGATGCGCCCGGCCAACTTGAGGGCCACGAAGCCGACAATCACCACAATGAGGGCAATCACGACGATCATGGCCGTACGGTTGACGTGCACACCACCGATGTCGATGGCAGAGCTGATCCCAGCGAGTGACGTTTCGAGCATCAGCCGCCCTCCTTGTTCTTGCTGCGTCGCACGATGGCGTACGCGATTACGAACAGAAGGACGAAGACGCCCGCGGCCATCAGCTCGCCAGGGGTCATTCCACAGGAGTTCGGCATTTGAACCGAGATCCCCTAACGGTGTGAAGCGGACAGGACGATGGCGTGGACCGAAGTCGTAGCCTGGTACAGCCGGCGGTTTGCCTAGCCGAAGAAGTTCGTGCTGCTGGTCGCGACCGCAGTGAGACCGACGGCCATGAGGCCGACGACGGGGCCCAGGACGAGGCCGAGCTTGACAGGGGACCTGTCTTTGCCCTTCTTGGCCTTGACCATGGTGTAGATCGCGGCGACAACGGACACGACGACGAACTCCGCAACCAGCATCCCGCTAGAAACGTACGGGTGACCTGCGGCGAGCGTGAGCGCTATGCTACGCATTGCTTTCCTCTATCTCTTGGTCAGAACGACACGTACGGGGTGACAGTGGCGTGGACCGAAGCCGTAGCTGGTGCGTTCGGCAGATGCCTACCCGCCCACGGCCACGACTCCGCCCACGACCACGATCGCCAGGATGACGCCGATGACAATGGCGAAGCCCTTGGGGGCGTTCGCCGCACGAGCCGGGATGTACCCGACGCCGAAGGCCACGATGGCCGCCAGCAGGTACGCGATGGCTATGCCACCGGAGTCGCCGGATGCGGCGGTTGCCTGGACACCGGCCGAGACGAGCGCAGATGCACTCATGGGACTACCTTCACTTTCTCGAGAGTTTTGCCTGGACTTGATGCCTAGCCGCGCCTTCTGGCCAGTACGATCGTCGCGATGAACGCGGCGACGAACAAGGTGCCAAAGACGGCGGCCTGCGCGGGCAGCGGGTGCTTACCCACGGAGACCACGAAGCCGCAGATGCTGCCTCCGGCAATGCCCGTCAGGATGCTGGTGGGCCAAGAGGCGCCTGCGATTCGTATGATCACGAAGCAGGCGATCAGGCCCAAGAACACGAGTCCGACGAGCGCCCTTCCGGTTCCAAGGGAACCTTCAGCTGCTGCAAGATGCAGCATGTGCTAGTCCCTCCTTCCTCCGAAGATGGATCCGAGGATCAGGTACAGAATGACGCCGACCATCGGGCCAATAACAAAGAGTCCGACGAAAAATGCTTCGCCAGTGCTCACCTGTGTGGCCATGGTGAACATTGCTGTCACCTCTTCCGACGCCGCCGAGCACCCCGCATCAGTATGAGTATCGCCGCAGTTATCACCAGTCCGCAGACGGTGAAGATCAGCGTGGAGTGCTCATTGATGTTGGGCATGACCACGAAGCCGTCGATGGCTCCGCAGACGATGCTGAAGGGGAGTGCAGCCTTCAGGGGTGCACCGATGATTCGCAGTACACCGTAGCCTATGATGAACGAGCAGATCGCCATCATAACCTGAAAGATCATGGTTAGATCCTCTGGTCGAAACCTACGGATGAACAGCTCGCGTTTGTGTCACCTTCCTAGGGAAGGATACCGGAACCGCTGCCGCCCTTGGGACCGCCTCCGCGTCCGCGGAAGAGCCACATAAGAACGAGCACACCGGCCCCGATGAAACACAAAATGGACCACGGATTTCCGTAGCCCACCGATGCGAGTTGCTGCAAGGTTTTCACCTCCAATACAACTAAATTTTAAACGTACTATGTTCAGACGAACTGGGTACGTTATATCACCGTTTTTATCTGTTGTCAATTCAAATAGAAGAAAATCGTGCACGTAAAATCAAAGGTAGGGAGTTGAAAGGGGATTGTGCGTGCACGATTGGCACCATTGGATTCCGCTAGAAGCGGCCTCTACAAAGATGCGGGTCCGGTGGGTTCAAAAGCAAAAAGAAGCGGAGGTGTTTTGCAGGATCCTCCCGGGGCAGGCGCTTGTGGCGTGTACTGCCCGGCGGGAGGCTCACTGCGTTATGGGGGAGGTTTGGGACGTGCAGAAAGGTGGGGGCTGGTGTTTAGCGGGTCGCTACGAACCAAGCGACAACGCTTGCCACGGCGATCAGCGCCAGGAACTTCCAGCCGAAGCCACCCGTGGACGAAGAAGACGTGTTACTCGTACTCGACGACTTGGTCTTGGGGGTGGAGTGGGCTCCCATAGGGACCTCCGGGGGTAGTGCTTAAATGAACAGCTGGACGTACATCAGTGTACACATGGGGATAATCGTTGTCAATAATACTCATGATGTGTGTAGGTCGTGCAGAAAGGAAAACAAAAAAGAGCCGCGGGGAGCGGTGATGCAAAGCTGTTTTCGTGCGATCTGCACGACCATGTCTGTAAAACGGCCCTTTAGGTGGCCACCGAGTCGGGTATTGCCCACGGTGGCCACCACGAGAGGCGAGTACGCTGGGGGGACTAGAGCTTGCCGGTGATCGCCGCGATGGCGACGAGAATGGCGAATAAAACCCCCAGAAGCAGGAAGGTGGTACCGCTGCAGCAGCCGCGAGCGGTGCTTGTTGCAGTGGTGCGAACGCATTCGCAGCGCGCATGGCAGCGATGACGCCTGTCCTGTTTCCGAACACGCTTTGCAGCAGCTGCGTAGGTGTCAGGCTTAGAAGCCCACCGACGCTTGCCGCGATGCTCGGCGTTCACGCTTAGCGCCCGGTCAGTTGCTGCAGCAGGTGCAGCAGAGCGTTGCCGAGCTCATTGCGGAACACGTAGATCAGGATGACCAGGATCATGCCGATCAGAACCGCCGGAGCGCCACAGCCGTCCCAGCCACCGGACGAATCGCCCTTGGCTGCTTTGGCCTTCTTGGCCCTTTTCTTGCGGCCACCATGCTCACCCATCATGTTGGTTCCCCCTTGGGGTGTTTGTCGGTTACGTTTTACGGACGTGCCTAGTGTACTCCGTAGGGCCTATGGAGTCAACATATATAATGTGTATGGTGTTCGGAAAAAATAAATAAGTATGAAAAAGTCGTGCAAACAGTGATGGGAGCGCGGGCGCTCAGCCATATGTTTGCACGACGTACCTCCGGATGCCGATGTGACGGCAGACTGCTGGCGGGTGCCAGCCCGGAGGCCGTCTTCGTGCGGGTGAACAGTATTACTTGTAGGAAGCGATGGCCGCGAAGATGCCGCCGACGAAGACCACGACTCCCAGGAGGGAATCGGCGATCCTGCTTGCTGCGGATCCCTTGCTGCGAAGTCCAACGCGGATGAGAATGACACCGATGCCACACGTGACCAACGCGATCATGCCGGCGGTGTATAGATTTGCAGCGTTGGGGCTTGCTTGGGTTGCCGCCAGCAGTGCTTGACTCATACTGATGCTCCTTCTTTGATTTGACCCGGGGTTGGGCTACTTCACGAACAGCAGAGTGGAGGCGCTCCCCAGCAGGACGATGACGACCTGTGCGGTGTCTCCGGGTTTGGCTGCCGTCAGGAAGCCTGTAGCGGTCACTGCTTGGTCGAGTAGATCGCCACGATGGCGGCGACCACTACGATGAGCAGGCCCACGTAGGGCGTCTTGCTCTTGTTCTTCCTCATGCCGCTCATGTAGATGCTGGAGACGGTCATGATGATGCCCAGAACCACTGCGCCCAGCGCGTACCACGTGATCGTGGTGGGCTGAGCGGTGGTCTGCGCGGCTGCGAGCAGTACCTCAGATGTCACTGGTTCTCCTTATTGTTTTCCGGGTCCCCACCAGAGATCCACGGCGAAGACGAATGAGAAGATGACGGCCTGGCGTCTACTTTCCCGCATAGACCTTAGCTGCGAGCACGGCGATGCCGGTGATGAGCAGAACGGCGCCGATCGCCCAGAGCTTGACACTCAGCTTGCCTCCGACCTGCATGCGCAGGGCGTTGACGCACAGAACGATCACGCCGGCGAAGGCCAACGTGAGTCCCAGGAGACCGATCGGCGACAGGCTCGTCGCGTTGTCGGCGGAAGCCAGCGCTACGAGTGCGTGGTGCATGGTCCTCCTAGGACTTGATCAAGCCGACGCAGATCACGACGGCCATGATGCCGACGAGGCCGAAACAGACGCGTGTCTTCCCGTTGAATGGAGAGAAGAACGCGCCCGTGAGGAACGCCAAGGCGACGATCGCGAAGAGGGCGGGGGGGAAGACCGTGTTGTTCAGGTCGTTTCCCGCGGCCAATCCTTTGAGCATTTTTTTCTCCCTAGGCCACCAGGATCAACACGACGGCGACCGCAGTAGCCACCGCGCCGATGCCGATCAGTTTGAGCTTGCCAGCCTTGCCGAACGGAGCGAACGCGCCTCCCATGACAAATGCTGCGCCGACGACGAGCGCCCCTGCTGCAATGCCAAGAAGGTTGTTGTTCACGGCTTGCTCAGCCAGTGCTGCAAGTGTGTTCATGCGGTACTCCTACAGGGCGATCTTCCAGATGAATCCGCCGAGGGCAGCGAGCATGACACCGATGACGGCGACGCGAGGGCTGTATTCCTCGTCAATCGCACCGGAGATGCTCATAACTACTGCCAGCACGCCACCAAAGATCAGGAGGGCAACGAGGCCACTCAGGGCAGCGTGGTTGTCGACAGACTGATTCTTTGCAGCCAGTGCTGCAAGTTTGTGCATAGTCCTCTCTTTCCGCTAATGCGTGCCAGACAGTTGAGCCGCGAACAAGCCGCCAACCGCGAGCACGATGCCCACGATTACTAGCTTGGGACGAGGTCCAGAACCAAAGTTGGGACTGAAACCTACTCCGATTGCGAACATGCCGGCCAGTACCGCCAGAACCCCGAAGGCGAACTGAAGGTGACCGGCCGACGTGTCGGCGACGAGTGCCGCACTAGCCATGGCTGGCCATGACGAACAGCACGACCGAGAGGCACAGCACTACCACGAAGGCGACGATGAGCCGCGCGCGTCGCATGACCGTGCCCTTGCTCTTGCGCGAAGCTGTCAGGCTGATCCCGATGACCGAAGCAAGCGCGGCAGCGGCAGCGGTCCACATGGCTGCTTGTGTTGCGCTGTCCATGTGGTCACTTCCCTTCGAGACCCAGGTAGGCCACTGTCATCCCTCCGAAGATCAGGAGGATGAACAGCGCGACCTTGATCTTGTGCTTCATAGTGCTCCTTACTTGTGGGTCGAGTGACCCGGGTTGGGGTTGTGGTCCACGGACTTCGAGCCGGTCTGGCTGAGCACCAGTGACCAGATCAGCAGCGCGAACGCGGCCAATCCGATGACGGTGACGATCTTCCAGGCCAGGCTGCGCTTGGGACGTTCGGGCAGAGGCATGGCCTCCCCTTTCAGGGTGTCACTTCGTGATGTAGACAGTGACGGCGGCGCCGACCGACACAACGATGATCGCTATGGCGGTCTTGCGGAAGCCCTTGCTGGCCAGTCCGGCGACAACTCCTGTGCCGATACTCCCGGCCAGAAGGCTCACGACAAATGTGGCTGTGTTCATGAATCTACCGCCTTACTTGAGCTGCTGGGCAGCGACCGTACCAGCTGCACCGACCGCGATGATTACCACGGTGATGAGCCAGGGCGCCTTCTTGGCGACCTTCACCACAAGCACGCCTGCAACCAGCGCAGCTATGAGCGCTACGAGTAGTACGGTTTTGTCCATAGCGGACTCCCTTACTTGGTGAGTGCCGCGCAGGACACCGGACCGATGATCAGCAGCAGCACCAGGCTGCACAGGACGACGGCTTTGCCGGCCTTCTTGATCATCATTCCCACGAAGGCGAACAGGATCACGGCGAGGCAAAGAGCTACCAGTATTTGGTAGGTGCTCACGAAAACTCCTCTCTTGATCTAGCCGAAGATCGAGTCGATCAGGTTCTGCTGACCAGATGCGGCCAGCAGCGTAGAAAGCATTAATGTTCACCTCCTCTCGCGAAGACGATAGACAAACCATAGTACAAAAGCACTAGTTTGTCAATTAAACAACACTTGGTTTTACAATCTTGGTACCTCTGTTACAATATAAGACATGAATGCACAACAAATCCGCACCGCTTATCTAGATTTCTTTACGCAACGTAAGCACGCGGCGATTCCTCGAGCGCTGTTGGTTCCCCAAAACGACCCAACCACTCTGTTTACCGGTTCTGGCATGCAGCCTATGATCCCGTATTTATTGGGCGAGGAACACCCCGAAGGTACGCGGATTGTTGACAGCCAAACTTGTTTGCGTGCCCAAGATATTCTTGAGGTGGGCGACAATCGCCACACGACGTTCTTTGAAATGTTAGGCAACTGGTCCTTGGGCGATTACTTTAAGGCCGAGCAAGTGCCGTGGATGTTCGAATTCCTGACCGGTGTTGTAGGCTTAGACCCAAGCAAGCTATACATCACCTGTTTTATTGGAGCTCCTGAATATGACATTCCTAAAGATACCGAGGCTGCTGAGCTCTGGCAAAAACTGTTTGCCGAAAAGGGTCTGAGCAACGATGTGGCTGACATTGGTAGCGAAGAGGACGGCTACCAGCGCGGCATCAAAGACGGCGAACGCATCTTTTATTATGATGGCAGCAAAAACTGGTGGAGCCGCAACGGTAATCCCGAAAACACACCAATCGGTGACCCCTGTGGTCCTGATAGCGAAATGTTCTACGACTTTGGCACGCCGCACAACACCGACTTTGGTCCCGAATGTCACCCCAACTGTGACTGCGGTCGCTTTATGGAAATCGGCAACAACGTGTTCATGGCTTATCGCAAGGTAGCCGACGGTAAATTCGAAGCGTTAGAAAAGCCAAACATCGATCACGGCTCAGGCCTGGAGCGTATCGCGGCAGCTGTTTTGAACGACCCAGATGTGTTCAAGATTAGCTTGCTGTGGCCCATTATCCAAAAGCTAGAAACAATTTCTGGTAAGTCGTACGACAGCCACACCAACGACATGCGTGTGATCGCCGATCACTTGCGCGCTGCTGCATTTTTGGCAGTAGACGGCATTGTACCCAGCAACAAAGAACAGGGCTACGTCATGCGTCGTCTGGTTCGCCGGGCTATTATGAAATCATTCAACTTGGGTGTAGAACAGAACTTTTTGGAACAGATTGTTCCCGTTATTGCTGATCTGTACCACGCTGACTTCCCAGAAGTTGCCGCCAAACGTGACACCGTAATTGCCGTACTCACCAAAGAAGAAAAAGTCTTCCGCCAAACGCTTCGCAAAGGCCTGGCTGAACTGAACAAATACGTTAGCCGTAATCAAACCGAAGACAGCAGCGACGTAATTGTGCCCGGCGATTTCGTATTTACCCTGTATGACACCTATGGCTATCCTATGGAGTTGTCTGAGGAAGTCATTGCCATGCATGAAGGTGCCCGCCTGAGTGATGACTGGAAAGCTGTCTTTGACGCCAAAATGGCTGAGCAAAAAGCTCGTTCGCAAGGTGCAGCCAAAGGCGTCTTCAAGGGCGGCCTGGGCGGCCAAACGTTGCAGCACAAAAAATATCACACCGCAACGCACTTGATGTACCAGGCATTACGCCAGGTTTTGGGTAGCCACGTGATTCAGCGCGGTAGCAACATTACCGAAGAGCGCCTGCGTTTTGACTTTAGCCACGACGAAAAAATGACGCCCGAGCAAATCAAGCAAGTCGAAGACATCGTTAACGAACAAATCGCCAAAGACTTGCCAGTATTTTGGAAGGAATACCCAACCAAAGAAGCCCTGGCCATGGGAGCTCTGGGTGCATTCGGCGACCGTTACGGCGAAACCGTCAAAATCTACCAGATGGGCGAGGGCGATGATCGCTTTAGCTTTGAAATTTGTGGCGGCCCGCACGTTGATCACACCGGTCAGCTAGCCGAAGACGGGAAGCGCTTCAAGATTCTCAAGGAAGAAGCGTCGAGCGCCGGCATTCGCCGTGTTAAAGCTGTCTTGCAATAAACAGCAGACCCATAAACACAAAAAACCACCCGTAAAAAGGTGGTTTTTTAAATATTCCAGAAAGTAATCAGTAATTAGTTTCGGTAACATTCAAAATATGTGTGAATACGCGTGGCCAGTGATCACCCCCAGATGGGAGAGAAGATCACTGGCGCACGCGCACCCGTCACGTTATGTGCTGGCGAGTACCGCCTTCCAATTGGTTGTCAGTGCGGGTCAGGCCGCGGGGCCGTAGAGCTCCTGCATGGCAGTGCCGATGGTGCTGGGCAGCTGCATGGCGCGCGAGTCCAGGCTGAAGACGGCGTCGGGGTTGGTGATGCCGTTCAGGTACTGGCTGCGAACCACCTGCTGAGCCATGGCGAAGTCCATTCCGGACCCAGTGCCGGGGCCACTCACGTAGGAGTATCCCAGAGCACGCATCCCGTTCTCGCCGAGCGTCTGCAGGACCGTCCAGGCACGCGTGGTGTCGTTCTGGTTGAACAGGTAGCTGGCGTCGAGCTTGCGGTTCTGGGCCACCAGGTTGCACGAGGTGTCCTTGCCGGAGCCGGTGCACACGCTGGACCAGGTGGAGTTGTCGCGCACGCGGAACTGGCTGACCAGGTCGAGGCCCAGGCTGTCCGGGTCTTCGGTGATCAGGTTCCACATGGCGCCCTCGCGCAGCAGGTTGCTGCACTGGCTCTGGCTGAGCTGGTCGTCGGCCTTCTTGCCCTTGCCGTCGTACTTGACGGGGCAGGTGTTGACGCCCTGGCTCTTGGCCTTGCTGGTGGCCTGGTTCTGCAGCGTTTTCAGCGACTTCGTCGGCACCTTGCCCCAGAGGGACATGGTGCTCTCGGCGCCGATGTAGGCGCGCAGGGTGTTCGCGTAGAGCACCTTGCCGGTGTCACCGTCGCGCCACTGCACCTGCTCCAGCTCGGCGTTGCTGCAGTTCTGGCAGCCGGACTTCTCGATCTCCTTCAGGACGCTGTCGTTCGGGTCCTTGGGGAAGCCGTCCTTGTTGATCTTGTCGTCGACCTTGAGGGGGTTGAAGTCCTTGAGCGCCTTGAAGTTCTGCGCCCAGTCGTTCCACTCCTTGTTGTAGATGGGGTGGACGATCACGGACTTCCACGGGTCGGTGGCCTTGGCCCGCATGTGGATCACGTAGTCGGATCCGCGGTTCAGGAAGACCCGCTTCAGGTTGTAGACGTAGGCGTCGCCGGCGGAGTACACCAGGTCGGACGAGGCGAACGCGCCCGAGGGCTTGAACGCCATCCACGGCTGGCTGCTCGTGTTGAGGTCCTTGACCATGGCCTTGACCATGTTGGCGGCGCCCAGGATGGACTGGTTGCTGCCGTTCTTGGCGTTGTACTGCCACCAGCCGGGCTTGAGCGCGGCGGCAGGGCCTCCGACGATGGTGACGGAACGACCGCGGTTGAACACGACCGGCTCGCCGGTGATGCGGGGCACGATCTGCTCGGTGATGACCAGGCCGCTGAGCGTGGCCTTGGACAGGTCGAGCTGCTGCTTGGGGTCGGCCTTGTCGCACGGGACGTTGTAGTACCAGATCGCGTCCCAGCCCTTGTAGTCGCCGCCCAGGAACTGGAAGGCGTTGGGCTGGAAGTCCTGGCGGACCTTGGCGCCACACACGCGGTTGCCCTTGGTGTCGCGCATCTCGTAGGTCGCTGCGTCCACGGACAGGTACCGCGACAGGCCGAAGCCGACCGTGTACTTGGTCATGGACAGGACGTTCTTGGCGGTGCCGTCCGCGCCGGTGGCCTGGACGACCTGCGTGGTTGTGCCAGCGCCCTTGCCGAACGTGGTGGTGAACGGCATCGGTGATTCGTTGTTCATGCCGGTCAGCGTGGCCTGGTTGCCTTCGCTGGAGCCGTCGGTGCTGGCGTCGATGCTGTAGCGCACGGAAGCGTTCATGCCGTTGGTGGGCATGTCGCTTCGCAGGAGCTTGTCCTGGCTGCTGGTGGTACAACCACTGACGAGTGCCAGTGCAGTAACCACCGAAGCCAGAGACACCGGAAGACGCCACTTGGCGAACTTCATTTGGGTCCCTCCGTTTAGGAGATCAGAGATGGATGATTGGAAGCACATATGGCTTATGTGAACCACAACATGCAAAATTGTTGCACATAGTGGCACACACAAGCTTCTATGACGGGTTGTTAAAGTGCTGCCGAGACAATAAAAAAGATGCCTCGAGGCATTGAGAACGATTTTACAATGTTTTTAGTAATTACGCAAGTATCATCCCAAAGGAAAAACCGAGAACATAGCGCTGTATACAAAGAAAAAATGGCGCTATTGAGCGCGTCTTTGTACCAGCTGTTCCCGGTTAGTCCAAGTGCAGGGTGTCAGAACAGTGCTGGCACGATGGCCCATATGACCAGCCAGACGGCGACTGCGCGTAGAAAGGTGAGGTTGGGGTGGTCTTTGCCGTCATCGGACGTGAAGACGAACAGCACCGCCAGCATCACGAAGCCCGTGAAGACCATGAGCATCGTGGCTGCAGTGAAGTGGTTGTGCCAGATCGGCTGCGTGGCGAACTCCGGCGACAGAGACTTCCTGATGAAGTACATACCGACTCCGTGCAGCCCCAGGCCCGCGACACAGCCAGCGACGATGGCGAAGATGTGGTTTCGCTGCATACGACTTCTCTTCTCGATTGATCCCAGGCAAACTTGGACACGTGTACTATGCCATACATAGTGCATATATTCAAATTTACATGGAAAAACCGGGACGAACACTGCAAAAAGAAGGGGATCGCGCCAATAGGCACGCTTCTTTATACAGGTCGATCCCGGTTAATCCGAGCTTTACAGGTTTACCTCCCCAGGTGGATGATCATTGCCCAGAACAGGCTGTAGCCCATGACTACTGTGACGATCACGCCGTACCAGCGGATGAACAGCTGACGGGTCTCGGTCTTGGCTGCCGGTCCACGGATGTGAAGCCGACGGCTGAAGGGCGAGAACCAGATCGCGGTCATGATGCTGAGCGCGGCGATGCCCATGATGGCGAGCGCCAGCATGACGACGACGCCCCAGTAGCTCCAGTGCCAGGTGTTGCTGGAGTTGTTGAACTCCTCGCAGGTGATGGCGGACTGGGCGCAGAACGTGGGACGGACCGCGGTGTGGCACCAGCGGGTCAGCAGCAGGAGTGCGAGCGCACTGAGGCAAGTGATGCCAAAGCGCATGCGCAGGGCCCTGCGGTGCTTCTGTCGCTGGGTTTTCTGTTCGGCCCGCCAGGCGTCCAGCTCGTGCTGGTATCGCTGGAACAGCGGGCTGAGCGGTTCGGTGCTCGGTCTCATTAGGGACGGATCTCCCGAGAGATCGAGTCGCCGCCACCTTCGATGTCGCCCTTGTCGGAGTCGCCGGTGGCGTCCTTGAGCGCGTCGTGGTCGACCAGGTCGGCCTCGCGGACCTCGGTGCCCGGGAGCTCGACGTCGTCGAACTTCTGGCTGCGCCGGTTGTTGATGATCGCAGCGACGGTGCCGCCGATGGCGAACACGGCCAGAACGCTGTACACGGGGTGGTTGCGGGCGGCCTGTGCGGCGCCGCGGATCGGGTTGCCCATGATGCTGGTTCCTCTCGGTGATTACCTGCGGGGGCCGAACAGGGAC
>Ga0075369_10000434_pt1 | contig 12710 bp, 10 predicted proteins | sample EndMethybrTD3034_FD_71400 | JGI IMG/M metagenome (GOLD analysis project Ga0075369, IMG submission 71400) | Populus endosphere microbial communities from Tennessee, USA - Endosphere MetaG P. TD hybrid TD303-4 | ecosystem: Host-associated > Plants > Roots > Endosphere | place: USA: Tennessee...
AACTTGGCGAGCGCGCCCATCGCCTGCCAGCGGTCGCGGCCGATCTCGAGCTGGGCGGTGTTGATGCGGTCCATCCACGACTGCGTCGGCTGCATCGGCGCATGCTCGGGATCGTTTTCGAGCAGGAACTTTATCGAGCGCGGCGCCGGGAAGCCCGATTCGTCGCTCGGCCGCACCTTGGCGATGTCGGCGATGTCGTTCCTGGCCGTGTCGGCGTCGCTGAAATAGGGGATGTTGATCAGGACCGCCTTGTCGATGCGCTGCGGCCAGCGCGAGCCGAGCGCGATCGAGGTCGCAGCCCCTACCGCCTCGCCCATGGCGGAGGCGCGCTCGATCTTGAGCGCATCCATCACCTCGACGACGCAGCGCGCGTAGTCCTCGATGCCGGGCTGCCAGTCGATGTGGTCGGAATGGCCGTGGCTCGGATAGTCGATGGCGATGGCGCGGAAGTTGGGCGCCAGCGCTTGTAAGAGCTCGACCATGACGGCCGAGCTCTGCTGATTGATGTGGCTCACCATGACGACAGGGGCGTTGGGGTTGCCGCTGCCGCAGGCCCGCCAATGAATATGCCCGGCGAAGGTCTTCGCCAGGCCGCGATCGATGTTCAGGGTCACGCGCTACTCTTTACTCCAGTTTGACGTTGGCGGCCTTGATGACGGCGGCCCATTTCTCCCCTTCCTCGCGCAGGAAGGCGGCAAGCTCGGCCGAGGTGCCGCCGCCGATCACGCCGCCGACGGCGGCATACGCATCGGCCAGCTCCTTGGTCTTGAGCGCCGCGGTCGCGGCGTCGAAGATCTTCTTGCGCTGCTCCAGCAGCGAGGCACCCGGCGAGACAAGGGCATACCAGTTGTCGGAATTGACCTTGGGATAGCCCATCTCGCGCATGGTCGGCACGTCGGGCAGCAATGGCGGGCGGGTGTCCGAGGTCACGGCCAGCACCTTGATGGCGCCCGAGCGCACGTGCGGCAGCAGCACCGAGATGTCGAGCAGCACGGTGTCGACCGTGCCCGCCAGAAGGTCGTTGGTCGCGGGCGCGGCGCCGCGATAGGGCACGTGCAGAAGGTCGGTGCCGGTCTCGCGCTTGAACAGTTCGATGGCGAGATGGGTGATGCCGCCGGTGCCGGCCGAGCCGCAGGTCACCTTGCCGGGATTGGCCTTGGCGTAGGCGATGAAGCTCTTGAGGTCGTTGATGCCGAGCTTGCTGTTGATGGCGAACACTTCCTGCACGCGCACCACCAGGACCTGCGGGGCGATGTCCTTGGCCGGGTCGAACGGCATCTTGGGCATCAGGCTCTGCATGATGGCGCCGGCCGAGGCGCTCATCAGGCCCATGACGTGCGCATCGCTGCCGGCCTTGGCGACGAAGTCGATGCCGGTGACGCCGGCGGCGCCGCTCTTGTTCTCGACCAGCACCGGCTGGCCGAGCAGGGGCGACATGCGCTCGGCGAGATTGCGGCCGAAGATGTCCGCCGGCCCACCCGCGGGGAACGGCACGACGAGGGTCATCGGCCTGCCGGGGAAGTTCTGGGCTTGGGCAGCTCCGGCAAAAGGCAGGGCGGCCAGGCCGCCCACCGCTACGCGACGCGTAATGTTCAAGGCTTTTCCTCCCATTCGTTGCGCGAAGTCTGCTTGGGGAGAGAAGGGGAGGCAAGTGTCGTTCGCAACTTCGCCAGCCTGAAGGCGTTTGACCCTCATGCCAGCCATCAACTGGAGGAATTTGTTGGATGAGTGCTCCGCGCCTCATCTCGTCGTCGCGCGGCTGCCCTCGCAAGTCGTCGGAACCGAATTCCAATCAGTGAACACGCGCGTGACGCAACTGATGCTTGCGCGGTTGTTCAAGACACTGCCGCTGCAGGGGCGATTTGCCATCTCAGTGGAGAGGAGCCGCGGCCGCACGGAGGTGATGTGTGGCTTCGAGCACGCCAGCGATGCAGAGGAAGCAGCCAAGGCGGTGGGCGCCCGCGGCGTTGCTGCCTATGAAGGCTGGGCAAGCCAGCGGGAGTTCGACTTGGACGGCAAGAAGGAAAGTCGTCTCGCCGAAGCCGGCATGCGACGGCCGCAACAATCCCGCCTTTAGCCGGCGCCCTTTCTTCCGTTGGAGGCAAACCTCGGAGCGCCGCAACGATTGGGTCGGCATCGCGTTGCCTTGCTGCGCCAGGAGATCGACATGGGCCGTTTGCTTCAGCCTTGCCCGGCATCCGTTCGCGCACGATCACAATCACGGTCCCCAGCGCCCCCGCGGAAGCGTCGGTGCCAAGACAAGGGAGCTGGTCTTGAGCAGCCCAAAAGAGTTGGATGCCGATGCCCGCCCGCAGGCCCCGCTTGCCCATGGGGGCCGAACACTGCCAGCGGTCACCGTCGACACCTACAACGAGGAACTGCGCGACGACGACGGCTTCGTCGGCGACCGCGCCAGCCGCCGCGCCTTTCGGGCGATTCTGGCCGACTGGCGTGACCGCCTCGCGGAGCATGGCGAGGATCCGTTCGGCGACACGCCGACCGAGGAGGTCTCCAAGGCGAAGCTCGACAAGATGATGGCGAGTGACGATCCCAAGTCCGCCGCCCTCGTCCATACGGTGGTCGAGGAATTCGCCACCGAGCTGGCGACGGTGGTGCGTCGCTTCCTGCGGCTGGCGAGCTGGAAGGACACCGAGCGCATCGTGCTGGGAGGCGGCCTGATCGCCAGCCGGATCGGCGAGCTTTCCATGGGTCGCGCCGCCATCCTTCTGACCGGCGCCGGCATCAGCATGGAGCTGTGCTCGATCCGGAATCACCCAGACGAGGCGGGCCTGATCGGCGCCGTGCAGCTGGCGCCGAGTTGGATCTTGGCCGGCCATGACGCCATCCTTGCCGCCGACATTGGCGGCACCAACGTGCGCGTCGGGGTCGTCGAGCTCAATACCGACAAGCGCGGCAGCGTCGCCGAGGCCGATGTGTGGAAGCGCCAGCACTGGCGGCACCTTGACGACAAGCCCGCCCGCGAAGAGGCGATAGATCGCATTGCCGACATGATGAGCAAGCTGATCGAGCGCGCCGAGGAAGAGAAGGTGAAGCTCGCCCCGTTCATGGGGATCGGTTGCCCGGGCCTGATCGACGAGCACGGCGCGATCCTGAAGGGCGGCCAGAACCTGCCGGGCAACTGGGAAGACGAGGGCTTCAATCTTGCGGTCGCCCTGGGCAAGCGCCTGCCGCGGATCGGCGGCCACGATGTGTTCATCCAGATCCACAACGATGCCGTCGTCCAGGGGCTGAGCGAGGTTCCGAACATGCAGGATGTCAGCCACTGGGGCGTCATGACCATCGGCACGGGGCTCGGCAACGCCCGCTTCACCAACCGGACGGATTAGGAGATTCGGGTGGAAGCGCCGCGTCTCGAACGCAAGCTCGTCGCCATCCTTGCCGCCGATGTGGAGGGTTACAGCCGTCACATGGAGCGCGAAGAAGCGGCGACGCTGGAAACCTTGTCCGCCCACCGCCTGATCGTCGACGACCTGATCGCCTCCTTCAATGGCCGTATCACCGGAACGGCGGGCGACAGCGTGCTGGCGGAGTTCGCAAGCGTCGTCGATGCCGTCGATTGCGCGTTGAAGATCCAGGAGGCGCTGGCCGCGGCGAACCGGGAGCTGTCCAACGAACACCAGCTCCACTTTCGTATCGGCATCAATGTCGGTGACGTCATGGTCAAGGATGGCGACATCTTCGGCGACGGCGTCAACATCGCCGCCCGCCTCGAATCGCTGGCCGAGCCTGGTGGCGTCTGCATCTCGCGCGGCGTACGCGATCATGTGCGCAAGATGGGCCGCTTCGCCTTCGAGGATCTCGGCGAGCAGCGCGTCAAGAACATCGACCAGCCCATTCGAGCGTTTCGGCTGCGCGCCGCGGATACCTCGGCGGAGCTGGCAGCCGCTTCCCCGGCGCCGGTCTCTTCGGCAGCAGGAAGTTCCGGCTCCTCTGATGGGCCGGCCCTGCGCCAGCAACCCGCTGCCGATGAATCGGAGTTCGAGCTGACTTTCTGGGAATCCATCAAGGAGAGCAGGGATCCGGCCGAGTTTGCCGCTTACCTCGAACGCTACCCGGCAGGCGCGTTCGCCACGCTGGCCGAGACGCGCCGACAGGCCTTGCTCGACGAGGCGGCTGCGCCGGCGGGGGAGGCGGCTGCGGCCGATCCGGAGGTTAGCGCCGTCGAGCTGGCGTTCTGGGATACGGTCAAGGACAGCGCCAATCCCGACATGTATTCGGCCTACCTCGACCGCTATCCCGAAGGCGCCTTTGCCGCCTTGGCAAGAGTTCGTCTCGATGAGCTCGGATCGCCGCCTCCCTGAGGCAATGGAGGCAAACGATGGCGCGCCTGCCCAGTCCAGCCCTTGCGGGCCACGGCACCGACGTCCGGCTCGTCCGCGCTGCCGCGATAGCTCTGCTCGGCACGATCACGATCCTGATGCTGTATTTCGGCCGCGACGTGCTCATCCCCACGGCGCTCGCCGTGTTCTTTGCCTTCATCCTCGGCCCCGCGCTCACCTGGGTCCGGCGCTTGCTGCCGCTTCCGCTGTCGGTCGCCATCGTCGTGACCGGCGGGGTAGTCGCCGGCGGCATCGTGGCGGTCCTGGTGTTCTCCCAGCTCGCCGACGTCGCGGGCAGTCTCACGCGCTACCAGGCCAACCTGCACCAGAAGGTCCAGGACGTCCGGGCCTTGTCGCAGGACGGCGGCGCGGTCAGCCGGTTCATGTCGATGGCGGCCTCGCTGGCCCAGGATCTCAGCCTCGATGCCGGGACGGCGACGGCGCCCGCGGTTCGCGTCCACAGCGACATGTCGAGCTTCGCCAGCGTCGCGAGCTTCGTGGCGCCGCTGCTCCACCCGCTGCTCAGCCTCGGCATCATCGTCATCCTGGTGGTCTTCATCCTGCTCGACCGCGACCACCTCAGCGACCAGTTCGTCCGGCTGTTCGGCGCCAGCGACGTCCATGCGACGTCGAAGGCGCTGGGCGACGCGGCCTCGCGCGTGGCGCGGGTGCTGTCGCTGCAGGTCCTCACCAATTTCGGCTTCGCCGTGCTGGTCGGGCTGAGCCTGTTCGCGTTGGGCATGCCCAACGCCGTGCTCTGGGGCCTGCTTGCCGGTGCGCTGCGCTTCGTGCCCTACGTCGGCGCCGCGCTCGGTGCGGTGCTGCCCACGATCATCGCCTTCGCCGTCCTGCCGGGTTGGCTGCAGCCGTTGCTCGTGCTCGGGTGTATCGTTGCCCTCGACATCGTCATCGGCCAGGTGGTGGAACCGTTGTTGTTCGGCGAGTCGACGGGCGTCACGCCGCTGGCGCTGATCCTCTCGGCGATCTTCTGGGGCACCTTGTGGGGGCCGATCGGCCTGCTGCTGTCCACTCCGCTCACCATCTGCCTGCTCGTGGTGGGCAAGCACGTTCCTCACCTTGGATTCCTGGAGATCCTGCTCGGTGACCAACCTGCGCTGGCGCCCTACCAGCAGATCTACCGCAGGCTCATCCGCAAGGCGGTGGCCGACGCATCCGCCGTGGCATTGACCGAGATCGAGGCGAAGGGGCCAGAAGCAGGGCTGGACGACGCCATGGGGCGCATGGTGGTCCTGGCCGAAGCAGACGACACCTTCGACCGGCTCAATCCTGCCGAGGTCGCCGCGATCGTCGAAGGCACCGATGACGTGCTCGATTTCCTGTCGGCGTCGGACGACGCCATTGCTGCGCCTGTGGCGCTCCGCACGGATGCTTCGTTCCGCTGCATCGGCGGCCGCGGCGGGATCGATGACGCGGCCGCCGCCATCATTGCCTTTGCTCTGCGCCGGCAGGGCTTCGATGCGTCCGCCGGCCGACGCAGCGACTCTGAGGGCGAGCCGGCTGATGACGTAGAGCGGGTGGTGGTGCTGATCTGCTACGCCTCCCATCCGTCGGATGCGGTGCGTCGCTACAACCGTCGCAAGGTGTCGGCGCCACAAGCGTTGCATGCCCGCCACGCCGTGATCGACTACGACGTGGCGCCGGTGCCGCCGTCGCTGGTCGGAGATGCCGGTCCGCGCGACCTGTGGGTCGGGGACATCGCTGCTATTGGCCGGTTGGCGGCGCATCACGCGTTGGCGATGGAAGGTCAAGGAAACGCGTAGGGATCAGGCGTCCGCCATTGTACGCAGTCGCGATTCGACGTTCTCGGGCCGGTAGGGCTTGGGAATGAACGGCCAGGCCCCGGCTGTCGCCGGCACGGCTCTTCCCGACGTCAGGAGCACCTTCAGGTCGGGCCGTTCGCGACCGATCCACTGGGCCAGGCCGACACCGTCCGTCTCGCCCGGCATCTGGATATCGCTGAACACCAGTGCGACAAGGTCGTCCTCCTGCAGGATGGCCACGGCATCGTCGGCGGACGCTGCTTCGACAACGGAGAACCCATGCTCGGCGAGATGCATGGCAATGAGCAGGCGCACGGTGGGCTCGTCCTCAACGACAAGAATACGAGGCGGCCTTTGCGGGTCTGGGGCGCGCACGCTTGGCTTCATCAAGGGCAACGGCCCGGCGACCAGGTCGTTGCCGATCGAGGCGACGCAAGGCTGACGGCTTCGCTGCGGAACTTCGCTTAATGGCGCACGTTGGCGTGCATCGCGAGGTATCCATGACAACCGTCGTCGTCGAGAATCAGCTGCCGGAAGCCTCCGGCGCTCCATCAGCCGTGGCCTGGCCAGCCATCGTCGCCGGCGGCTTCGTGGCCGCAGCCTTCACTCTCTTGCTGCTGGCGCTTGGCGGCGGCCTCGGCCTCATGGTGGTGTCGCCGTGGCGCGCCTCGCCCGAGATCACCACCCTCAAAGCGGCGACCTTTGCCGGCATCTACATGGCCGCGACCGCCGTGATTGCCTCGGCGCTGGGCGGCTACATTGCCGGTCGCCTGCGCACGCGCTGGTCGGGCGCCCCGGCCGACGAGGTGTTCTTCCGCGATACCGTGCACGGCCTCCTCGCCTGGGCGTTTGCCTCGGTGATGGGCGCGATCCTGCTGGCATCGGCAGCGACGGCGCTGACCGGCGCCGCGACCGCTGGCGCCGTTCAGGGCGCCGTTCAACGGCCTGATGCGGGCCAGCCGGCCGGCGTCGCACCGGCGGCGGCGATGCCGATCCTCGATCGTCTGTTTCGTCCGGATTATGCGGTGTTGGCCGGCGGTACCGGCCAGCGCGCGGCCGGTGTGTTCGCTGCCGGTCGTGATCTCGCCGTCGATCGCGACGCGGCGGCCCGGCTTCTCGCCACCGGCGAGGCGGCCGATCGCCAGTATCTCGCGCAAATGGTCGCGGCGCGCACTGGCGTCGACGTGGCCGAGGCCGAGCGGCGCGTTTCCGCCGCCGAGGTCAGCCTGCGCAACGCCGCCGAACTCGCGCGCCAGGTGTCCATGCGCCTGTCGCTGTGGCTCGTTGCGTCGCTGTTTCTGGGAGCGCTCGCGGCCTGCCTGGCCGCCCTCGAAGGCGGTGCGCTGCGTGATGGGCGCAGCTGGACCGGCCTGCGCCGCTGACTGCCGTCAACCAACCGATCAAAGGAGAGCCGATATGGGCCGTTCTATCCTGCTATGGCTTGTGGGTGTGCCGATTCCGATCATCATCCTTCTCGCCTTGTTCTGGCGGTAGAGATGAAGAGCCGGAGAGGCGATGCTCAAAACTCGACGTCCAGCTCCTCGACCTCCTCCGGCTCCGACTTCGCAGCCAGCGTCCATTCCATCATCGCCGGGAATTTCAGCATCAGGTCGCGATAGCCGGCCGACGCCGCATCGAGCTTCACGTCGTATGTCGCAAAGCGCGAGCAGACCGGCGCGTACATGGCATCGGCCATGGTCGGCTTCTTGCCGAACAGGTAGGGCCCGCCATAGCGCTGCAGGCACTCGCGCCAGATCGCCGTCACACGTTCGATGTCGGCCTGGGCGCCCGCCCACACCTTGAAGGCCTCGTGCCGCACCTTGAGGTTCATGGGCAGCGCCGAGCGCAGGTTGGCGAAGCCCGAATGCATCTCGCCGCACACTGCCCGGCAATGGGCGCGGGCAACGGGGTCGATCGGCAGCAGGCCTGCCTCCGGCTTGATCTCGTTCAGGTACTCGGCGATGGCCAGCGTGTCCCAGACCTTGACCTTGCCGTGCTCCAGGCAGGGCACCAAAAAAGACGGGGAAAGCAGCAAAAGCTCGGCCCGCGTGGCCGGATCGTCGATCGGGGCGATCTTCTCTGCGAAATCCAGCCCGGCCATGCGGCACAGAAGAAAGCCGCGTAGCGACCAAGAGGAATAGTTCTTGCTACTGACGGTCAGCGAAGCCTCGGCCATGCGGTTGGGGATGCAAAATCCGAGCCGGTCGCCGCCTTATGCTCTATTCGCTGTACCAGACCGCCGCCGACCTGATGCTGCCGATGCGGGTCTGGGCGACGGCCGCCGGCCAGAGCCTGTCGGGCGGCGGCGACCTGGAGAGCTGGCGGGCCGCCGGCGCGCTCTGCGAGATGGTGAGCCGGGCGACGCTCACCCATCGCCGGCCGCCCTTCGGCATTGCTGAATCGAAGGTCGGCAATCGGGTAGTGCCGGTGCGTGAGGAGGAGGTCTTCGCCACACCCTTCGGCACCCTGCTGCGCTTCGCCAAGGAAGGCGTGCCGGCGCAGCCCAAGGTTCTGCTGGTGGCGCCGCTCAGCGGCCATTTCGCGACCTTGCTGCGTGACACCGTGCGCGTGCTCCTACCCGAGCACGACGTGCACATCACCGACTGGGCCAATGCACGCGATGTCGGCATCTGGCACGGCCGCTTCGGCTTCGACGAATATGTCGAGCACCTGATGTGGTTCCTGCGCGCCATGGGACCGGGCGCGCACGTCGTAGCGGTGTGCCAGCCCTGTGTGCAGGCGCTGGCCGCGGCGGCGCTGATGGCCGAGGACGACCATCCCTGCCAGCCCCTGTCGCTCACCCTGATGGCGGGGCCGATCGACACGCGCATCAATCCCACCAAGGTGAACGAGCTCGCCACCGGCCGGCCGATCTCGTGGTTCGAGCGCAACCTAATCGCGCGCGTGCCCTTGCGCTATCCCGGGGCGACGCGGCGCGTCTATCCCGGCTTCCTGCAGCTCACCGCCTTCATGAGCATGAATGCCGAGCGTCACATCAAGGCGCAGGTCGACCTCTACAAGGCGATGGCCAAGGGCGCCGACGCCGAGGCCAAGACCATCAAGGATTTTTATGACGAGTACTTCGCCGTGCTCGACATGACGGCCGAGTTCTATCTCGAGACCGTGCAGTGGGTCTTCCAGGACTTCCGCCTGGCCCGCGGCCAGCTCGACTGGAAGGACCGCCGCGTCAATCCCAAGGCGATCCGCCGCACGGCCTTGTTCACCATCGAGGGCGAGCGCGACGACATCTGCGCCATCGGCCAGACCGTGGCCGCCCACGATCTCTGCACCAGCCTGCGTCCGTACCGCAAAAAACACTACATGCAGGCCGGCGTCGGCCACTACGGCGTGTTCAGCGGCCGGCGCTGGGCCAGCCAGATCTATCCCTTGGTGCGGAACACGATCCTGGCGAACGAGTGACCCCGGCCCCTCTTTCTTTTCCTCCCCCGTATGACGGGGGAGGTGAAAGAACGGCGATAGAGGCGGGGGTGGCAAAGCCGCTTCTTTGCGTTACATAATTCCGTATGGCTGACTTTCCGAAGAAGACCCCGGCCGATTGGGAAAAGCTCGCTGCCAAGGAGCTGCGCGACAAGCCCCTGTCGTCGCTCGACTGGATGACCCCCGAGGGCATCGCGGTGAAGCCGCTCTACACCGCGGCCGATCTCGAGAACCTCGAATCCGTGGGCTCGATCCCGGGCTTCCCGCCCTTCACCCGCGGGCCCAAGGCCACCATGTACGCCGGCCGCCCCTGGACGGTGCGCCAGTACGCCGGCTTCTCGACCGCCGAGGAGAGCAACAAGTTCTATCGCGCCAATCTCGCGGCCGGCCAGATGGGTCTGTCAGTGGCGTTCGATCTCGCCACACACCGCGGCTACGATTCCGATCATCCGCGCGTCGTCGGCGATGTCGGCAAGGCGGGCGTGGCGATCGATTCCGTCGAGGACATGAAGATCCTGTTCGACGGCATCCCGCTCGACAAGATGAGCGTGTCGATGACCATGAACGGCGCCGTGCTGCCGGTGCTGGCGGGCTACATCGTCGCCGCCGAGGAGCAGGGCGTGCCGCAGGACAAGCTCGCGGGCACGATCCAGAACGACATCCTCAAGGAGTTCATGGTCCGGAACACCTATATCTATCCGCCCGGACCCTCCATGCGCATCGTAGCCGACATCATCGAGCACACTGCGCAGCACATGCCCAAGTTCAACTCGATCTCGATCTCCGGCTATCACATGCAGGAGGCGGGAGCGACGCTTGTCCAGGAGTTGGCATTCACTCTTGCCGATGGGCTGGAATACGTGCGCGCCGCCAAGGCCAAGGGCCTCGACATCGACGCCTTCGCGCCGCGCCTGTCGTTCTTCTTCTGCATCGGCATGAACTTCTTCATGGAGGCGGCCAAGCTCCGCGCCGCGCGCTACCTGTGGGCCGAGCTGATCAAGCCGTTCGAGCCCAAGAAGGCCGATTCGCTGTCGCTGCGCACGCACTGCCAGACCTCGGGCGTGTCGCTCACCGAGAAAGACCCCTACAACAACATCATCCGCACCGCCTACGAGGCGATGGCGGCGGTGCTGGGCGGCACACAGTCGCTGCACACCAACTCGTTCGACGAGGCGATTGCCTTGCCGACCGTGGCCTCGGCCCGCATCGCGCGCAACACGCAGCTCATCCTCCAGCACGAAACCGGCGTCACCAAGGTCGTCGATCCGCTGGCCGGCAGCTATTACGTCGAGGCGCTGACCTCGAGCCTGATCGCCGAAGCACGCAAGCTCATCGCGGAGGTCGAGGCGCTGGGCGGTATGACCAAGGCGGTCGAGGCCGGCATGCCCAAGCTGCGCATCGAGGAGGCGGCCGCGCGTAAGCAGGCGCGCATCGATCGCGGTGACGAGGTCGTCGTCGGCGTCAACAAGTTCCAGCTCAAGGAAGAGCCCGCCATCGAGATCCTCGATGTCGACAACGACATGGTGCGCGAATCGCAGGTGAGCCGCCTGAACAAGATCCGCGCCAGCCGCGACGAGGCAAAGTGCGTCGCCGCCCTCAAGGCGCTGGGCGACGCGGCACGCAACGGCACGGGCAACCTGCTGACGCTCTCCATCGAGGCGACGCGCGCGCGTGCCACGGTGGGCGAGATCTCCTCGGCGCTGGAAGGCGTCTATGGCCGCTACCAGGCCACCATCCGCTCGATTGCCGGCGTCTATGCCAGCGAGTGGGAGGGCGACCAGGGGCTGGAGCGCATCCGCACCGAGATCGCCTCGTTCGCCGAGGAAGAAGGCCGCCGGCCGCGTCTCATGGTCGTGAAGATGGGCCAGGACGGCCACGACCGCGGCGCCAAGGTGATCGCCACGGCGTTCGCTGATCTGGGCTTCGACGTCGACATCGGCCCGCTGTTCCAGACCCCGGAGGAAGCCGCACGCGCCGCCATCGAGAACGACGTGCACGTGATCGGCGTGTCGAGCCAGGCCGCCGGCCACAAGACCCTGGTACCTCACCTCATCGAGGAGCTGGCCAAGCAAGGCGGCTCGGAAGTGCTGGTCGTGGTGGGCGGCGTCATCCCCGCCCAGGACTACGACTTCCTGAAGAAGGCGGGCGTCGCCGCCATCTACGGCCCCGGCACCAACATCCCGGCAGCCGCCGCCGAGATTCTGTCGATCCTGCGCCAACGCGGCCAGAAGCGCGCGGCTTAGTCAGTAGACGACCATCCAGAAGCGGTCGCTGCTCCCGCACGTGTCCGTCAGCCTGCATGCGGCGGTTGCCTTTGCCGGCGTTGGGTAACGATTGTGGCTTTGACTGAAATGGCCAAGTCGTCGACGCTGTCCGGCGTTCGCGCGACGTCAGCCCGCGCCTCCTCGATCGTTCAGGATGGTGGTCGCAATGCCGTGGACTCCCGGTACCAATTCGACTTTCCTCGACGCCTTCGGCGCCCATCTCTACACGCAGGACCAGTACGACGCCCTCGCGGCCGGGAGCAGCGTCCCGCTCACGCAACTGCTGGCGAACGGCAGCGACGTCCCCGCGGTCCATCCTGCGTCGAGAAACATCGTCGTCGGCCTCGTGCTCGACCGGGCCAACGAGCCCACCGTGCTGCTGTCGGGCAACTGGGCGGAGCGCCAGGCAGCGCTCGCCGCCTTTGCCGAGCCGAACACGCCGTGGGCGACATACGGGGCGGATCCCACCCTCTATGCCAACACCATGAACCAGATCGGCGCCCTGTTCCCGGGCAGCACCGTGCTGAGCGACCCCACGAGCCTGGGCTACCTGTCCTCGGCCGCCGATCGCACCATCTGGGTCAGCCTCGATGCCAACCAGTTCGCGACCCTTTTCGGTACGCCGCTGCTGGAGGTCGGCAGCGTGGGCAGCCCGCCGCTCGCCTGGGCCGGCAATCTCGGGATCAACCCCGCTATCACGCCCAACGTCATCCAGGGCCTGTGGTTCGCGGAGACACCCGCGATCACCAATCCCTACGTCCGCTTCCCGACACCGGTGTCGCTGCAGCCCGGGCCGACGGGCATCGGCAACGCCGCCGTCGACGGGGTGATCGCGACGCCGGCGGCCCTCGCCGACCACTACAATTTTCCCCTGGGCCCCGACGTGG
>Ga0075369_10000435_pt1 | contig 12699 bp, 14 predicted proteins | sample EndMethybrTD3034_FD_71400 | JGI IMG/M metagenome (GOLD analysis project Ga0075369, IMG submission 71400) | Populus endosphere microbial communities from Tennessee, USA - Endosphere MetaG P. TD hybrid TD303-4 | ecosystem: Host-associated > Plants > Roots > Endosphere | place: USA: Tennessee...
CCCCGGAAGGCGCGTGCGCCGCGTACTACAACTTCGGACGGCTGCACCGGGAAACCGCGCAGCTGCTGGGCCAGCGCTAGCTAGCGATTTGTGTGCGTTCGGGAGCGCTCAGCGCGCGTCAACGCACACAAATCACCACTGATCGCGCGGGACGTCGAAGTCGGCGCATAACGCGCGCCACACGTCCCGCGGGTCGACGCCCTCCTCGATGGCCTGGACGGGGGTTCGTCCGCCGAGTCCCGTAAGCACGTGGTCGACGAGCATCGACGCGCCGCGCACAGACCCGAACTGGCCCTCGACGAGTTCCTGGAATTCCGTCAACCGCACCCGACCAACTTACGCCGACGGCGCGAGCGCTTCATGGCACACCCGTACCGGATCTTCGACGTCGGCGATGCTGTCCCCGGCTCGCCTCGCGGCCTCGCGGTACCGGCGCGTCGACAACACATCGGTGACCGCGGCGACCAACGATTCCGTGGTCAACGGTCGCACCAATCGTGCGCTGCCCTGGCGCACAACACGATTGGCGATCTCCCACTGATCGCCGCCACCGGGTACCACCACCATCGGCACGCCTGCCAGCAGCGTCTTGGACACCATGCCGTGCCCGCCGCCACAGATCACCAGATCGGCGTGAGACAACAGTTCGTCCTGACGACCAAGACCGACCGCGGCCCATGGCGGCACCTCGATGGCGAGTCCAGCCAGCTGCGACACCACCATTCGCGCACCGGTGGGCAGCACCTCCCCCGGTATCAGCGCTTCAAGCGCCAGCTCGGCCAGCCCTTGGGTGCCGATCACCGCCGTCGAGGGTGCGACCACCACCACCGGCCCCTCGCCGGTAGGAACACGCAGGACCGACGACGTCGGCTCGAAGTGCAGTGGTCCCACCACGACGGCCTCGCGCGGCCAGTCGGGGCGCGGCACCTCCAGCGCGGGCAGCGTCGCAATCAGGCGCCGCAGCGGGCCGGGATCGGCTGCAGGCAAACCGATTTCGACCCTGGCCACCGAACGCTGGCGCAGTCCTTGCCGCCATGACCGGGCCGTCAGCGCGCGCATCACCGCGTCACGCAGCCGTCCGCGCACACCGACGCCGGGGGCCAGCCCGCTGCCCAGCGGCGGCAGGCCCTTCGACGGCCGGTACAGCGGGTGCGGGGTCAGCTCGATCCACGGCAGACCCATCAACTCGGCGGCCAGCCCGCCGCACGCGGTGATCACGTCGGACACCACCAGGTCCGGCGCCAGGTCGCGCAGGCGCGGCACGTTCAGCACCGCCATCCGGGCGGCCCGACGGTGGATCTTCGCTCCTGCGTCGGTGTCGTCGTCGGCCGCGGTGGGATCAAGCCCGTCGAGCTCGATGGCATCCACCCCCGCGTCACGTGCGGTGTCCAGCCATTCGATGCCCGTGAGCAGCGTCGGAACGTCACCGGCGGCGAGGAATCGACGGCACAGCGCAATGGCCGGAAACGAGTGCCCGGGATCCGGTCCGGCAACCACGGCGACCCGCACGGGCCTACCCTGCCACAGCGATCGCCAACTAGGCTGGCGTGCATGACCGACCAGGCTTCCCGAGTGAGCTCGGACGTCGACAACGCCCGTACCGTTGAGACCTTCCTCTATGCACTGCAGGACGAGGACTTCGACACCGCCGATTCGGTGCTGGCGGACAACATCGCATGGCAGAACGTCGGATTTCCGACCATCCGCGGACGTGACCGCATCATCAAGCTGTTTCGCCGTGGACAGGGCCGCGCCGGCTTCGAGGTGAAGATCCACCGCATTGCCGCCGAGGGTAACGCCGTGCTGACCGAACGCACCGACGCGCTGATCTTTGGTCCGCTGCGCCTGCAGTTCTGGGTGTGCGGCGTGTTCGAAGTGCACTCGGGCCGCATCACTTTATGGCGCGACTACTTCGACATGTTCGACTTCGCCAAGGCCACCCTCAGGGGGTTGGCCGCGACTGTGGTTCCGTCCCTGCGCCAGACGCTGTAGGCGGTCAGGGCACGAACCTGCTGGTGCCGTGCCGCACTGCCGACATGTCGAGCTCACCGCCCGACACCGCAACCACGCGCTGCGCGACCTCAGCGTCCTCATCTGCGGCCACCAGCACCAGCGAGCCGTCCTCGGTGACCGAAGCGCCGCCAAGGCGGCTTCTCGCATCGGGATCAGCCGCCAGCGCATTGTGAAAGCGCTGCACGTCGACGGCGGGAATTTCGGCGAGGAAGCTGTCGGCCCACGGCGCATCGTCGCGCTGGTAGGCAAAGGTCAACACCGACTCCTGGCCAAACTGGGCGGCTACCAGTTCGGCGATCCGGGTCAGCTCACCCTCATCGACGCAGGCGAGATGGAACTGGCGAGAAGACTCGAATGTCAACTGCTGCAACTCTTCTGACCAGAAGACGCCATGCACCCGATCGGAACCGACCGGCAACGCGGCATTGGCCAGGATGGTCGCATCAACGTCGGATGCGAACGGTTCCAGTCGGTCTTGCAACCGCGGATCGGCGGGGTCGGCGATCGTCTCCGTGTTATTCGTGGCGAACAGCTCCGCCTGCGGCGTCAGCCCGTCGCCCGGCGTGCAATCGTCGACCGTGGCGGTTACCGGCGCCGCAGGCCCCATCCCGGCGAGCAACAACACAATCACCATTGCGGCGAGATGTCTCATGGTGCGGCACCTATTCCTCGTGGTCATGAGATCAACGAGGCTTGCTAGCATCGAGTTCAGATGAGCAACGACACGGCGCGGACCCGCCCGAACCCCTGGGAGTACATCGGCTACTGCTACGGCAGGCGGCTGCCCGACTCGATGCGCGACTGGGTCCGCAATGACCTTGCCGGCAAGGGTGCGACGGCCCGGATGATGGTCCGCGTCTTCATTCCGGCATTTCTGATCATGGTCCCGTTCTGGTTCATTCCGACAACGCTGGACGTCCACCTGTCCATGACGCTGCCGATCCTGATCCCGTTCGTGTTCTTCTCACACGCGCTGAACAAGGTCTGGCGCCGTCACATGCTGCGGAAACACGGACTCGATCCAAACCTTGCTGACGAACACTCGCGTCAGAAGAATGCCCACATTCACGAGGCGTATATCGCGAAGTATGGCCCCCGGTCAGGACCGACCAGCTCGCACGACGTCTAGGCCCTGCGCAGGTGGCCGAGCTCGTCGAACGCCTGCGCCCAGCCCATCAGCCGGTCGGTGGCGTTGACCAGCTCATCGCGGTAGCGCTGCTGCGACATCGGCGAACTCGACATCGAGCCGGTGTTGGCCGCTGACACCAACTGCGCCGCGGCGGTGACCATCTCGTCGTACTGACGGGCACCCTGGTCGAGCTGCGTGGTGAACGCGGTGATCGTCGGCGCCAGATGTGATCGTGACTGCGGTGCCGAACTGATCGCCCGCTCCATCGACATCACCTCGTTGGCGGTCGCGGCCATGGTGGCGGCGGTCAGGTTGGCCGCCGCGGTCAGTTCACGAAGCTCGTCGGGGGGCAGCATCCGCCCGCGCTCCATCACTCCGAGCAGCGAGAACAACCCCCGCTCGGAGGCGGCAAGGGCGGCTATCGGCTGTCGCGCCGCCGACCCCCAGGGCGGCAGCCGCCTGGCGGCCCTTGACCGCTGCGGCGGCAACGGCGACCCCTTCAGCCAGCGGTAGCGCAGGAACGACAAGGTCGCCAAGAACGCCGCGCCGACCGCGATCGGCGCCGGGATGAACAGCGCCCACACCGGCGTGCTCCACGACGCCAGCAGCGCCGTCACCCCCACCCAGAACACGGACGAGACAGTGAAGAACAGACCGAGCCGCAGCGCCCACCGCCGTTTGCGCATCAACTTGGCGCGCGGATCCGCTGCCGCATTGAGCTTTTCGGCCACCACATCCGACCACTCCGCGGCGGTGTCGACTCCACGCTGCACCAGCGAGCGCCAAGCCTCTGGTCGACCCGCTCGTGAATTCAATGCCATGTCCTACGAAAGCTATTGCGACAGCGGGTTTTCCGGCGTCGGCTGCTGGTTGGTTGCAGGTGTCGCCGGCGCGGTGGCGGCGGTGCCACCCGCGGGCAGCTGCTCACCATGCATCGATGCGCGGATCTGCTCCAGCCGGGAATGCCCGGCCATCTGCACGCTGGCCTGCTGCACCTCGAGCATGCGACCCTGCACCGAGTTCTGCGCGAGCTCGGCGGAGCCCATCGCGTTCGCGTAGCGGCGCTCGATCTTCTCCCGCACCTCGTCGAGGCTGGGTGTATTGCCTGGCGCCGCAAGCTCACTCATCGACCGCAGCGATGCCGAGACCTGCTCCTGCATCTTGGCCTGCTCGAGCTGGCTCAGCAGCTTGGTGCGCTCGGCGATCTTCTGCTGCAACACCATCGCGTTCTGCTCGACCGCCTTCTTCGCCTGTCCGGCGGCCTGCAGTGCCTGGTCATGCAAACTCTTGAGGTCCTCAACGCTCTGCTCGGCGGTCACGAGCTGCGCGGCGAACGCCTCGGCGGCGTTGTTGTACTCGGTGGCCTTTGCGGCATCGCCTGCGGCGACGGATTGGTCGGCGAGCGTGAGCGCCTGCCGGACGTTGACCTGGAGCTTCTCGATGTCTGCCAGCTGCCGGTTGAGCCGCATCTCCAGCTGGCGCTGATTGCCGATCACCTGGGCCGCCTGCTGCGTCAACCCCTGGTGCTGCCGCTGGGCATCCTCGATGGCCTGCTGGATCTGCACCTTCGGATCGGCGTACTCGTCCACCTTCGAGCTGAACAGCGCCATCAGGTAGCGCCACGCCTTGACGAACGGATTGGCCATGAGTTCACTCCGCCTTTTTGTCTGTCGTCTGTGTCCGCACGTACGGACTTACCGTGTTGCCCAATCTATCGGGTCAGCGGCGATCGCCACACCCAGAACCGCCTCAGGCCACCGCCATCGAGACGACCTGAGGAATGACGACCTTGGTGGTGACATCGATATTGGCTGCACCGGCGCGGGCGAACTCGGCGCTTTCCTGGTGGGCCATGTGGTCGCCTGCCTCGGAGAGCACTCGGGACAACGGGACATCCAAAGCGCCGCAGATGGCGCTGAGCAGCTCGCTCGAGGCCTCCTTGCGGCCGCGTTCCACCTCCGACAGGTAGCCGAGACTGACCCGGGCGGAGTCGGACACCTCACGCAGGGTGCGGCCCTGCTCGGTGCGGGCACGACGAAGCACGTCGCCGATCACCTCGCGCAGCAATGCGGTCATCGTGCTCTCCTCCCTCGTCTGGGCTTGATTACTAGGCCAACGCTGCGCGACGCCGGGTTGGTTCCCGGATGAGCCAGATCACTGCTGCTCGACGAGCGCCCGCAGCCTGGCGATGGCCTCGTGCACCGCCGCGATCCGGATATCCCAGCGTGAACCCGACAGCGCCAACTCCACGACCTCGGCGTCCACGGGGCCGGCCACGCCCAGAAAGACGGTTCCCACCGGATGGCCACCGTGCGGCTCGGGACCGGCCACCCCGGTCAGGCCGATTCCCCAGGTCGCGGCGCAGCGCTGTCTGGCGCCGACGGCCATCGCGCGCGCCGTGGGAGCGGCGACGGGGCCGACCGCGTCGAGCAGCTGTGGCGCCACTCCCGCCAGCGCGACCTTGGTGTCCTCGATATAGGTGACCAGGCCGCCACGCAGCACCACGCTCGCGCCGGCCACCCCGGCCAAGGTGGCGGCCAGCAGGCCCGCGGTCAGTGACTCCGCGGTCGCGACACTCTGCCTGCGCACGGTCAGGTCGGCTACGAGCGCGCGGGCGTCGTCAGTGACCAGCGGGTCGTCCACGCGAATCCCTCACCGCCGAGACGACGTAGTCCACACCGGTGATCACCGTCAGCACAATGGCGGCCCACATCACCACCCATGCGGCGGCCAACCAGGTACCCGACAGCGGCAGCACGAACAGGCCGATCGCCACGGCCTGCACGAGGGTCTTCAGCTTGCCTCCACGGCTGGCCGGGATGACACCGTGGCGCAACACCACGAATCGCAGGACAGTGACGCCAATTTCGCGCGCCATGATCAGCACGGTCACCCACCAAGGCAGATCGCCCAGGATCGACAACCCGATCAGCGCCGCGCCGATGAGTGCCTTGTCCGCGATCGGATCGGCCATCGTGCCGAACTCGGTCACCATGCCGTAGCTGCGGGCCAGCGCGCCGTCGAACCGATCGGTGATCACGGCGACCGCAAAGACGGTGAATGCGGCTATCCGCCAAAATGTTTCATGGCCGTCGCCGACGAACAGCAGGACCAGGAACACAGGAACCAACACCAGACGCACGCCGGTGAGCACGTTTGCGATGTTCGCCACACTGGCGCGCGGAACCACCGGCTCGATATGGGGTTGGCCCGACACCGCAACAGAATATCGGTTGCCGGTGCCGATACCCTCCACCTGTGAGCGGAGCGACCGAGCGGCTTGTCATTCGGCGTACCCGCACGTCCGATGTTCCGGCGCTCAAGGCCCTCGTTGACATCTACTCCGGCAAGATCTTGCTGGAAAAGAACCTGGTGACGCTCTACGAGGCGGTCCAGGAGTTCTGGGTCGCCGAACTCGACGGTGAACTGATCGGTTGCGGCGCGCTGCACGTGCTGTGGTCGGATCTCGGCGAGGTGCGCACGGTAGCGGTGCACCCGAAGGTCAGGGGCCAAGGGGTCGGGCACGCGATCGTGGACCGGTTGCTGGATGTGGCCAGGGAACTACACCTGGAGCGGATATTCGTGCTCACCTTCGAAGTGGAGTTCTTTTCCCGTCACGGTTTCCAGGAGATCGAGGGCACGCCGGTGACCGCGGAGGTGTACGAGGAGATGTGCCGCTCCTACGACACCGGTGTCGCCGAGTTCCTCGACCTGTCCTACGTCAAGCCGAACATCCTCGGCAATACCCGAATGCTGTTGACGCTCTGAGGCGTAGCGTTGTAGACGTGATCCGTCGGATCCTCGCCTGTGCGTCCGGTGCGGCTTGTGTCGCCGCCGCGGGTCTGGTGTCGCCCACGCCCGCACAGGCCGGCCCGCCCCAGTGCGGGGACGGCCCGATCGTCATGGCCGGGTGTACTGGGCCAGGAGACTGCACCGCTGTGATCGACAATCAATGTGTCGGAGTGCAGCCGCCGCTGCTCCCACCGCCACCGGACGTCAGGGTCGGCCTTCAAGGCGATATCGGCGTCGGGATCTAGTCGAGCTCGTCTTCGCTGCCGTTGGCATCGGAGCCGCCGCGGATCAGCGCCAACGTCCCTGCCAGTTCGTCGGGCTTGACCAGCACCTCGCGCGCCTTGGAGCCCTCGCTTGGCCCGACGATGCCGCGGGTCTCCATCAGGTCCATCAACCGGCCCGCCTTGGCGAAGCCCACGCGCAGCTTGCGCTGCAGCATCGACGTCGAGCCGAACTGGCTGGACACCACCAGCTCGACCGCCTGCAGGAAGACGTCCATGTCGTCGCCGATGTCCGGATCGACGTCGGTGCGTTCGCTGTTGGTCTTGGCGGCGGTGACACCCTCGGTGTACTCCGGCTCGGCCTGATCCTTGCACGCCTGCACGACGGCGTGGATCTCGTCATCGGAGATGAACGCGCCCTGCAATCGAATGGCCTTGTTCGCGCCCATCGGTATGAACAGTCCGTCGCCCATGCCGATCAGCTTCTCGGCGCCCTGCTGATCCAGGATCACGCGGCTGTCGGTGAGCGACGAGGTGGCGAACGCCAGTCGGGACGGCACGTTCGTCTTGATCAGGCCGGTGACGACGTCGACGGACGGCCGCTGCGTGGCCAGCACGAGATGGATGCCGGCGGCGCGGGCCTTCTGGGTGATCCGGACAACCGCGTCCTCGACGTCGCGCGGCGCCGTCATCATCAGGTCGGCCAATTCGTCGACGATCGCCACCACGTACGGATACGGGCGGTACTCGCGCTGGCTGCCCAGCGGTGCGGTGATCTCCCCCGACTTCACCTTCTTGTTGAAATCGTCGATGTGCCGCACCCGGGACGCCTGCATGTCCTGGTAGCGCTGTTCCATCTCCTCCACCAGCCAGGCCAGCGCCGCGGCGGCCTTCTTCGGCTGGGTGACGATCGGCGTGATCAGATGCGGAATACCTTCGTACGGCGTGAGTTCCACCATCTTGGGGTCGATCAGGATCATCCTGACCTCCTCCGGGGTGGCCCGGGCAAGCAGCGAGATCAGCATGGAGTTGATGAAGCTCGACTTACCCGAACCGGTGGAGCCCGCCACCAACAGGTGCGGCATCTTCGCGAGATTCCACGAGATGTACTCGCCCTCGATGTCCTTTCCGAGCGCGATCACCAGCGGATGATGGTCGGCACGGGTGGACGGATCGGTCAGCACGTCGGCCAGGCGCACCATCTCCCTGTCCACGTTCGGCACCTCGATGCCGACGGCGGATTTCCCGGGGATCGGCGCGAGCATCCGCACGCTCTCGGTGGCCACCGCATAGGCGATGTTCTTCTGCAGCTGGGTGATTTTCTCAACCTTGACGCCGGGGCCGAGCTCCACCTCGTAACGGGTGACGGTCGGTCCGCGGGTGCAACCGGTCACGGCCGCGTCCACCTTGAACTGCTGCAGCACCTCGGTGATCGCCTCGGCCATCCGGTCGTTGGCCGCGGTGCGCCGCTTCGGCGGATCGCCCGCTTTCAGCAGCTCCAGCGACGGCAGGATGTACGGGCCGTCGACCACCCGATCCAGTAACAGCGTCTCCTTCTTGGCCGGCTTCTTCTTGCGTGTCCGGGTGGTCGGCTCAGGAACCGTTGGCGCCTCGTCGACGATCGGGTAGTTGTCCATCGGGGTGCCACTTGGCCACGCCTGCGCCTCGTCATCGGTGAACGCCGACGGATCGTCGTAGTAACCGTCGGAGAAATCCTCGGGCGCCTCGGCGTAGCGCTCTGGCTCGTCGTACTCCTCGTCGTAGTCGTCGCCGCGGAATGCGCGCGCAGAGAACATCCGCTGCACGGTCGACGGCACCTCGCGGATCGTCGTGCCGGTCACCAGCAGCAGGCCGAACAGTGCGCCGATGAACAGCAGCGGGGCGGCGATCCACTCGGTCAGCCCATCCGACAGCGGGCCGCCGATGGCGAAGCCGAGGAATCCTGCGGCGTGCTGGCGCCCGGTCTGGTCAGGCGAACCCGCCCACAGATGCCACAGTCCGAGTGTGGGCAGGGTGATCATCGCGGCGCCGAGAATCAGCCGTGGCCGCGCTTCCGGGTCGGGTTCCGTGCGCATCAGCACCACCGCGACGCCGACGAGCACGATGGGAACGAGGACGACGGCCGACCCGATCAGCACGCGAAGGGAGGTGTCGATCCACTGGCCGACGGGACGAGCGGCGTCGAACCAGGAGCTGGCGGCGATCACGACTGCGATACCCAGCAGCGCCAGGGCGATGCCGTCGCGGCGGTGGCCGGGCTCCAGGTCGCGCGCACGACCGACCGAGCGGGCGGTGGAACCGGCGCCCTTGGCCACCATCAACCAGCCCGCGCGGACGCCGCGCCCAACGGTCGCCCCCGCGGACGAGATGGCCGACGGATTGCGACGAGCCGGCTTGCGGCGGGCCGCCGCCGGACGAGCCCGCCCCCGCGAACCGGCCTTTGACCTGCCCGGACGGGCACCGGAGCGCGCAGCGGTCTTACTAGGCATGGCTGTAAGCCTAGTCGCACAGGCCCCATATTCACCATCTGCCACACGGGTCACAGAAAGGTCTCAATTCGGCCGGCGCTGCGGCATAGCGTGCGGACTGCCCTCCGCCTTCTCCATCTGGGTCGACGTGATCTGACAAGCCAGGCTAAGTAGGGTGGGGCTCGATCGGTTCGCACTCATCGAGGAGTCCATCGCACATGCCCGTCACTGTTGTCGCAACCATGAAAGCCAAGCCCGAGTCGGTAGACGCCGTGCGCGAGGCATGTAAACAGGCCATCGAGGCGGTGCACTCAGAACCTGGTTGCGATCTGTACTCGCTGCACGAGGCCGACGGCACCTTCGTTTTCGTCGAGCAGTGGGCGGACGCCGACGCACTCAAGACGCACAGCACAGCGCCCGCGGTGGCGGCCCTGTTCGGAACGGTCGGCGAGCACCTCGACGGCGCGCCGGACATCAAGATGCTCAACCCGGTCGTCGCGGGCGATCCGGCCAAGGGCCAGCTGCGTCCCTGATGAGCGCTTGCGCGAAGAAGCGAGGGCACTGATGGGTGCTCTCGACGGCAAGGTTGCGTTCATCACCGGCGCGGCCCGCGGTCAGGGCCGTGCTGAGGCGGTCCGGTTGGCGTCTGACGGCGCCGACATCATCGCGGTCGACATCTGCGACCAGATCGCGTCGGTCCCCTACCCGCTGGCCACTGCTGACGATCTGGCCGCAACGATCAAGCTCGTCGAGGACACCGGTGCGCGAATTGTCGCGCACGAGGCCGATGTTCGTGATCGGGCGTCATTGGCCAACGCGCTGCAGGCCGGGCTCGACGAATTCGGCCGGCTCGACATCGTCGTCGCCAACGCGGGCATCGCACCGATGGAATCGGGCGCCGACGGCTGGCGGGACGTTGTCGACGTCAACCTCACCGGCGTGCACCACACGGTCGAGGTCGCCATGCCGCGGTTGATCGAGCAGGGCGATGGTGGATCGATAGTGCTGATCAGTTCCGCGGCCGGCCTGGTCGGCATCGGCGGAGGAGACCCGGGTTCGCTCGGCTATACGGCGGCCAAACACGGCGTGGTCGGTTTGATGCGTGCCTACGCTAATCACCTTGCACCACATAGCATCCGGGTCAATTCGATTCATCCCAGTGGCGTGAACACCCCGATGATCGACAACGACCACACCCGACAGTGGCTCGCCAATGTGATCGCCAATACGGAACGGCCACCGGACATGGGTAACGCGATGCCCGTTGCCGTCCTCGATGCCGAGGACATCGCCGCAGCGGTCGCATGGCTGGTATCTGACGAGGCCCGCTACATCACCGGCGTGACGCTTCCGGTGGACGCGGGATACGTGAACAAGCGCTGACCATGGCGCGAAACCCGGCCGCTCAGACCGCCTTCGGCCCGATGGTGCAGGCGGCCATCGAACAGTACGAGACACCCGAACGGCGCCTGGTGTCCGACGACCTCGCCCTGCCGATCCTGCCTGCCGGCCAACGAGCATTGGTTCGCGCGATGCGGTGGCCGCTGCTGCGTCGCCTGACGATATCGGCAGGCGAACGGGCGGTGCCCGGCTCGTGGTCACTCATCGCGTGCCGCAAGCGCTACATCGACGACAAGCTGGACGAGGCCCTGGGGAACATCGACGCCGTCGTCGTTCTCGGTGCGGGCCTGGACACGAGGGCATACCGCCTCGCGCGTCGATCCGACATCCCCGTCTTCGAGGTCGACCTGCCTGTCAACATCGCACGTAAGAAGGCCGCCGTGCAGCGCGCGATCGGTACGCGGCCCGCTTCGGTTCACTTGGTGCCCTTGGACTTTGAGCGCGATGACCTGATGGGTGCGCTGGCCGGACACGGCTACCATACGGACGCCCGCACGTTCTTCATCTGGGAAGGTGTGACGCAGTATCTGACCGAGGACGCGGTTCGGGCCACGCTCGGCGCGTTGCAGGCAGCCCCTGCGGGGAGTCGGCTGGTGTTCACCTACATCCGCAAGGACTTCATCGACGGGGTGAACATGTACGACGCCGCCATCCTGTACAAGCGTTTCAGGCAACGTCAGCAGGTGTGGCGCTTCGGGCTGGACCCCGAAGAGGTTTCCGCGTTTGTCGCCGAATACGGCTGGCGGCTCGACGAGCAGGCAGGACCTGATTACTTTGTGCGCAACTACATCGAGCCGACGGGCCGCAAGTTGGCCGCCTCGCAGCTCGAGTGGTCGGCGTACGCGGAAAAGGTGCAGCCGTCACAGCGCTTACCACAGGAATGAGAAGCGCCGTCGGTTGAGCCCAACTAGATCTCGATGACCGTCGGCACAATCATCGGTTGCCGCCGGTACGTCTCGCCCACCCACTTGCCGACGACGCGTCGCACGCCCTGTGCGATTCGCGTTACCTCGGTAACGTTGTTGGCCGCAAGGGCTTCCAGCTCGTCCTCGACCTTGCGCGCCACCGACTCCAGCGCCTTCGGATCCTCCGAGAATCCTCGCGACTGCAAATGCGCAGGCGCCGCGGGCTTGCCGGTGCCGCGGCGGACAACCACCGTCACCGCGATGAAACCCGAAGAGAGGACGAGGCGTTCGCCCAACGTCGCGTCGCCGACGTCGCCGGTGATCAATCCGTCGACGAACATCTTGCCGGTCGGCACCGCGCCCGCGATCGAAGCCCTGCCCGCGATCAGGTCGACGCTGACACCGTTTTCCGCAATCACGATCGACTCCGGCGACACACCGCTACGGACCGCCAGCGCAGCGTTGGCCCGTAGCATCCGCCAGGTGCCGTGCACCGGCATCACATTGCGCGGCCGCACCCCGTTGTAGAGGAACAATAGCTCGCCCGCATACGCATGGCCCGAAACATGCACGCGCGCCTGGGCGTTGGTGACCACGCGGGCACCGATCTTGGCCAGCGCATCTAAGACCCCGAATATCGCTTCTTCGTTGCCAGGAATCTGCGACGACGACATGATGATGAGGTCGCCCGACGTCAGCGTTATGCTGCGATGCTCACCGCGGGACATTCGCGACAACGCGGCCATCGGCTCACCCTGGGTTCCGGTGGT
>Ga0075369_10000437_pt1 | contig 12663 bp, 12 predicted proteins | sample EndMethybrTD3034_FD_71400 | JGI IMG/M metagenome (GOLD analysis project Ga0075369, IMG submission 71400) | Populus endosphere microbial communities from Tennessee, USA - Endosphere MetaG P. TD hybrid TD303-4 | ecosystem: Host-associated > Plants > Roots > Endosphere | place: USA: Tennessee...
GGCGGCGAGGAGGGCGAGGTGTGGCTGTGCCGCCTGTCGTCGGAGTGCAGGTCGCTGCCGCCGCAATCCGGTCCGGACTTCACCTGGGGGCTGACCGCCTTCGCCCCGTTCGCGGGGACCGCCGTGGCCACCCTGCATCGCGGCTACGACCCGATCCGCGGCTGGCGGGCCGTGGTGCGGTTCATCTCGGACCCGACCCTGCCGCCGGCCCGCCAGCGCACCATCGCGGCCCTGCATATCGACGGTGCCATGCCGCGCGACAACTTCGAGGGCCTGGCCCTGGCGGGTCCGCCCCCGGGCGCGCCGCCCGGCGCCACGCGGCTCTACCTGATCTCGGACGACGGCGCGGTCGGCAAGAACCAGCGCACCCTGCTGCTGGCCTTCGACTGGGTCGCGCCCCCCGCCCCGCCGCCGCTTCCGCCCAAGCCGGCCAAGAAGCCCGTCCGCAGGCGCTGACTTCCAATGAAGACGGGCGCTTAGCCAAGTCCCTGATTTCGTTTCGTTGGAAACGATATGTTACCGCTAACATTTTTTTCGCCGCAATGCGATTTCGCACTTGCGGCAGACAACGTTGTCATGCATTTCTGACGACGACGGACGACGAGGCGAGATCCTGGGGGCCGTCAGAGGAACGCGCCGGGAGGCGGTTGAACCCAACCTCCTTTCCGGGACTACCAACATGATCCGTCTGCTCGTTGTCGCCATCTCCGCTCTGATGGCCACCACCGCCGCCACCTCGGCCAGCGCCGCTGAATACACCGTCAAGGTCCGTGGTCGCGCCACGCCCGAAGTCCACGCCGAAATCGTCACCGTGGCCAAGCAACTCTGCCAGGACGACCTGGCCGGCAACCCGAACGCCTCGGACCTGGCCCCGTACTGCGTCCGCGAAGTGACCCGCGACGCCGTGCTGCGCACCAAGAGCCCCGAGCTGGTCGCCTTCGACAAGGCCCAGAGCCGCAGCGTCTACTTCATGCGAGTCGCCATCCGCTAAGCGGAAGCTCCATGAGCTGAACAGGCCCGCGAGACCTCGGTCTCGCGGGCTTTTTCGTGCCAGGTTTCAAGCCTGCAAACGGTTGTACGCACGCGAAACACCGCAATGCTCAAGCTCAGGGTGCATCGCAACATAATCGTTGATAACTCAGACGAACATCGCTATATCGACATCCGACGGCGCGACAGACGAAGATCGAGCAGGGGCCGTCAGGGGAACGCGTCTGGAGGTGGTTGATCACAACCCCCTTTCGGAACTTTCGAGATGATCCGCTCCATCGTTCTGGCCGCCTCGGCCATCGTCCTCGCCGCCGCCGCTCCCGCCTCGGCCGCTGAAATGCGCGTCAAGCTGGCCGGCAAGTCGGCCGCCGAAGTCCGCGCCGAAATCGTCAAGGCCGCCTCGACCGTGTGCTGGCAAGACGTGCGCGGCGAAGCCCTCGCCGGCTACCTGTACCCGGCCTGCATCCGCGCCTCGGTCAACGACGCCGTGGCCAAGATCAACAACCCGGCCCTGACCGCCTACAACGCGGCCAACCCGTCGTCGGGCGCCGTCGTCGCCCGCTAAGCGACGCCACAGTTTAGTACCCGCGTACCAGTACCCAGCGTTCAAACCCGCCGCGGCTTCGCCACGGCGGGTTTTGCTTTGCCTGTCGCCGGCTTTGGCCTTTCATGAGCGGACCTGCCTGGATGGAGGATCCCCGCGCATGCCCTTCGATCGCCGCGCCCTGCTCTCTGGAGGCCTGGCGGCCGGCGTCGGCGCCAACGCCGCTATGGCCGCCCCTGGAGGCCCGGACGCGCCTTCCCTGGTCCACCACGTCTTCTTCTGGCTGAAGTCCCCGGGCTCCAGGACCGATCGCGACCAGCTGATCGCCGGCCTGAATGCTCTCCGGGGCGTCGAGGTGGTCCAGCAGCTGCACATCGGCGTTCCGGCCTCGACCGAGAAGCGCGACGTCGTGGACAACAGCTACGACGTCTCGGAACTGATGGTCTTCAAGAGCGTCGAGGACCAGAAGCTCTATCAGGATCATCCGCTGCATCTGAAGTTCGTGAAGGACTGCGCGCACCTCTGGGCGAAGGTCGTCGTCTACGACGCCATCACGGCCTGAGGCGCGACCGCGCCGACGCGCGAGATCCGACGCGAGCACGACGAAAAGCCCGCCGGGCGCGAACCCGGCGGGCTTTTTTGTCACTCTTGAGCTCAGACCGCCGCCTTTCGGCGGCTGGGGCCCGGAGCCGTCAGCCTTAGGCGGCTTGAGCGGTCGCCTTGGCCTTGGCCTTGACCTGAGCCTTGATCTTCAGGGCGCGCGGCGACAGCTGCTCGTCCTTGGCGCCCAGCAGGAACACGTCCAGGCCGCCCTTGAAGTCGAGCGTGCGCAGGGCCGCGTTGCTGATGCGCAGCTTGAAGCTCTGGCCCAGCGACTCCGACTGGAGCGTGGCGGGCGACAGAGCCGGCAGGAAGCGGCGCTTGGTCTTGATGTTCGAGTGGCTCACATTGTGGCCGACCATCGGACCGATACCGGTAAGTTCGCAACGGCGCGACATGGTGGTTACCTTGGCTTGGGCGAAGCCGCGCCCTCTTATGAGGAGAGCCAGGCCCGCTAAGATATGAATTCGGACACACGGTTGGGCCAGGCCGACCGCGCGAGAGCGGGCGATATAGGCGAAGGGTCACCCTTGAGTCAAGGCTGGTCTGGCTCGTTCCGCCAAAGGTCTCTCGCATTCGCGAAGGAACCCGACGCCTCACCCTCGCCTTCAAGCACGGTTCATCTGGCGCTCTATATATGGGCCGCATGAAGGAGACCCGCCGTATGCGTTCGACCGCCCTCGCCGCTTCCGTCCCATTCCTGATTCTTGGGGCCATCACGATCGGAGGGGTCGCCCTGGCCCAGCCCGTGGTCCGCGCGGCCGCCGCTCACGCCCCGGCCAAGGCGACGATTCTCCCTGGCCAGTGGGAGTACGACTACAAGATCGGCGTCATCCCGGTCAGCAACGAGACCAAGTGCCTGAAGCCCGCCGACGCCGAGCAGTTCTCGCGCGGCATCTGCACCAAGCGCTATCGCTGCGACTACACGACCAATGTCGTCCGCGACGGCAAGATCCAGCTGAAGGGCACCTGGACCGACAAGAAGGACCGCGTCTCGCCGGTCACCGCCGACGGCACCTATTCGCCCGAGGCCTTCAAGATGAACATCCACATCAAGACCATCAGCGGCATGCCCCTGGCCGGCAGCCTGACGGCCAAGCGCCTCTCGGCCGAGTGCCCGTCCGATGAAACGGCCGCGAAATAGGCGACCGCCGGACGGCGTCGGTGAAACCGATTTGTGGTTAATCCGGTTTAAGCTACAATAGCTTGTAGGGAACAAACACTGAATCGGAGAACGTCGCCGATTCGGTCATGATTCGTTTCGCCCCTGTTCGGAGAACCGTTAGCGCGCGTTAAGAGGCGTGGGCGGACGGTCTGAATATCCCTCGCTTCCCTGCGCCTACCCCTCACCCAGTTGTGGGAGAGGGTAGCCCGCGAAGCGGGTCGGGTGAGGGCTTGAAGAACGGCGCCACTGCGGCGGCTGATGATCTGGGCGGCCACGCCGACAGGACTATAAACCTCTCATCCGTCGCCTGCGGCGACACCTTCTCCCGCATGGGGAGAAGGGAAGGCTCCTCAGCCTCCGCGCGGCGGCGCGACCGAGAACTCCAGGTCGAACAGCGTCGGGACCGCGCTGGTCTTGGCCTTCTCGAGGGTCAGCAGGCGGGCCTTGGTTTCCGCGCCGCCGGGGGCCGAGAAGCCGCCCATGCTTCCGGACGAGCCCAGCACGCGGTGGCAGGGCACCACGATCGGCCAGGGGTTCTCGCCCAGGGCCTTGCCCACGGCCCGCGCCGCGCCCGGCTCGCCCATGGCCTTGGCCACCTCGCCATAGGTCGAGGTGTCGCCCGGCGTGATGGCCCGAGCGATCGCATAGACCCGCAGGTTGAAGGGCGGCTGGCCGTCCAGATCCAGCGCGATGTCCGAGAGGTCGTCACGCCCGCCGGCCAGCAGGTCGCGGATGCGGTCGATGATCCGCTCGATCTCCAAGGGCGGTTCGGCCTCGGCCGCCTCGGGGAAACGCCGCCGCAGCCGCGCCCAGGCCGCGCCTGGCGAGCTCTCCGGAAGTTGCACGCCGATCAGGCCGCGTTCGCCCCAGGCGAGGCCGCAGCGCCCGATCACGGTGTCGAAAAGGGTGAAACCCTGGGCGGACATGCGGGAAAACTAGCAGGCCTGTTGCGACTTGGGAGGGGTGGCCCTTACGATTTCCGGAACTTGCTCACTTCGGAGGCCGCCTTGCGCCGGATCCTGCTCGCCGCCCTGCTGGCCGCCACCTCCTTCGCCGGGGCGCTCCTTTCGAAGGCGTGGGCCGCCGACCTGCTGATCCACGGCGGCCCGATCCATACCGGCGTCGACGCCGCCCCGACCGCCGAGGCGGTGCTGATCCGCGACGACAGGATCCTGTTCGTCGGCCCGCTGGCTTCGGCGAAAGCCAAGGCGGCCAAGGACGTCCGCGACCTCGACCTGAAGGGCGCGGCGGCCTATCCGGGCTTCGTCGACGCCCACGCCCACCTGACGGGCGTCGGCCTGCGCGAGCTGACCCTGAACCTGGACCAGGTGAAGTCGGTCGCCGAACTGATCGCCACCGTGAAGGCCTACGCCGCCGCCCATCCCGAGGGCGCGATCTACGGCCGGGGCTGGATCGAGACCCACTGGCCCGAGAAGCGCTTCCCGACCAAGGCCGACCTGGACGCCGCCGCGCCGGGCCGCATCGTCGTGCTGGGCCGTTCGGACGGCCATGCCAGCGTCGTCTCCAGCGCCGCCCTGGCCAAGGCCGGGATCACCGCCGCCACCGCCGCCCCGGCCGGCGGCCAGATCCTGAAGGGCGCCGACGGCCAGCCAGACGGCATGCTGATCGACCGCGCCCAGGCGCTGGTGAAGGACGTCATCCCGCCGCCCGGTGAAGCGCTGAAGCGGGAGGCTCTACGCAAGGCCGGCGCGCTCTACGCCTCGCGCGGCTGGACGGGCCTCGACAATATGAGCGTCATGGCCGAGGATCTGGCCCTGCTGCGGGACGAGGCCGCCAAGGGTGCCTTTCATATCCGGGTCGACAACTACATGGACCCCAGCGGCGCGGCCGAGGTTCTGGCCAAGGGCCCCGCGACCGACGCGACCGGCCTGATCCGGACGCGCGGGATCAAGCTCTACATGGACGGCGCCCTGGGCTCGCGCGGCGCGGCCCTGCTCGAGCCCTACAGCGACGCCAAGGGGCTGGGCCTGCAGCTGACCGAGCGCGACCAGGGCCTGGCGCTGATGAAGCAGGCCAAGGCGGCCGGCGCCCAGGTGGCCATGCACGCCATCGGCGACCGCGGCAACCGCATGACCCTCGACTGGTTCCAGGAGGCGCTCGCGGGCGACACGACCGCCCGCTGGCGCATCGAGCACGCCCAGATCGTCGCCGACACCGACGTGCCGCGCTTCGCCAAGCTGGGCGTCATCGCCTCGATGCAGCCCAGCCATGCGATCGGCGACCTCTATTTCGCTCCGGCGCGCCTGGGCAAGGACCGCCTGCACGAGGGCTATCGCTGGAAGGACTTCCTGACCGCCGGCGTCGTGGTGGCCGCCGGGTCGGACGCCCCGGTCGAGGTCGGCGACCCGCGCATCGAGTTCTACGCCGCCGTCCATCGCCACGGGCTGGACGGCTTCGCTAACGCCGACTGGCATCTGGAGGAGGCGGTCACCCGCGCCGAGGCCCTCAAGATGCTGACCCTGGCGCCCGCCTACGCCGTGTTCCGCGAGACGGAGCTGGGCACGCTGGAGGCCGGCAAGAAGGCCGACGTGACCGCCTTCGACAAGGACCTGATGACCGTGGCGCCGAAGGAGATCCTGACCGCCAAGACGGTGCTGACGATCGTCGATGGCAAGGTGGTGTTCGAGAAATAAGGCTCAGGGAGGTCCCATGTACGACGACCAGCTTCTGGATCGCGATCCGCAGACGGCCCTCGCCGAGTTCAAGGCCGGACCGTTCAGCGGCCGCGCCGAGGTGCGCGTCACCCCAGTCGGCATCCTGGCTATCGGCGCGCTGATGACCGGAGTGCTGCTGTCGACGGCGCTCGTCGTCTGGGCGTCGACCTCGGTGGGCAGGGCGCGCGCATCGCGGCGTTAAAGCCGCCGCCTTGCCTCCCCTCGATTCCCGCCCCACCTTGACTCCATGAGTGATCGTTCGACCGGCCTGGCGCCTTCGAAGCTGACCGCGGTCCTGGGGCCCACCAATACCGGCAAGACCCATCTGGCCGTCGAACGGATGCTGGGCCACGCCTCGGGGATGATCGGCCTGCCGCTGCGCCTGCTGGCGCGCGAGATCTACGACCGGATCGTCAAGCTGCGCGGCAAGGCCTCGGTGGCCCTGATCACCGGCGAGGAGAAGATCACCCCGCCGCGCGCGGCCTATTTCGTCTGCACGGTCGAGGCCATGCCGCTGGCCCGCGAAGTCGATTTCCTGGCCGTCGACGAGATCCAGCTGTGCGCCGATCCCGAGCGCGGGCACATCTTCACCCACCGCCTGCTGCACGCGCGCGGCAAGTTCGAGACCATGTTCCTGGGCGCGGGGACCATGGCCCCGCTGGTCCGCCGCCTGCTGCCGGACGCCGAGATCGTCGGGCGCGAGCGGTTCAGCAACCTGTCCTACGCCGGCTCCAAGAAGTTGACACGTCTTCCCCGGCGGACGGCGATCGTCGCCTTCTCCACCGACGCGGTCTACGCCATCGCCGAGCTGATCCGCCGTCAACGCGGGGGCGCGGCCGTGGTGATGGGGTCCTTAAGCCCCCGCACCCGCAACGCCCAGGTGGCTCTGTATCAGTCCGGCGAGGTCGACTTCCTGGTCGCCACCGACGCCATCGGCATGGGCCTGAACATGGACGTCGACCACGTGGCCTTCGCGGGCCTGCGCAAGTTCGACGGCAAGCGCACCCGCTGGCTCTATCCGCAGGAGGTCGGCCAGATCGCCGGCCGGGCGGGCCGCTACACCCGCGACGGCACCTTTGGGGTCACCGGCGACTGCGAGGAGATCGACGAGGACCTGGTCGAGGCCGTCGAGAACCATGCGTTCGAGCCGATCGTCGCGGCCGAGTGGCGCAACGCGCGGCTGGACTTCGGCTCGCTGCCGGGCCTGCTGCGCTCTCTGGCGGAGACACCCAGGCGCAATGGCCTGTCGCTGTCGCAGGAAGCCCTGGACGAACGGACCCTGCGGGCCCTGGCCAAGCAGGAGGACGTCGTCGCCCGCTGCAAGACCGACCGTTCGGCCCTGCTGCGGCTGTGGGACGTCTGCCAGACGCCGGACTTCCGCAAGACCACCGACGACGACCACCAGCGCATGGCGCGCACCCTGTTCGACGACCTGACCACCGGCCGCAAGCGCCTGCCCGAGGACTGGATCAACAGCCAGTACAAGGCGCTGGACCGGGTCGACGGCGAGATCGACAGCCTGGCCGCGCGCCTGTCGGGCGTGCGCACGCTCAGCTACATCGCCAATCGTCCCGACTGGGTGGCGAACCCTGCCCACTGGCAAGGCTTGACCCGCCAGTTGGAGGACCGGATCAGCGACACCCTGCACGAGAAGCTGATGGCCCGGTTCATCGACCGCCGCACCAGCGTGTTGATGAAGCAGCTGGGCGAACGCGAGACGCTCTATGCGGGGGTCGGCCAGGACGGCGAGGTGACAGTCGAGGGCCATGTGGTCGGCCATCTGGCGGGCGTGGCCTTCACCCCGGTCAAGGCGACCTCCGCGCTGGAGGAGAAGGCCTTGCGCAACGCCGCGCAGCGCGCGGTCGGACCCGAGATCGCCCGCCGCCTGGGGGCCCTGGCCAGCGAGGCCGACGACGCCTTCACCCTGACGCCGGACGGCGCGATCCTGTGGCGCGGCGAGGCGGCCGGGGCCGTGCGCCGCGACCTGCCTCTGCTGTCGCCCCGCGCCCGCCTGCTGGGCGAGCTGGGCCCCGCCGCCGCGCGCGAGCGGGCCGAACGGCGGCTGGACGCCTTCCTGGCCGGCGAGGTCGATCGGCATCTGGCCCCGTTGCGCAAGCTGGAGCGTGCCCTGGGCGGCGGCGAGCTGCGCGGCCTGCCGCGCGGCGTCGCCCACCGCCTGCTGGAGGCCGGCGGGGTGCTGGACAAGGCGCCCGTCGATCCGGAACTCAAGGCCCTCAGCCAGGGCGAGCGCCGCACCCTGAAGAGCCTGGGCGTGCGGATCGGGGCGTTCAGCCTCTTCTGCCCCGGCGTGCTGCGGGCCGAAGCCATCGCCTGCGCCCGGGCCTTGAACCCGACCGGCTGGCGCGGGGCGCTGACCACGCTGGAGCCCCTGCCCTCGCCCGCGCCATCGGCCCGCGAGCTCTCGGCCAGCGGCTTGCGGGCCGTGGCCGGCTTCACCATGCCCGTGGAGGCGCTGGAGACCCTGGACACGCTGTTGCGCGCCGAGCAGCGGCCGGGCGGGGTGGTGCTGACCGACGCGGCGCTGGAGAAGCTGGGCTGGACCGCGAGCCAGGCCTCGGCCGTGATGCGGGCCCTGGACTACACCCCCGCCATCCGCGCCAAGCCCGACCAGCCGATCGTCTGGAAGCGGCGCGGCGCGGCCAAGCTGGAGCAGAAGCCGGTCAAGGCGCGGCCGGACTCGCCGTTCGCCGCCCTGGCCAAGCTGACCGAGCCGCCGCCGCCACGCCGAAAGAAGCCCCGCCGCCGCAAGCCAGCCGCTCAAGGGACTGGCCAGAAGGCCGCGTCATGACCGACACGCATGGCGAGGCGGTGCGCGCGGATGTCTGGCTGTGGCGGGCGCGGTTCTTCAAGACCCGCTCGCTGGCGGCGAGGTTCGTCGACGAGGGCCGCATCCGCCTGACCCGGTCTGGAACCGAGAGCCGCATCGACAAGCCCTCGCGGACGGTGAAGCCCGGCGACGTGCTGCTGTTCGGCCTGGCGGGCCGGCTGATCGCGGTGCGGGTCCTGGACTGCGGCGAACGGCGCGGGCCGGCGCCCGAGGCGCGCGGGCTGTACGAAACCGTCGAAGGCTAGACGCCGCCGCGCCATCCGCTACCTTAGGTGGAATTCTAGGGAGCAGCGGATGGCGTCGCGTTACTTGCTCGGCCTGTTGGGCCTTGCCCTGTTGTCGGCCCATCCGGCGCGCGCGGCCGAACCGCCGCCGCCCATCCGGGTCTTCGAGCTTCCCGACCTGCAGAAGATGGGCGTGGCGCTCTATCGCCAGGACCTCTCGGCCTGGCGCGCCACCGACGTGCTGCGCGCCAAGGTCCCGGACCTGGCCGCCGCCGGCGTGAAGGGCTGGATCGTCGAGGACGACGGCAAGGTCGCCAAGGTCCGGTTCCTCCGCGATGTCGGCCAGGGCCTGGAGGCCGGCTACGACGTCGAGGTGACCAGCAAGGGCGCCGGACCGGTGGTCGAGCCGAGCGACCGTGGCCTAACGGACGAGGAGCGGACGATGTTCGCCGCCCGCCAGACGGCGATGGCCAATCTGCCGCCGACGCTGTGTCGCGCGGGCTACAACAGCGCCCTTCTCAAGGACCCGGACGGCGAGGGCTGGCTGGTCTGGCTGCTGGCGCCCAGCCCCGCGGCGGGCGCGATCCCGGTCGGCGGCCACTATCGCTTCACGATCAGCGCCGACGGCAAGACGCTGGAACGCCGCGACGCGCTGTCGGCCAGCTGCCTGGTGATCCAGGCGCCGCAGCTGCCGCCCGGCGCCAAGCCGGAGGGCCTGTTCATCAACCACATCGTCTCGCCGACCCCGGTCGAGACCCACGTGTTCCTCAGCCTGCTCTATCGCCAGCCGCTTTTCGTCGGCACGGGCAAGGACCAGATCTGGGTGGTCGGCCAGGGCCAGATCGCGCCGGTCCAGATCAAGCGCTAGGCGTCCCGACCGGCGGCCAGATCTGGGCGCTGACGCCGCCGCCGTCGCGGTTGCCGATCACCAGCTTGCCGCCGAAGCGCTTGATGAGTCGCTCGGCCGTGGGGATGCCCAGGCCGAAGCCGCCGGTGTCGCGGGCCCGCGCGGCGTCGCCCCGGAAGAAGGGCTCGTAGATGCGGGCCATCGCCTCGTCGGTGAGGCCCGGCCCCTGGTCCAGCACCTCGATCAGCGGGCCGTCGGGACCGTCGGCCACCAGCCGGACCCTGGCCTGGCCGCCGAAGCGCACGGCGTTGTCGACGAGGCGGATCAGGGCCTGCTCCAGCGGGACGCGATGGGTGGCCACGGCCAGGGCCTTGCCGCCCTCGTAGCGGACGGCGTCCGGCCAGCGGGCGGTGACGCCCTGGATCAGCGACGGGAGGTCGACGGTCTCGGCGGTGCTGGCCGAGTGCTGGGCGCGCAGCCAGTCCGACAGCGAGCGCAGCATCGCGTCCAGCTCGCCGACATTGTCGGCGACCAGGGTCTTGATGTCCTCGGGCTCGATATAGTCCGCCGCCAGGGTCAGGCGGGCCAGCGGCGTGCGCAGGTCGTGGCTCAGCGCCTCCATGGCGCGGGCCTGGTCCTCGATCAGGCCCGAGATCCGGCGCTGCATGTCGTTGAAGGCCCGCCCCAGCTCGACCAGGTCGTTGGGCCCCTCGATCACGATCGGCGACGGCGGAGTCTCGCCGACATGGCGCGAGGCCTCGGTCAGGCGGCGCAGGGGCGCGCCCAGCTGGCGCAGGGCGTAGGCGCCCAGCGCCACGCAGGCCAGGGAGAACACCAGGGTCGTGGCCACCGCGCGCAGGGCGATCGGCCAGGGGCGGGGGAAGTTGCGCGACCGGAAGGTCAGCCACCGCCCGTCCTTCAGCCCCATGACCCCGACCAGGTCGCGGCCCTCGGGCCGGCTTTCCGACCACAGGCGCAGCGGTCGCTCGGCCAGGCCCGGCTCCCAGCGCCGGAGATATTCGGCGATGGCGTTGGCCTCGGCCGTCCTGGCCCGCGTGGCCGGCGGCCCCTCGGGCGGCAGGGCCACGACCTCGGCCTCCAGATAGTGCGAGGTCATCACCTTGTCGAAATCGGCCTGCGCCAGCCCGGCCACGCGCTCGCCGACGACGAGCAGCTCGGCGATCCGGCGGGCCTGGTCCTCGCGCAGGGTCTGGCGGTCGATGGCGCTGTAGAAGGCGACGCTGGCCGTCAGCTGCATCAGGACGATGGCCACCACCACCAGGATGGACCGCCCCACCAGGCCGCGGGACCACCCGACCACTCTGCGCATCGTCATCGTCATGCCCAGAGGCTACACGACGCGCGGCGCCGGAGGCCACTAAGGGCGAGCGCTACTCCCGAATCCCTTCAGGAACCCGGCCACGGCGTCCGCCGGCATGGGTCGGCCGAAGTGGTAGCCCTGGATCTGGTCGCAGCCGTAGCGGGCCAGGGCGGCCAGCTGCTCGGCGTCCTCGACGCCCTCGGCGACGACCTTCATGCCCATCGACGTGCCCAGGGTGATGACGGCCTTCACGATGGCCTCGTCCTCGGCGTTCTGGACGAAGGACTTGTCGATCTTCAGCCGATCGATCGGGAACTGGCGCAGGTTGGCCAGGCTGGCGTAGCCGGTGCCGAAGTCGTCCAGGGCGATCATCACCCCGGCCTCGTGCAGGCGGCGGACGGTCTCGCTGACCAGGTCCGAGCCCCAGCCCATATAGACGTTCTCGGTGACCTCGATGGTCAGGCGTTCGCACGGCACGTTCCAGCGGGCCAGGCGCTCCTGGATCTCCTCGGCCAGGCGTCCCGAGCGGAACTGGGCCGAGCTGATATTGACCGCCACGCGGCCGAACTCGACGCCCTGGTCCAGCCATTGCCGCATCTGCTTCAGCGCCGCCTCGAAGGCGACGTCGCCCAGCTTCAGCGACAGGTCCTGGTCCTCGAAGGCCGGCATGAAGCGGGTCGGGGTCAGCACGCCCTGCTCGGGATGGATCCAGCGCATCAGGGCCTCGAAGCCGGCGACCCTGTGCTCACGGATGTCGACGACCGGCTGGTAGAACAGGGTGAACTCGTTCTCGGCCAGGGCCGCGCGGACGTCGCGCAGCAGCTCCAGCCTCCGCTCGACCTCGGACCGCATCGACGGCTCGAACACGATGCTGCGGTTCCGACCCGCCTCCTTCGCCCGGTAGAGGGCGATGTCGGCGTTCTTGATCATGTGGGCCGGATCGGCGTCGGGATCGCCGTGCAGGGCCGCCCCGATGCTGGCGCTGGCCGTGAAGCTGCGGCCGCCGTGCTCGATGGGCCGGCGCAGCAACTCCTGCAGCTTCTCGATCGGCCGGGTCATGTCGGCCTCGCCGCGCAGGCCGCGCAGGATCACCGCGAACTCGTCGCCGCCCAGGCGCGCCACGGTGTCGTTGCTGCGGAACGCGTGCTGCAGCATGCCGGCCAGGCGCTTGAGCAGGGCGTCGCCGGCGTCGTGGCCCAGGGTGTCGTTGATGTCCTTGAAGTGATCGACGTCGATCATGATCAGGCCGAACATCTCGCCCAGCGTCTCGGACGCCGTCACCGCCTCCTGGAAGCGGTGCTGGAACAGGGCGCGGTTGGGCAGGCCCGTCAGCGGATCCTTGAAGGCCAGCGTCTCGATCGCCTCGGTGTGTCGGCGGCGGTCGGTGATGTCCTTGAACAGGTTGACCAGCTTCTCGGGCTTGCCGTCGGCGCCGACGAACACCTTGCC
>Ga0075369_10000438_pt1 | contig 12656 bp, 14 predicted proteins | sample EndMethybrTD3034_FD_71400 | JGI IMG/M metagenome (GOLD analysis project Ga0075369, IMG submission 71400) | Populus endosphere microbial communities from Tennessee, USA - Endosphere MetaG P. TD hybrid TD303-4 | ecosystem: Host-associated > Plants > Roots > Endosphere | place: USA: Tennessee...
CTCGGCCTTCGGGCCCTTGGCTGTCTTGGGCAGAGACCGCACCACCTCGGCGGCGGCGAGCTCGCGGTCGGCCACCGATGCGCGCGATGCCAGTACCCAGGTGTCCTTGGAGCCGCCGCCCTGGCTGGAGTTGACCACCAACGAGCCCTCGGGCAGCGCCACGCGGGTCAGGCCACCGGGCAGCACCCAGACGTCGTCCCCGTCGTTGACCGCGAACGGTCGCAGGTCGACGTGGCGCGGTGCCAGCTTGTCGTCGATCTGGGTGGGCACGGTGGACAGCTGCACAACCGGCTGGGCGATCCAGCCGCGCGGGTCGCTGCGGACCTTCTTACAGATCGATGCCAGCTCTTTTTCCGAGGCGTCCGGACCGAACACGATGCCGTAGCCGCCCGAGCCTTCGACCGGCTTGATGACGAGTTCGCCGACCCGGTCGAGCACTTCCTCCCGCTCCTCGTCGAGCCAGCAGCGGTACGTGTCGACGTTGGCCAGCAGCGGCTTTTCGCCGAGGTAATACTCGATGATGGTCGGCACATAGGTGTAGACGAGCTTGTCGTCGCCGACGCCGTTGCCCACCGCGCTGGAGATGACGACGTTGCCGGCGCGGGCCGCATTGAGCAGGCCCGCCACGCCGAGCACCGAGTCCGGACGGAACTGCATCGGGTCGAGGAAGGCGTCGTCGATGCGCCGGTAGATGACGTCGACCTGCCGCTCGCCCTCCGTGGTGCGCATGTACACGGCGTTGTCGCGGCAGAACAGATCGCGGCCCTCGACCAGCTCCACGCCCATCTGCCGGGCCAGCAGCGAGTGTTCGAAGTAGGCGGAGTTGTACACGCCGGGTGTCAGCACCACCACCGTCGGGTCGGCGACGTTGTTGGCCGCCGCGTTTCGCAGCGCACGCAGCAGATGCGCGGAATAGTCGCCGACTGCACGCACCCGGTGCGTGCCGAACAGGTTCGGGAAGACCCGCGCCATCGTGCGGCGGTTCTCCATCACATATGAGACGCCAGACGGTGAGCGCAGATTGTCCTCGAGGACCCGGAAGTCACCCTTGGCGTCGCGGACCAGGTCGATGCCTGCGACGTGGATACGCACACCGTTGGGCGGGACGATGCCTGCTGCCTCCCGGTGGAAGTGCTCACAAGAGGTCACCAGCCGGCGCGGGATGACCCCGTCGCGCAGGATTTCCTGCTCGCCGTAGATGTCGTCCAGGTAGTGCTCCAGGGCCTTGACCCGCTGCGTGATGCCGCGCTCGAGCCGCGTCCACTCGGCCGCCGAGATCACCCGCGGGACGAGGTCCAACGGAAATGGGCGCTCCTGACCCGACAGCGAGAACGTGATGCCCTGGTCGATGAACGCGCGGCCGAGCGCGTCGGCGCGAGCCTCCAGCTCAGAGGCGTCGGAAGGGGCAAGCTCGGCGAAGATGCCCTTGTAGGGGCCGCGCACGTTGCCCTGGGCGTCGAACATCTCGTCGAAGGCCTTCGAGTAGCTACCGAGCCTGTTGTAACCGTCGAAGATGCCGTCGTACCGTTTGGACGTCCTCGCGTTGGTGCGTGACGTGCGCGGTGTCTCGGTCGGCAAGGTTCGAAGGCTCACCCATCACATGCTGCACCACTTGAGCCGTTTCGGCAGGCCAGTGGGCCTCGCTTTGGGAGATTCAAGGGCGCGCTGGTAACCTGAACAGTCGCTGCCCGTCGCCGGGCGCCTTACAGACTTGCCCAACCCAGTCGAGATTTGCGAAGGAACACACGCGTGGCCAACATCAAGTCGCAGCAGAAGCGCATCCTCACCAACGAGCGCCGCAGGCTGCGCAACAAGTCGGTGAAGTCGTCGCTTCACACGGCGGTCCGCGGATTCCGGGATGCCGTCGAGGCCGGCGACAAGGACAAGGCCGCCGAATTGCTGGCTTCGACCAGCCGCAAGCTGGACCAGGCCGCCAGCAAGGGCGTCATCCACAAGAATCAGGCGGCCAACCGCAAGTCGGGTCTCGCAGCCGCCCTCAACAACCTCTGAGCGCTCAACAAGCTCTGATCATTCTGCGGCCAGCTCGGCCACTTTCCTGACCGCTGCCTCCAGCGCGTAATCGGCGTCGGCCGCGGCGCCCTTGACATCGGCGTTGAGCGTGGCCACCAGCCGCATCGCCTCGGCGACCGATGCACGCGACCACCGTCGCGCCTGCTTCTGCGCCTTCTGCACCCGCCACGGCGGCATGCCCAACTCGGCCGCGAGCCGGTACGGATCCCCGGACAGCGGCGCGACCCTGGCAATGGTGTGCACGGCCTCGGCCAGTGCGTCGGCCAACACCACCTGCGGCTCGCCGCTCATCATCGCCCACCGCAGCGCTTCGGCCGCGCCCGCGACGTCGCCCATGACGGCCTTGTCGGCGATGTCGAAGCCCTTCACCTCCGCCTTGCCCGAGTGGTAGCGCCGCACCGCTATCGCGTCGACCTGGCCGTCGGTGTCGGCGACCAACTGCGAACAGACAGAGGCCAGTTCGCGGATGTCGGAGCCGACGGCGTCGAGCATGGCGGTGACCGTGTCATCGCTGATCTTGACCTTCAACGCACGGAATTCGCGGCGGACGAAGTCGGCTCGCTCACTGGGCTTGGTGATGCGCGCGCACGGATGCACTTGCGCACCAAGGTTTTTCAGTTGGTCGGCCAGCGCCTTGGCGCGTCCGCCGCCGGAGTGGACGACGATCAGCATGGTGCCAGGAGGCAAGTCGGCGGCGGCAGCGCCGATGAGGTTGACCGCATCCTTGCCCGCTTCGGCGGCGGCCTCCAGCACCACCACGCGCTCGTCGGCGAACAGCGACGGGCTCAACAGCTCGGCCAGCTCGGCGGTGCTGACATCTCCGGCACGCAATCGATTCACCGGGACGTCGTCGGTGCCGGCCAGCTTGCGCGCCTGCCGAAGGACAGCGGCGATCGCACGCTCGGCGAGCAGCTCTTCATCACCCAACACCAGGTGCAGGCCTGCGATCTCTTCGCTCACCCCACGATCGTTTCATGGCTGCCCGACAGCCCCGACACCGTCCACGCGAGCAGGCACAACGCCGCCGCACCGGCTGCGAAGCGCACCCACCGCCAGCGCCACGACAGCACCGCGGCCATACCGGCGGCAGCGACACACACGACGCCGGGCAGACCCGAAGGAACGCCGACGGAAGCACCCGGAACGCCCGAGGCCCACCGGGCCACCCGCAACAACCACCACAGCTCGGGACCGGTGAACCGGATCAGCAGTTGCGCGCCCGATGGCCACAGTGGACACAGCGCGGCCGCCGCCGTGCCGACGACCGTGATCGGGGGGATCACAGCGGCCGCGGCAAGGTTGGCGACGACCGACACCACACTGAAGGTGCCCGATATCCCGGCAACCAGCGGGGCGGTGACGAGCTGCGCCGCGACGGCAACGCTCACCGCATCGGCAAGCGGCTTGGGCCAGCCGCGCCCGACCAGGCGCCGAGACCACACGGGAGCGATCACGACAAGCGACGCGGTCGCAGAGACCGACAGCGCGAATCCGACGTCGACCGCCAGTTCGGGCGCGGCGATCATCAGCATGATCACACTGGCCGCCAACACCGGGATGGCCTGCCGACGCCGATGCGACACCACGGCGAGCAGCGTGATGCCTCCCATCACGGCCGCCCGCAGCACGCTGGCCGAGGGCTGCACGACGATGACGAACGCCACCAGCGCGAGTCCGGCCAGGACGACGGCCAGCCTGGGTCCGAACAACGCGGCGGTCATCAACACCGCGCCGCAGACGATGGTGACGTTGGCCCCCGACACGGCGGTCAAATGGGTCAACCCGGACGCACGGAACTCGTCGGTGGTCTGCGTGGTCAACGTCGAAGTGTCACCCAGCACCAGCGCAGGCAGCATCGCCGCCTCATCTGCAGACAGCGCGATGCGCGCCGCATCGGCGAAGCCAGTGCGCACGTCGTGCGCGACCCGGTCGATCGGCGCGGCCTCGCCCAGCTTCGGTTGACCGGTCGCCGACAACACCGCGACGGTCAGGTCTCGTCGGGTAGGTCGGCCGATGCGGGCGCGGAATCTCGCCGGCCGCCCCGCCGTCAGCTCGGTGAACTCCACGGCCCGCGTGAAAACGACTACACGGCCAGATGTTTCACTGTCGCCGATTCGCTGCAATGACCCGCGGAACATCATCCGGCCACCGCCAAGGGAGCGTGGAGTCTCGCTCGGCGTGACGACGACGGCGGCGACCGTGCCGTACTGCTCGACGATCGGATGATGGCGCAGTTCGTCAACGCGAAGCCCGACCGCAACGGCGAAACCCATGCCGACCACCGCGACAGCGACGGCCCCGGTAGCGACCGCGCCGACGTCAACACCCGACCTGCGGCGCCCACTAGCCCACCGCCCGGTGGTGGCCGTTGCGATGACCGCCACGGCGACAGCAGCGACCGAACCGCCAACCTGCCAGAGGATTCCGGCCGCTGTCACCGTCCAACTGGTGAGCGCCGCAGGAACCAGCCGCAGGTCCAACCGGGCGACGCCGGTGTCGAGTGTCATACACGGACGAGGTCACGCAGCTTCTCCAGCCGCGCAGGGCCGATGCCCTCCACGTCGCCGAGCTGTTCGACGCTGGTGAATCGCCCATTGGTGTCCCGCCACGCGATGATCGCGGCCGCGGTGACCGGACCGACGCCCGGCAATGTGTCCAGCTCCTCCACTGATGCGGCGTTCAGATCCACCAAACCGCTTGGCGCCGACGTTTTTCCGGAAGCCGCCGGCCCATTCGTCGGCGCGGCGGTGGCTGGTCCGGAACTGACCGAACTGCCCATCGCCGTCGGCTGTCCCGGTGCCGCCACGATCCCGACGATGATCTGTTCACCGTCGGTGACTCGCCGGGCCATGTTCAGCCCGATCAGGTCGGCACCGTCAGTTGCGCCACCGGCCGCGGTCAGCGCATCGGCGATCCGTGCCCCGGGTGCCAACGTGACAAGTCCCGGCTTGTGCACGAGGCCCACCACACTGACGATTACCGGTCCGTCGGAGTTGGGCGCTGCGGGTCCTGGCGTCGGGCCTGCCGACGAAACCATCTCCACCGGAGGCAGTTTCGCCGATGCCACTGGCGGCGTCTTGTCCCGCACCAGCGTGAACACGGTCACCAGAACGGCGATGACACCGACGGCCGCCAACGCGATGACACCGGCCCGGCCCGGGTCGGCCCGGACAGCAGCCACCCAGCCGGCCGTGCCATCGGCTTTGGTGGTGTCGGGCAGCCATCGCGACAGCGAGGTGTCCGGCTCACCGTCGCCGTCGGAATCGGACTCACTGTCGGCACCGAGACGGCGCTGCAGCCGCTCGGCGGGCAATTCGGTTCGCATGCCGTCAAGCTAGGCGCGCGATCAGACTTCCCAACCCGCACGCGGCGGCGGGCAACGCGCCCTGTGGATGAAATCCCGCCTGTGGATAGCCTGGATGTCTACAGTTATTCGGCATGGATCGTCGCATCCCGATGATCGCTGGAATCGCGTTTGCGGTGCTGTTCGCCGCGGCGCTGCTTATGGTTCCGACGCTTCCCGGCATCGATAGGCCGGGCTACGACATCGTCTCGTACGTCACCGAGCATTCCAGCGCGATGCGAATGCAGGTGCTGTTGGTGACGTTCGGGTGTTTGGCATTGGTTGTGGTGCTCGGGTATGCGCGAGACCGCCTGGCAGGCCCGTCGGGCTACGTGTTCACCATCGGCTCCGCCGTCGTGCTCGTCGAGGTGTTCATCGCGATGTGGTTCACGGCCGGGCTCGCACTGCATCCCGACCAGCTCGGATCGGCAACAGCGCGCACCATCACCGACATCGCCACGATGTGGGGACCGATCCTTACCGTCGCCGACATCATGATTGCGGCGCCAATTCTGCTGGCGGCCAACGATGGTCGCTTCCCGCGCTGGCTGGGAATACTCGCCGCAGTGTTCGCCGTCGAGCAGCTGATCGAGACGATCACGATCATCGGCCCGCCGGCCAGCTTCATCTCCCCCGGTGGCGCGATGAACTTCTACCTCGGCGGGCCGCTCTTCATCGTGTTCTTCTTGGCTCTCGGCGTCGCACTGTCATTGGACGAGCCGGCGGCGGACCGCACCTCGGTGGTCGAGGAGTCCTCCGACGAGGATTGACCAGACTCGGCGGCGAGTGTGGGCTTGACCCTCGGTTTTCGGCCGACCGCGTGCACCAATCCCACACTCGACTGTCCTGCCGAGGCGTCGGGCTTTTCGACATCGATGCGAGACTTCGGCTGTCGCAGGGTCGTCTTTACGGGGAACGGATCCCGCAGTGAGTTTCGGATGTTCGTCACCGCGGTGTCCACCGCCGACGCCACGGGTGCGCTCGCAGAGTCGATGACCTGACCGGCCCGCGTGGCCCCGGCCGCCAGGGCGGCAGCGGGATCACCCGATTGCGCCAGTTCCTGAGCCGCGGCGTTCGTGACTTGCACAGCGCCCGCCAGCAGCAGTTCACCGGCCTGGAACGCCACAGCCGTCGTGACATTGACCGCCTCGACAGAAACGACCTGCAGTATGTTCGTGGCGCCCGTCGGGGTCGTCGGCGGGCCCACTGGCTGATTGAGGGCACCGAGAACATTGGTGCGCCCGTTCTGGACCGCCTGGATGAACTCACCCGGCGTCAGTATCGCGGCACCGACGTTGAATGCCTCGACGATGGCGACGTCAAGCGCATGAAAAGCCTTCGGCACCACCAGAAACACGTCGTTGTTGATCAGCGGTGTCACCGCAGCGTCGGCAGGACCGGTCACCGACGCGGCGGCGGAGCCGATGGCCTTGAATAGGTTGCCCGTCGACGCGAGCGAGCCGAGGAACGTCGCCGGAGCCGCCGCTGCGCCGATCGGCACGGTGATCGCGCCCTGCACGGCGTACGGGCAGATCAGGCTGCAGTACTGGAACTGATTGCGGATGAAGGCCAGTGGGATCGCTCCAAGCGCAGGCGCGGCCGTCAGCCGCACGTCGCGGACAACATTCGGCGGTGTGTTGGGCTCCGGCGGTGGCGCCAGTGGCGCGATGGCAAGTGCGCCGATCCCAATCGTGGCGATTCCGGCGATGACAGACGAACGGATGGGTGCGGACACCTCAAGGACACGGTCCGTACGGCCGGAAAGTTCGAATACCGACGACGTGACCGCCGTAGGATTCGACGGGTGGACGGCGTGCACGACCTCGGCGGCCTCGACGGGTTCGGCCCCGTCGAGCACGCGACGTCCGAGCCGCTCTTCGACGAAGACTGGGAGCGACGCGCCTTCCGGCTGATGATCGGTTGGATCGCGGCGCAGAATCCGTCCGGCGGACGGTTCCGGCACTCGATCGAACGGATGGCTCCCGAGCATTACCTTTCCTCGCCGTACTACGAGCACTGGCTCACCGGCGCCGCGACGATGGCCGTCGAAGCGGGCGTCACGACCCAAGACGAACTCGACCGCCGGGCCGGCGGCCATTTCCCGCTGTCCCACCCGGATCGCGGTGTGCTGCCCGATGACCTCACCCCCCGCACGACGCCCCGCTTTGCAGTCGGCGACGAGGTCCGTGTCAGGCAATGGCATCCACCGGGACACACCCGCGCACCGCGCTACGTTCAGGGCAGGCGCGGCACCGTCGTCCGCATCGACGGCGCGCACAGCATCGACGACATCGAGGCGCATGGCGGCGGATCCGTGGCCGACCCCGTCTATTCGGTGCGCTTCACGTCGCGCGAGTTGTGGGGCGAGGCCGGAGCCGACGGCGACGTCATGCATGTCGACCTGTTCGAGCGCTACCTCGAGGAACCGCGATGACGACCGACCACCATCACCCTGCCGAGCTGGCGCCTGTAGAAGCCCGGGTCGCCGCGATCGAATCGGTACTCGTCGAGAAGGGCATCATCGACACCGACGCCCTCGATGCGATCGTCCAGCACTTCGAGACCAACCTCGGCCCGATGAACGGCGCGAAGGTGGTAGCCCGCGCGTGGACCGATCCGGCCTACAAAGAACGCCTCCTCAGCGACGGGACCGCCGCGATCAAAGAACTCGGATTCGAGGGACCCGAGGGCGAGTACATGGTGGTCGTCGAGAACACCCCGAAGGTGCACAACCTGGTCGTGTGCACGCTGTGCTCGTGCTACCCGTGGCCCACGCTCGGACTGCCGCCGAAGTGGTACAAGGCACCGGCCTACCGGTCACGCGCCATACGCGAACCGCGCAAGCTGCTCGCCGAGATGGGCACGGACATCCCGGCCGACGTCGAGATCCGGGTGCAGGATTCCAGCGCCGAGGCGCGCTATCTGGTGTTGCCGATGCGGCCGGAAGGCACGGACGACATGTCCGAGGAGCAGCTCGCCGCGATCGTCACCCGCGATTCGATGATCGGTGTGCAGCGGCTGTGACCGGGGCGCCGCTCGATGACGCGTCGCTGCCCCGCGACAACGGCGAGCTCGTCTTCGAAGCGCCGTGGCAGGCGCGCGCCTTGGCGCTTGCGGTCGCCCTCGTCGACAAGCTCGACCTGCCGTGGGAGGTGTTTCGCCTGCGGCTGATGGCCGAGATCGCCAAGGACCCGCAGCGCCCTTATTACGAAAGCTGGGGCGCGGCACTGGAATCCATGGTCGTCGATCTGGATTTGACAACGCCCGCGGCGCTCGACGCCGCCGCGCCGACCGAACGCGCGCCGCTCTAGCTACTGCGCCTTGACGGCCAGCAAGACAACCCGTAACCCGGCAACGTCGTCGGTAACCAGGAAAGTGACCGTGGGGCAGTCGAATTCCTCGCCATCAGCTCTGCGGCGGGACAACGTGGCTCGATAAAGCGCCGACACGGAATTGAGAACGGTCACTTCCGGATGCAGCACGTCGGTGTGGTGATAGCCATTGGCGCGCAGGCCGTCGACAAGACTCTGTATCACCGCTGCCGCCTCGTCGTCGGTCATGAGCGTGGTGACACCGGCGTCGCTGGTGAAGATCAGCGGGAGACCGTAGTTGCTGAGCAGCTCAGACATGTCCCGATCTCCTCGAGCGCACGCCTCGAAGGTGGCGAAGTACTCGTCGAACCAGCGCTTGACCACATCGGTGTCTACGGGCATGACCCGATCATGCCCCAGATGTTTGCCGGTGCTACGCGTTCTGACCGGAACGCCGTCCCTTCAGCGGTTCGTCGAGCGAAATGCCGCGGACATCGTCGGGAACCTTGGGCGCGGTCAGTTCCGGCGTCTCGCCGTTGATGGAGGCGGTGGCCTTCTCGTCGCGTTCCGGAGTCGAGCGTTCCAGGAACCGCAGCAGCTCGACCGGGAACGGCAGGATGAGCGTCGAGTTCTTCTCGGCCGCGACCTCCACCACGGTCTGCAGCAGGCGAAGCTGCAGCGCGGCCGGCTCTACGGCCATGATCTCGGCGGCCTGGGAGAGCTTCTCGGACGCCTGCAGCTCGCCGTCGGCGGTGATGACGCGGGCCCGTCGCTCCCGCTCCGCCTCGGCCTGCCGGGCGATCGAGCGCTTCATCGAGTCGGGCAGCACCACGTCCTTGATCTCGACGCGGTCGATGTGGATGCCCCAGCCCAGCGCGGGGCTGTCGATCAGCAGCTCGAGGCCTTGGTTGAGCCGTTCACGGTTGGACAGCAGGTCATCGAGGTTGCTCTTGCCGATGATCGAGCGCAGCGACGTCTGGGCGACCTGCCCGATCGCGGACATGTAGTCCTGGACGTCGACCGCCGCGCGTACCGGATCCTCCACTTTGAAGTAAATGACCGCGTCGACACGCACGGTCACGTTGTCGCGGGTGATGCCGTCTTGGCCGGGCACCGGCAACGTGATGATCTGCATGTTCACCTTCTGCAGGCGATCGACGATGGGGATCAGCATCGTCAATCCCGGCGGCCGGACACGGCTCTGCACCCGGCCGAAGCGGTAGACCACGCCCCGTTCGAACTGCTTGATCACCCGGATGTTCTGCAGTGCTACCCACAGCACGCCGATCCCGGCGGCGCCGGCCGCCGCGAGTGTGTAGAGGAATGTCATGGTGTCCTCCTCGACGGACCAACCCGCGGCGGTCCTTTGGCCTCGCGGGCCTCATCACCCGATTGTGGTCCCCCAGCCGTCGCTTCGCCAGCACACCCAATCGATCTCGACGAGGGCACCTACCGCGAGACCGTTGACACCGACACACGTGCGCGACGGCAGCGGGCCGGAAAACCAGGCCGCGTATGCGGCGTTGAAGGCGGCGTAGTCATTCCAGTCGAGAAGGTAGGCACGGACCGAGACGACGTCAGCCAGTCCCCCGCCGCACAACTCGGTGACGCGCAGCAGGTTGCGCAGCACCTGATCGGTCTGGATCGCGACGTAGTCGCCGACCACGGCGCCGGTGACGTCGGTCGGCATCTGACCCGTCACGTACAACGTGGGCCCGGCGGCCGTCGCGTGGGCGAACGGCGCTACCGCCGGTGGCACGCCGTCGGCGGGCGTGAACGTGAAGGAGCGAATTGCGTTGTCACTCATGCCGGTACCCCCGTCCAGCGCGGGAAGCAGCGCTTGTCGATGCGGCCGTGCACGCCCTGACGCTGGTCGACCACCTGCGTGACGGTGAAGTCGGCGGCGACGGACATGAACGAGTACGCATCGACACGCGAAAGCCCAAGGTAGCTCTGCAGAATGCCGTGGGTGCGCAGTGCCGCGGACTTCATCGCCTCGTCGAGCGTGTCGCCGAACCCGTGCACGAGCAGTTCGGTGGCCGTCTCCAGGACAGGCACGGTGAACGGCAGGTCGCGGCGAATGGTCAAGCGCACCAGACCATTCAGTGATGCCTCGAGGGCGGTGCCGCTGACCTCGCCGTCACCTTGAGAGACGTGGGGGTCGCCGACGGACAGCAGCGCGCCGGGCACCTGGATCGGGTAGTACATCGTTCCGCCTGCCCCGATGCGCCAGTTGTCGACGTTGCCGCCGTGGTCGCCGGGCGGCACCGACGAGACACGTTGCGGGGCCGCGGGCGCGACACCCATGGTGCCGAAATGCGGCCGAAGGGGCACGACAACGCCGGGCAGCGCGGGCTGGCGGGCGTTCTCGTCGGGGCTGACGATGGTGCCGGGCTCGTCGGCCAGCGGCGTCGCGGTCCAGTCGTAGGCGAACAGGGCCCGGCCGAGGCTGGCTTTGGTGTCGAATTCGTAGACGGTGACCCGTTCGACGGGAATCTCGCCGTACAGAAAGCCCCAATGCGCCGCCAGGTTGGAGCCGTATGGCAGCCGCGGTGTGGCCTCGAGGATGTCGACCTGCAGCACGTCCCCCGGACGCGCACCGTCGACGGCGATCGGTCCGGTCAGCAGATGCGGGCCAGGGCCGCGGTCGGTGACGCGCTCGAAGACATCGGTGATACCCGCATCCATCAGCAGGTCGGGCGCATCGCCGGCGTGGTGGGTCAAGGTGTCGATCGCCACCAAGTCCCCCGAAGCGACGGTGAGTACCGGCTCAAGACGCGGGTCGAAGTAGCCCCAGTGCACGGTCGACGGGGTCGCCGGCAGTCGATGCACGGTCAGCGATTCGGTAGGGCTGAGCACCATCGGATGATCATGCCAGCCGGTCGCGAAGGCGTCGCCCCGGGCGAGCACACACGTCAACAGATTTATTGCTGCCAACTGTCGATCAAATTCTGCCAGTGGAACTAAAAGCGGTGATCTTGACCGTTGAACGGGTCAGCTGCAGCGAATCGAAAACAAAAGAAGAAGCACGAAAAAGAAGAAGGCACCCACATGAAGAAGTTCGGATTCGCCACTGTACTTGCAGGCGGACTTACCGCCGCTGTCCTAGGTCTGGCCGCACCGGCGGGCGCCGCCCCGACCGGTCCTGGCAACGCCCAGGAGACCATCAACCAACTGCAGGCCGACGGCTACAACGTGATCGTGAACCGCGTTGGCGCGACCCCGTTGGACCAGGCAACCGTGGTCGCGGTGCGACCCGGCCAGACCTACAGCCGGACCGATTCCGGTACCCCCGGAGACAGCTTCGGCACGACGGTCACCGGTAAGACGGTCTACGTCGACGTCAAGTAGACCCAAAACGCAAGGGGCACCCCCACAAGGGGTGCCCCTTCGTCGTGGAAGCCCGCTGAACGGAACTGCGCGTAGGAATGCCCATGCCACGATGCCAAGCTATGGCAGTGGAATTGGACTACGACGGCACGCTTCGCGAGATCTCTGCCGACTCCGGCGTCCTGCGCTATCACGAGGCAGGCGAGGGCCCTCCCCTGCTGTTCCTGCACGGCTCCGGCCCCGGTGTCACCGGCTGGCGCAATTTCCGCGGCATTCTCGGCACGTTCGCCGAGCATTTCCATTGCCTGATTCTGGAATTCCCCGGTTTCGGCGTCAGCGACGACACCGGCGGTCACCCAATGGTGACCGCATTCGGTGCCATTGGCACATTTGTCGACGCGCTGGGCCTCGATTCCGTTGACATTGTCGGCAATTCGATGGGTGGCGGCGTCGGTATCAACTACGCGATCCGACAGCCAGCCAAGGTGCGCCGGCTGGTCACCATCGGCGGAATCGGCACGAACGTCTTCACGCCCGGCCCGAGCGAAGGCATCCGGTTGCTGCAGGAGTTCACCGAGGACCCGACCCGCCAACGGCTGATCGACTGGCTGCACTCGATGGTGTACGACCGGGGGCTGGTC
>Ga0075369_10000439_pt1 | contig 12650 bp, 12 predicted proteins | sample EndMethybrTD3034_FD_71400 | JGI IMG/M metagenome (GOLD analysis project Ga0075369, IMG submission 71400) | Populus endosphere microbial communities from Tennessee, USA - Endosphere MetaG P. TD hybrid TD303-4 | ecosystem: Host-associated > Plants > Roots > Endosphere | place: USA: Tennessee...
AGCCCGCGGAGGAAGACGGTCATCGGCATCGGGCATGGCTGGTGTGGCTGCTGTTGGTGCCGATCGCGCTGACGACGTTCGTCGTGCCGCCTCCGCTAGGCGCGCACGGCGCCACGCCTGCCGCAGTGGCGGCGACGGAGCCTGCTCGCCGTGCGTTTCCGCCGCTGCCTGTGGGCCGGGCGCCGACGGTGTCGATTCCCGACGTGCTGATGCGCGCGGCCGCCGATTCAACCAACAGCCTTGGCGGCCGGTTGATCACGGTCACGGGCTTCACTCTCAGATACCCCGACGGCACCGATCTGGGCCGCGTCGTCATCGTCTGCTGCGCCGCGGATGCTCAGCTGGCCCGCATACATCTGTCCGGTCCTGCCGTCGCCGAGGCGGCCGGCTATCCGGAGGACACGTGGCTACAGCTGGAGGGCACCGTCGTCCCTGGAACGTCTGTGGCGGCGACGAACTTCGTGCCGACGATGGCGGTGACACGGGTGACGCGCATCGACAAGCCCGCCAATACCTACGCCTACTAACCCTGTCAGAGCGGCAGGGCACGATGGTCGGATGACCGCCACCAGCCCGCCGATCGCCACCCGTGTCCGGGCCCAGGCAATCCTCGAACAGCTCGCCGGACCCGCCGCGAACCTGCGCGACGACCAGTGGACGGCGATCGAAGCCCTTGTCGTGCAGCGACGGCAGGCTCTGGTGGTGCAACGCACCGGCTGGGGTAAGTCGGCGGTCTACTTCATCGCCGCCAAGCTGCTCCGGGAGAGCGGCCGCGGAGCGACGGTCATCGTGTCGCCGCTGCTGGCGTTGATGCGCAACCAGGTCGCGGCCGCCGAGCGCGCAGGCGTTCGCGCGGCCACGATCAACTCGGGCAACGTCACCGAATGGGATGCCATCCATCAGCGGGTTGCCGACGGCGAGCTCGACGTGCTGCTGGTCAGTCCGGAACGGCTCAACAATCCTGACTTCCGTGACAATGTGCTGCCGTCGCTGGCCGCCGACGCCGGCCTGGTGGTGGTCGACGAAGCGCACTGTGTGTCCGACTGGGGCCACGACTTCCGGCCGGATTATCGGCGCATCCGCACATTGATCGCCGAATTAGGCGCGGACATACCGGTTTTGGCCACCACGGCCACCGCCAACGACCGGGTGGTCGACGACGTCGCCACCCAGCTCGGAGTCGGTGGGCGTGACACCCTGGTGCTTCGGGGTGGTCTGGACCGTGAGTCGTTACGCCTGTCGGTGGTGAAGATGGCCACCGCGCCGCAGCGCGCGGCTTGGGTTGCCGCGCAACTCGATTCGATCGACGGATCGGGCATCATTTACACCCTCACCGTCGCGACCGCCCATGACATTGCGGCCCTGCTGCGCGACAGGGGCCACAAGGTTGCCGCCTACACCGGCGCGACGGATCCTGCCGAACGCGAGCAGTTGGAAGCCGACCTACTCGACAACCGCGTCAAGGCGCTGGTCGCCACGTCGGCGCTCGGCATGGGATTCGACAAACCCGACCTCGGCTTCGTCATCCATCTCGGTGCCCCATCCTCGCCGATCGCGTACTACCAGCAGGTCGGCCGTGCCGGCCGAGCCACCGCCAGCGCCGAGGTCATCCTGCTGCCAGGACACGAGGACCAGGACATCTGGCGTTATTTCGCATCGGTGGCCTTTCCGTCAGAAGCCATGGTGCGCAAGGTCATCGATGTGCTCGAGCGCGATCGCCCTCAGTCGACACCGGCTCTGGAACCCCTCGTCGACCTGGGCCGCTCCCGCCTGGAGATGGTGCTGAAGGTCCTCGACGTGGACGGTGCGGTGAAGCGGGTGAAAGGGGGGTGGATCGGTACCGGGCAACCGTGGACGTATGAGGAGCCGCGTTACCGAAAGCTCGACGAAGCCCGCCGCCGCGAACAGCGGGCCATGCTGGACTACCAGAGTACCGCCGAGTGCCGAATGGCGTTCCTGCGTGGACAATTGGACGATCCCGAGCTGACCGAAGGCACCCGATGCGGACGTTGTGACAACTGCGGGGGCGTCCGCTACAGCGCCGAGGTCGATTCGGCCGCGCTTGATGCCGCCCGCGACCAACTGCAGCGGCCAGGGGTCGAACTGACGGCGCGCAAACAGTGGCCGTCGGGCATGGACAAGCTGGGCGTGGAACTCAGCGGTCGGATCAACGACGGACCATCGGCGGGCCGGGCGATCGGGAGGCTGACCGATCTCGGCTGGGGCGCGCGGTTGAAACGGCTGCTGGATGAACCGGACGGCCCCGTTCCTCCCGAGGTGCTTTCGGCTGCGGTCGCGGTACTGGCCGCGTGGCCATGGGAGACGCGGCCGACGGCGGTCATGGGTGTGGATTCGCTGACCCATCCCTTGTTGATCGGCTCGGTGGTGGATGGTCTTTCCCAGCTCGGCCGGCTGGCCAACCTGGGGACACTGCGATACGCCCCCGGCCGTCGACCCGTGACAGCGGCGAACTCCGCCTACCGTGTTGCCGCGCTGGACAATTCGTGGTCGGAACCCGATCCGTCGGCCTTGGCTGAGCTCGGCGGCCCGGTGCTGTTGGTCGACGATGTCACCGATACGGGTTGGACGATGACCATGGCCGGCCGGGTGCTGCGTCGTGGCGGGGTGCAGGAGGTACTGCCGTTCAGCCTGGCCAGCGTCAGCTAGCCCGAACCGGTTTCACACCGCCCAGCTGCGCGGTGACCGCGTCGGCCGTCGCTACCAGTGCGCGTGCGCGTTCGGTGATCTCGTTGTCCGTCAACGACTTTCCGATGTGCATCGACGCGACCATGACCTGCCGTTGGTAGTGGTCGTAGACCGGCGCGGAGATCACGCTGATATCGTGCCGTCTGCGCCCGCCGTTCTCGCCACGCAGATACACCCGCTCGCCGATATCGGACACCAGCTCGCCAAGCAGCGCGCGCAGCTCGTCGGGCAGGTTGCTCGACATGCCCGCCATCAACGAATACAGCCGCCGCCCGCCAGGAGTCAGGCGTTCGACGAGATAGCCGTCGGCGCGGCACACCGCGATCACGCGATTGAGCCGCTCGGTGTCGGTCCGCAGCGGGAGGGTCGGCTCCTTCGCCAGCCAGTTGCGCTCCGCATCGTCGTCCCACAACACGAACATCAATCCGACCGGTGGGGCGAAGGGATAACTCTGGCCGACCTCGACGCCGGGGCTGGCGCCCGCTGGCGCGACCAGGTCCAGCAGCGTGATCCGGTCGTCGATCACACCTGACAATGCCGCGGTGACCCCGAAGCGCGCGGACAGCCGGCGCAGCTCCTCGCGGGCCGCCGGGCTGACCCGCATCGATTCCTGCGCCTTGTGACCAAGTGTGATCAGCGACGGACCCAGCCGGTAGGTCTTGTCGCCGCCGTCGCGCACCAGGTAGCCGGCGTCGGTGAGCGACGTGACGATGCCAAGGCAGGTCGGCTTGCTCAGCCCCAACCGGCGGGCCAGGTCGGAAAGCCCGAAACGCTCCTCGGGGCGCCCCGCGAGAAAATCCAGGATGCGGACCACGCGCTCGGTCGGCGGCGACGCGCGGCCTGCAGAGTTTGGGGCGGACACGCGAGCAGACTACCTCGCCGTTCCATATTTGGAACGCCACGGTCGATATATTGACTCTTGCTAGAACACGTTCTAGTTTCAAGGGCGTGTACTCGCAGCCACTGATCGACGCGATCGCCGAGGCGGAGAAGCTCGTCGCCGACGCCCCCTTCATCGAATCCGAAGCCGACCTGTTGGAGGGCCTGCAATACCTCGCAGGCTGTGTCGCAGGATGCACTCATTTGGCGTTCGACTACGAACGCGACCACCCGTTCATGCAGTCCGGTACCGGGCCCTTCACCAAAATGGCCCTCGACAACCCGGACACCTTGTACTTCGGCACCCGCGTGCAGCCGGGCCACGAGTACGTCGTCACCGGCAAGCGCGGCACGACCACCGACCTGAGCTTTCAGATGCTCGGGGGCGAGTACACCGACGACAATGTGCCCGTCAGCCAGGCGGCATTCGACGACCGCGAACTCGACATCGCATCCGACGGCACATTCGAATGGCGAGTCACTCCGAACAGCCCGTCGCAGTTGTTGGTTCGTGAGGTGTACAACGACTGGTCCGCCGAGCGCGGATACATCAGCATCGCCAGAACCGACACCGCAGGCACCGCGCCGCCACCCCTGACGCGGGACCTGATCGAAAAGCGTTACGCGGTAGCAGGAAAGCAACTAGTGCAGCGCGTGAAGACCTGGTTGCAGTTCCCGCAGTGGTTCTACAACACGCTGCCGGTGAACACGATGGTCGCACCGCGGCTCACTCCGGGCGGCCTGGCCACCCAGTACTCGTCGGTCGGGCATTTCGACTTGACGCCGGAGCAGGCGCTGATCATCACCCTGCCGGTCACCGACGCGCCGTATCTCGGGTTCCAGCTCGGCAGTCTCTGGTACATCTCGCTCGACTACATCAACCACCAAACGTCGTTGAACGGAACTCAGGCGCAAGCGGATCCGGACGGCAAGATCCGGATCGTCGTCACTGACACGAGCCCGGGGGTGACGAACTGGGTCGAGACGCTCGGGCACCGCAAGGGCTATCTGCAGTTCCGCTGGCAGCGGTTGTCACGCGAGCTCACCGAGGAGGACGGCCCGACGGTCGAGCTGGTCGGCCTCGACAAGGTCGCGGCCGCGTTGCCGTATTACGAGTCCAACAAGATCTCGGAAGAAGATTGGCGCGCGCGGATCGCGCTGCGTCAGAAGCAGATTGCCGACAGGATGGTGGGATAACGCATGGCCGGCTTGCTCGAGAACAAGGTCGTCGTGATCAGTGGTGTGGGTCCCGCGTTGGGCACCACGCTCGCACGGCGGTGTGCCGAGGCCGGTGCAGACCTCGTGCTGGCCGCGCGCACGGTGGAACGTCTCGAGGACGTCGCCAAGCAGGTGACCGATACGGGGCGTCGCGCCGTATCGGTCGGTACCGACATCACGGACGAGGAGCAGGTCAACAACCTCATCTCCGAATCGCTCAAGGCGTACGGCAGGATCGATGTGCTGATCAACAATGCGTTCCGGGTGCCGTCCATGAAACCCTTTGCCAACACGACGTTCGAACACATCCGCGAGACGATCGAACTCACCGTGCTCGGTGCGCTACGGCTGATCCAGGGCTTCACGCCTGCGCTCGCCGAGTCGAACGGCTCGATCGTCAACGTCAACTCGATGGTGGTCAGGCACTCCGACCCCAAACAGGGCGCGTACAAGATGGCCAAGTCGGCATTGCTCGCGATGTCACAGTCGCTGGCCAGCGAGCTCGGCCCACAAGGTATCCGCGTGAACTCTGTACTGCCGGGCTATATCTGGGGCGGCACGCTCAAGGGCTACTTCGAACACCAGGCAGGTAAATACGGCACGACGGTCGAAGAGATCTACAAGGCGGCTGCGGCCAACAGCGACCTCAAGCGCCTGCCCACCGAAGAGGAAGTCGCCTCAGCGATCCTGTTCATGGCCAGCGATCTGTCCAGCGGCATCACCGGGCAGGCGCTGGACGTCAACTGCGGGGAATTCAAGGCCTGATGAGCGCCCGAAGACGAGCGCAAGTGAGGATCGCAGCGAGGAACGAGCGAGGACCGGAGCGAGCGGGAGTCGAGACATGAGCGTGAGAACCAATGTCGGCACCGTCGACGACCTGCACGCCTCGGCCGTGAAGGCCTGCGGGCTCGACGATTTCGGCGTCGACGACGACAACTACCGCGAAGCCCTCGGGGTGCTGCTGGAGTCTTTCCAGCGCGACGCCGATCTGACCGAACTCGGCAGCAAGATGAACCGGTTCTTCGTGCGAAACGCGCTCGTCGCCCGGTTGGTGTCCGAAGCCGCGTGGAAGCAGTACCCGCAACACGCCGACGTCCCGATCGAACGGCCCATCTTCGTCACCGGGCTGCCCCGCACCGGCACCACAGCGTTGCATCGGCTGCTGAGCGGGGATCCGCGGCACCAGGGCCTTGAACTGTGGCTCGCCGAGTTCCCGCAGCCGCGTCCACCGCGTGAAACCTGGTCGGAGAACCCGGTTTTCCAACAGCTCGACGCGCAGTTCACCAAGGCGCACAACGAGAACCCCGACTACACCGGCCTGCATTTCATGACCGCGGACGATGTCGAGGAATGCTGGCAGCTGCTGCGTCAGTCGCTGCATTCGGTGTCTTACGAGACGTTGGCCCACGTGCCCACGTACGCGCGGTGGCTGGCCGAGCAAGACTGGACGAGGCCGTATCAGCGGCATCGCCGGAACCTTCAGCTGATCGGGCTGAACGACGCCGAGAAGCGGTGGGTACTCAAGAACCCGAGCCATCTGTTCGCGCTCGATGCGTTGTTCGCCACCTATCCCGACGCGCTGGTCATCCAGTGCCATCGGCCGGCAGAGACCATCATGGCGTCGATGTGCTCACTCGCGCAGCACACCACCGAGGGCTGGTCGAACACATTCGTCGGCGCGACGATCGGCCAGGACTCGCTAGAGACCTGGTCGCGGGGGCTGGAGCTGTTCAATGCCGAACGCGCCAAACATGATTCGGCCCAGTTCTACGATATGGACTACTTCGACTTCATCGCCGATCCGGTGCGCGAGGTCGAGGCGATCTACCACCACTTCGGCATCGACTTCACCGACGAGACCCGCGCGGCGGCGGAGGAAACCCACGCCGAGAGCAAGAAGGGTCCCCGTGCGCCCAAGCACACGTACTCGCTGGCCGACTACGGCCTGACCGACGAGCAGGTCAAGGACCGCTTCAAGGGGTTGTGAGGCGCCGACGCGGCGAGTGTCACGCGGTCGTATTGGCCAGCTTCTCGATCCGTTTCAGCGCATCTTGAGCGAGCGACAGTACGTCGTAGCCGTTCGAGCGTCCGCACGTCGAGATCCTGACAGCCGCATTGTGCGCCGAAATGAATGCGTTGTCGCACGCCCAATCCGGGGCCCGGAAAGAGTAGAGCACGATGTCCGGCGAACCGGAATTCACCTGGGGCAGCAGGCCGAAGTGGTATTCGCGGCCTCGCATGTCGGTGACCGTGAACGGAACATCACGGCAGGATTCGATGGTGCGCGCGGTCTCCGCGAGCGCGCGCGTCGGGTCGAAGTCTGCGTGATAGACGCCGGCCGCCTCGTCGATGACGACGTTGCGCCCGTCCTCGGTCACCCAATGCCCGCCATCGGTGGCAGCCGGATCGAGATCGAAGATCAGCGGTGGATCCACCTCGAGCGCCATCCCGCTGCACTCTTTGGGCTCAACGGTGATGAACAGGTTGCCGTCCCTGTCCTGGACCTTGTCGCTCAACAGGTCACCGACCTGCAGCGCGGCAATCGGCGCAACCGGCGACTCTGGCCGCGGCTGTGGCGTCTCAGCGTCTCGCGTGCAGCCGGCGAGGAGCAGGCTGAGCAGGAGACTAGCCGTCGCCCGGCGAAGGAGCACTGGAGGCCTCTTCCAAACACCCTTCGGCCACAGCGTGTTTGATGCTGTCGGCAAGCTTCGGGCACGACCGGGCGCGGGCGGATTCGCCGCCGGACTGCCGGATCTCGGTGAAGTACGCGCAGCGCTGGGAGGCTTCTGTGGTCCACTGCACGGCAGTGTGCTCGGGGCCGAGCTTCTTGACCATAACCGCGACGTGACAGAACCGGCAGTCGACGGACGCCAATCCAGACGTCAAGTAGCGCTCGCGGTCACGCTGGGTGGCTTCCCGCACCGCAGCGGCACGGTCGGGATCCGTCGCGAAATCTGGTGGCTTGGAAGAACTCCGAGTCAAGCTCCCGCCGCCGTTGTGGTCGTCGTGATCGTCGTGTGCGCCGTAAAGCCTCAGCATCGACCGGGCCAGCTGGTCGACGTCCGGTGCTTCTGGAGCTTCCCTGCGGGCGGTCATCACGAAACCTGGGTCGGCTGTCCTTCTGAATTCTCCTCGGCCTGCTTCTTGAGGTTCTCCTCGACCTCGACGTGCCACTTCTCGTTGGCCGCAGTGGTGTCGATCTCGATTTCGAAGCGGTCTGTCATGTCGGGAGACACGTCGGCGACGTCGACGTAGAACTGCTGATACCAACGGCGCATCTGATAGACGGCGCCGTCCTCCTCGACCAGCAGCGGGTTGTCGATGCGGGCCTTGTGTTTCCAGATCTCGACGTCCTGCATGAAGCCCTTGCTGACCCCTTCGGTGAACGTCCTGGCCAGCTTCTCGGTCATCGCCTCGTCGAGGCCCTTCGGCTTCTCGACGATGACGCCCCACTGCAGCACGAACGAATCCTGGGTGACCGGGTAATGGCAGTTGATCAGGATCGACTCGGCCTTGTAGCCGCCGTAGTTGTTGTGCAGCCAGTTGATCATGAACGACGGGCCGAAGTAGGACGCCTCGGAATCCAGATGCGCCTCGCCGTACGACGTGCCCAGATCGTTCACATCGGGGCGGCCGACGTTGTGCAGGTACTGCGACGCGATGTGGCCCTCGAACACGTTCTTGAAGTACGTCGGGAGACCGAAATGGATGTAGAAGAAGTGCGCCATGTCGGTGACGTTGTCGATGATGTCGCGGCAGTTGGAGCCCTCGATGAGGATCGAGTTCCAGCGCCAGTCGGTCCACTCGTCGCTGGCGAACTCCGCAAGATCGGGAACCTGGACCTCGGGGGGCGGTGGATTGCCCTCGTGGTCGTGCCAGACGAACAGCAGACCGCTGCGGACATCGGTCGTCCACGAACGAGTGCGGGCCAGTCGCGGGGTGCGCTTGGCGTAGGGCACCAGCTTGCACTTGCCGTCGCCGCCCCAGCGCCAGTCGTGGAACGGGCAGGCGACTTCGTCACCCTTGATGGCGCCCTGAGCGAGGTTGCCGCCCATGTGCCTGCAGTAACCGTCCAGGACTTTGACGTCGCCATGGGAGTCGGCGAAGACCACCACCATGGTGCCGAAAATCTCGACGCCGTGCGGCTTACCGTCCAGGTAGTCCTTCACCGGGCCAAGGCAGTGCCAGCCACGCGCGTACCTGTCCGGCAGGGCGCCGGTGTCGATCTCGCGAATGCCTGCGGTTTCGGTGGTCACCTCGAGGCCTCCCAATCTGTGCTCTCTAACTAGAACACGTTACAGTTTTTGCCTCCGGATGCGCAATCTAAATGCGTTTTACCTGCGGTATATCTAGACCATGCCGTTGTACTCATTTGAGGGCCGATCACCGACGATCGATCAAGGCGCGTTCATTGCCCCAACAGCCACCCTGATCGGCGACGTTCACGTCGAGGCGGGCGCGTCGGTGTGGTTCAACGCGGTGCTACGGGCCGATTTCGCCCCCATCATCGTCCGTCAGGGCGCCAACGTGCAGGACTGCTGCGTGCTGCACGCGCCACCGGGAATTCCCGTCGATGTCGGCCCTGGTGCAACGGTCGCGCACGGCTGCGTCGTGCACGGGGTGCATATCGGGGCCGAAGCGGTGCTCGCCAACCACTGCACGGTTCTCGACGGCGCGGTGATCGGTTCGCGCAGCCTGATCGCGGCGCACTCGCTGGTGGTCGGCGGCACGAAGATCCCCGACGAGGTGCTGGTCACCGGGTCGCCTGCCAAGGTGCGGGGACCGATCGCGGGCACGGGCGCCCAGATGTGGGTGGACACCAACCCCGGCGCGTATCAGGACCTGGCTCGCCGGTACATGACCGGATTGCAGCCCGTTACGTAGCCATGAGCCGTACCGTGGCGCTATGACCATTGGTCACATCGCCGAACTATGGCGCTATCCGGTCAAGTCCCTTGGCGGCACGCAGATCGAACAGGCCGACGTCAGCGCCAGGGGAGTGCTCGGCGACCGGCTATGGGCCGTCCGTGACCTCGAAAAGGGCGTCACGGCGTCTGCCAGGCAACTACCGGTACTGCTGACAGCGGCCGCTCGGTATCCCGGCGCCGTCCCCGCTGACGCCGGCCCCGGCAATGTCCCCGAGGTCGAGATCAGCTTTCCCGACGGCACCGTGCTCTCCAGCCGCGATGACGGTGTGCACGCCAAGCTCTCGGAACTGACGGGCCGTGATGTCGAATTGACTGCACTGCCGCCGGCCGAGGACACCAGCTTGCACAAGCTGACTCGCGCGGAGCGCTCCGAGACCATGTCGCCCGCTTGGCTTCGCGCCGCCTTCGGCATGTCTGACGATGAGAAGCTGCCCGACTTTTCGATGGTGCGGGTCTCGGATTTCGTCAACTTCACCCGCTACTCGACTCCGCCGGGCATGTTCGTCGACCTGGCTCCCATACATGTGCTGACGAAGACCAGCCTGGCAACCATCGGTGCAGAGGTCGGCAGCGAACTCGATGTTCGCCGATTTCGCCCCAATGTGCTGCTGGCGCTGGACAATCCAGACGACGATCTACCGGAGTCGCACTGGACCGGAGCGCACCTCGCGCTCGGAGAGATAGTTCTCGACGTCACGATGACGACGATTCGTTGTGTCGTCCCCAGCCGCGCCCAACCCGGTTTCGAGGTCGATCGCCGTATCACCAAGGCCGTGGCTACTCGAGCGGACCGATGCCTTGGCGTTTACTGCTGGGTCCAAAGCGGCGGCAGCGTTCGGGTCGGCGACGACGTCGCGATCCGGCGTGTCAACGCAGGCCGGAAAGCGCTCGGCGACGCGGCCCGGCGCGCGAAGCGGTTCACCTTCAGCCTGGTGACCGGCGTCGCCGAACGCTTTTCGCGCTGAACCGGCTCCGGCAGCAACCCGGAGACGCGAAGCAGCAATGAGCGTTCTGCGTCACCGTATTCAGCAGCGCGTGTCGTGAAAATCACTTGCATGCAGCGTTCGCGGACCCGGTCGACGTCCATCCCGAACTCGACGAAGCACTCGTCATTCGGTGGACCGCCATACGGCGCCCAGCTGAGCCAGAACGTGAGTAAGTCACGATCGAAGCGATCCAGCTGCCGCTTCCGCGGCCCACGCGCGGTCACAGTCCCGCTGCGACGTGGTGGTACACGTCGTTCCACTTCAGTTCCTGAATGAATCCGCGCACGGTGGTGTCGGCGTCGATCACCAACAGCTCGGTCTCGGTCATGGTGGCGAAGTCCTCGAGGACCTCTGTCTCCACCGCCGTGGTGAGAACGGTGTGATGTGGCGCCCCTGCCATCAGCCACGCCTCGGCGGCGACGGACCAGCTGGGGCGCGGCTCCCACACTGCGCATGCCACGGGAAGATTCGGCAGCGGAGCGGTCGGCTCGACAACCCGAACTTCGTTGGCCACCAGGCGGAACCGAGAACCGATGTCGCTGATCCCGAGGATCACCGCCTCGGCGGGCGCGGCGGTGAACCGCAGTCGGACGGGATCCTCGCGCCCGCCGATCGAGAGCGGGTGCACCTCCAGCGACGGCATACCGTCCGCGATGGACGGACACACCTCGAGCATGTGGGCTCCGAGGACGCGTTCGGCGCCCGTTGTCAGGTCGTAGGTGTAGTCCTCCATGAAAGACGTACCGCCCGGCAGGCCTTCGGCCATGACCTTGACCGCTCGTAACATGACCGCGGTCTTCCAGTCGCCTTCGGCGCCGAACCCGTAGCCATCAGCCATCAGCCGCTGCACGGCGAGGCCCGGCAGCTGACGGAGCCCGCCCAGATCCTCGAAGTTGGTAGTGAACGCATGAAAACCGCCGGTCTCCAGAAACTTTCGCAGACCGGCTTCAATCTGCGCACCATGCCGAAGGGACGTGTGGCGTTCGCCGCCTGGCCGCAGCTCGGGTGCGAGCCGGTAGGCGTGCTCGTACTCGCGGATCAGCTTGTCCACCTCGGCGGCCGGCACGCGTTCCACGAGATCGACGAGCTCGTTGACCGGATAGGTATTGACGGATGCACCGAAGTGCGCTTCGGCCTCGACCTTGTCACCTTCGGTGACGGCGACGTTGCGCATGTTGTCGCCGAACCTCGCCACTCGCAGGGTGGACAGCTCGGCGGTGGCGAGCGCAGCACGCGTCCACGCACCGATGCGCGAGCGGGTGCGTTGGTCGCTGACATGCCCGGCAACGGTCTTGCGTGCCGTCGAAAGCCGCGTCTGGATGTATCCGAATTCGCGGTCGCCGTGTGCCGCCTGGTTGAGGTTCATGAAATCCATATCGATGCTGCTCCATGGCAACTCGACACCGAACTGCGTGTGGAGGTGCAGCAGCGGCTTCTGCAGGGTACGGAGACCGCGGATCCACATCTTCGCCGGGGAGAAGGTATGCATCCACGCGATCACGCCGATGCACTGGGCGCTGTCGTTGGCTTGGCGGATCACCGCGGCGATGTTGTCGGCGGTGACGACGGTTGGCACCCAGACGATTCGGACGGGAATCTCGGTGCAGCCGTCGAGCTGCTCGGCGAGCGCGCGGGACTGGTTCGCCACCTGATCGAGGGTTTCCTCGCCGTACATGGATTGGCTGCCGGTGACGAACCACACTTCGCCATCGACGATTCGCGAGTCGATCATGGGTGCTTACCTCCCTGCGGGACGGCCGAAGACTGGCCGTAGACGTTCTGATAGCGGTCGAAGAGGGCGGCGACGTCGCGGTCATCGATGCGGTCGAGCGTGCCGAGTTGTTGGCCGATCAGCACGGTGCGTGCGACGTCCTCGACCATCACGGCGGCCTTGACCGCTGAGCGGGCATCGGGACCGACGGTAAACGGGCCG
>Ga0075369_10000440_pt1 | contig 12644 bp, 9 predicted proteins | sample EndMethybrTD3034_FD_71400 | JGI IMG/M metagenome (GOLD analysis project Ga0075369, IMG submission 71400) | Populus endosphere microbial communities from Tennessee, USA - Endosphere MetaG P. TD hybrid TD303-4 | ecosystem: Host-associated > Plants > Roots > Endosphere | place: USA: Tennessee...
TCGACGACGGACAGGAACGGCGCCTTGTCGGTCACCGGATCGACCGTCATCACGAACTTGTTTGTATCGGCAGGCGAGATGCGCGACACGCGGCAGTCGCGTGCCCGGCGGAACAGAGGCTGGTCCATGTTCCGAATAGAGCAACAACCGTACCGGTTCGGCAAGCCGGGGTAGTAAAAGACGGCGTCCAGTGGCACGCTCCCTGCATCCTGTTTCACCAACTCCAAGGGTGGTGGCCAAATGACAGCGGCCAAGCGGCAGTTGCGCTTTGGTGCCTTCTTCAGCGTTCCGGGTTGTCATCCGACAGGCTGGCGGCATCCCGACGCGATCTGCGAGACCGATCTCGATTTCCGTCTGCTCGCCAACATGGCGCGCACGGCGGAGCGCGGGTTGCTCGACTGCATGTTCTTCCAGGACAGCGTCGCCATTCCCGGCAGCACCGCGGTCTATGGCGCCAAGCCATTCCGCACCAAGAACGGGCGCCAGGCGCACATCGAGCCGATGAGCGCCATCGCAGCGCTGGGCGCCATCACCAAGCACATCGGCCTCGTCTCGACCTGCACCACTTCCTACAACGAACCCTACAACGTCGCCCGCCGCTTCCTCACCATCGACCATATCAGCGGCGGCCGCGCCGGCTGGAACCTCGTGACCTCGCAGGCCGAGGACGAGGCGGTGAATTTCGGCCGCGACCAGCATTTCGAGCACGGCATCCGCTACGACCGCGCTGCGGAGTTCCACGACGTCGTGATCGGCCTCTGGGACTCCTGGGAGGACGACGCCTTCCTGCGCGACAAGAAGAGCGGCCAGTGGTTCGACTACGACAAGATGCACATCCTGCGGCACAAGGGTAAGCACTTCACGGTGCGCGGGCCCTTGAACGTCGCGCGCTCGCCGCAGGGCCGGCCGGTGGTGGCGCAGGCTGGCTCGTCCGACATCGGCATGGAGCTTGCGGCCCGCACGGCCGACATGGTGTTCACCGCCCAGACGACCATTAAGGAAGGCCAGGATTTCTGCAACGACATGCGCTCGCGCATGGAGAAGTACGGACGCGGGGCGGAAGATATCCGCATCTTCCCCGGCATCATGCCGATCGTCGGGCGTACCGAGGCGGAAGCGCAGGAGAAGTACGAGGAGCTGCGCTCGATGGTTGACGACAGCGTCGGCATTGCGGGTGTGGCGCGGCTGGCGGGGGGCGTCGACATCTTCGCCTGCGATCCCGACGGGCCGTTGCCTCCCCTCAAGCCCAGCAATGCGGCACGTGCGCGCCAGGAAATGATCATCGCCATGGGCAAGCGCGGCATGACCATTCGCCAGATCGGCCGCGTGCTGGCCATGAGCCAGGCCCACCGCGTGCTCTACGGCACGCCCAAGCAGCTCGCCGACGACATGCAGGCCTGGCTCGAGGCCGGTGCCTGCGACGGTTTCAATCTGCTGTTCGCGCACTATCCCAAGCCGCTCGAGGAATGGGTGACCATGGTCATCCCCGAGTTGCAGCGGCGCGGCATCTTCCGCACGCAGTACGAGGGCAAGACGTTCCGAGAGAATCTCGGCGTGCCGATCCCGAAAAATGTTCACACGACCCACCGCACGACGGTGCAGGTCAACGCGGCGGCGTCGAATGATTAATGCCCATGCTCTTCTCATGCTCTTCCGGACCGCGAGCCTCTGGCTCGCTCATGAAAGCATGAGCGAGCCAGAGGCTCGCGGTCCGGAAGACCATGACGCGCTACTGGAGTGGCGCCCATGACAGCCAGCAAGCAGCTTCGCCTCGGCGGCTTCTTCAGCGTACCGGGTAACCATCTCGCGGGCTGGCGGCATCCCGACGCCGTGCCGACCTACGACATGGACTTCCAGGGTTACGCCCACATCACTCAGGTCGCCGAGGCGGCCAAGTTCGACACCATCTTCTTCCAGGACACGGTGGGCGTGGCCGGCAGCCGGGCGCTGGCCCGCGGCGAGCGCACCCGCGCCAAGCTCTCACGCACCGTCAAGCTCGAGCCGACGGCGACGCTGGCCGCCCTCGCCATGGTCACCAGCCACATCGGCCTCGTCGCCACGGCGACCACGACCTACAACGAGCCCTACAACATCGCCCGCCGCTTCGCCTCGATCGACCACATCAGCGGCGGCCGCGCCGGCTGGAACCTGGTGACCTCGCAGATCGAGGACGAGTCCGAAAATTTCGGCTTCGACGAGCACCTCGCCCACGCCGACCGCTACGAGCGCGCCGCCGAGTTCTACGAGGTCGTCACCGGCCTGTGGGACAGCTGGGAAGACGGCGGCCTGCTGCGCGACAAGAAGAGCGGCGTCTACATGGATCGTGACAAGGTCCATTTCCTCGACCACGTCGGCAAGCACTTCAAGGTCAAGGGCCCCCTCAACATCACGCGGTCGCCGCAGGGCTGGCCGGTGGTGGCGCAGGCGGGCTCCTCGGAAGCCGGCCGCGACCTCGCCGCCCGCACCGCCGATGTCGTCTTCACGGCCCAGACCAAGATCGACGAGGCAAAGGCATTTTATGCCGACATCAAGAGCCGTGCCGCGCGCTACGGTCGCGGGCCCGACGACATCAAGATCATGCCGGGCCTCACCCCGGTACTCGGCCGCACCATGGAAGAGGCGCGCGAGAACTACGAATACCTGCAGTCGCTGATGCCCGACGACGTGGCGCTGCAGTCGCTATCGCACATCTCGGGTGGGCTCGACCTCAGCAAGTTTCCGTTGGACGGGCCGCTGCCCGAGCTGCCGCCCAGCAACGCCGCCAAGGCGCGCCAGGCGCTGGTCGTGCGCACCGCGCGCGAGAACAACATGACCCTGCGCCAGATCGCGCGCCATACCGCGGCCGGCACCGGCCATCGTGTGATGGTCGGCACGCCCGAATACATGGCCGACGAGATGGAGAAGTGGCTGAAGGAAGAGGCGGCCGACGGCTTCAACGTCGTCTGCAACCACTATCCCAAGCCCTTCGAAGACTTCTGCCAGCAGGTCGTGCCCGAGTTGCAGCGCCGCGGCATCTTCCGCACCGAATACCAGGGCACCACCCTGCGAGACCATTTGGGCTTACGCGTTCCGGAAAATCGATACACGCGCCAGGCAAGGGAAGGCCTGGCCAGGGAGGCGTCATGAAGAAACTGGTTTTGGCCGCCGCGGGCGGCTTGGCGGCGTTGTCATTGGCGACCGCGGCCTTCGCACAGGGTCCGACCGAGAAGGTGCGCAAGCTCAACCTCTATTCCTGGCCGCAGGCGGCCCTGCCCCAGAGCTACCAGGCGGCCCAGCTCATCGCCCAGCAATGGCGCCAGCTCGGGCTCGACGTCGAGGTCAAGCCATTGCAGCGCCAGCAGCAGACCCAGCTCATCTGGTTCAGCCGCGACAAGTGGGACGTCACCATGTGGCGCATGGTCGGTCGGCCCGAGCGTTCCGATCCTGATGAATTTTTATACAGCCTCTATCACTCGAGCTATGCGGAGAAGGGCTACAACTTCATCGGCTACCTCAATCCGGAATACGACAAGCTGGCCGAGAAGCAGCGCACCCAGCTCGATCGCGAGGAGCGGCGCAAGACCGCCTTCGAGATGCAGAAGATCATCGACCGCGACCAGCCGCAGGCCTTCCTGGTCCATCCGAAGTACGCGCTCGCCTTCAACAAGGCGGTGTTCAAGGAGGACACGGTCGTCAACCAGAGCGGCATCGGCATCCGCAACATCTGGACCTTCCTCGCCATCCAGCCGCTGGGCGCGCAGAAGGACCTTATCATCAACAGCAACGAGGTGATCAACGCCACCAACCCGCTCTATATCGGCGGCGCAGTCGACAGCTGGGTGACCGACCTGATCTGGGACCGCGTGATGCGCATCGGCCCCGACGGCATGCCGAAGCCGTGGGCCGCCGAGAGCGTCACCTGGGTCGACGACAAGACCCTCGACGTCAAGATGCGCACCGGCATGAAGTGGCACGACGGCCAGCCGGTGACGCTCGACGACGTGATCTTCTCCTTCCAGGCCCCGGCCGGCGACAAGGCGCCGATGTACAAGCCCTTCGTCACCGACATCGCCTCGATCGAGAAGACCGGCGAGCAGATGCTGCGCTTCACCCTGAAGCAGACCAACACCACGTTCCTCACCGCCACGCTGGCCAAGATCAACCTGATTCCCAAGCATATCTGGGAGCCGGTGCTGAAAGACCTGGCGGGCAAGCCGGAGACCGCCGAGCAGCTCAAGGAGGTGTCCAAGATCGGCTCGGGCCCCTTCAAGCTGGTGCGTTGGGCACCCAACGAGGAAATCCTGCTCGAGCGCTTCGGCGACCACTTCCAGGCGCCCAAGGTCCAGCGCTGGATCATGCGCATCGTGCCCAACGCCGAGGCCACGCTCGGCATGCTGAAGCGCGGCGAGATCAACTTTTTGGGCATGTTCGGCGGCGACGCCGAGGTGCTTATAAAGTTCGCCAAGGAGAACCCCGACATCGCCATCAGGAGCGAGGTCGATATCGGCTTCGAGTACGTGGCCTTCAACAACCGCCGGCCGCCGTTCGACGATGCGAAGTTCCGGCGCGCATTGTCGGCCGCCATCGACCGGCGGCTGATGGTGAGCGCGGCCTGGCAGGACTACGCCATCCCGGCCAACAGCCACGTCTCGCCGGTGCTGAGCTACTGGCACGATCCCGCAGTCGACAACATGAAGACCGGGCTGGCCGAGGCCAAGAAGATCCTGCAGGAGGCGGGCTACCGCGTGGTCGGTGGCAAGCTCTACTACCCCACTGGCAAGCAAGAGAAACTGGCGACGGAATGAGCTCTTCGTCTTCCGGACCGCGGGCCTCCGGCCCGCTCATGAGCATGAGCGAGCCAGAGGCTCGCGGTCCGGAAGAGTCATGAGACTCGTCCTCGGGCGCTTCACGCACAACGCGCTGGCGCTGCTCGCCGTCACCACGATCCTGTTCTTCATGTTCCGGCTGATGCCGGGCACGCCGCTGGCCGCCTTCATCAACGAGAACCTGAACGCCGACCAGCAGCAGGCCATGCTGGAGCAGTTCGGCCTCGATAAGCCGATGTGGCAGCAGTACTTCATCTACCTCGCCAACCTGCTGCAGGGCGAGATGGGGCTCAGCTTCTTCCAGCGCCGCCCGGTTATGACCATCCTGCTGGAAGTTCTGCCGAACTCGGTGATCCTCACCCTCACCTCGCTGATCATCGCCTACATCTTCGGCGTCGTGGCCGGCGCCTGGCTCGCCTGGAAGCGCGGCACCTGGATCGAGCGCGCCGCCGTGCCCGCCGTGCTGGCAACCCGTGCGGCGCCCGAGTTCTGGATCGGCATGGTCCTGCTCGCCGCGCTGTCGTTTAACGCCGGCTGGTTCCCGTCGGGCGGCGCTAGCAGCCCGGGCATGGCCTATTCGAGCAACTGGGACCGCATCTTCTCCCTGGACTATGTCCACCATCTCGCCCTGCCGGTGCTGACGCTCGCGCTCTACCTGCAGGGCCTGCCGCTGCTCCTGATGCGCTCCAACATGCTGGAGGTGATGCACGAGGAGTTCGTCACCATGGCGCGCATGAAGGGCCTCAGCGAATGGCGCATCGTCATCGGCCATGCCGCGCGCAATGCGCTCCTGCCGGTGGTCACCGCCTTTGCGCTGGGCGTCGGCCTGTCGATGGGCGGCAACGTGGTGATCGAGACCGTGTTCAGCTGGCCCGGCATCGGCCGCCTGCTGGTGCAGGCCGTCTCGGTCCACGACTATCCCCTGGCGCAGGGCGCCTTCCTGATGATCGCGCTGGTGCTGGCGCTGATGAACTTCGTCGCCGACCTTTTATATATGGTCCTCGACCCGCGGGTGAGCCATGGCCGAAAGGGCTGACCCCGTGACTCCCGCACGGACGAGCTGGCCGTTGCTGCCGGTCCTGCGGCGTATCGTGGCGATGCCGCTGAAGGATCCGTTCGCCTTCACAGGCATACTGATCTACGTGCTGTTCGCCCTGGTGGCGCTGTTCGCCGACCAACTCGCCCCCATCGACCCGATGGAGATCCTGTTCACCAAGGCGGGCAAGCTCGCGGCCAATGTGCCGCCGGGCGCCGAGTTCCCGTTGGGCACGACCAATCTCGGCCGAGACATCTATGCCCAGCTCGTCTACGGCACGCGAAGCGCGCTCGCGGTCGGCCTGTCAGCCGCCATCATCGTCTCCACAGTGGGTACGATCGTCGGCCTGGTGGCAGGCTATTTCGGCGGCGCGACCGATGCCGTGCTGATGCGCATCGCTGACATGGCGCTCAGCCTCCCCTTCTTGCCCTTCGTCATCGTGCTGACGGGCTTTTTGGGCGCCAGTACCTCCAACATCGTGCTCGCGGTGGCGTTGCTGCTGTGGCCCAACTCGGCGCGCGTGATCCGCAGCCAGGTGCTGACCTTGCGCGAGCGCGCCTATGTCGAGGCCGCGCGCGTCACCGGCGCCAGCGCCTGGCGCATCCTGTTCGTGCACATCGCGCCCAACATCCTGCCGCTCAGCTTCGTCTACGCCGCCATCGCCATCGGTTGGGCCATCATCACCGAGGCCAGCGTCAGCTTTCTGGGCTTCGGCGATTCCGGCAGCGTATCGTGGGGTATGATGCTGCAGGACGCCTTCGCCTCGCAGGCGCTGTCCCGCGGCCAGTACGCTTGGTTCGTGCCGCCCGGCATCTGCATCGTGCTGATCGTGGTCGCAGGTTTCTTCATCAGCCGCGGCTACGAGGAAGTCTTCATGCCGAGGCTACGTGGACGATGATCCTCGAAGTCGACAAGCTGCAAATCCACTACAGCACGCGCGATGGCACCGCGCGTGCGGTCGACGGCGCCTCGTTCACCGTGCCCGAGGGCCGCATCGTCGGCCTGGTGGGCGAATCGGGCTGCGGCAAGACCACGGCGGTGCGCGCCATCATGGGCGTGCTGGCGGAGAACGGCCGGCAGGCCGGCGGCCGCGTCGTCTTCAAGGGCCAGGCGATGGACGAGGCAACGACGCGCAAGCTGCGCTGGCGCGACATAGCCTACGTGCCGCAAAGCGCCATGAGCTCGCTCGATCCGGTCTATACGGTGGGCGCGCAGCTGGTCGAGGTGATGACCAAGCGCGGCAACCATTCGCGCGCCTCGGCACGTGCCCGCTCGGTCGAGCTGTTCGATCTGGTGGGATTGAACGAGCGGCGGCTGGCCGACTATCCGCACCAATTCTCCGGTGGCATGCGCCAGCGCGCCGCCATCGCCATGGCGCTCGCCCTCGAACCCAGCCTGCTGCTGGCCGACGAGCCGGTGACCGCGCTCGACGTCATCGTCCAGCGCCAGATCCTCGACGTGCTACGTTCCCTGCAACAGCGCCTGCATCTCTCCATGGTGCTGGTGACGCACGACATCAGCGTCGTCGCCTACCTCTGCGACGAGGTCGTTGTCATGTATGCCGGGCAGGTCGTCGAAAGCGGCCCCGTGCGCGACGTGCTCGCCCGGCCACGCCACCCCTACACGATGGGCCTGCGCAACGCCTTCCCTGACCTGCTGTCGGACGCCCTGGAGCTGGTGCCGATCGCCGGCAGCCCGCCCGACCTGCGCGAGCCTCTGTCGGGCTGCCGCTTCGTGCCGCGTTGCCCGTTCGCCCAGCCCATCTGCGGCATCGACGCCGCGATGAGCGGCAACGGCGACCACCGTTCGGCCTGCCGTCGCGACAGCGAGGCCGACACCCTTCGAACCGCCGCATTGGATCCCAGGACATGGCAGCGCTCGTCGAGCTTCGCGATGTCGTGAAGCACTTTCCGGTGACGCGCTCGCTGGGCGAGATCGCCCGCGGCGCGCATCCGGCCGTGCGCGCGCTCGACGGCGTCACCTTCGATGTCGGCAACGGCGATGCCGTGGCCGTCGTCGGCGAATCGGGCTGCGGCAAGACCACGTTGGGCCGCCTGATGCTGAAGCTGGCCGAGCCGACCGGCGGGGCGATCACCTTCGGCGGCGCGCCGATGGCCGGGCTCACCGGCGAGCGCCTGCGCGACTTCCGCCGCCAGGCGCAGCTCGTGTTCCAGAACCCGTTCGATGCGTTAAACCCGCGCTTCACGATCTACCGCGCCGTCGTCGAGCCCCTGATCAACGCCGGCATCGACAAGGCCGAACACGCTGACCGCGTCGCCTCGGCCTTCCGCCGCGTGCACCTCGCCGACTTCGACCGCTACTTCGACCGTTACCCGCACCAGCTGAGCGGCGGCCAGCTCCAGCGCGTGGTCATGGCGCGCGCCCTGGTGCTGGGACCGCGCTTCCTGGTGGCCGACGAGCCGGTATCGATGCTCGATGTCAGCGTGCGCGCCGGCATTCTGGCGCTGCTGCGCGAGGTGCGCGAGACGATGGGGCTGACCGCCGTCTACATCTCCCATGACTTGGCACTGGTCCGTTACCTGTGCGAGCGCACCCTGGTCATGTATCTCGGTCGCGTCGTCGAGGATGCACCGACCGAGGAGATCGTGCGCCGGCCGCGCCATCCCTACACCAAGGCCCTGGTCGCCGCCGTGCCGGTGCCCGATCCCGACCAGAGCCGCGCACCCTTGCCGATCAAGGGCAACGTGCCCGACGCCCGCGAGCCGCCCAGCGGCTGCAGCTTCCGCGACCGTTGTCCGCACGCGATGCCGCGCTGCGCGGCCGAGACGCCCTTGCTCCGCTCGACCGCCAGCGGCCACCGCGTGGCCTGCCATCTGGACTGAACCCATGAGGCGTCTGCTTTTCCTGTTCATGCTGGCTTGGTCCCTGCCGGTTGACGCGCAACAACCGGCGAGCGTCACGAGCGCGGCGCTCGTGACGGCCGGCAAGCAGGCGGCGGTGAAGCTGATCGACTACGGCGAAGATCGCTGCGATGGCGACGTGACCGTCGAGGCGTGGCTCACGGCACTTGTGGGCAAGGAAGCGCGCAGCATCGCCTGGACGGGCGGCAAGTGCGTGCTGGTCAACGACATGCGGCCTGGCATCGATGCCTCGTCCTGGCCCTATTGCGCCCAGGCGACGGTCACCCTTGTCCGTCCCATCAACCGCAAGGATTCGCCGGTCGTCGAGATCTATTTCGAGAAGCCCGAACAGGGACGCCTCGGAAAGGCCTACGCGTTTCGCGGGACGATGGAAACGCGCGATGGCCCCGACTACATCCGCTTCCGCAGGGATTTCGAGGCGCTGTGGGCGGAGCGTTTCCCCTCGGCGAAACGACCTTGCAAGGACGAGTAGAGTTGCTTGCGCCAGCACGACAAGGCCGACAGTATTCCCCATGCCCGACGCCACTCTGAAGAACGCCCCGACGGCCTGCGATCCGGTCACGCTCGAGATCGTACGCGGCGCCGTGCGCGCGGCGCAGGCCGAGATGGAGGCGCTGATCGAGCGCACCGCCATCTCCGCCTTCATCCGCGAGAAGAAGGACTTTTACACTGCCCTGTTCGACGCCGACGGTGTCATGGCGGTGGGTTCCAACCTGCCTGTGTTCGGCGACATCTGCGGGCCGGTGTTCCGCGACTTCCCGCCCGACACCATGCGGCCGGGCGATCTCTACTGGTACAACGACTGCTACGGCTCGCGCGGCGCCATCTCGCACTCCAACGACCAGGTGCTTTTAGCGCCGGTGTTCCATGACGGCCGGCGCTGCGGCTTCGTCATGGGCTGGGCGCACTTTTCCGACATTGGCGGCCTGCGCGCCGGCTCGATCAGCCCAGACACCACCGACATCTTCCAGGAAGGCATCATCGTCCCGCCCACGAAGCTCATCGATGCCGGCACCACCAATGAGATGGCGCTAAAAATCTTCTTCCGCAATTCGCGCTTCCCAGAGCAGAACGTGGGCGACATGCGGGCGCTGATGGCGAGCGCGGCCCTGGGCGTCAGGCGCATCGAGGAGATCGCCGGCCGCTTCGGCACCGACGTGCTGGCCGATGGCCTGCGCCAGCTCGTGGCGCGCACGCGCAACCTGGTGCGCACCAAGCTCTCCGAAACCTTCGACTACGGCACCCACCGCTTCACCGATGCGATCGATTCCGACGGCCACGGCAACGGCCCGTTCCATCTGCGCCTGGCGCTGACACGCGAGCGCGGGCCCGACGGCGAGGACCGATTCATCTTCGACGCCACCGCGACCGACGACCAGTCGCCGGGGCCGGTGAACCTGCTGCTGAACCCCGACGTGCCCGGAACGGCGCTCTCCATGTTCTACCTGGGCGGCGATCCGGCGCAGGTCTGCAACGCCGGCGGCCCGCAGGCGATCGACGAGGTGCGCCTGCGCGAAGGATCGCTGCTGTGGCCCAAGTTCCCTGCCCCGCTCGGCATGCGCGGGCTCACCTTGATGCGTTTCCTGGCCGCGGTGAACGGGCTCATCAACGTCGCCGGCGGCAAGGCGCCGGCCGCGCATTCGGCCTACGTGATCTCCTTCCTGCGCGGCACCTTCCGCAACGACAAGGGCGAGCTCGAGCCGTTCCTGATGTCAGACGGCATCGGCGTCGGCTGGGGGGCGAGGCCCTACGCCGACGGCACCGACGCGGTCTATTTCGTCGCCCAGGAGAACTACCCCGTCGAATTCCTCGAGACCGGCTATCCCGTGCGGCTCCGCACCTACGGCATCCTGATCGATTCCTGCGGCGCCGGCCGCTATCGCGGCGGCTGCGGCATCGTGCGCGAGTACGACATTTTGGCCGAGGAAGCCGTCCTCGCCGTCCGCATCGACAGCGTCAAGAATCCGCCCTGGGGCATCGATGGCGGCATGGCCGGCGGCACGGGCCGCGTCGTCGTCAATCCCGGCACCAACCATGAGCGCGAGCTGGCGCCGTTGTCGGACGGCAACGTGCTGAAGCGCGGCGATGTCTTGCGCATCGAGACCGGCGGCGGCGGCGGCCACGGCCATCCGTTCGATCGTCCGCCCGAGATGGTGGCCGAGGACGTGGCCGGCGGCTTCGTGACTCCGGAGGCCGCGCGGCGGCTCTACGGTGTCGCGCTCATCGACGGCACGGTCGACAAGGCCGCGACCGGCAAGCTGCGCACCAACCGCCCCGAAACCAAAGCGTTCCACCGTCACGCCTATGTCGACAGCCTTGGCTGATACATCGCTCGCCGTTGCCGTCGATATCGGCGGCACCTTCACCGACATCGCCCTGTACGACGCCAAGAGCGGCCAGATCTGGCGCGCCAAGACGCCGAGCGTGCCGGCCGATCCCAGCCAGGCCTTCCTGGCCGGCGTGCGGCTTGCCCTGGAAGACGCGGGTCGCGCCGCACCGACGCTGGGTCGCGTGCTGCACGGCACGACCGTCGCCACCAACATGATCCTGGAGGACAAAGGCGCGCGCACCGCCCTGGTGACGACGGCCGGCTTCCGCCACGTGCTGGCGATCGGCCGTCAGGACATCCCGCGGCGCGCCAATTACCTCGCCTGGGTGAAGCCGCCGCGTCCCGTGCCGGCCTCGCGCGTGCTCGAGGTCAAGGAGCGCATCGGCGCCGGCGGCACCATCGTCGAGGCCTTGGACGAAGCGAGCGTGCACGCCGCCGCCGAGGCTTGCCGCACCCTCAAGGTCGAGGCGGTGGCGGTCTGCTTGCTGCACTCCTTCGCCAACCCGGTGCACGAGCGGCGGGTGGCCGAGCTTTTGCGCGCGGCGTTGCCTGGAATCGCCGTGACGGCCTCATCCGACGTGCTGCCGGTGGTGCGCGAGTACGAGCGGTCGCTGGCGACGGTATTGAACGCGCTGGTGATGCCGGGCGTCGCGACCTACGTCTCGCGGCTGGAAGATCGCCTGGCCGAGGAAAAGGTCGAGGCGCCGCTGCTCTACATGCAGTCCAACGGCGGCGTCGCGGGCGGCGTCACCATCCGGCGCGCGCCGGCATTGACCGCATTATCGGGTCCTGCCGCGGGCGTGGTCGGCGCCCGCGAGGTGGCCGCCGCTTGCGGCATCAAGGACATCATCACTGTCGACATCGGCGGCACCAGCGCCGACATCTGTCTGATCAAGAACGGGCAGATCGCGCTCACCCAGAGCGGCCATGTCGGCGACTGGCCCCTGCCCTTGCCCATGGTCGACATGGTGACCATCGGCGCGGGTGGCGGCTCGATCGCCAAGGTGGCCGACGGCACGCTGACCGTGGGCCCGCAGAGCGCCGGTGCCGATCCCGGCCCCGCCGCCTACGGCCGCGGCGGCGCGCAGGCCACGGTGACCGACGCCCATGTCGTGCTGGGCCATCTGCCGGCGCGCCTTCTGGGCGGCCGCATGGCGCTCGACACCGAGGCGGCGGCGCGCGCTGTCGACAGCAACGTGGCGCGACCGCTCGGGCTCGGCCGCGAGGAAGCGGCACGCGGCATGCTCGCCATCCTCGACAACAACATGATGGGCGCGCTGCGCATCGTCTCGGTCGAGCGCGGCCACGATCCGCGCGACTTCACCCTGGTGCCGTTCGGCGGCGCCGGTCCCCTGCATGGCTGCGCCCTCGCCGAGCTTTTGGGTATCCGCCGCGTGCTGGTGCCGACTGCGCCCGGCGTGCTCTGCGCCGACGGACTTCTGGCCGCCGACCTCAAAGCCGATTTCAGCCGCACCCTGCCGCGGACCGGCAGGGTCGACATCGATGTAGCGCGCCAGGTCTATGCTGAGCTGTCACAGCAGGCTGAAGACTGGCTCGCCAAGGAGCAGGTGGCGCCGGCCGACCGCAGGCAG
>Ga0075369_10000441_pt1 | contig 12589 bp, 12 predicted proteins | sample EndMethybrTD3034_FD_71400 | JGI IMG/M metagenome (GOLD analysis project Ga0075369, IMG submission 71400) | Populus endosphere microbial communities from Tennessee, USA - Endosphere MetaG P. TD hybrid TD303-4 | ecosystem: Host-associated > Plants > Roots > Endosphere | place: USA: Tennessee...
TCGGGCACCACCTTCCGGGTCAACGGCCGCGCCGTGCTGAGCGCCGATCCCGCGCTGCTCGAGAGCTTCGCCGTCGACGGCAAGCCGCCGCGCACGGTGACGGTCGTGACCGTCGAGGAAGCCTATTTCCAGTGCGCCCGCGCCATCGTCCGCTCGGGACTCTGGAAGGCCGAAAGCCATGTCGATCCCAGGTCCATCCCGTCGCCCGGCGCCATGCTGGCGGCGGTCACGGCCGGCGAGGTCGGCGGCGAGACCTATGACCGAGACTGGCCCGAGCGCGCGGCCAAGACGATGTGGTGAGAGCGCTCAGCTCTCCTCGATCTGGCGCTGGTCCTCGCGGCTGATCGAGACCTCCTCGAAATCCAGCTCCTCCTGCAGGATCAGGAAGGCGTCGGCGCTGACGGTCCCGTCGCCGCGCAGCTCCTCCAGGCGCAGCCGCTGGCGGTGCAGGGCCTTGAGGCCGATGGTCCGGCGCGCTTCCAGCGGGCCGGTGGCGGGCGGCGAACCGCTGGGCACGGCGGCGAAGCGATAGCGCCAGTGCTCGACCGCCTCGCCCGTCTTGCCGTCCAGCGCCGCCAGGGCCGCGCCCGCCAGGTCCGCGCGCAGGCGGATCAGCTCTTCGCCGAGCCCGTCCTCGCGGTCCAGGCCCAGGAGACGGACCAGCGGCGCCAGGGTCATGCCCTGGACCACCAGGGTGGCCAGCACCACCGCGAAGGCCGTCAGCACCAGCAGGTCGCGCTGTGGGAAGTTGCCCGGCAGGGCGAAGGCCGTGGCCAGGGTGACCAGGCCCCGCATGCCGCACCAGCCGACCAGCACGCCATTGCGCAGGCTGATCGCCGGATAGCCGCCGCGCAGGCTGGGGAACCGCCGGGCCAGGACGAGATAGAGCTGCACCCAGGCCATGCGCACCACGATCAGGCAGACGACCACGGCCGAGGCGAAGCCGACCGCCACCATCAGCCGGTCGCGGTCCATGCCGGCGACGATGGTGCGGGCCTGCAGCCCCATCAGCAGGAAGGCCACGACGTTCAGCAGGAACACCGCCGAGGTCCAGACGGCGAAGCTGTGAATCCGCACGCGCGGCGGCGTACGCAGGGCCGCCGTGCGGGCGAATGTCATGGCGAAGGCCACCAGACACAGCACCGGCGACACGCCCAGCCGCTCGGCGATCATCCAGGACCCGAAGGCGGTGACGAACTCGAACAGGTTGCCGCCCAGGGTGCCGCTGGTCAGAGGGCTGACGAAGCGCAGCACGCGGGCGATGACGATGCCCAGGATGATCCCGCCCGGCGCCGCCAGGCCCAGCTGGACGGCCAGCCCCTGGTCGATGCCGCCCTGGGCCTGGAAGGCCAGCGCCGCCGAGAACAGCAGCAGGGCCGAGGCGTCGTTCAGCAGGCTCTCGCCTTTCAGCACCGCGATCGAGCCGCGCGGCATGCGCACGCTGCTGAGCACGGCCGTGGCGGCGGCCGCGTCGGGCGGGGCGACGATGGCGCCCAGCGCCAGGGCGGCGGCGATCGGCAGGCCGGCCATGGTCACGCCCAGCCAGGCGACCGCGCCGGCGCTCAGCAGCACCGCCACCACCACCAGGGCGAACAACGGCCGCCACAGGCGGCGCACCTCGGCGACCGGGAAATCGAAGGCTGCGTCGACCAGGGCCGGAGCCAGGAACAGGGCCAGGGCCGTGTGGGGCTCGATCGAGATCTTCGGCGCGCCGGGGACCAGGGCCAGACAGACGCCGGCGGCCGCCAGCATCGTCGGATACGGCGCCTTGATGCGGCGCGACACCTGCAGCAGCAGCACCGCGGCCGCCACGAGGACGAGAAGACTTTCGAAGAAGCTCACGGGTCCTCCCTGGCGATGCGCGAGCTTAGGGCGCAACGGCTCGGATGACAAAGTTCGCCCAGCGGGTTCCGGTTCGCCGGCGCCCGCAACAAAAACGGCCCCAGGGTCACCCCCGAGGCCGCTTGAAACACATCAGTCCCCCTGTGGAGGCCGCATCAGTCGTCGCGATGGACGCGTTCGCGGCGCTCGTGCCGTTCCTGGGCTTCCAGGCTGAGCGTCGCCGTGGGGCGAGCGTCCAACCGGGCCAGGCCGATCGGCTCGCCCGTCTCCTCGCAGTAGCCGTAGGAGCCGTCCTCGACGCGGCGCAGGGCCTGGTCGATCTTGGAAATCAGCTTCCGTTGGCGGTCGCGAGTGCGAAGCTCGAGAGCACGGTCGGTTTCCGAGGACGCGCGATCGGCGAGATCGGCGTGGTTCTCGGTTTCTTTCTGGAGATGGGAAACCGTCTCGCGAGATTCGCGGAGGATCTCTTCTTTCCATGCCAGCAGCTTCTGCTTGAAGTACTCAAGCTGCCGCTCGTTCATAAAAGGCTCGTCCTCGGAAGGACGGTAATCGGATTTCTCTACTAGAACAGTGGCCGTTTGCATTAACGCCTCACGCCCCAATGAACTCAGCCCTCGAAGGCTGCGTGCTTATATCAAAAGGTGAGCCGCGTTCAATGAACCTCGCGTGAGTGGCGCGCTCAGGTCGCGCCCTTCGCTCGAAAGGGCCATTTCCACGGCGTGGACAGGTGTAAAACGCGCGAGCGGGCCAAGCGTGGCAGGGCTGAACAATGTTCTTGCTCCCCGCCTTCGCCATGTCAGCCGCCTCGCGCCTGCAGCTTGGCCAGCTCGACGGCGGCCCGCGTCTCGATCTCGTTGAGGACCCCTTCCAGTTTGGGGTCGTCGGTATTCTCGCGTTGCTCGCGAATGGCGCGCGTCAGGCGGTCCAGCGTGCCATGCGAGATGTCGCCGTCAATCAGCGCGATCCGCACCTCACCCAGGATGTCCAGGATGTGGTCGGCGCGACGCACCGCGCGCTTGCGGCGCTCCAGGGGGCTGCCGACGGCGCCCGTCTCCTGCAGGGCGAGCAGCGCATCGACCGAGCCGACGCCGGTCAGGCCGCCGACCGAGGCCGTGCTGGCCGCGCCGCTGGCGGCGTTCACCGACGGCAGGCTGAAGCTCGACGAACCGCCGGCCGGCCTGGCCCGCGATGCGCCAGTCGCCCCTACGCCCCCCGTGCTGGAAACCTTCATCCGGCAGCTCCAAAAAGCTTACGCGTGCGAGTCACTTATCTCACAGCCTCATCATAATCAGATCGCGCGCTTGAAGTATGGTTAATGCCGGGCAGATTCTGCCGCGAGGCGCCCGGCGGACCACCGCCAAATGCAGAATCCCTTGAGTCACAAGGCCCTAGGCGGGGCCGGAAAACTGGCCCGCTTCTGGCATGGGGCGGGCCGGGGACGTTTCCCCGCCACGGGACTGCCATGCCGCGTTCATTCTTTCGCACCGTTCTGACCGCCCTCGCCGCCGCTTCGGCCTTGGCCTGCCTGGGCCTTGGCGCACCGGCGTTCGCCAAGTCGCGGATCAAGGACATCGTCGCCTTCGAGGGCGTTCGCGAGAACCAGCTGATCGGCTACGGCGTCGTCGTCGGCCTGAACGGTACGGGCGACAGCCTGCGCAACGCCCCGATGACCAAGCAGAGCCTGGAGGCGATGCTGGAGCGCCAGGGCGTCAACGTCCGTGACGCCAACCTCAACACCAAGAACACCGCCACGGTCATGGTCACGGCCAACCTGCCGCCGTTCTCGGCCGCGGGCTCGAAGCTGGACGTGACCGTCTCGGCGCTGGGCGACGCCAAGAGCCTGCTGGGCGGCACCCTGCTGGTCACCAGCCTGCAGGGCGCGGACGGCCAGACCTACGCCGTCGCCCAGGGCACCGTGCAGACCGGTTCGGTCTCGGCCGGCGGCGCCTCGGGCAGTTCGGTCACCAAGGGCGTGCCGACCGCCGGTCGGATCGCCTCGGGCGGCATCATCGAGCGCGAGACCGGCTTCCAGATGGTCAATATGGACATCCTGCGCATGACCCTGCGCAATCCGGACTTCACGACCTCGCGCCGCATCGCCGACGCCATCAACGGCAAGTTCCCCAACTGCGCCCAGGCGCAGAACCCGACCATCGTCGCTGTCCGCGCCCCGGCCGGCATGGACATGATCAGCTTCGTCACCAGCATCGAGAACCTGGAGGTCGAGCCCGACAGCCCGGCCAAGGTGGTGATCGACGAGGTGGCCGGCGTCATCGTCATGGGCGACGACGTCCGCATCAGCCAGGTGGCGATCGCCCAGGGCAACCTGACGATCACGGTCCAGGAAACCCCGGCCGTCAGCCAGCCGGGCCCGTTCAGCCAAGGCCAGACCGCCGTCGTCCCGCAGTCGACCGTCAATGTCGAAGAGGAAAAGGGCAAGAAGCTGATCACCCTGGGCGGCTCGCCCTCGCTGAAGAGCCTGGTCGGCGGCCTGAACGCCCTGGGCGTCACGCCCCGCGACATGATCTCGATCCTGCAGGCCGTGAAGGCCTCCGGCGCTCTGCAAGCCGACATCGAGGTGATGTGATGAGCTTCGCGTCGCAGCTTTCCACCCTGGTCCCGCAGCTCGGCGCGACCACCGCCACGGTGAAGTCGGCGGCTCAGGCGGTAAAGTCCGCCGTCGCCTCGATCGAGGACACCGCCAAGGACGCGGCCAAGCGCGCCAAGATCGGCGAGACAGCCAAGACCTTCGAAGCCTCGTTCCTGTCGGTGATGATGCAGCAGATGTTCGAGGGCGTGAAAACCTCGGAACCGTTCGGCGGCGGCAACGGCGAGGAAATGTTCAAGTCGATGCTGACGGACGCGATGTCCAAGCAGGTGACCAAGGCCGGCGGGATCGGCCTGGCGCCGACCATCCAGCGCGAAATGCTGAAGATGCAAGGTCTGAAGGAGTAACAAGCCATGGCTATCGCCGCCGTCGACGCCGACGATCGCGTCCATCAGCTGACCTTGCTGACCGAACGCCTGACCGACCTGATCGCCAAGGAGGCCCAGGCCTTCGAGACCCACCGCCCGCACGAGGCGGCGCAGTATGTCGAGGAGACGGCCAAGCTGGCCAATGTCTACCGGCATGAGTCGATGCGGGTGCGCGCCAATGTCGCCCTGGTCGAGGCCGCCCGCCCCGAACTGCGCCAGCGCCTGCTGCGCGCCACCGAGGCCTTCGACGCGGTCCTGGCCCGCCAGGCGCGCGCCGTGAACGCCGCCAAGACCGTGACCGAGGGCCTGGTCCACGCCGTCGCCCAGGAGATCGCCAACCAGCGCGCCGCCCCGGCCACGACCTACGGCGCTGGCGGCATGGTCAACGACCGCCCCTCGATGGGCGCGGCCATCACCCTGAACCGCAAGGCCTAGGATTCGAGGGAGAAGACGGCGGCGGCCCTGGCCGCCCCGTTCGGATCCCCGAAATCGGCGACCATATACTCCGCCACGACGCGCAGCCGGTCGGCCGGTAGCGGCGCGCGCCAGGGATCGCCGATCAGCACCGCGATCCCGGCCGACAGGCATCGCCGCAGATACGTCTCCACCCGCGCCGCCAGGTCGGGGTCGTAGAACAGATCCCCCACCAGCATCAGGTCGACCTCCGGCGGCGCGCCCGACGTCAGGTCGCCGTGGATCGTCTCGACCCTCACCCCATTGGCGGCGGCGTTCAGGCGCGTGGCCGTGACCGCGTAGGGATCGACATCGGCCGCCATCACCTTGGCCGCCCCGGCCAGGGCGGCGGCGATGGCGACGAGGCCCGAGCCCGCGCCAAGATCCAGCACGCGCTTGCCGACGACGGTTTCGGGATGGTCGAGGACGTGGCGCGCCAGGGCCAGCCCCCCGCCCCAGGTCCGCGCCCAGTACGGCGAACCGAAGTCCGGATCGGCGTCCGCCAGGCGCATCAGCCCGCTGCGCGGCCCCGCGCGGTGCAGGCGAATCTCGGGAACGCCGGGAACGGGGTCCAGCGGCAGGCGCTCGCGGATGAAGGCTTCGAGGTCCAGGGGCGTGTCCTTCGCGGTCAGCCGCCGACTTAAGACCTTGGCCGCGATCGCGCTACTCTCCGTCGATCAACCGCTTCTTGCGCCGGTGCAGGCTGGCGGCCACGGCGATCAGCACCAGCGGGACCAGGGCCGACAGCAGGTGTTCGCCCACACCCGGCCAGCCGTGCAGCCAGGGCTTCAGCAGGTAACCCAGCAGGCCCAGCACGTAGTAGCCGACCGCGAAGATCGACAGACCCTCGACCAGTCCCTGCAGCTTGATCTGGAGCTGCAGGCTGGCGTCCATGCCGCGCAGGGTCTCCTGGTTCTGGCGGTCCTGGGCCAGGCCCAGCTTGGTGCGCAGCAGGTCGCCGCTGCGGGCGATGCGCAGGGACAGGTCGTCCAGCCGCCGGTCGGCCGCCTGGCGCGTGCGCATGGCCGGCAGGAGGCGGCGGGCGATGAACTCGCTCATGGTCGAGTGGCCCGCGATCCGCCGCTCGCGCAGGGCCTCCAGCCGGTCCAGGGTCAGGCGGTGATAGGATTCGGTCGCCCCGCGCCGGAAGCGGCTCCTAGCGGCGCGCAGCTCGACCTCGGCCGAGAGGGCCAGCAGGCGGTCCAGCACCGCCTGGCTATCCTCGCCGGCCGCCAGTCCGCTGGTGATCGCCGCCAACCGCGCCTCGGCCCCGTCCAGCCAGGCCAGGAGCTCGCGGGCCGGCGGGAAGCCGATCAGCGCCAGCTTCCGATAGTTGCCGATCTCCAGCAGGGTCTGGACCAGTCGCGAAACCTCGTCGTTGGCCAGGGACAGGTTCTGGACGTGGATGCGGCCCGCCCCACCCTCGCGCAGACGGAAGTCGGTCCAAATCCGCGCCGCCCCGTCGAACGCCTCGCACGAGACGCAATGCTGCAGGTCGATGTGGCGGCCCAGATCCGCATCGGTGGGCGGCGCGGCGCCAGGGGCCGAGACCGAGATCTCGACGCCCCGGAACACCTGGCCCGGCGCGCCATCCAGCCAGAAGAAGCTCGCCTCCGGCTGCGGCTGGAAACCGAGGTCGCGTCCCAGGGGGCCGTGGGCAAACCAGGTCCAGGTCGAGAACTCCTGGTGCCGCTCCCACAGCCAGCCGCCGTCCTCGTCAGCGACGACGACCCGGCCCAGGGCGGGGTCCTGCCCCGGCGCGAACAGGGACACGAAGGCCGCCTCGGTCGCGCGCTCATCGGGATCGACCAGGAACACCCATTGGCGCAGGCGGAGCGGAGCCCGGTCCAGCGGCAACGCCCTCAGGTGCATCAGTTCGCTCAACGTCACCCGAAGCGGGTGGTCCCGACCGCCGTCCATCTCGTCCTCGCCCTGCGATGCCGGGTCATGGGGTCACGCCCAATGTTACCGGTCACATAGACTTAGCGAACATCGTCCGGCGCGTCACCTGGTTTGAGCCGGATCCAGCGCTCGACACCGATCGCCGCGAGGAAATCGGCGTCGTGACTGACCACCATCAGCGCCCCGTCATAGTCCGACAGCGCCGCCTCGACGGCCTCGATCGAGGCCAGGTCCAGATGATTGGTCGGCTCGTCCAGGATCAGCAGCTGAGGCGGCGCGGCCGCGCTCAGCACGCAGGCCAGGGCCGCGCGCAGACGCTCGCCGCCGCTCAGCGTCCCGGCCAGCTGGTGGGCGGCGGTGTTGCGAAACAGGAACCGCGCTAGAGCCGCGTGGGCGTCGTTCTGGCTAGCGGCCGGGTTCAGGCGGCGGAAGTTCTGCAGGATCGTCTCGTCGTCGTTCAGCAGCGCCGCCCGCTGGTCCAGCAGGGCGACGGGAACCGAGAGCTTAACCGCGCCCGCCGTCGGCGAGAGGTCGCCGGTCGCGAGGCGGATCAGCGTTGTCTTGCCCGTCCCGTTCGGACCCGAGACCGCCACGCGCTCGGGCCCGGCGATGCGAAACGACAGGCCCTGGACCACCTGCGCCCCGTCCGGCCAGGCGAAGGCCACGTCGTCGAAGGTCAACACCGTCCGCCCCTCCGGCAGGCCGCTGGACGGCAGGTCGAAGCCCAGGGTGCGGGCGCGCTCGACGCGGGCCTCGGCGGAAGCCTTGGCCTCCGCCGCCTCGGTCGCCAGCTTGTCGGCCAGCCGGCCCTCGCGCGCGCCGCTGGTCTCGGCCCGCTCGGCCATCATGCCCAGCACGATCTTCGGCGTCCCGCCCCGGTCGGCGAACTTGCGGCCGGCGGCGTCGCGACGGTCCTTGCGTTCGCGGGCCACTTGAGTCTCGCGGGCGACACGGCGGACCTCCTTCTCGGCGTGATCGAGGTCGCGCTGGGCGGCCTCGGCCTCGGCCGCCCGCCGCTCGGCATAGAGGTCCCAGCCGCCGCCGTAGGACTTCGCGCCCAGGGACGACAGCTCGACGATGCGGTCCATGCCGCGCAACAGGCTCCGATCGTGGCTGACCACCACCGCCCCGCCGCGCCAGCGGGCCAGCACCCTGGCCACGATCCCGCGCGCTTCGACGTCGAGGTTGTTGGTCGGCTCGTCCAGCAGCAACACGTCGGGCCGGGCGATCAGGAGGCGTGCGAGGCCCGCTCGCGTCGCCTGGCCGCCCGACAGCGCCGCCGTCGGCCGCTCGGGATCGAGGCCCGCCAGGCCGACATCGGCCAGGGCCTGGTCCAGGCGTCCGGGCAGGTCCCAGTCGGCTTCGGCGAGGTCGGTCTCGTCACCCTCCCCGCGTCCAATGCGCGACAGGCGATCCCAGTCCGGGCCGACGCCGAGCAGGTCGACCAGCCGCGCGCCCTCGGAGACGTCGGGCGTCTGGTCCAAGGCCGCGACCGTCCCCGCGCGGGCGACGGTTCCGGCCAGCGGCGCCCGCGCGCCCGCGATCAGCGCCAGCAAACTAGACTTGCCAGCACCGTTGCGGCCCACCAGGCCGATGCGCTCGGCCCCGATGGAAAGGTTCAGGTTTTCGAAAAGAAGCCGGCCGTCAGGCGTGGCGGCGGAAACGGAATCCAGGGTGACGAAGGACATGCGAACCCACGGTCAGGGAAACGGGAAGGACGAAGCGGTCTTCCGTCTTGCTGATCATGGGAGCCTCCATCGGATGAGAAGGCGGGTTTTTACGCGCCCGCGCCCGAGGCGACAAGCGTGGCCGTCGCCAGCCTAGGTAGGAGCCATCGCGTGCAGCACCCAGACCAGCGAACCGATCCCACCACAGAACACCATCATGTCGATGATCACAGAGCGCGGCTTGCCGACCTTCAGCGCGTCGAACGCCTGCTGCTTGGCGTCCTGCTTTCCGCTGCCGCCGTCCTTCTTGGCCAAGACCGTTCTTCCTCGGTATCAAGGTCGAGCTTCTGCCCGATCGTGGCGCTTAGATCATGCGTGGACTGAAGAACCCGCTTCCAAACAGGGTTTAGGAAATCCGAACGGCGACGCTTAGAAACAGCCGCCTTCGCGAAGACTGGGCGGGGGACTGCCGGTGGAGGCCAGGTTCCGTTCGCTGAAGCCGGGCGTCCGCCCCCGGCGGTAGTCGCGGCAGCGCTGCTTGCGCGGTCCTTCCTTCTCATAGCGCGAGGGAAGCTCTGGCTGGGGGCTTTCCCACTGCGTTTCGTCGATCGGGCCGATGAACCCTGGCGATGGGCGTCTGTCGCGCTTGCCGCCCCAGCCGGCATAGCAGCGCTCCTTCTCGTCCGGCGTCATGTGCTCGCTGCTGAGACCCTTGCACGCCCGATAGTATCGGCCCCATCCCCACTCGGGCACGCCCTCCGTGATACGCCAGCGGTCGATCGTCTTCCGGTCCATGCGCCAGGCCGGATCGATGGCGGGCGGCGTGGCGGCGGCCTCGTTCGAGACGGCCTGGCCGTCCACGATCGGCGCCGACGAAGGGGCTTTCGGCGCCTGAGCCGTCGCCGACACGGCGGGTGAACGGGCGGCGGCCCGCGATGTCGGAGACTTCTGTCGGTCGGGCCGCTCCAGGTCCAGCAGGAGCACTGGAGCGTCCTCGACACGGGGCGGCGGCTCCTCGATCAGCACCAGCGCGCCCAGGATCAGACCGTTGACCAGGACGCCGCCCGAGATGGCGAGCCATCGCCTGGTCCACACGCCCCGCGCCAACCCCGCCACCTCTGGTTAAGCTGGACGGCAGGACGCGCGCCGATGGCGCCGCTTTCGAGGCCTTCGCGTGACCAAGCGGCGCCTTGTGCGGGCGCCGCTGCTGACATCCGCTGTCAGCAGGAACGACGCCGCGCGTGCGCGACATTTGTTCGCATCTTGTTCTTGTGTTAATTCGCGCCTTGAGCCCTACATATAGCCGCTGCGCCGCCACCAATCGTGCGGCCCAACGTTCCGGAAAACATGGCTGAGCAACTGAACTTCATCCGCGTTCGCGGCGCCCGTGAGCACAATCTGAAGGACGTCAGCGTCGACATCCCGCGTGGCGAGCTGGTCGTGCTGACCGGCCTGTCGGGCTCGGGCAAGTCGTCCCTGGCCTTCGACACGATCTATGCCGAGGGCCAGCGTCGTTACGTGGAAAGCCTGTCGGCCTATGCCCGTCAGTTCCTGGAACTGATGAGCAAGCCCGACGTCGACCTGATCGAGGGCCTGTCGCCGGCGATCTCGATCGAGCAGAAGACCACCAGCCGCAACCCGCGCTCGACCGTGGGCACGGTGACCGAGATCCACGACTACATGCGCCTGCTGTGGGCGCGGGTCGGGATCCCCTACTCGCCCGCCACCGGCCTGCCGATCGAGAGCCAGACCATCAGCCAGATGGTCGACAAGATCACCGCCCTGCCCGAAGGCACGCGTCTCTACCTGCTGGCCCCGGTCGTTCGCGACCGCAAGGGCGAGTACAAGAAGGAGATCGCCGAGTGGCAGAAGGCCGGCTTCCAGCGGCTGAAGATCGACGGCGAGTTCTATCCGATCGAGGACGCCCCGGTCCTCGACAAGAAGTTCAAGCACGACATCGACGTGGTCGTCGACCGCGTGGTGACCAAGCCCGACATGGAGCAGCGTCTGGCCGACTCCATCGAGCAGGCGCTCCGCCTCGCCGACGGGCTCGCGGTCGCCGAGTTCGCCAATATCGAGGAAGGCGAGAAGGAGCCGCGGCGCATCCTGTTCTCGGAACGCTTCGCCTGCCCGGTCAGCGGCTTCACGATCGCCGAGATCGAGCCGCGCCTGTTCTCGTTCAACAATCCGGCGGGCGCCTGTCCGGTCTGTGACGGCCTGGGCGCGAAGCTGGCCTTCGACGCCGACCTCGTGATCCCGGACAAGGACAAGAGCCTGCACAAGGGCGCGGTCGCGCCCTGGGCCAAGGGTCCGTCGCCGCTCTACACCCAGACCCTGCAGGCCCTGGCGCGGCACTACGGCTTCTCGATGGACGAGCCGTGGCACAAGCTGTCGCTGGACGCCCGCGACGTGGTGCTGAACGGGTCCAAGGGGACCAAGATCAAGTTCACCTACGACGACAACGCGCGGAAGTACGAGGTCGAGAAGCCCTTCGAGGGCGTGCTGCCGAACCTGGAGCGCCGCTGGCGCGAGACCGACAGCAGCTGGGTGCGCGAGGAACTGGGCCGCTACCAGTCCGACACCCCGTGCGAGACCTGCCATGGCAAGCGCCTGAAGCCCGAGGCCCTGGCCGTCAAGATCGACGCCATGGATATCGCCGAGGTCTCTATGCTGGCCATCCGTCCGGCCCGCGACTGGTTCGCCAGCCTGGAAGGCAAGCTGACCGACAAGCAGATGGAGATCGCCCGGCGGATCCTGAAGGAGATCAACGACCGCCTGCGGTTCCTGGTCGACGTCGGCCTCGACTATCTCAACCTCTCGCGCGGCTCGGGCACCCTGTCGGGCGGCGAGAGCCAGCGCATCCGCCTAGCCAGCCAGATCGGTTCGGGCCTGACCGGCGTGCTTTACGTGCTGGACGAGCCGTCGATCGGCCTGCACCAGCGCGACAACACCCGCCTGCTGACCTCGCTGCAGGGCCTGCGGGACCTGGGCAATTCGGTGCTGGTGGTCGAGCATGACGAGGAGGCCATCCTCACCGCCGACTATGTGATCGACATGGGCCCGGCTGCGGGCGTCCACGGCGGCGAGATCGTCGCCCAGGGCAAGCCGGCCGAGATCATGGCCAACCCCAAGAGCCTGACCGGCGCCTATCTGACCGGGGCGCGCGAGATCGAGGTGCCAGAGGAGCGCCGGCCGATCAGCAAGAAGAAGGTGCTGCGCGTCGTCGGCGCGACCGGCAACAACCTCAAGAACGTCACGGCCGAGATCCCGGTCGGGACCTTCACCTGCATCACGGGCGTGTCGGGCGGCGGCAAGTCGACCTTCACGATCGAGACCCTGTACAAGGCCGCCGCGCGCCGCCTGAACAACGCCAGCGACGCCCCCGCGCCGCACGAGCGGATCGAGGGGCTGGAGCAGTTCGACAAGGTCATCGACATCGATCAATCGCCCATCGGCCGCACCCCGCGCTCGAACCCGGCGACCTATACCGGCGCCTTCGGCCCGATCCGCGACTGGTTCGCGGGCCTGCCGGAGAGCAAGGCGCGCGGCTATGGCCCGGGCCGGTTCTCGTTCAACGTCAAGGGCGGCCGCTGCGAGGCCTGCCAGGGCGACGGCGTCATCAAGATCGAGATGCACTTCCTGCCCGACGTCTACGTCACCTGCGATATCTGCAAGGGCAAGCGCTACAACCGCGAGACCCTGGACGTGCTGTTCAAGGGCAAGACGATCGCCGACGTCCTGGACATGAC
>Ga0075369_10000443_pt1 | contig 12582 bp, 10 predicted proteins | sample EndMethybrTD3034_FD_71400 | JGI IMG/M metagenome (GOLD analysis project Ga0075369, IMG submission 71400) | Populus endosphere microbial communities from Tennessee, USA - Endosphere MetaG P. TD hybrid TD303-4 | ecosystem: Host-associated > Plants > Roots > Endosphere | place: USA: Tennessee...
GGCAGTTATGACAGTCAGGTTTCGTTCGGCCAGTCGCGAGTGCTGCTGGTCTGGACTCGGCTTATCATGCCGAACGGACGTTCCATCGTTCTGGAGCGGCAGCCCGGCGCTGACCGTGCAGGCTACGCGGGGCTCGAAGACCAGGTCGACAATCATTGGGGTGAGCTAGTCAAGGCGGCCGCGCTGTCGACGTTCTTGGCGGTGGGAACAGAACTAGGTGCGGGGTCCGACATCAATAGCAACGACAGCGCCATTATCCAGGCGTTGCGGCATGGCGCCTCCGACTCACTGAACCAAACGGGGCAGCAGGTGGTTCGGCGGAGCCTCAATATTCAGCCGACGCTGACTATCCGTCCGGGGTTCCCCGTACGGGTGATTGTCAATCGCGACCTCGTTCTCGAACCGTACAGAGGGTGACATGACCAAGCTCAAGATTGGGACGCTTCCAGATGAGAGACCGGTCAAGGTCAGCGTTGAGTTGCCGGCTTCTGTACATCGGGATCTGCTCGCCTATGCGAAAGCCGTTGCAAGCGAATCCGGTCAACCCATCAGTGAACCGGGTAAGCTTATCGCACCGATGCTGGCGCGGTTCATGGCTACGGATCGCGGCTTTGCAAAGCTTCGACGCGCGATTCACTCGCCGGAGGACAGCAAAGGGTAACGTTCAGCGAGGAGTTTAAGAAAGCTATCCAAGGCTGGATTGTCGTTATCGGCTCGCCAATGTGCCGAAAAGTCAACCCGGGTCGGCCCCGTCCCATCCCGTAACTCGCGATAGACCAAGCCAACTAGGCTCGCGCCAACATCTGATTCCAGGACCAGGCTGATCCCGAGCTTCATGCTGATGAGACTCTTGATGATACCGCGGCTGACGTCGTGGCGTTCGATCTTCGGTCGATCCGCAGGAGAAACAAGCTTTGATATCAAGAGATCCTCAAGCTCGCGTCCGGGATCGTGCTGACTCAGCAGGACGGTCTCGTTTCGGAGATCAGTCCAATGGACTACAGATTCTGCTGCCAATGCGTGATTGTCCGGCAAAGAGACCAGGATACGCTCACTCCAAAGCGGGTGAACGCTATTGTCCGGCAGTCGCGCGCCCCCAGGCACGATGAGAACGTCCGCTGTACCATTTCGCAGCGCCGTCCCGAGATGCGTTCGCGACCGCTCGACCGTAGCGAGTTCGACCCGAGGATACCGGTTCTTGAATTCGCTAAGTGTTGCTCGCAGATTGCCTGCTGAAATGGAGGTGCAAAAGCCGATCGAAAGGCGGCCGGCTTCGCCTCGGCCATTCGACTTTGCTGTTGCTACCAGCACATCGACCTGCTCCAAAATTAACCCAGCCATCCTCAGAACGCTTCGTCCAGCCGGCGTTGGCTTTACGCCCCCGCCCGAGCGCTCGAATATGGCAACGCCGATCAGATGCTCAAGCTGACGAATGGATCGGCTCAGGATTGAGTGTCGAACGGAGAGCAACTCGGCGGCTTGCCGAATACTCCCATAGTCTGCGGCCGTTACCGCAAATCGAAGCTGCTGCAGGTCAATTGCGTGCCCTCGGGACGTCCGTGATTGGTCCATTTTCTCGTTTTCACAATTGAAGTGAGGACGAGGCTCGATTGCGGGCGGTGAGTCGCGCACGTTGCGAAGCGCCCATTCGCTGACCGGATGCTGCCGCAAGTTCCGAGCAAGACTGCGCGTCCATAGCCGAAGGGAAGGCGGCCAGAATGTCGCGTGAATTCATTTCTGGTCCGGCATTCACTTCGGAAAACAGGATCAAGCTTCAGCGTGCGCCTGACGGCTGGCAATCAACCGGATGGTGGAGGCTTGCAACTGTTTACTTGGCTGATACTGCATCAGGCTTGCGTTCGATGATTGCTTGGCCCGTAATTTGCTTGACTATGCGGCGCGCCTGTCACAGCGTTGTTGGCCATGCGACGCGCAGACGTCCGCCATCGGAAACATTCGGGGAGGTAGGTCATGATTGCGCTGTTGGGACGGTCGGATCCGGCAACGACGCAGGCCGTCCAGTTCGCAAGAGGGATTCTCGAGGGGGCTGCGACCGTGTTTTACGAGGTCGACAGTAAGCTCAATCTCAATCGCTTTGTGCTCTCAAGCGGCGTCCCGTCGGGCTTTCACGACCAGTATCTGGCCGGGATGAACCGGCTCGATCCACTGCATCCGCGTTCCGCAACCAATCAGCCAATTGCGCGGCTCAGTGTCGTCATCGGTCGATGCGCCACAAAGGAAGCGGTGACCTTCCGCACCTTCGCCGGACAGTGTGGTATCGCCGACATAATCGAATTCTTCTTCCGCCGCAACGATCGGATCGTGGCAGGGATGAGCGTGCTTTGGGGATCCGGCTGCAGGATCCCCGACGGCGCGATGAACATCGCCGAGAAGATCCACGATTATCTCGAGTTCAATTTGACGCGCTGCCTGGCGCCTTCGCCAGACGAGCCCGCGCGCTATGGCCTGACCTCGCGTGAGCTCGAGGTCATCGACCTGCTCTGCTGCGGCCGGACCAATCGCGAGATTGGCGAGTGCCTGAGTATCGGCCTCGCCACCGTGAAGACGCACCTGATCCATATCTTCGAGAAGCTCGGTGTCGAGACCCGCTCGGCCGTCGTCGCCCTGATGTCGCGACCACACTGAGTCTTACCTCGCTGAGCCTTGCCTCACTGAGTCCTGCCTCCACGACCCCATCCACCATTCGGTTGATTGCTGCCTCATGCGCGGCGGTTTGAGATTTTCGAGATCGGCGTCGTTTTGGCTATTGAGGCCGATGCGGCCGCCGACACGACTTGTTTCCGGTGGTACGCAAGCTGTCCACCCAAGGGTTGATTGTTACCGTTCGGCACGTTCGCCAAGCTCGGTCTCGGGGAGCGCTTCATGGCGGACGTACCCGTTTCCAAGACGGAGCCTGGCAGCGTCATCGGTGTGTCGGTGGTGGAGTCCGTCGATGCGGCGGACCATGCCGGCCGCTTCCACGGCTGGGACCTGCGGATAGACCAGGTGTCGTACGGGCGTTTTGCCGGGCGGCTCGTGATGATCCGGCTCGGCAGTCTCGAGATCATCAGGGAAACCACCTCGCAGGCGCTGATCAAGCAGGGCTCGGCTTGGCCGGATTCACTCGTCTTCAGCCTGCCGCTGGCGGCCTCCAACGAGGGGTATTTCAACGGCCGGCCCTTGGCCTTTCCGAATGTATTGCTCAGCGACGGGGCCGACCTGCCGCCCTTGCTGACGCCGACGCAGCTCGATGTGGTGTCGATCGCGATTGCCCGCGACCGCCTGGCGTCGTTGCTCGAAACGCTCGGCGAGAGGCGGGCCGCCGACTTCGTCGCCGGTCATCGCCAGCAGAATCATTGCTTCAGCGGATTGCCCGGCGGGCTGTCGACACTCCAGCATGGTTTTCGTGAGATCTGCGATCAGGGGGATCGACTTCAACCTGCGATCGGATTTGCCCGCGCGCGAGCGTCCCTCGAAGACACCGTCGTTGATGCACTCGCTGACATCCTGTCAGAAAACGCCTGGCGCGACGTCAACAGCGTGACCGCGCAAAAGCGGATCGTGGATCGAATCAAGGAATACGTCTTCGCGCATGTCGAAGAGCCCCCGAGTATCGCCGAGCTGTGCCGCCATGTCGGCGTCAGCCGCCGAACGCTGCAGGGCTGCTTTCAGGATGCGCTCGGTCAGCCGCCCTTGCATTATCTGCGCACGCTGCGGCTGAACGCCGTGCGCCGCGAGCTTCGTGCGTTTGCAGCGGCCGGGCGACCGGTGTCAATCGGCGATGTTGCGGCGCGATGGGGCTTTTGGCACTGGAGCCGCTTCACCGAAAACTATCGGCAGCTGTTTGGCGAGCTGCCGTCGCACACGGTGCAGCGTGTTCTCTCTGCATCAGTTTAGGAATTTTCGCATCACCGCCTGCGCGTTTGCCGATTCCGGATAACGCCGATCAGGAGCCTGTTTCAGGATTTGCCGCATCTGCTGCGCCGCGCACGATCGGTCGTGGATCGGAACGTGACCCGACGCAGCGATAACGGGGATGGGGGGCTACATGACGATCAACGGACGAATTGCTGCGGCGGCACTTGTCGCGGTCAGCGCGGGTGCAACCAGCGCTAATGCATTCGAGTTTGGTTCCTCGGGCTTTGCGCAAGCACCCGGGATCACGCTCGGTGGCGGAACGGCCGGCGCCCCGCCGCCCGGTCTTTACAGCTTCAACCAGGTTTTCACCTATCAGTCGAACCTGGTCGGTCCCGGCGCGCCGAATGTCGGTGGCGCGGCGACGCCGGTGCATACCGCAACCGAAGCGTCGGGTCTGTTGTGGGTGCCGGGCTGGACCTTATTCGGCGCGACCTATGATGCGGTCATCGTGCAGCCCTGGATCATGGTGGACGTCGGCTCGCCGATCAACGTCCAGCAGGCGGGCATGCATAACACCTTCATCGTGCCGGCGGAGTTGAGCTGGAGGCTTGGCGACAGCGGTTTCTTCGTCAAGACCGGCCTCGGCATCCATGTGCCGAACGGGTCGATCAGCGGGCCAGCCGGACTGAACAGCGTCGGCAATCCCTGGTGGACCTTCCAGCCCGAACTGGTGGTGTCCTATTTGAAAGACGGCTGGAATCTGACGGCCAATCTGTTCCAGGAGATCAACACAGCGAACTCGATCACCGGTTATCGTTCCGGCGACGTCTTCCACGCCGAATTCACGGCCACCAAGACGATCGGCAACTGGACGTTCGGGCCGGTGGCCTATTATGCCGGCCAAGTGACCGACGACAAGTCGAGCGCGTTCTATGGCAACGCGATCAACGTCAACCGGTACAACAACTGGGCCGGCGGCGGTTTGGTCGGCTACAATTTCGGGCCTGCTGCGTTGACGGTCTGGGCCACGCATGAGTTCTCCTCGACGGCGTCCGGCGGCACCGCCGGCCCGCCCGGCATCGACACCGCTGCGATGACCAAGGGTTATTCGGTGTTCGCCAATCTGAGCTTCCGGCTGTGGGGACCCGATGCTCCCCCGCCGCCGACCAAGCGGCCGACGTTCACGAAGTAAGATGCTCACCCAGTAAAGTAGGCGGCAACGCGTCCCGTTCTGCGGCGTGCAATGGGTAGCTATAAGGGAATCGCGTTGATCGTGGTTCCTTGACGGTTATCTTTTGCTGTTCAAAACGTGCTCGGCCGAGAGCATCCACCGGATGGTGGATTGTTCGTAACCGCGACATGCCGAACTTTTCCTGCGGCGGGCCTGGCGCTAAACGACGACGCATCTGAAGGGACACCGCGATGAAAAAGATCACTTACGCCACGGCTGCCGATCTCGCCAAGATGCTCGCGACAGGTCGGATCAGCGCCTGCGAGTTGTTGGACGAGAATCTTGCGCGAGTGCGGCAGCTCAATCCACGGATGAACGCCGTGGTGGCGCTGGACGAGGAGGGTGCGCGCAGATCGGCCAAGGAGGCGGACGCGGCGCGGGCCCGTGGCGCATCCCTCGGCCCGCTGCATGGCGTGTCGATGACGGTCAAGGACACGTTCGCCGTCACCGGCATGACCGCGACCTGTGGGCTCGAACCGTTGCGCGACTATCGCCCGGCGATCGACGCGGCCGCGGTCGCGAAGCTGCGCGCGGCTGGCGCGATCATCTTCGGCAAGACCAATCTGCCCCCGGCGGCGGCCGACCACCAGTCCTGCAACTCCCTGTTCGGGCTGACGCGCAATCCCTGGAATGGCGACCGCACGGTTGGTGGCTCCTCCGGCGGTTCGGCGGCGGCGCTGGCGGCCGGCTTCACTCCGCTGGAGCTCGGCAGCGACATCGGCGGCTCGATCCGCGTGCCCTCGCATTTTTGCGGCGTCTATGGTCACAAGCCGAGCTACAGCATCGTGCCGGTCGACGGACATATCCCGCCGCCGCCCGGCCATTTGTCGGAGCCCGAGCTCGCTGTCGTCGGTCCGTTAGCACGCTCTGCGTTCGATCTCGAACTAATGCTCGATTTGCTCACCGACGCGCCGGAGCTGAAGCGGACGGCGTATCGCCTCGCGTTACCGCCGGCGCGGCACACGGACTTGCGCGAATTCCGGGTTGCTGTCTGGAATGACGCGAAGGCTTATGCACTGGATGGAGCCTATGCCGCCGCGATCGACGGGCTGGTCGAGGATCTCGCGCGACTTGGGGTGAAAGTCGACACCACGGCGCGGCCGGCGATTAATCCGACGGAGAGCTTCCGCGTCTACATGCAGACGTTATTCGGTATCATCGGCGTGGGTGTGCCGCCGCCGGCGCGCGATGAGATCATCGCAGGTGGCAAGGCGGCGCCGGAGGGCAGCTATCCGCGCATGGTGGCGGAGGCGATGGGCCAGAGCCTTGCGCAATTCGCCGATGCAGCTGAAGCGCGCGAAAGACTGTTCCGCGCCTGGCGCGAGTTTTTCACGCGCTATGACGTGCTATTGTGCCCAATCACGCCGACGGTCGCGTTTCCGCATGATGTCGCGCGGATGGATCTGGCTGCGCAGTTCGACCGTCGGATCGTCGTGAACGGCCGGCCGTCGCCCTACATGGACAATCTGATGTGGCCCGGCCTGGTGACGGTGGCGAACTTGCCGGCCACCGCGATCCCGACCAGGCGACTGGTAGAGGGGCTGCCGGCCGGCGTCCAGATCGTCGGTCCTTATCTCGAAGACCGCACGCCGCTGAAGTTCGCCCAGTTGCTCGAACGGGCGCTCGGGGGCTTCATCCCGCCGCCTTTGTGAGTATGCTTGCGACGGACGGTTGGATCGGGGATCGCGGACGTCGTGGCTCCGGAGCGGTGCTTGGCGCAGCGATCGTCATCATGCCGGCGTTGCATGCGGAGACCAGGGCGTCTCAACCGGCATCGGCGTCCCATCCGATGGACGGCGTGACCGCATGCGCGATTGTTGCTGCCGTCGACCTGCTGCGCAGCGCGGATCTTCTGCACCGACCAGAGCATGGCGCCGGCTTCGCTTGCCGTTTGCCTCGACAAGGACGGGACGACGGTCCGCTGTTCGAGCGGGCCATCGCCTGCGTCGCCTCAGGTGGCCACTGATAGGCCGGCGTCGATGCCTTGAACGATTGTCACCACGTCGACCGCCGAGAGGATTAGGGGCGGCGACAGGATGATATTGTTCGCTGAGACGCGGATCATCACCCCGGACTCGTAGGTGCCGTCGGCGATCTTGTCGATCAGCCTCTTGTCGATCAGCTTCTTGCTGTCGCGATCGGCGACCAGCTCGATCGCGGCCATCAATCCCTTGCAGCGGACGTCGCCGACCAGCGCATGCTTCGATTTCAGCCCTTCGAGGGCGGTGGCCAACTCCTTGCCTCGAGCGGCGGCATTCTCGTCGAGTCTGAGGCGCTTCGTTTCGGCCAGCGCCGCAACGCCCGCCGCACAGCCGACCGGATGGCCCGAATAAGTGTAGCCGTGCCCGATCGAGCCGAAGCTGGTGGTGTCGGCCTCGAACGCTTCAGCCACCTTGTCGCCGATCAAGGTCGCACCGAGCGGGAAATAGCCCGAGGTGATGGCCTTGGCGATCGTCATCATATCCGGCTTCACGCCCCACAGCCGCGAGCCCGACCAGGCGCCGGTCCGGCCAAATCCGGTGACGACCTCGTCCGCGATCATCAGGATGCCGTGACGGTCGCAGATCTCGCGCACGAGCGTCATGAAGCCATCGGGCGGCACGATGACGCCGCCGGCGCCGAGCACGGGCTCCATGATGAAAGCAGCGATTGTGTCGGCACCCTGGAAGGCGATTTCATCCTCCATGTCCGCGGCGCAAAGCTGCGCGAGCTTTGCGGGATCGGTTTCATTGAAGGGATTGCGGTAAGTCCAGGGCGCGGGGACGTGGAACACGCCGGGTAGCAGCGGCTCATAGTTACGGCGGAAATTGGCATTGCCATTGACCGAGGCGCCGCCGAAATGGGTACCGTGATAGCCCTTCTTCAGCGCCAGGAATTTGGTGCGGTCGCTTTGCCCCTTGATCTTCCAGTACTGCCGCGCCAGCCGCAGCGCGGTCTCTACCGAATCCGATCCTCCTGACGTCAGGAAGGCGCGGACCACGCCTTCCGGCTTGAACCACTCGGTCAGCTCGTAGGCGAGCTCGATCGACGGACCGGTCGAGGTGCCGCGAAAACCGGAATAATAGGGCAGGGCATCGAGCTGATCCGCGATCGCCCGCTTGATGGGACCGCAGCTGTAGCCGAGATTGACGTTCCAGAGGCCACCGACGGCGTCGATCACTCTGCGGCCGTCGATGTCGGTGACATGCACGCCCTCGCCCTTCATGATGATGCGGGGCGGCTGCGCGCGCATCTCGGCGGGGTGGGCCATCGGATGCCAGATCGGCTTGCCGTTGTTCTCGATCAGGAAATTCTTGTCGCGCATGATCTCTCTCGGCTCAGTCGAAGGTCAGTCCAAAATGCCGCAAGGCATCGCCGTATGACGCGCGGGGATTCCTGACGTCGAACAGCACGGTTCGCATGCTGCAGGCGGCGGCGCCTGCGATGTTGCGGCGTTGGTCGTCGACGAAGACGCAATCCTCCGCGGCGAGCCCAAGCCTGTCGAGCACGTCCTTGTAGGCTCGCGGATCGGGCTTCAGGATACCGGTATGGGTCGCATCGACGATTGCCACGAAACGCTGCAGGATCGGCAGTTGGTGGCGGAAGGTCGCGCCATAGAACAGATCGAGCTCGTTCGAGAGGATGGCGAGCTTGAAGCCGGCGTCATCGACCATGCGGATGGCACGGTCCGCCTCGGGACGAATGACAGTTGCGGGATCGGCGCCGCGAGCGCGCTGCACGAACGTCTCCATGGCCTGCCAGTCCTCACCGAGCATGTGCCCGACCTCGCGGCTGCGCGTCAGCCAGTAGTCGCGCTCGGAAATATCTCCGCGCTGCATGGAGGCCCAGAGAGGATCAGTGTCAGGCGCAAAGGGCCCGAGCCATTTCAGCGTGCAGGGCGGTAGGCCCAATGCCTGCTCGGTCAAATCATGGGTCTCGAACAGGGTCTTTGAGATGACCCCGCCGAAATCCAGCACCAGCGCGCGGGCGAGCGGCGGTTTCACGCGGCGGCCGTGGCCTGGCCGGCCGGCACGATGCCGGCCGCCACCCATCGATCGAAGATCTGCAGCACGCGCTCGGCGAAGGCGGGGTGGTTGATATGCTCCTTCAACTCGTGGAGTTCTACAGGGGGAGCGATGGCCGAGCGCATCTCGGAGACGAACGCCGTCAGCCCTTCGGGATCGTGCAGGGACTCACCCTCGCGGTCCCATTGCTGGATACCGCCGGCCGGCAGCACGAACGCCACTGGCGCCTTGGCTTGCGCGAGCTTTTCGGCAATCGCGCGTGCGATCCGGCGGCGGTCGTCCGGACCCGACGTCGCCGAGGCGAGCAGGCGGTTGTGGGCGTGGAACGGACGATCGGCCAATTCCTTCGGCGTCGGCAGCCAGGCCGGAAAGTCCACCATGTCGATGGCGCCGGGCGCGACGATCTGCGGGATGCCGGCCTTGCCCGCATTCTCCAACCTATCAGCGCCGGAATTCACCACCGAGCCGGTGAGCTGGTTGGCGAGTTCCTGCAGGCTCAAATCCAGCACCGCGGCAAAGCCGCCTTGCGCGGCGATCGATTCCATGGCGCGGCCACCCATGCCCGTGGTATGGAAGATCACGACCTCATAGCCGCGCCGTTCAAGTTGCGGCTTCAACTCCACCATGTAATTGAGACAGCTCTTGCCGAGCGAGGTGATGGCGACGACCGGCCGGTCCTTCTTCGGCCGGATCGCGCTGCGCGCTGCGCCGACGATGGCGCCGCAGGCCTGCGCCAGCACCGATGTGCAGGTGCTGTTGAGGCCATAGAGGCCGCCGGACCACAGGATCATCATCAGGTCGGCTGCGATCCGCTCCGGCGGGATCAAGTGCGAGAATGCGACCGTCGAGACCACGAGCTTCGGCATGCCGAGCGGCAACGCCAGTGCTACGTCGAGCGCGAGATCGGTTCCCATGGTGCCGCCGATGGCGATGACCGCATCGATCGCGTCGGCCTCAGTGAGCTCCCGGGCAAGGGTGGCGGCGCCGCGTGCCATCGCTGACATCGCGGAGTTCTCGTCACCGCTGGCGAGGATCGCGGCGATGGTCGTCTGCGTGGCCGCGGCGACGACATGCTTGTCGTGCTGCGGGCGGTAGGGCGGATCGCCGAGCACGCTGATGTCCATCATCACGGTCTCTCCGCCGGCCCGTGTGATGCGGTCGCGCATGAAGAGTAGCTCGTCGGCCTTGGTGTCGCCGGTGCCGATCAGGAGGATTCGCGGTTTCATGGTTTCGGGCATGATCTGGCAGCACTCACCGATGGCTGAGGGAAGAATGGAACGACGGGCCTGCATCAGAAGGCCGGTCATCAAGGCTTGGCCGCACGCTATGGGCGGCGGCTGCGGGACGACATCCACCCATCGGTTGATTGCCGCTCGGCCGTCATTTCGGAGAGGATTAGACCATGCGAGCGGCGCACCTGACGCTGCTCGTGCCAGTGGCCAATTCGCCCGACATGCAGCAAGTCCAGATCAATCAATTGAGGTCGGCGGTCATTCCGCCCCAGCAGCTCTTCCTCGGTGGCCGGCCGACGGATGCGCTCGGTGACGCGCGGCTCGACGTGCTGTCGCCGATCGATGGCCGGCGCCTGACCACCATTGCCGACGGTGACACCCGCGATATCGATCTGGCCGTGAAACTTGCGCGGCAGGCGTTCAGCCATGGCGGCTGGTCGCGGTCGGCGCCGACGCATCGGAAGAAAGTGCTGATGCGCCTTGCGGAGTTGATCGAGCAACATGCGCTCGAGATCGCGGTGCTCGGCGTCCGCGACAACGGCACCGAGATCGGCATGGCCTACAAGGCGGAGCCGCTGTCCGCTGCCGGCACCTTCCGCTATTACGCCGAGGCGATCGACAAGCTCTACGGCGAGATCGCGCCGACCGGCCGCGAGGTGCTCGGCCTCGTGCATCGCGAGCCGCTCGGTGTCGTCGGCGTGATCGTGCCCTGGAATTTTCCGCTGATGATCGGCGCCTGGAAGATCGCGCCGGCGCTGGCGGCCGGCAATTCGGTCGTGGTAAAGCCGCCGGAGATCGCCTCGCTCAGTTTGCTGTATCTGGCGCGGCTCGCCAGCGAGGCCGGTTTGCCCGACGGCATACTTAACGTCGTTACCGGCCGTGGCGCCTCGGCCGGGGAGGCGCTGGCGTTGCATATGGATGTCGATGCGCTGGCGTTCACCGGCTCGGGCGCGGTCGGGCGACGGCTGCTGGAGTCCTCGGCACGCTCCAACCTGAAGCGCGTCCATCTTGAGCTCGGCGGCAAGTCCCCGAACATCGTCTTCGCCGATGCGCCCGATATCAGTCACGCGGCAAAAGTGTCGGCGAATGGCATCTTCCGGAATTCAGGCCAGGTTTGTGTCGCCGGATCGCGGCTGCTGGTGCAATCATCGATCTATGACCGGTTCATGGATGAGCTGCTGAGCGCGACCGCGCGCCTTAGGGTCGGCGATCCCCTCGATCTGACCTCGGACATCGGCGCAATCTCCAGCACCTCGCAATTGCGCCGCAATCTCGATGCCGTTGCGCTGGCGCAGGAGCAGGGCGCCCGGCGACTCACCGGTGGCGAACAGATCCTAGCGGATAGCGGCGGTCACTTCATGTCGCCGGCGATCTTGGCCGATGTCACGCCCCGGATGAATCTCTGGCGTGAGGAGATGTTCGGTCCGGTTCTCGCCGTGACACAATTCGAATCCGAGGAGAATGCCGTGGCACTTGCAAATGAGTCCCCTTACGGACTCGCGTCGGCCGTGTGGACCGGCAACCTTTCGCGCGCTCACCGCATGATTCGCGCCATTCATGCCGGGGTCGTGCACGTGAACACCTATGGCGGGGCAGATATCACAGTGCCGCTGGGCGGCTTCAAACAATCCGGCTTCGGGCGCGACAAGTCGCTGCACGCACTCGATGCCTACACCGACCTCAAGACAGCCTGGATCGCACTATGAACATCACGACCGAAGAGCGTGCCGGAGTCATCGATCGCCTGATCGATGCCGAGCAAGAACGCTTCCGCAAGATGCATCCGCGCTCCGCGGACGCCTGGCAGGAGGGCAAGCGGCACTTCCTTTACGGCGGCCCTTCGCACTGGATGCGGCGTTGGGCCGGCGGTTTCCCCGTTTATGTCGATGAGGCCAGCGGCGCACATATTCGTGACATCGACGGCCAAGACTACATCGACTTCTGTCTCGGCGACTCCGGCGGCATGTGCGGCCACGCGCCTGAAGCGGTGACCGACGCGGCACTGCGTCAGTTCAAGCGCGGCGCGACGATGATGATGCCGACCGAGGACAGCCTGTGGGTAGGTGCCGAGCTGTCGCGTCGGTTTGGGCAGCGGCATTGGACGCTGACAACCTCGGCGACAGATGCCAATCGCGCGGCGATCCGGATCGCGCGGATGATCACCGGCCGTTCCAAGGTGCTGGTGTTCTCGGGTTGCTATCACGGCGGCGTCGAGGAGGCGCATGTCGAAATCCGCGATGGCCGCGTCGGCTTGCGG
>Ga0075369_10000444_pt1 | contig 12571 bp, 10 predicted proteins | sample EndMethybrTD3034_FD_71400 | JGI IMG/M metagenome (GOLD analysis project Ga0075369, IMG submission 71400) | Populus endosphere microbial communities from Tennessee, USA - Endosphere MetaG P. TD hybrid TD303-4 | ecosystem: Host-associated > Plants > Roots > Endosphere | place: USA: Tennessee...
GCGATGAGATCGTTGCCGTGGGGTCATCGCGAATTGTGCGCGCCGCGGCGGCGATTCGCGGATCGATGCGGCGCGGCGCGGCAGGGGCAGCCAAATCGAGCCAGTGCGCGGCGCTTTCGTCGGCAGTCGGCGTGAACTGCAGCCGCTCTTCATCGACGTGCCTCAGGCCGACTTCGCCGTGCCAGTCGCCGAACTTGTGCCTGCTGGCGTCGGCGCGCTCCGATGTCGGTTCCAGATAACAGGAGACCAGCCCGGTGCCGTGGCAGGTGAGCTGGTGGGTCAACCGTGGCGGGATGAGCACGCTGTGCGCGGTGCGGTTGACGCCGTCGGCGGTGGCGACAGAGACCGGGCCGTCGATGCCAACCGCCAGACACCACACCGAACCCGAGTGCGGTGCGAGGTTGAGGCTGGGGCCTGCATACAAAGCGTGGCCGGGCCACAGCCATACGGTCGGGTAGCAGGTTTGTGGAAGCGCGGCAGTGGCCTTTGCCGTCATGCTGGCCTCCCTACCTCACCTCGACAGGAGGCTACCGTGGCCGTCGCAGTCATCGGCGTCATCGCTGTGTTCTTCCTCGGTATGGGCGTCTATGCCCTGGCTGCGCCCGCCGCGCTGGTGCGCCCGTTCGGAATCACGCTGGGGGAGTCTGCGTCGCGGTCGGAGGTGCGCGCGGTGTACGGCGGCTTCGGGCTGGCGATCGCTGCGGTGCTTGCGTATGCGGCAGCTGCGGATGGCGACCTACGCAAGGGCATCCTCATTACCGTTGGAGCCGCATTGGTGGGGATGGCGTTCGGCCGTGTGGCCGCCGCGGTCCTTGGCGATCGCACCGCGTTCTACCCGAACTGGTTCTACTGCCTAGTCGAGATCGTCGCGGCGGCCGCCCTATTCGCGGTTTCGGCGCGCTAACGGACGCTCACCGTCCGTATCCGCGCCGAACTCACCTCTGGTCCCGCCGATCCATGGGTCGATGTCCGTGACGAACGGGCTGTCGCCCAGGCGGTCCAGATCCTCTCGGAAAGCGTTCGCGGTGAGATGTTTTCGAGGGTTTCTGCCGGTGCCGATGAAGCACGCCAGCTCGAAATCCAATTGCGCAGGCAGGGCGCGGTGAGCATTGAAGTAGACGGCGCGCTTGAGCGCCGAGACCGCATACGGAGATCGACGCGCAATCCGTTCGGCGGTGGCCTGGGCTTCCTCGAGCAGACCCTCGCTCGCAACAACGCGGTGAACGAGGCCGGCGTCGAGCGCCTCTGTGGCGCTGAGCGGGCGTCCTTCCAGCATGTGCTCGAGCGCCTTGGCGGTGCCGAGGATCGCCGGCAGCCGCAAGCTTCCACCACCGCCAGGGATCAGGCCGGCGAGGATCTCGATGAGGCCGATCCGGACGTCCTCGGAATCCGCCGCCAGCCGCAGGTCGCAGAAGAGTGCGAGCTCGAAGCCGCCGCCCAGCGCCGCACCGTTGATCGCGGCGATGTACACCACGCCGGAGCGGTTCATCCGCATGATGGTGCGTTTCAGGACCGCGCTGTAGACGATCCCGCTGCCCCAGTCGCCACCGCGCGTTTCGGTGAGCTTCTGCATGCCCGGTACCCGCATCGTGGCGTTGTTGAGTTTGATCGACCATTGGGCGAGGCGGCCGGGGATCGGTGGGGTGGTCATCTCGAAGAACTGACTGACCTGTTCGGGTTCCGAATGGGAAACGAACTTGCTGCCGGTTCCGGTGAGAATCACGGCACCGACCGAAGGGTCGCGATCGGCGATCCGGGTGAGACGGTCCAAGTCCTTGACGAGGCGCAGCGACAGAAAGTGGTTGGGCGGGTCGGCGAACGTCGCCGTCAGGACGCGGCCCTGCTGGCTCAGCGAGAGGGTGTTCAGTTCCAGGCTTGCCGCGGCGATCATCGACGTGCCCGGATCATCGCGGGGATCGGCCCGTCGGGCACGATCGTCAGGGGTGCGGTCATCGGAAACGACGAGTGCGTGGACGTCACCTCGCAGTGCCGCAGCACCGACGCCAGCTCCAAGGTCGCCGCAGTCAGGGCGAAGTACTCGCCGATGCACGAGCGCGGGCCGCCACCGAATGGAAGGAACTGCCAGCGGTCCCCGTCCCGGGAACGCTCCGGGAGGAACCGGTCCGGATCGAAGTCGAGCGGGTTGTCCCAGAGCGCCGGATCGCGATGCAGCGCGTAAACCCCGACCATCAGCAGACTTCCGCTCATCACTCGGTAGCCGTCGACCTCCATGTCCTGCCGCGCCACGCGCATGACCCCTGGTGTCGGCCCGCCGAGGCGCAGCGCTTCCTGCAAGACGCGCACCGTGTACGGCAGGTGCGAGCGCGGATCGGTCCGCAGCGCGACCTCGTCGACGCCCAGCACCTCGTCGGCCACGCGCGCCTGAATGTCCTTGTGCCGTCCCATCGCCCACAGCGCATAGGCGAGAGTCGTCGCCGTGGTCTCGAGTCCCGACGCCAAGAAAATCACCAGCTCGTGGCAGATTTCATCGTCTGAGAGCGGTTGCCCTGTTTCGGGATCGGTGGCCTCGATCATGGCCCGGACCAACGGGGCCTCGCGGGTCGGGTCGGTGCGGCAATCGTTGAGGATCGTCGCTGCGAGTTCGTGTGCGTGCCGGTTCAACGCGAGTGCGTCCCGCCGGGCGGGCGTCGGAACCCACCGAGGCAGACGGACAGGTGCTCGCTGCCGGTCGGCGATGTACTGGCTCACCCGCCGCATCGGGTCGACCAGATCATCTGTGTTGTGTTCGGGCTCGAACGCCATGATCGAACGCCCAAGCACCCGCATCGTGATCCGCCGGCTCTGCGTGTCCAGGTCGACCTCGGAGCCGTCGAGCCAGGAGCGCGCGGACTCCGACGCGATCTCGTGCATCTGTGTGGTCAGCTGTGAAATCCGCTGCTTGGTGAAGACCGGCTGCAGCAGACGCCGTCGGCCCACCCATTCGGCGTGACTGAAGTTCAGCAGCGAGCCTCCGTTGAGCTGCTGCTGCTCGGTCATGAATGGAAAGTCGCGATCCACAACGGGATACGTGGCGGTCAGTACGTCCCGTGCGCCGCGCGGGGAGGTGACGATGACGAATGGGGGCATCATCTTTCGCGGTGCGATTCGGACCTCAGTCACCGGACCACCCGCATCGCGGAACGTCTCGCATCCCGTGTGCGGTGCTTTCAGAGCTGCGATCCGTTGCCGGTAGTTCAGTGGTGTCATGGGCACCGGGGGCAGCGCACCGAGGTCTGTATCAACGCCGGTCGTCACGAGCGCTCCTCTCTGGCAGCGTCAGATGCAGTGTCAGATGTCGAAGCAGACACCGGTGTAATGCTCTGACGCCACCCATGTCTCAGTCATCAGGGCGGGATCGGACGCGATCCGGCCCGCTTTCGCCGGGGCCGGAAGCCCCCGCATCCCGAAGAGCCTGCCGGGGCCGTAATACCCGCCGGGCTCGACGTCGCGAGACGCCGCGGCGTACACCAGCGACAAGGCGCCAACCTCGGCTGGCTGTCCGATGGTCCGACAGCTCGCTCGCCAAAAGATGTCGCCAAACTTGCGGCCCGAATGCATCCCGGCTTCGGTGTCGGCCCAACCTGGTTGTGCCGCAACGGCACTGATCGTCGAACCCGCCGCCGTCAGGCGCCGCTGCAATTCGTTGACGAAGAGTAGGTTCGCCAGCTTGGCCTGGCAGTAGGCGTCGAACGCCGAGTACTTCCTGGTCTGCCATCGCGGGTCGGCCGGCTTGAATGTGCCAAACCCTGGCCGGTCGACGAATTCGTGAGCCCGGCTCGTGACGACGACGATGCGGTCACTGATCCTGTCGAGGAGCTGCCCGATGAGCGCGAAATGACCGAGATGGTTGATCCCGATGTGGCGCTCGAACCCATCAGTGGTCAAACCCCACGGGACGTAGCACACTCCCGCGATCGCGACGACGGCGTCGATCTGCCCGCACGCCGCGGCGGCTTTGCCGACCGACGTCAGGTCGGACAGGTCGAGGGGGAGTACGTCGGCGGCCGGTCCGATTCGGCTCGCGAGTGCTTCGCCTTGATCTGGACGTCGGCACGCAAGGACGAGGCGCGCACCTGCGCGCGCGAGGTGTTCGGCCGTCGCGGCGCCGAGACCACCGTTGGCGCCCGTGAGCAGCACTGTGCGACCTGACTGATCGCCGATCTGGTCGTCGAGCCAGTGCTGCACTGTCTCCCCGTCGGCCGAGGATCCAGGAGGTGGCACCAGTTGTCCTTCCGAGACGCAAGCCGGGTTGCGGGCTTGTATAACACGTTCTAGTTTTGTCGTCCAGACGGTAGACGTGCCCGCCGAAATCGTGTTAGAACTTCCGCGTTCCCGTCGTTCGGGCAAACGCAGCGACGCTGCTGCCGGCGTTGCTGTCGCAGCGAAAAACGGCTATTGACGGCTGCGTAAGCCTGCGGCTGGGCCGGATGGGAGCCGGATTGAGTCCCAGGCAGCTAAGGCAGCCGTCCGTTGCCCGCGGGCCACGCCCAGAGAGGAAACTTCATGCGAGATCCCGTCGTGGTCGCCTACGCCCGAACTCCGTTCGCGCGCTCGTTCGTGGGCGGGCTATCCAAAGCGTCGGAGTTCGACCTCGCCAGCACGGTGATCTCCGCGGTGATCGATCGCTCGGGCGTGGACCCCGGTTCCATCGACAACATCATGCTTGGCGAGGTCCTGCAGGGTGGCGGTTGCATCGCCAGGTATTCGGCTCTGGATCTCGGACTTCCACCGGACACTCCCGGTTTCGCGATCGGCGGGTGGTGTGCGTCGGGCATGATCGCGATCCACCAGGCTGTTGCGTCGATTCGCTCCGGAATGGGTAAATGCATCATCGCCGGCGGATTGAATACTCCGTCGGCATCGCCGTTGGCCGGGCCGAACTTCCTGCAGACCGGCGTAGCCGACATGGCAGTCGCCCCAATGCATCCGGGCATCGGCGAGATGCCGGCGTTGGATCTTGCGTTCACCCTCGGTGAGGGAACGGCGAAGGAGTTCGGCCTCACCCGGGACGAGATCGATGAGTGGGCATTGCGCGCCCATACGCTCGCCGCGGCGGCGGTCGACGAGGGGTTGCTGGAACCGGAGACGGTCCCAGTCGAGGTCGGTGGCGCCATGGTCTCCGACGACGAGCTGCCCTGGCGGGACATCACCGCGGAGTCGCTGCGCGGCATGGATTCGTTCATCGGCAGCGACTGCACGGTGACGGTGGCCAACCAGACCGGCCTGACGGACGGCGCCGCCGCAGTCATGGTCTGCGACAGGGATTTTGCGGACGATCACGGGTTGACGCCGCTGGCGGAGGTGATCGGCTGGGCGGTCGTCGGCTCGGAACCGGAACGCGCGACCGGCGCCGCGATCACGGCAACGCGACGCGCACTGGAGAACGTGAGCCTCGGCGTTGACGATGTCGAGTTGTTCGAATTGCACGACTCCTACGCCTCCATCGGCATCGCCTACGAGCGGTCGCTGGGGATCGAGAGGGACCGGCTGAATGTGTACGGCGGTGGCCTCGCGCTCGGGCATCCTTACGCCGCCTCCGGCACGCGGGTCGCTGGAACGCTGATCAATGCGCTGCAGCGCCGGGGCGGGGGAGTCGGTCTCGGCGCCATCGTCAGTGCCGGCGGTCTTGGGACTGCCGTGGTGCTCAACGTCCCGGCTCCCGCGGCCTGACGGCCGCTCGTGCTGGAGCTGATCGCGCGCAGCGTCGTCGCCGCCCCGAAACGGATCATTGGGGTGGCGCTCATGGTCATGGCGATGGCCGGCGTACTCGGAGCCCCGGTCAGCACGATGTTGTCGGCGGGGGGATTCACCGACCCCGATGCGGAGTCCAACCGGGCCAACGCGATTCTGATCGACGAGTTCGGGCAGGGCTTCGTCCCGCTGTACCTATTGGTCAAAGCGCCTGAGGCGGTGGCGGACCCGGCGCCGCGACAGGTGGTCGACGGGTTGGTGGCCGAGCTTCGGCACTCCGACCAGGTCGCCAGTGTCACGTCTCCATGGGAGGTGCCTGATCCCATCGCGGCCGGATTGGTCAGCAGGGACGGCAAATCCGCGTTGGTGGTTGCTCGTCTTGACGGCGACGAAACAGCGGGGCTGTCACATTCGGCGGAGCTGGCCAAACGGTTCGTCGGCGATCGAGGGTCCGGCATAAGCGTCTCGGCGGGTGGGCCGGGGGCCGTCTTCGCGCAGATCGCCGAGCAGAGTCGCACCGATCTGGTGCTCAGTGAAGCGATCGTGTTGCCGATCAGTTTCGCGGTGCTGGTGTGGGTATTCGGTGGCGTGATCGCCGCGCTGATCCCGCTTGCCGTCGGAGGATTCGCGATCCTGGGCTCCATGGCCATCTTGCGGGTGCTGGCCGAGATCACCGAGGTGTCGGTATTCGCGCAGAATCTGGCGGTCGCGATGGGGCTGGCCCTGGCGATCGACTATTCGTTACTGATCGTCAGTCGTTATCGCGAAGAAGTGGCCAACGGCTCCGACCCGCACGCCGCGATTCGGCACACGCTGCGAACTGCCGGACGCACCGTGGTGTTCTCTGCGGTAACGGTCGCACTGTGCCTGGCAACTATGGCCATCTTCCCGATGTACTTCCTGAGATCGTTTGCCTACGGCGGGGTTTCGGTGGTGGCGCTCGCCGCAGTCGCCGCGCTACTGGTGGCGCCTGCAGCGATCATGATCGTGCCGGGCCGGATCGGTAAGGCTGGTCGCCAGCGCGTGTTGACTGAGAGTCGCTGGTACGCGTGGGCGTTGGCGGTGATGCGCCGGCCGAAGATGGCTGCGGCAGCCGCGGTCATCCCGTTGGTGGTGGTCGGATTGCCGTTCATGGACGTGAAATTCGGCTTCCCCGATGACCGGATCTTGCCGACGTCTGCTCCGGCCCGGCAGGTGGGCGATCAAATTCGGACAGAATTCACCCAGGACGTCGGTGCGGCCATCCCCGTCGTGATGAAGCATGACGATCGCGTCGGCGAGGCTGAACTCGCGTCGTACGCGGCCACCCTGTCAACGGTGCCAGGGGTAGTGGCCGTGACTGCACCGCGCGGCAACGGCGACGCCGCCTTCTTCACTGTCAACACCACCGTCGAGCCCTACACTGCGCAGTCGGAACAACTGCTTGACCGGCTGCAGGCCGTCGCCACGCCGCGCGACACCACCGTGTTGTTCAGCGGCGCCGAGCAGTCCAACCGTGACGGCGTGGACTCGATTGTCTCGCGCCTGCCGATGCTTCTGACTCTGATCGCCGCAGTGATGTTCATGCTGTTGTTTCTGCTAAGCGGTAGCGTGGTCGTACCCGTTAAGGCGTTGCTGCTCAATGCTTTATCGCTCACCGCGACGTTCGGCGCGATGGTGTGGATCTTTCAGGAAGGACACCTCGGCGGCCTGGGCACCACGGTAATGGGGACGCTGGTTGCCACCATGCCCGTGCTGATGTTCTGCATCACCTTCGGTCTGTCGATGGACTACGAGGTCTTCCTCATCGCCCGCATCCGGGAGTTCTGGCTCGACTCCGACCGCTCGCACGCCGCGAACACTCGGGCCGTGGCACTTGGGCTGGCCAGCACGGGACGCATCGTCACCGCCGGTGCGCTGGTCATGGCGATCACATTTGCGGGGCTCATCGCCTCACAGGTGTCGTTCCTGCGCCTTTTCGGCTTCGGGCTGACGTTGGCGGTGCTCGTGGACGCGACGATCATTCGATCGGTACTCTTGCCGGCGCTCATGGTGCTGCTGGGCCGTTGGAATTGGTGGGCGCCACAGCCTTTGGCCCGATTACACGAGCGGCTGACAACCCGAAATCGCCTAGGGCGCGACCGTGAGCCAGTCGGCGAAGCCGGACGGGTCATGCCGGCCGAGCGCCCCGTGCTCGAATAAGCCCCAGCCCTCCCGTTCGACGCCGTCGGCGTCACGGCAGACCGCACGGCCGACATGGTCGATGACGCCGAAACCGGCGCGCCCGACGATCGCGGGATCCGTCATGTCGTAGGTCAGGCGTTCGGTGAAGTTCTCGCCCTTCCACATCCCGTGCAGCCAGTCCGAGTCGCCGCCGTAGCCGCCGCCGACGTGAATCGGCACCGGCAGTTTGGACTCGACGTCGAAATGTACTGGGCTGCCGTCGAATGCGGTTGCCTCGATGGTGGCACCCGTCGGGATGCGAGTGCCGGAGCGATAGTGGATCTTGACCCGCGGCCAGCCGAGTTGCTCGACGCGGCCGTCCTTCCAGATGCGCGTGCAATCGTTGAGCGACCGGAAGCCCTGCGGGTCCTCCTGGATGATCACGACGATGCCGAAGTCGTCGAACGCCATCGGCACATACAGCCACCACATGCCCTCGAACGGAGGATCGTCTGGGCGGCCTGCGGGTTCGGCTTCACCGATCGGCCGGATACCCCAGGACCGGTCGCGGGAACCGATCCACCGGGACGGATCGACGGAGATTTCTTCGCCGTCGATCAGCAGATGACCGCTCCATGCGCCCAATTGAGCGAAGCGTTGCGCGTCGAGCGTCACCCGGTTGCCGCGCCGCATGATGTGCGGCTGCTCCTGCACGACATCGAAAAGGCCGTCCCAGGTCAGATCCGCTGCGATGCCCTCGGTTTCGTCGAGCACGATGCGCACCTTGTGCAGCGGCTCGATCACCTCGAGGCGGAAGTTACCGACATGCTGGTTCAGCCTGTCCTGGTCGATGGCATCACTGAGGTGCACCGCCGTCTGCACGTCGCCGCGTCGCACCAATAGAAAGGCGTCCTTCACGCCGAGATTCGGGTAGTAGCCGATACCCGAGATCACGAAGATGTCGCCGGTGCGGTCGTGCGCGTTGAAATACGAGCGGTCGTAGAAATTGCGGTCGCTCGATCCCGGCCACGCGATCGGCTGCGGAACTTGGTGTACCGGGTATTCGTCCATGGGGCCGAGCATTACGCTTCTCCGATCAGTCGCTTGAGCACCGAGCCGTGGTAGAACAGCGACTCCACATCGTCGGGTTTCTCGATCTCGCCGAACCGCACCCGCCGCGCGCTGGTCCGCATGAACACACACGCCCAGATCACGCCGGAGTACACGTAGAACCAGTGCAGATCGCCGAGTTCGGCGCCGCTGAGCTGTGAATACGTCGCTTTGACGTCCTCTTCGCGCATGAAGTCAGGCAGCCCCGGCAGCCCGGCCATCCCGGCGAGCTCCTGAAAGACCATGTGCGCGAAGATAATCCAAGCGACGTCCATCTCCCGCGGCCCGAGCACCGCCATCTCCCAGTCCAGCACGGCCACCGGTCGGTAGTCGGAGTACAGCACGTTGCCGACGCGGGAGTCGCCCCACACCAGCACCGGGTCCTTGGCGGCGACGTCGGCGGGCCAGTTCGTCTCGAGCCAGTCCAGCGCACGCTCCAGTAGCTCGGAGCGACCGATATCGGGCACCGCGAACTGATACCACGACTGCAGCCAATTGAGGTTGCGCCGCAATGCGTTTGGTTCCGATCCGTCATCGAGGAAGCCGAACGTCGTCTCCGGTTCGGGGATCGAATGCAGCTTGGCGATCACCTCGACCGTGTTGTCCTGCAGTTCACGCTGACGCTCGGCGGGGGAGTCGGCGAACCAGTTGTTGCCGAACGTGTACGGCATGACATCCGGCGGCACCTGACCCTCGACGTAATCCATCAGGAAGAAGGGGGTGCCGAGCACCGAGCCCGTCGGCTCGAGCCACCGCACCCTGGGCACCGGGACGTCCGTCTTCTCGCCGACCAGCCGGATCACGTCGAACTGGTGGTCCATCCGGTACGACGAGAACACCGGGACGTCCTGCGCCGTGGGTGCCACGCGCGCCACCCACTTCTCTTCCCGGGGTTGACCGTCCTCGTCCCAGCGGCCGGTCAGGATGATCGTCTCCGACGACATGCCGTTGGCGTCGACACCGCTTTCCACGGTGATCTCGGGCCTGACACCGCCTGGCATCACGGTGGCCAACCAGCCCGACATCACGTCGGGCAGCGTGCTCAGGTCGCGACTGGAGTGCTCGAGGCGGCTGACATCTTCGACAGCCGGTTCAGTAGCCACAAGTTCTTCCTTCGGCCGGTAATTACGATACGGTGGGTAGCGTTATGAAAGCAGACGCGTCATCGGTTGACAAGACCCCGAGCGCAGGGCGGCCCCGGGATCCGCGAATTGACGCTGCCATACTGCGTGCCGCGGCGGATCTGCTTGTGGAAATCGGGTATTCGAACCTGACCATGGCCGCCGTCGCCGAGCGCGCCGGAACCACCAAAACCGCGCTGTACCGGCGCTGGTCAAGCAAGGCCGAACTGGTGCATGAGGCGGCCTTCCCCGCGGCGCCGACTGCGATCGAGACGCCGCCGGGCGACATCGCCGCCGATATCCACGCGATGATCGCCGCCGCCCGCGACGTGTTCACCAGCCCCCTCGTCCGCGCGGCAATGCCGGGGCTGATCGCCGACATGGCCGGCGACGCCGACCTCAATGCCAGGGTCATGAGCCGTTTCACGGACGTGTTCGTCGCGGTGCGGACACGGTTGGCGGACGCGGTCCGTCGCGGCGAGGTGCACGCCGATGTCGACCCCGACAGGCTGGTCGAGGTGATCGGCGGAGCCACGATGTTGCGGGTCCTGTTGCAGCCCGACGAACCGCTCGGCGAGGACTGGGTCGCGCAGACGACCGCCATCGTGGTCCATGGTGTGGTGGCATAGACGGCGTGCTCGAGCCGTTCCCGACTGACTGGCAGACCGCGCTGCTACTCGTGCCGCATCCCGACGACCCGGAGTATGGCTGCGCGGCAGCGGTCGCCAAATGGACGGCACAGGGGAAGACCGTGCATTACGCCTTGGCCTGCCGCGGCGAAGCGGGCATCGCGGGCATGCCGCCCGAGCAGGCGGGGCCGCTGCGGGAAGCCGAACAACGCCGATCGGGAGCCATCGTCGGCGTCGAGGAATTGCAGTTCTGGGGCTTCCCGGACAGCCGGATCCGCAACACAGCCGAGTTGCGCGCCAAGATCGCCGAGACCATCACCGGATTGGCGCCCGACGTCATTCTCACGGTCTACAGCGGCCCGGAGTGGGCGCCGGGAGCGCCGAACCAGCTCGACCACATCGAGTTCTCGAATGCCGTTGCGGCCGCCTATGACTCGCTGCGCGATCCGCCGCGCTGGCTGTTCGAAAATGGGCCAGTAGTCACCCACGCCGAAGTGATCGACGACGACTGCTTCGACCGCGCTGTCGCGTCCCTCGCGGCGCACGAGGTGTATCTGTCCGTACTCGATCCGGACACGCCGGTTCTGGAGCAGGCCCTTCGGCAGGTCGACATGGTCACGACGCCGCGACCGGAATACGGCGGCCGGCGCACAGTCGAGTTCAATCTGCGGCGGTCCACCTCATGACAATCGTCGGGACGCGGACCGGAAAGGTCCGGGGAACGATGCAGGACGGCGTGCACGCATTCCTCGGAATCCCATACGCGCAACCGCCGATCGGCCCGCTGCGCTTCGATGCACCGGCGCCGCACGAACCGTGGGACGGCGTGTTGGACGCGGCCGAGTTCGGGCCCCCGCCACCGCAACCGATGCGCCTTACCCCGTCTGACGAGTGGCTGACGGTGAACGTGTGGACGCCTGACGTCGCCGCTTCGGGTCTGCCGGTCATGGTGTGGCTTTATGGCGGCCGGTTCACCACCGGAGCGTCCGACGAGTCCTACTCAAACGGAAGCCGATTGGCGGCGGGCGGCGTGGTGGTCGTCAGCCTGAACTACCGCGTGGCCGGCGAAGGATTCATGCTGATCGACGGCGCAGTGCCCAATCGTGGACTGCTCGACCAGGTCGCCGCGCTGCAATGGGTGCGTGACAACATCGTCGGCTTCGGCGGTGACCCCGACAACGTCACCGTGTTCGGCGAGTCAGCGGGCGCCGCATCGGTGGCGATGCTGATGGTGATGCCTGCGGCCGCAGGGCTTTTCCGCCGCGGCATCGCCGAAAGCGTGCCAAACTTCTTGTTCGGCCCCGACCTGGCCGCCGACGTCGCCGCCGCCGTCGCGGGCAAGCTGGGGGTGCGCGCCACGGCAAGCGAGCTTGCGGGTGTATCGCCCCAGGCGCTGGCCGACGCGACGGGCGCCATCGACTATCTGGACCGGTGGGGTTATGGCCTGGCCGTGCGCCGGTCGCAGTTCGGCCCGGTGATCGACGGAGACATACTGCCGGACAGCCCTTTTCGTGCATTGACGGCCGGCGTTGGCCGCGGCGTGGAGCTGTTGATCGGACACAACCGTGACGAGTACCGGTTGGCGGTCCACGCGAACGGCGGTCGCGTCACTGCGCAACAGGCCGAGATGGCGCTCACGTCGCTGCCGCCGATACCCGATGGCGCTCAGGCTTATCGTGCTGCCCACTCGGGCACCAGCCACGCCGAGCTATACGAGCTGGTGTGTTCCGACTTCGTTTACCGAATGCCGACACTGCACATCGCGCAGGCCCACGCCGCGGGTGGCGGCACGACGTATCTGTATGAATTCTGTTTCGATGCCTCGCCGATCGGGGCGGCGCACACCACGGAGATACCGATGGTGTTTGACACGCTCGA
>Ga0075369_10000447_pt1 | contig 12555 bp, 16 predicted proteins | sample EndMethybrTD3034_FD_71400 | JGI IMG/M metagenome (GOLD analysis project Ga0075369, IMG submission 71400) | Populus endosphere microbial communities from Tennessee, USA - Endosphere MetaG P. TD hybrid TD303-4 | ecosystem: Host-associated > Plants > Roots > Endosphere | place: USA: Tennessee...
ATTAGGGATGAGTGCGCGTCGGACGCAGGACGGTCGCGGCCTAATAATAGTCGCGTGATGCGAACAAATTTCGGGGACATGACGGCCGAAATTTTTCGTGAGCATAGCGACTCGCTTGAACAAAACCAATTAAAATAAGTGACTTACCATAGGTTAATGTAGTTACTTCATAACCTAATTTAACAAGTAAATTTTTTACTATATGTAAAACCAAAATATTATCTTCTGCTACAAGGACCGATTGCTTATCTAACTCAGGGTGTTGATACGTTTGATTCCTGCCAAAGGAAAATCAAACTCTAAAACAAAACAGCTTCCTTTCTCTTCTTCACTAGAAACTTTTATTTGACCACCTAAAAGTTCTACTGTTTTTTTAACTAAAAATAAACCAATACCATATCCGGTATATTGTGCTTCATAAGATGGATGAGCACGATAAAAACGATCAAATATTTTATCCAATTTATCTTCGGGTATGCCAATACCTGTATCGCTGATAAGTATTTCTATTTTAGCTTGGTTCTTTTCTATAGATAATAGATTAATTTCTAAGCTAATTTTTCCTTCTTTAGTAAATTTTACTGCATTACCAAGAAGATTAAGCAGAAGTCTTTTTAACTTAATTCTATCTGTGCTTATTAGAGGTAGATTTGTATCCAACTTAATCTGAAAGTCTAATCCTTTAGTAATCATCACAGGCTGCATTAATGCTTGTAGCTCTTCTACAATTTGCTCTAAATAAATACTATCTCTTGGTATGATTTCAATGTAATGATGTTCAGCTGCAGATACTTCTAATACTAAGTTAAGTAATTCTAAAAGCTGATTACCCGCATCTTGTATCCATTGACCATGCTGTCTATCCTCAGCCTTAGTTCCTTCTTTAGATTGGATATAGGAAAGACCAATAATACCTGATAATGGCGTTCTTAAATCATGTGCCATGTTCATCAAAAATTCTTGTTTAGCGATTTCAGATTGTTTTCTTGAAGTGATATCAATAGAAATTCCTATTAATCCATCTATATTCTCAAATTCATCTTTAATAGGCGCTTTAATTGAAAGATAAATTGCCTTTCTATTTTCAGAATCAAAACCAATTTCTTCAGTTTGATATTCTTTTCCTTCATTAAAAATAGATTTATCGAGAGTGACTACTGCTTTGGCTAGATCAGGTGCAAATAACTCATAATCAGTTTTTCCTATAATGTCATTTTCATTTTTAAAACCCAAAATATTTGCCAGCTTTTTATTGCACCAAACGTAATGACCTTGCCTGCTTTTCCAATATACATGGCAGTCTAATCTATTAAGAATAGTTTCTAGCACCTTAGATTTATTATTAAATTTATTTTTCATAATAATCCCATTTAAATTAATGGCTAAACTTTCTGTACTTAACAGGGGGGGCTGTATCTTCTTGTAGATTTAAGCTACTCTTACTAGGTTGAAAAATTAAAGGCTGATTACGCTTTGATTTTGCGAACTCAGCAGACACAAACAAGAAATTTGTAAAATTTTCTCTGATAAACGACATGGCTTTAGGTATTTTTTTTGGATAAAAAATAAAAGAATAATCTTGAGAAACTAAGTCTTTGTTCCATAACATTAAAATGGCACATTCCTCTTTAATACATTCTCTGCAATATTCTTTTTCAGCATCAGTAAAGCGTCTTTTCTCTCGATTATAATATCTACGTTCAAACTCCAAAACATCATTTTCTAAATGATTTTTAAAATTTATTTTTTCATTATATAAAGCATCAATCTGCTGTTTAGCTTGTTTATAATCCTCATGATTTAACCATTTATTCCAAGTACTAAATTCAACTGTTACATTTTTAAACCGAGCTTTAATTAAATGTGCATAACTTTCTTTCCAGCTCAATCCATTTTTTTTTGATTGGTAAAGCATTTTTTCTGGAGAGGTATTATTTTTGATAGCTAAATGATATTTTTGGGCTAAATCAACAATTACAATTTTAATTAAAGTTATATGTGTGAAGTTTTTGGTGATAAGTTTCATGGATTCAAGAAGTTTATCTAGCTCATGATAATCTTGACCCACGCTTATCGGCATCAATAAAACTTTTGTTTTTTTTGTATATTCGTTTTTATTTTTGTTACTTATATCTGATTTATTGAAAATTAATCTGGAATTTCTTGTCATATTATTATTTTTCTTGTAATAAGGGTTGTAAGTTTACTATAAAGAATTTAAAAATTTTAAGCTAGGGATTTCTTTATTTGTAAATCAAGAACTTCTATTAATTCTCTCACGACGAGACAGGATGGAACGAAGTTCGGAGTCGAGGAGCCCGCGATAGGTATGCGTTGACGGAAGCAGGAAACGCGGCGCGCCGTAAAGTCATTGTGGGAGACGCGAGCATGAATCCCGTTAGGGATGAGTGCGCGTCGGGCGCAGGACGTAATGATAGTCGCGTAATGCGAACAAATTTCGGGGACACGACGGCCGAAATTTTTCGTGAGCATAGCGACTCACTCGGAATTTACAAGATAACGAAAATCTTAACCCTAAGGAATATCCTATGTTAAATTAAATTGTTAGCGGGCCCTATCTATCAAGATATTTATTCCATAACCAATTCGATTAAAACAATAACCGCCCTATCAGGTTGTGAATTCTCCTTTCCAAAATATCTCAGAAGCGAAAACATTAGTATCTACAATTTAATCATTTTTTACGCGCTTTCTGGGACCATAAGCTTCTCTACTAAGATTGGGCTTTTTTAGCCAGATAAAAGAACTAAATCCTTTTACTAAAAACGCATTGGCTACCAAAATATCTTGACTGTTTTATATCCTTGACTTTAACCAAGAAAGGTCCTAAAAAATTAGAAGTCACTGCTATTGTTTTGTTGAGATTTAATTTTAATTATAGGAGCTAAACATGAATTTTTTAAGCACAAAAAAAGCATCCCTGTCACCGTTGGTCAATCCAAACTTAACCCGTTTTGGCCATTACAAAACGAACTGAATAATGTTGTGCGGGATTTTTATGGTTGGTTTGATCCCTTTAACTTTCCTACAGAACGTTTTGAAAAACTTGCTCTAAGTCCCGCCGTTGATATTGTCGATGATAAAGATCAGTTTAAGGTAGAAGTTGAAATGCCGGGTATGGGCGAAGAAGATGTTAAGGTCGCCATTGATAATGGCATTTTAACCATTAAAGGTGAGAAAACGACCTCTAAATAAGATAACAATAAAAACTATAGGATGCGCGAAATCAGCTACGGTAATTATGAACGCAGCGTGTTCTTACCCGATACCGTTGACGTTGAAAAAGCCAAAGCCTCTTTCAAAAAAGGTATGCTTTGGGTGACTTTTCCTAAGAAACCAGAGTGTGCAAAAAATATCGTACTATTAATGTTGAAAAAGCCGGTTAAGTGAGAGTGAGTAACATGGCAGTCAAAGTGAGGGTCCTGTATAATTTTATAATTGACAGTTCAATCACTTTGCCCTGTTATCTTTTATAGGTTCATGTATCCTATTTTCGTCATACAAAAACATGATGCTTCACATTTACATTATGACTTTCGAGCGAAAATCTATCAAGTGACAGGGCATGATTACGAACTTATAAAAGAATTAAAACATCCACAAAGTCGTTTAAAAACAAAACAATTGAGCAGCGACAAACCTGGCCATTATAAAACTAGCCACACTGCCCGTGGACAATTTTCAACTGTAAATTTACATGAAGAAGAACATATTCACTTTGCAAAGACGGTCGCAGATTTTATGACGAAAGTTATTGATAAAAGACAGGATCAATCTATTATTCTATGTGCTGAACCGCATTTTTTATGGCTTGATTAATCAACAATTACCAACACTCATAAGGGGTTAATTGTCAAAATTATTGAAAGAGACTATATTCCATTTCCTGAGTTAAAGCTCAACAAAAGGATAGGGAGTGTTCTCCGTGAGTCTTTTTAGGAACCGCACGGATGCAGGACAACGATTGGCGCAAAAGTTATTGGGTTATACAAATAAAAAAGATCTTTTAATTTTAGCGCTACCTCGTGGTGGCGTTCCGGTTGCATTTGAAATAGCAACGGTTTTACGGGCACCCATGACAGTTTTTCTTGTGCGAAAACTGGGCGTTCCCGGCCACGAGGAATTTGCTATGGGTGCCATTGCCGAAGGTGGCATCTGTCTGCTCAATTCTAACGTGATGCAACAACTCAATATCACCGAGCAAGATATTCAAGCTACATTAAAAAAAGAACGGCAAGAACTAGATCGTCGCTTACAATATTACCGTCAAGGGAAACAGTTAGCTGCGTTATATGATAAAAGGATTATCCTAGTTGATGATGGTATTGCAACAGGTGCCACATTCAAAGCCGCTATTCAAGCGCTAAAATTATTACGCCCTAAAAAAATAATTCTTGCCGCTCCTGTAGCAAGCAAAGAGAGTTTATAGGAAATTGTACCCTTAGTGGATGAAGTGGTTTGTCTGGTCACCCCAGAGCCTTTCTACGGCGTCGGGCAATGGTATGAGAATTTTGACCAAACTAGCGACAAAGAGGTCATGCACTTGCTACAGACTGTACCGATTAAACTGGATCATGAAGAAGAACCAAGGAAAATATGAATATCCATTCTCAAGCGATTTCAGATAAACTGATTCATCTACTCAATGAATCTGCTATTCCTTTTGATATTGATAGCAAGAAAAGTTATCAATATCTATCTGACATGATCGGTGATGCGCGCATCGTTCTCATGGGAGAATCCACACATGGTACGCTGGAATTCTATCAAGTGCGAATGGCACTCAGTCAATACCTTATCCAAGAAAAGGGTTTCAAGCCATCGCCATTGAAGGCGATTGGACAAGCATATATCCGATTCATCGTTATTGCCAAGGCCAAGGAAAAACAGAGGATGCATTAAACGCTTTAAATTATTTCAAGCGTTTTCCTCTTTGGATGTGGCGTAATACAACGATGCTCAATTTTATCCAGCAACTTCGACAACATAATGACAACTGCAGCAATAAAGCTGACAAGGTAGGATTTTATGGCCTCGATTTATATGGCCATAATGAATCTGCACAAGCGGTTATTGATTACTTACAACAACATGATCCAAAAGCGGCGAAAAAAGCCGTTGAATGTTACGCTTGTTTCGATCATGCAAATGTTAACCCACAACTTTATGGTTATCTAACAGAAAAGCGTTTGAAAAAATCCTGTTTGCGTGACGTCACCACCCAATTATTAGAGACCTATTGATTGATTTATCAACAGCTAAAATTTGACACTGACCTCAGTGAAAAAGAACAACAATTTTATGTTACGCAAAATGCGCGTGTGGTTAAAAATGCAGAGCAATATTACCGTGCCCTATTTGAGCCTCATCACGTCACTTGGAATATCCGTGATCAACATATGGCAGAGACTTTACAAAACATCCTATCGCATTTGGAAACTTTAACCAACAAACCAGCTAAAGTCATTGTTTGGGCGCATAATTCCCATTTGGGTGATGCTCGCGCGACTGAAATGTCTGAGCGCCAAGAGATTAATTTGGGGCAGTTGGTCAGAGAACGATTTGATACCAACACTTTTTCATTAGGTTTTTCCACTGCCACTGGCTTAGTGACCGCGTCTAGTGATTGGGACGGAAAAACAGACTATAAACCTATCACTCTCCCATTGCGTGGCAGTTATGAATGGTTTTTTCACCAACTGGAAGAAAAATTATTTTTGTTAAATTTACGAGAAGAACCCCCCCTAATGCACTTGTTACAATTACCACAATTGCAACGTGCAATTGGTGTTATTTATCGCCCCGAAACAGAACGTATGAGTCATTATTATAGATGACACTAGGGAGATAAAATAGGTCACTAGATTGAAGAAATGCCTCTCGACTTGAAATCAATACAGTTTTTAGTTTCTTTTTAATTTTATGATTACTTTTTTGATGACAACTGATATCGATTGTTTCAAGAGGCCATAATTAAAATTTTTAGTTAAAAAACATCTATTTGCGTATATAAAGTGAGTTATTTTTTTAAAAATCGATACGGACAATTATTCACATCGTCCGTTTCAGAGTTACATTCTAAACGACCATTATTTTGATTTCGTCGCCAATTGGATGATGAAGCCGTCGCATTATCTCCAGAAAACATATAAAACTCTGCGCCTGATTCTGCTTTATAATGACAAGCAATTTCACCTACCGTTTGATTTGTTGATTTTAATGGGTTTCGATCTTCCCAAATTGTAGTCCCTGTAAATTTGATTGGTTTAGATGCGATAGCTATCGTTGAGGTTTCAAGATTTTCGCCTTCCATATAAAAGCACCCATCCTGGTTGCAACTGCGTTTAAAATCTTCAGCTCTCATACAGGTATCTGCAGTAGTTTTACCTAAAAATATTTGGCTTAAAGAAGCGAATTTTATATAAAAAGTTGGATCTGTAAAATAAGAAAAAATTTTCATTGATTATGAGTTTCCTTGTTAAAATAACTTGCAAATTTATTTTATCCATAAATAAAATAAAAAACTAGTATTTGAATAAATATTTAAATTTTTTTGTACAATGTAAAAAATAATTAATTTTAAAAAAGGATTAAACTAATATATGTAGTTATTTTTATATCTTTTTAAGCATATAAAATAGAGATTTTTTTTGTAAAATAAAAAAAATTGATTAAACAATGCATGATAAATTAGCTTGATTATTACAACTGCGCAGTGTGAGGATTATCTTAGTCAATAAGAAATTTAAACAAAAATGAAAGGAAGTGGATGTGTTTTAAAAGACAGATTTATTCAAATATCCCGATAAATACGCTAATTTTATAGAAAAAATAGAGGGTCGCCTGTCTTCAATTTAACCCTCTACCCTTAGTTTTTAATCAAAAAAACAGCTGAAATTTCTCATTGAGTGATCAAAAATTTATCCTCAATCGGAACAATCTTCTATTAAATGTTTTTTATGGTTTATATCACTAATAAATGCTTTTAGGCTAGTCCAGTTATCTCGAGTTGCTTTTATCCTGAGTTTCAAAATAATACCTGAACTGTTACTTATTTCGTCTAATGTTTCCTGTATACTGGTAAGATTATTGCTAATCACTGCCAGCTCTTTTCCACCATTTAAAGCATACTGAAGCTTATTTTCAGTCACTACGCTTTGAAGTATTAAAGGATGCAGCGATGTATTGGGATCATTTCTACAAATAGATATCTTATGCTCAGCCCATTCTTCTGCACTCGCATAGGCCATGAAGTCTCTCATGGTTTCTTTCATGACCTCTACATGATGCTCCCAAGAAGGGGGCATTCCTGCGGCTTCTCCTCTTTCGCGAATGAGTTCTTCTATTTTTTTGCGATAATCATCCAGTTCAGATTTCGTGCTAGTTGCTTCTTGATCTAAATGCCTTAGTTTAAGTTTAAGCTCATCTAAAATTTGTTGAAAAGATACCAGAGCAGTTTTATCTCCGGTTACAACAGAGTTAACTTTTTCCTCTAGTTTATTTATTTTTTCATAAAATTCAGTACTATAATTATTTATTGTTTCAAGTAACCTATCAAAACTAGGCACGCCTGATTTTTCATGCATTAGTTTTTTAGTACAGGTTTGACGAGGAAGATCATTTAATAACTCATTCAATAGAGACTTCAATTGAGATAGTTTTGATTGGATAGGATTCGGTGCTGAATTATAAGGCATAATATTTTGTTTCATCACTTCTAAAATAGTTGTTTTCATTATTATTTCTCCCTGTTATTATGAGAATAAAATTTGCTTATCGCGTGTTTGCCACCCTCTGCGGCCTTTATCATAAAACCCAAATTGCCTTTTAGCATGGATGAACGATCTAAATACATTACCGTCTATAGGTTGATTAATCCAAGAGGAAGGTAAACGCAGAATACGTCCCATTTTTTCCTCAACGACTATCGGCAAAATGCCATTACGTTCACAATCTTCAGCAAAATTTTTAAGACTTTGCACGTCTTTTATCGCGCTTTTTAATCTTAATTTAATAATCAGTTTCATCTCCTCTCCAACCACACCTTGTATTGATTCCGCAATACCGGAAAAATTATTGCCAATCGTCTGCCAGGCATTAACCATCGCCAACACCGCAGCCGCCGCTTTTAGATTAGATTCACCCAATGAGCCAAAATTATCGGCAAGGATTTGTAAAGCAGCACATTGAGTTTGTAAGTGTTCAAACTCAATGACGGTTTCTTGATAGGTGTGTTGTGCTGACTTTTTTTCTTTAACATATTTGTCCAATAACGTCCCACCGGTAATTGTAGTCGCTATGCCTGCTATTAGCATATAGATAGCTCCGGGAGCATTAGTAATGATTGCTAAACCACTAATGAGTATCGTTAGGATACCTAACGCGGTCATTGCAGCTATGGCTGGAATAACTTGGTTGAGATAACTTATCTGTTTTTCAAGGCTAATCATGTCTTGTTTGAGCATGTTTAACTTACCATCTTCACCCAAATATTTTGCATCCGCTTCTTGTTTAATCGTCAAGAAATTTCTTAAATCCTCTCCTAAATTTCCATTAAAATTACTCAAGTTTCCTGAGAGAGTTATTATTTTTTTCTGGTTTTTATCAGCATCTCCTTTAAACGTATTTATGAGCTGAAGAAAATCTTCTTTACCCGCCACGGTGTCAATATTATCCACTAGCTGCTCTATATCGGTGGGGGTAAGAGACCCATAAAAATTACAAAACTGTTTTACTTGGGTGTAAACTTTAATGACGAGTGGGTTGAGAATATCTAACCAATACGCTGCATTTTCTCGAGCAAGGTTTTGGCTAGGGATGATGTTCTGTATTCCATCGAGATTGACATTAGGCTGCGTGTTAACCAGCGTACAATAATTTTGTATTACTGAAGCAAATCCTACATTATCAGACATAGCTGTTTTGGTTTTCTCTAAAGGAATAATAGGGTTCTCTTCTGCATAACCATAGAGTTTCTCATGAGACATTCCCTTAATATGTTCTTTCATATTGATAATCCGATTATTATTCATGCTGTTCTTTCCTTGTATTACTAATGACATGATTTTCATCATAATGATGCATAAAAAAATAAACAATTCACAAATATAGTGGGTAAAAACTTTCAATAATAAAATTTATCAGTTTTTAGAGAAGTTTTAGCGCGGTGAATTCAAGGTATTAATGTAGGCGCGTCTTTAATAGACTTATTTAGCAGTAATTAATACCGAATTTTATATTTCAAGCGCATAGTGAGCTACTCTAGTCAGAGAGAATAAAATATTTTAAAATACTGAAAATGATTTATAGGAGTAAAGCGATGCTAAAACCTGTAATAAAAGTTTCCTTACTAATTATCATGAGTGTAGTAATATTCTCTAGCCAAAGTTTGGCTTTATCTAAGTCCACGCTACTCACAGATAATGCCCCAATCAGCGCTAAAGATAATATCCAAATTGTCCAGTCAATGCCGATGGATTGGGCCAATTTTCAGCAAGCATTTAATAATTTTTTGCAATTAGATTCGCCTATGTTTAAGCAATTTTTTGGCAATCCAATGCATTTCAATTACTTTACGTTGCAAGAAGATCCTAAACAGTTCTTAATTTCACTTGAACTGCCGGGTGTCGACCCTCAAAAAATTCGGGTATCCGTTTCACAAGGGGTATTATATGTACAAGCTAAAAATGATAATAAATCTAAACAAAATGCAACTAACTCATCTTATTTCTCTTATCATGTTGCTTTGCCAGAAAATGCCAACACTCAAAAAATGAGTGCGATTTTGAAGCGGGGTATTTTGCAAATTACTATTGAAAAAACAAATAAATTGGCATCTATGATCGATATCCCGGTTAAAGAAATAGCTTGATCAAATCTAGGTTAATTAGGTTATAAATAATACCGTAATATGAAACGATTAGAACTTTCGCTTTTAGTTTTCATACTATAATTAAAAAATGACCGCCTATTGTTGACTATAGAATAGGCGGTCATTTGTAAAGTTAGCTATTCTTCCTTAATTGTTATTTTTTTAAGTAATGCTTTTTCTTTTTTAGGGATTTCAATTTCAATAACCCCATTTTTGCTTCGTGCTTTTATTTGAGTAGCATCCGCTGTATCGGGTAAGGTAAAACGCCTATAAAACTGTCCCTGTACTCTCTCTAATCGAGTATATCCTTCTTTTTCTTCCTTATTAAAAGTATTTCGTTCACCTTTTATACTGAGAATACTGTCTTCCATATTAATTTCAATATCTTTGGGATCTACTCCAGGAATATCTGCCTTAATGAGGAATCGATTAGTTTCTTCCCTTATATCAACGTAGGGCTTCCAAGTACTTGTTTCTACAAACGAACCATCGTTGGTCGATGGTATATCAGATGAGTTTCCACCTAATACTCGATTTATATAATCAAATAGAGAAGGTACTTTATATTCATAACGTGCTAAATTAGTCATATTAAGCCTCCTTGTGGCTAGGTTTTAAGTTATCTCTATCACTTTATGGGGATTTTCTAGTAAAAAATCAATATCAATTAAAGAAGGATTTGACAATCAATAGGAATAGAAGCCGAACAAAGAAGGTTTCACTGAAAATATTAAACGTGAATTTAAGGCCAATAAGCAAAAATAAGCTATGTTTTAGCATAGAGATCGAAATTTGAAAAATCATTCGTGCGCGACTTTTGCGTGACTGAACAATTTACAGATAGACATTATTATACATTTGTAAGGATCGTTTGGATTATAATAATCTTGTTTTTTCAATAAGTTACAAAGTATTCGACTTTTAGTCTAGTCTATTGGTCGATGGCTCGATTCCATTATGGTCCACCAGTCAAAGCAAGCACTTAATTTCTAGTGAAATTCTACTGGTGCTATGAAAGTACCGGGATTAAAACTATTTATCAATACTTTTCTCATCGATAAACGCTTCTTAAGTCGGATCTTCTCTATTTAACTCAATTTCCAATTTTTACAACTTTTACAAGCGATAAGCTGTAACGTTTAGTGGAAGTTCAATTGCTAACATAGCCAAGAAAAAGATACTCAGACTAGCTAAGGAAGAATACGAAAAAAATTCCACTTATAAAAATAGAAAAAACTTATAAACCTAGTTTATAAAGTTGCTGAAACAAGTTTTAATAATTAAGCATATTTCTATTACTTTATTTATCAAATCCAGGAGATGAAGAAGTACTTACCTCAGAATTGTCGGTTTTATTAGAAACTATTTTTTTTATTGCTTCTGGATTCAGTAATTTGAAAAACTGATGAAACGATAAAGAAAACAAAGAGTTATTTTCTGCCAAGAAACCTTTATTTAAAAGATTCTGTGTCGAATTTTTAGAGCCTATTATCTGACTTTCTAGCAAATAATCAATTTTTAAATTAATTATTTTAATCTGTTCATCCCAGTAAGCAGAGAGATCTTTGTGTTGTTCTATATATTTAGGTTTTTCTTGCCTAGGATTCTGTTCTAGCATGGCTTCAATAAGAAATTTTGCTGTTTCAATATATTTTTTAATTTCTTCTTTTTTATCTGGTATATACTTCAGAGCTTTAAATAGTGGAGTTTCTCCATCTTCATCAATTTTGTTAATGTCAGCTCCATTTTTTAGCAATAGTTTGGTTGCATTAATTTGCCCATGGGCAGCTGCTCCATGTAATGGTGCTTCTTTAGAAATATCAGCATTATTAACATCAGCTCCATGTTTTATTAGTAATTCAATTACTTTGATATGACCTCTAACGGATGGCCAATAAAGCGGAGATACCTTATCGTTGCTAATTTGTTTAACATCAGCCCCATGTTTTAGTAGTAATTCGACTCGATCAGAAAAGCCATCGATACAGGCTCTAAAAAGTGGAGTTTCACCCTCTTCATCAGCCACATTAATTTCGGCGTTGTTTTTTATCAGTAACTTAATTCCTGCCGGGCTTCCGCTTTTGGAAGTTGCTGCAAAATGTAATGGCCTGCTATTATTTACAGTAGCCGCATGAACATTAGCGCCATTTTTTATAAGTAGATCAGCTATTTTATAATGCTCTCGCATCATCGCTAAATGCAACGAGGTATAACCATTTGGTGTAGCAATATTAATGTTAGCTTGGTTTTTTATCAGCAACTCGACGATTTCAATATGACCCTGCTCTGAGGCCTAATAAAGTGCACTCTTGCCTTCATTATCAGTTGCATTAACATCGGCTCCTTGTTCAATTAAACTATTAATAGCTACTAAATTACCTTCTTTAGCGACGTTATAAATTTCTAATGACATATATTCTCCTTTTTAATGTTTTAAAAAAAATTTTAAATGAAAAATCTTAATGAAATATTAAATAAAACCTAAAATTATATTGTCTTGCTGTGCACAGTACAAAAATCAAAAACAAGTAATAAGTATTTGATAACAAGCGAGTCGCTATGCTCACGAAAAATTTCGGCCGTCATGTCCCCGAAATTTGTTCGCATCACGCGACTATTATTAGGCCGCGACCGTCCTGCGTCCGACGCGCACTCATCCCTAA
>Ga0075369_10000449_pt1 | contig 12547 bp, 11 predicted proteins | sample EndMethybrTD3034_FD_71400 | JGI IMG/M metagenome (GOLD analysis project Ga0075369, IMG submission 71400) | Populus endosphere microbial communities from Tennessee, USA - Endosphere MetaG P. TD hybrid TD303-4 | ecosystem: Host-associated > Plants > Roots > Endosphere | place: USA: Tennessee...
CAGACCCGCCGGCTTGCCCTTCGCCATCGTCTTCCTCGCCAAGCTGTTCATCAGCTCAGCGAATCAGTCATCAACTCCTAAGACCAGGGATTTTTTCACAAGCTCTCTGGCCCGCTCATGATCATGAGCGGGCCAGAGGCCCGCGCTCCCATGACCGGACGTCCCGCTGGCGCTGCCGGTCGTCCCAGGATTCGTGCCGGTCGTCACAATTCGGAGCCAGATCAAAGGGTTGGGGGATAGATAGAAAACCTCTTCGCGAGGTGCCCCATGTCCGTCTCCCGCCGTGCCGATCTCGACTGGCTCCGCGTCCTGGCCTTCGGGCTGTTGATCGCCTACCACGCCGGGATGGCCTGGTCGGGCTGGAGCTGGCACCTCACCAGCGCCGACAGCATCGACTGGCTGCGCGAGGGCATGCGGTTCGTGAACCGCTGGCGCATGCCCCTGATCTTCCTGGTGTCGGGCGCCGCCATCATGCTGGCGCTGGGATCTCGCACGCCGGCTGCCTTCGCCCGCGATCGGATGAAGCGGCTGCTGCTGCCGCTGGCGCTCGGCATGGCCGTGATCGTGCCGCCGCAGATCTATCTCGAGCGCCTCTATCGCGGCCAGTTCACCGGTTCGTTCTTCGACTGGCTGCCCCAGGCTTTCCAGGGCGGTCCTTACCCCAACGGCAACGTGAGCTGGCACCATCTCTGGTTCCTGGCCTACGTCCTGGTGCTGACCTTCGTGTTGCTGCCCTGCTTCCTGTGGGCCCGCAGCCCGCACGGACGCCTCGCGCTCGACAAGGCAGGCCGCCTGGCGGCGCGGTTCGGCTTGCAGTGGCTGATGGCGCTGCCGCTCGCGGCCTCGATCCTGTGGCTGGCGCCGGTCTCCTACAACACCAACGGCCTGATCGGCGATTGGCACGGCCTCGTCTATTACGGCGCGCTGCTGCTCTACGGCGCGTTCCTGTTCGGCTCGTCCGACATGCTTCTGGCGCTGAACCGCCAGCGCTGGCTGTCCTTCGCCGTCGGCGCCGCCGCCTACGGCGCGCTCTACGACTTGTTCTCTCAGGGAACGGTGCGGCCCACGATCGCCGACGCCGACCGCGCGGCCTTCGCCCTGCTGTCGGCGGTGAACACCATGGCCTGGCTGTTCGCCATCACGGGCTTCGCCAATCGTCACCTGACGAAGCGCCCGGCCTTCCTCGGCGAGGCGACCGAGGCGGTCTATCCGTTCTACATCCTGCACCAGACCGTGACGGTGATCGCCGTCTACTGGCTGCTGCAGATCGGCGCGCCGCCCGTCGCAGGCTTCATCCTGGCCGTGCTGGCCACCTTCATCGCCACGTCGGCGATCTACTTCGGATTGGTGCGTCCGATCTGGTTCCTGCGGCCGCTCTTCGGCCTGAAGCTGGCCGCGCGTCTTCCGGTCGTCATGAGCCGTCAGCCGGGGTGACGATAGGGTTGACGATGCCGCTCTCGGTGACGATCATCTCCATCGCCACGTCGTGGTCCTGCGGATAGATCGTCCGGATCGCCTGCTGCTCGTAGCCCACCCCGACGATCCGGGTTCGCTGCGGCAGGTCGGCGAGCGTGCGGTCGTAGAAGCCGCCGCCATAGCCTAGGCGAAAGCAGTCGGCGTCGAAGCCGACGACGGGCGCGATGACGATGTCGGGTGTCACGGCAATGCCGTGCGACGGCACGGGGATCTTCCAGACGCCCGGTTCGAGCGGCTCGTCGCGGCGCCAGCTGCGAAAGACCAGCGGCGCATGGCGGTGCACCACCACGGGCAGCGCGCCAACGGCGCCGCGTTCCTCCAGGCCCTTGAGCCATGGCCGCAGATCCGGCTCGCCACGGAAAGGCCAGTAGACGCTGACGATCCGTCCCGAAACATCGCCCAGCGCCCGGTCGAGCCATGTCTCGATCTGCTGCGACAAGCGGCTGCGTTCGGCGGCGGGAATCGCCAGCCGCGCCGCGATCAGCCTTTCACGCTCCGCCTTGCGCCAGCGCACGACGTCGGCGTCCATGACCCGGTCGCCGGTCAAGGGATCGAACCTGTGCATGAGGCAGGGCGGAGAGGCGTACTCTTGCGCTGCATCCCGCTGCTCATTGTCGTTCACGGCTTCATGGCGCCGTGTCGGACAAGGCTCGTGCATCGGTGGCGTTGGCCAGCGAGATGTTGGCGACATGCGACGACAGCATGTGGTGAAGATCGGCGCTGAGCGACGCGTCCTCGACCTTGGGGATCAGCTCGCGCAGCTTGCGGACGACCCAGCCCTGGCCGCGATTGAGGAAGGTGATGCGCTCGGCGATGTCGTCGATCGCCATTGCCTTTTCATAGAAGGCGCCCATCCGCGGCGAGGCCGTCCCGCCGAGCTCCCTGATCTGCCGCAGCAGCATCGCGCACCAGCGCGCCTCGTCGTGCTGGATGTACTGCATCAATTCCACGATCGCCGGATGGTGCGATTGGCGCGCCGTCTCCAGCGTCACCCGTGCGCCGGCGCGCTCCGCTTCGAGCAGCTCGTTCAGGGTCGCGACGAGTTCATGCTTGGTGTCATTCATGGTGAATCAGCGTACTCGTCTGCTAAAAACTTGAAAAACGAAGAAAATCGGCCGTTGATATCGGTGAAGTCGATATCAATTTACGAGCGAGCCATGGATACCGAGTTGGCGCGGACCTTTCTCACCGTGGTGGCGGCCGGCAACTTCGTCAGCGCCGCCGAGCGGCTACACGTCACGCAGTCGACGATCAGCGCCCGCATCCAGTCCTTGGAGAGTTCGCTCGGCTGCCGGCTGTTCGTGCGCAACAAGGGCGGCACGACTCTCACCGCCGAAGGTCGGCACTTCCAGAGATATGCCTCCATGCTGGTACGCACCGTCGAACAGGCGCGCCATGAGGTCGGCGTCGCCAAGGGGTTTCGCGGCGCGCTGACGATCGGCGGGCGGTTTGGGCTCTGGGAGCAGTTCCTGAACCGGTGGCTCGCGGTGCTGCTGCAAAAGGCGCCCGACATCTCCATCCGCGCCGAGATCGGCCTGGAGGCCGAGCTCATGCAAGGGCTCGTCGAGGGCCGCCTCGACATCGGGGTGATGTACACGCCCGAGAGCCGTCCCGGCCTGAAGGTCGAGTTGTTGTTCGACGAGCGCCTTGTCCTCGCCTCGACCGACCCGCACGGCAAGCCGGAGCCGGGGTCGGGTTATGTGTATGTCGATTGGGGGCCGGAGTTCTTCGCCAAGCACAGCACCAGCTTTCCGAACTTCTTCGGCTCGGCGCTCACGGCCAACACCGGCTGGCTCGGTCTGCAGCACGTGCTCGAGAACGGCGGCTCGGGCTATTTCCCGATTCGCCTCCTGCGGCCGCATCTGCAAAGCGGCGCGCTGGCGCTGATTTCCGGCGGGCCGGAGTTCGTGCTGTCCGCCTACGTCGTCTATCCCATCGACGCCGCGCCCGATGTGATCGCGCCTGCGCTCGAGGTGATCCGCGAGGCCGCCGCCCTCGAAGGCCAGTCGGCGACTACCGTCGACTTCCTCCCCAGCGCAGCTGGGGAGGTGGCCGCGAAGCGGACGGAGGGGTCATGAGCAACGGTACTGATGCTGATGACCCCTCCGGCCCTGCGGGCCACCTCCCCACGCGGAGCGTGGGGAGGTGGCGGTTTAATCGCTTGAATCCTTTTCGCCTCCCCGATCGTCCTGGATCGAGAGGTGGCCCAGAATGGATGCAATCGCGACGTGCCAATGCGGCAAGGTAAAGGTAGAGGCAGCCGGCCGGCCGATTCTGACCGCCTCCTGCTTCTGCACGAGTTGCCAGGACGCCGGACAGCGGCTCGAGCGCCTGCTCGATCCCGACGGCGGAACGAGCGTGATCCTTTATCGCAAGGATCGGGTGCAGTGCGTGACCGGACGCCAGCATCTCGAAGAGCATCGGCTCAAGCCCGACTCTCCTACCCGGCGGATCGTCGCCACGTGCTGCAACTCGGCGATGCTCCTGGACTTCACCAAGGGACACTGGGTGTCGATGTACCGCAACCGCTTTGCGACGGGAGCGCCGCCGCTCGAAATGCGAGTCATGACGGGAGAGCGGCGCGTCGACACTCGGCTTCCCGACGATGTGCCGAACCATCGCCGTCACTCCGTAAAGTTCATGCTGAGGCTGCTCGCTGCCTGGATTGCAATGGGCTTCCGTCGGCCCCGCCCCATCTAACGCTTCGCGTTTTTCGGATTGTGCAGGGCGTACAGCAGGATGATGCGGCCGGACTGCATCCTGATCTCGCGCTCGCGCACCATGCCGGACTTCTCTAGCGAGCGCTGACTGGGGCCGTTGTCAGACCGCGTAAGAGCAACGACGCGATCGAGCTTTGCGACCTCGAAGGCAAAGGCCAGCGAAGCGCGCCCGAGTTCGGGTCCATAGCCCTTGCCCTGTGCCTCGGGCGTGAAGGCCAGGCGAATCGCCACGCCGTAGTCTCCGGTATGCACGCGCAGGCCGCCCAGCCCGACCAGTCGGCCGGTCGCACGTTCGCTCGCCGTCCAGCTGCCGAAGCCGAATGCCGGCCACTCGGCCTCGTAGTTGGCGACCATGGCATCGCTTTCGGCGCGATTCAGCACGCCGTGCTGCAGAAGATTCATGACGCGCGCATCGGCGTGCAATACCGCCAGTCGATCTGCATCGGCCATGGTGATCGGTCTGAGGTCGAGACGGTCGGTAATGCGGTGGTAACGGTCCAAGACGGGTCCTTGCCGGTGCCGGTCGCCGGCCTATAAAGTCTGGAACAGGGCGGCAGCCAAGGAGGATTACATGGCAACCGAAATCGTCATCGCAAGCGCTGCGCGCACGCCGATCGGCTCGTTCAACGGCGCCTTCGGCGCCGTGCCGGCGCACGACCTCGGCAAGGTCGCCATCACGGGCGCGCTGGAGCGCGCCAAGGTGAAGCCCGAGGAAGTCGACGAAGTCATCATGGGCCAGATCCTGAGCGCCGCTCAGGGCCAGAACCCGGCCCGCCAGGCCGCCGTCAATTCCGGTATTCCGGTCGAGAAGACCGCGCTCGGCATCAACCAGCTCTGCGGCTCGGGCCTGCGCGCCGTCGCCTTCGGCTGGCAGGCGATCCGCAACGGCGACGCCTCGATCATGGTGGTCGGCGGCCAGGAGAGCATGAGCCAGGCGCCGCACGCCGGCTACATGCGCGACGGCACCAAGATGGGCGAGTTCAAGATGATCGACACCATGCTGAAGGACGGCCTGTGGGACGCCTTCCATGGCTATCACATGGGCAACACCGCCGAGAACGTGGCGCAGAAGTTCCAGATCACCCGCGCCGAGCAGGACGCCTTCGCCGCTTCCTCGCAGAACAAGGCCGAGGCGGCGCAGAAGTCCGGCCGCTTCAAGGACGAGATCGTCCCGGTCACGGTGAAGACCCGCAAGGGCGAGGTCGTGGTCGACACCGACGAGTTCCCGCGCCACGGCACCACCGTCGAGACGCTGGCCAAGCTGCGCCCGGCCTTCACCAAGGAAGGTGGCTCGGTCACCGCCGGCAACGCTTCGGGCATCAATGACGGCGCGGCGGCACTGGTGCTGATGACGGCCGACGAAGCCAAGAAGCGCGGCATCGCGCCGCTCGCCAAGATCGTGTCGTGGGCGACCACGGGCGTCGATCCCTCGATCATGGGCATCGGCCCGGTGACCGCCTCGCAGGCGGCGCTCAAGAAGGCCGGCTGGACGGTGAAGGACCTCGACCTGGTCGAGGCCAACGAGGCGTTCGCGGCGCAGGCCGTCGCGGTCGGCAAGCAGCTCGGCCTCGATCCGGAGAAGCTCAACGTCAATGGCGGCGCGATTGCGCTCGGCCATCCGATCGGCGCCTCGGGCGCCCGCGTGCTGACGACCCTGCTCTACGAGATGCAGAAGCGCGACGCCAAGAAGGGCCTCGCCACCCTCTGCATCGGCGGCGGCATGGGCATCGCCATGTGCGTCCAGCGCGACTAGCTACGCGTCATGGTCTTCCGCACCGCCGGCCTCTGGCCGGCATCATGACCATGAGCCGGCCAGAGGCCGCCGGTCCGAAAGCGCATGAGCTTGAATATGACGCGCCACTGAAGTGGCGCGCTCCCGGTAATGAACGGGCCTGAAGGCCCGCAATCCAGCTAGGATCCGTCAGGACTCGCGTCGATCTCGGGCGTGTACAGGCGCTCGCCCTTGCGCGCGAGCTTGCGGCCCTGCTCCTGGGAGAGCTCCAGAAGCTCGGCGCCGCCGTTCGGCGTGAGCTGGGCCAGGAAGAAGCGCGTCTGGCCGGGCGCCACGGTGATGATCAGCTCGCTGTTGGACTGCGGCCCGTAGGCGCGCAGGTCGTAGAGCTTGGGCGCCAGATCGAGCCGCATGTAGTTCGGCGAGACGATGCTGCCGACCGGCTGCCGGCCCATGGTGATGTTGATCGGCGGCGCGTCGGGCTGAGCGGGCTCGCGCACGATATAGAGGGCCGCCTGGCCGGGGTTCGAGACAGGGAAGGTCCCGGTGCCCCAGGCATTGTTGGCCTTCCACCAGACCGAATTTTCGCTGCAGCCGGCCAGCATCAGCAGGGCAACGGCGACCAGTAGCTTCCTCATACGACGACCTCCGCCGCTAAAGTCGACTGGCGGAGGGCGGGGGTCAAGCGGACTATGCTGACCAGGCAGCGACGGGTTCGGGGCAGTGCCCGCGCGGAGCGCCGCTGCCCGGGCCATTCCCCCGGTTACATGACCTGCTGGCTACTCGTGCGGCAATCGCCCGAATACGAAATAGAGGACGCCGCTGAGGGCCACGGTGCCCCGGCCGCCACGACGATGATCCAGACCGAAAGGCCCCAATATTTTGCGATCATCGGCTGCACGAAGCGGGCTTGGCCTTTGAAGTCTATCGAAGCAGTTTGACCGGAAGCGGGATCCGCATAAGGCGGGGAACTCATCGCGATCCGTTCGCACACTCCGCCGCCAACAATTCCCAGGAAACCGACAACAATTAGGGCAGCGCAGGCTACCTTGATCCTGCGGACAGTCCGATCGCGTTTGTTGTGATCAGAAGTATCGGTCACGTGGTCTGCCCTCCAGCTGCGACAATCAAAACCAAAAGCCGGTTCCAGGTTGGCCGCGCGGCACGAAGAGCAACAGTATGAACAGAGCAAAGTTGATGACTGTGCTGAAAAGCATGACGTCTCCGAGCACCGAAAGGCGCTTGTTGTCGAGGCGGCGATACTTGCGAGACATTAGAAACACGGCCCATTGGAACTCGCGGCGTACCGAGCCCTGCGTCAACGAAGCTGGTTCACCTAAGTCGTGCCATTGAACTGGGTGGGATCTCTTCAGTTCAGCATTGAATTTCGCAGCAGCCCACGTCCACGCCAGGCCGACGACCATCATCGCTAAGAGCACTGATGGCCAAACTGTCATTGTCAGCGGCTCCAAATCAACGCCGCTATAGGGTCGCTTCGAAAGGCGAAGCACCGGGCCGTCCGCGCATGGGCTCGATCACCCCAGGGCGAGAGACACCTCTTGCAGCAAGTGTGCTGTTGATTGTACTGACAATGTCATATTCAACCCCTAAAATGCGCGGCCCAGGAAGAGGTTTTGCAAGTTGAGGTTTTTGGGGTTTCCGGTGCGTCAGGCCTCGACCCTGGTCGCCGTATTGATGTGGGTTGCCTGCCAGGCGGCGAATACGGCACGCGCGCAGGACGCTACCTGGCTCGCCAATCCGGGCTCCAACGATCTCAATACCGCCGCCAACTGGTCGACTGGGACTGTGCCCACCGGCACCGCCAGCTTCGGACCGTCCACTACGACAAATCTCCTTACCACGGGAATGACTGTGGGCGGCTTCACTTTCAACACCGGCGCGCCTGCTTATTCGTTTGCCCTTCCATTGGCCTTTCCTCCGCGCGTTCTCAATCTTGTCGGAGCCGGCATCGTCAACAATTCGTCGAATGCACCGACCTTTACGCTCGTCTCATCCACCCTGCAGTTCAACAACTCTGCCACTGCCGGCAATTCCCTTATCAACAATCTCACCTTCAATACGGCAACGACGGTGTTTGCCGACACCTCGACGGCGGGCACGGCAACGATCACAAACAATGTCGGACGGACGTTCTTCATTGGATCCGCGACAGCCGGCAATGCGAATATCGTTACCAGCAACGGCGGCTTCACGGTCTTTCAAAATTCTGCGACGGCGGGAAGTGCCACGCTTACCAACAACAGCGGCGGCAACGTGGAGTTCCGGAACACGTCGACCGCGGGTAACGCGCAGATCACCAACAACCAGCTGATCCTGTTCCGCAACTCATCGTCAGCCGGCAACGCCACCATCGTCACAAACAACGGAGGGTTCACCAGCTTCATCGACGGCTCGACGGGCGGCAACGCCGTCCTCATCACCAATTCCGGTGGCGTCACAGGTTTTTCCAGCACGAGTACCGGCGGGCAGGCGCGGCTGATCAACAATGCCGGCGGACAGGTCCTCTTTTCGTCCAGCGGTGGCTCGTTCGTGGGCTCGCTCGAAGGAGCCGGGACTTTCTTTCTGAGTGATACGCAGCTCACGGTCGGCACCAACAACCTCTCGACCGAGGTAAGCGGCACGATCAGCAGCTTCGGCAGCACCTCGCTCGTCAAAGCAGGCGGCGGGACGCTCACGCTGTCTGGATCCGCCAGCTTGACCGCCGGGACGACCGTTTCGGCCGGCCGGCTCGCCGTGAACGGCACGCTGACGAGCGACGTCACCGTCGCTGCCGCCGGCGATCTGGGCGGCAGCGGCACCATTGTCGGCAACGTGGTCAACGCCGGCTTGGTGAGCCCGGGCAACTCGATCGGCACGCTCACGATCAATGGCAACTATGCTCAGAGTGCAGGCAGCGCCTATCAGGTCGAGGTCAATGCGGCTGGCCAGGGGGATCGCGTCAACGTCAGCGGCATCGCCACACTGAACGGCGGCACGGTCAATGTCGTCGCCGCTCCGGGCAGTTACGCTCCGCGCACGACCTACACGATCCTCAATGCCGCGGGCGGGCGCATCGGCACCTACTCAAGTGTCACCAGCAACTTTGCTTTCCTGACACCAAGTCTTGTGTACGACGCCAACAATGTATTCCTGACCCTGGCGCTGCTGCAGGATGGCAACCCGGCCAGTGGCGGCTTCCTGTTGAGTGCCTACACGCCGAACCAGAGGGCTGTAGGTTACGCGCTCAACCAGAGTGTAGCCGGCGCCACCGGCGGCTTTGGCACAGTGATCAATGCGCTCAGCAGTCTGACCGCGTTTCAAGGTCCGACGGCCTTGAACGCCATCAGCGGCGAGCAGTACGCCGACTTCGGCACGATGAACGTCAACGACTCGGCAATGTTCATGAATGCCATCGGCCAGCAGATGGCGCTGGCGCGGGGCGACACCGCCGCGCCCGGTCAGCGCACGGCGCTGGCGATGGCCTGTGACATCGCGGCGTGCGACGGGCAGAGCCCGTTGACGGTGTGGGGCAGCGCGCTCGGCGGCTTCGGCGCCGCGGCGGGCGACAGCAACGCCTCGACGGCAATCTACAACTACGCTGGCGCCGCCGTGGGTATCGACTATCGACTGGACCCGCGCTTCCTCGTCGGCCTTGGTGTGGGCTACACGGCAGGCAATCTCTGGGTGAACAGCTTCCCCGGCAAGGGCTGGTCCAACAACGTGTCGGTGGCGGCATACGGCTCATTCACCGAGGGCGGTTTCTACGCCGACCTGCTGGGTGGCTACGCGTACTACAACAATCAGCTGCAGCGTCAGATCGTGATCCCCGGCCTGCAGCCACTGACGGCCCAGGGGAATACTGGCGCCAACCAGGCGTTGGGGCAGGTCGAGACCGGCTATCGGGTTGGCATTTATGCGCCGGCCAACGCGACGCTGACGCCGTTCGCGCGCCTGCAGGGCAGCAGCGTAACGCAAAACGCCTTCACCGAATCAGGGGCGCAATCGCTCAACCTCGGCGTCGCGCAGCAGACGACGAACTCGCTGCGCACGCTCTTCGGCCTCGACCTCGCAGGCAACGTGCCGCTGGGTAGCGCTCGTACCCTGGACCTCGGCCTGCGCCTGGGCTGGCAGCACGAGTTCGCCTCGACGATGCGGCCGATCACGGCGGCGCTGGCTGGTGCGCCGTTCGCCGGCTTTACCGTCTACGGCGCCACACCGCAGGCGGACGCCGCGGTGGTGTCGTTACGGGCCAACACCCGTATCGCCGAGCAGGCGCAGCTCTACCTGCGGTACGACGGAGAGATCGGCTCGGGAACCGACAATCATGCCTTCCAGCTTGGGCTGCGCGTCAATTGGTGAAGCAGCCTGCTCTTGCAATCGTGGCGAGGCTCACCGGCCTGCAACGAGGGCAATGCAGAAGAACAAGATGATTATTCCGCTAGAGGTGAAATCAAAAGCCTCACGTTCACTCGTTGTGATGAGTGCATCGTACCGTGGTTGTTCCATTCAGCTGTTCTGCCGACGTCGGGTTGAGCTTGCGTCGGGGCCCGCAAAAATTCCGTCGAGAGATACAAGAGGCGACCGAATGCAGCGAAATAAGCGGCAACAAGAGCAACAAGCGAAAGCTTAAGCGCCTTTAGCATGGCCTCACTTATGGAAAGCTGAGCCGTATGGTGATGAGGGAGACACGTACGGCTCCGGCGTCGAGTTTACTGGGAATACACCGATCCCCAGGGCCGAAGAACGAGTCGGTGCCGGCGCACACCTGGTGCAACGGAGTCGCTTATGTTGAGTAACAGCGCCGTTGGTTCGACTACGCCGCGACCGGCTGCGGCAGGGCGCGCAGCCGGGCCAGCGGCGACAGCACGATCACCAGCGTCGAGACCACGAACGACACCGCGATCAGCAGCAGCGCCGCCTGCAGTCCCGCGTGGGCGGCGACCATGCCGCCCGCCAGCGCGCCCAGCGGCCGCACGCCGTAGATCGCCGTCTGCACCGTGGCGTTGACCCGGCCCAGCATCGGCGCCGGCGTCACGAGCTGGCGCACCGTGGTCTGGCAGATCAGCCACAGCATCGGGCCGAAGCCGACCAGGAAGTGGCCCGCTGCGGCGAAGGCGAAGCCGTTGCCTGATGGGGCCATCAAGAACAGGGCGGCGGCGATTACCGACACGGCCGGGCCAAAAATCAGGGTGGCGAGCGGCGGCAGGCGCTTGGACGAGATCGGTGCGATCAGGGCGCCCAGGATCAGGCCCGCGCCATAGGCCGACTGCGCCAGACCCATGCTGGCCGGATCGAGCTTGAGCAGGGTGAGCGCCAGCGGCGCCCAGACGGCGAGCAGGGCGAAGAAGGCGAAGTTCCAGAAGATCGCGCACAGGCTGATGCCGCGCAGCAGCTCGTGGCGCACCACGAAGCGCGCGCCGGCCTGGATGGCGGCGGCCATCGACGGCCGCTGGTCGCCAGTCGGCGCGGCCGCCTTGGGCAGCGCGATGATGCAGGCGAGGGCCACCGCGGCGCCGAGAGCGGCGAGCGCATAGCCCCAGGTCGGCGACAGGTGCTGGGCCAGCAGGCCGGCGACGAACGGCGCCGCCAGGCTGACGATGGCGCGGGCCAACTCGAGGCGGGCGTTGGAACGCGGCAGGTCGGCCGCCGGCACCAGGCTCGGCAGCAGCGACATCGAGGTCAGCATGTAGACCACGGTGCCCGAGGCGCCGATGAAGGCCGCGATGCCCAGCAGCCCGGTGATGCCGGCGGCAGCGGCGATCACGGCGACGACCGAGGCCGCGAGCCCCAGCGCCAAGCCGATGATCAGCAGTGTGCGCCGCGACATGCGGTCGGCCCAGGCGCCGGCCGGCAGGGTGACCAGCAGCCAGGCTGCAGATTGCGCCGCGACCAACAGGCCGAGGATGTCGGGGCCGGCGCCCAGCACGAGCGTGGCCGTGAGCGGCAGGGTGGCGAGCGCCAATTGGTCGGCGGCATGGGTCCCGGCGGCAGCGCCGAGCAGGGCAGTGAAGGGCTTCATGGTTGCCGTTCTATGACCGGCTGCGTTCGCGTCGTTATCCGGCAACGCCCGGCAATTCCCTCTGTCGCAGAACGCGCTAGAGTGGGCCTGCGGTAACGTTAGGGAGGAATTCATGGCCGAACGTGTAGCGATCGTGACAGGCGGAACCCGCGGCATCGGCGCCGCCGTTTCGCGCATGCTGAAGGACAAGGGCTACAAGGTGGCCGCCACCTACGCCGGCAACGACGCCGCCGCCCAGAAGTTCAAGGCCGAGACAGGCATCGCCGTCTACAAGTTCGATGCTTGCGACTTCGCCGCCTGCCAGACGGGCGTCGCCCAGATCGAAAAGGATCTCGGGCCGGTCGAGGTCCTGGTGAACAACGCCGGCATCACCCGCGATTCGACCATGCGCCGGCTCACGCGCGACATGTGGGACCAGGTGATCGACACCAACCTCGGCTCCTGCTTCAACATGTCGAAGGCAGTGTGGGAAGGCATGAACACCCGTGGCTTCGGCCGCGTCGTCAATATCGGCTCGATCAACGGCCAGGGCGGCCAGTACGGCCAGGTCAACTACGCCGCCGCCAAGTCGGGCATCCACGGCTTCACCAAGGCGCTGGC
>Ga0075369_10000451_pt1 | contig 12526 bp, 10 predicted proteins | sample EndMethybrTD3034_FD_71400 | JGI IMG/M metagenome (GOLD analysis project Ga0075369, IMG submission 71400) | Populus endosphere microbial communities from Tennessee, USA - Endosphere MetaG P. TD hybrid TD303-4 | ecosystem: Host-associated > Plants > Roots > Endosphere | place: USA: Tennessee...
CCATTCGAGAGCCTGCAAGTGGCGGACGTTGGGGACGTCGCGATAAACACGTTCAACCTTCCCGACAGCGCGCGTCGTATCCGGGAAGCCTATGTGGAACTGCTGCGGCATCCGGTTCGCCCGATCACGCTCGGCGGTGATCATTCGATCACATATCCGATTCTCCAAGCGGTCGCGGAAAAGCATGGGCCGGTGGCGCTGATCCACATCGATGCGCATGCCGACATCAATGACACGATGTTCGGCGAACCGATCGCTCACGGAACCACCTTCCGCAGAGCATATGAGGCGGGAGCAATTATCCCGGAGCTGACGTTCCAGATTGGCCTGCGGGGGACTGGCTATTCGCCCGAGGATTTTGACTGGTCGCGCGGCAAAGGCTTCACCGTGATCCCGGCCGATGACTGCTGGAACAAGCACCTGACCCCGGTCATCGACGAAATCCGCGCTAAGATCGGCGACCGGAAGACCTATATTAGCTTCGACATCGACGCGCTCGACCCGTCGGTCGCACCCGGTACCGGGACGCCGGAAATCGGCGGACTGACCGCGTGGCAGGGACTGCAACTGATCCGCGGCTGCCGCGGTCTGGACGTCGTGGGTGCCGACATCGTCGAAGTGTCGCCGCCGTATGACCCGTCCGGCAATACGGCGCTTGTGGCCGCCAACCTCGCCTTCGAGCTCCTCTGCGTGCTCCCCGGCGTTTCCTACACCCGAGTTTGAGGAGGCTCCCGTGTCCATTAACGTTAAAGACATCAATCTCGCCGACCATGCGTTCTGGCGTCGTCCGGACAAGGACGAGGGCTTTGCCGCGTTGCGCCGCGAGCGCCCCGTCAGCTGGCACGAGTTTCCGCAGGGCCCCGAGCATGGCATGAAGGGCTTCTGGGCCGTGACACGCTATGACGACATCGTCACTGTAAGCCAGGATGCGAAGACCTTCCGTAACAGCCCTTCAACATATATCGGCGATCAGAGCGTCGAGGAGGCGCGGCAGGAGGGCTGGTTCCTCAACATGGACGCTCCGGAGCATTTCAAGCTTCGCCAGGTGGTATCCAAGATCTTCTCGCCGGCTGGCGTTCAGACTCTTGCGCGAACCGCGTCCAAGCACGCTGAAGACTTGGTCGCCATCGCGAAAACAAAGGAGAGCTGCGACTTCGCAGTTGAGGTCGCCCAACCGTTCCCGGTAGCGGTGATCTGCGACATCCTCGGCGCGCCCGCCGAGGATCGCAAGCACCTCCATGGCCTTACCGTCAAGGCGCTTGCCGGAGACGCTCCGGAGATCGGTGGCGCCGATATCGTGCCCGCGGCATTCGCGGAACTCAACGCCTATGGTGCAGAACTCTCGCGCCAGCGTCGGAAGGCTCCAAAGGACGACGTGGTCTCGCTCTTCACCGCAACCGAGATCGACGGCCGAAAGTTCAACGACGATGAAGTCGGATACTTCTTCCAACTGCTCGTCACCGCCGGGATGGAGACCACGGGCACGGTTGGTGGTCACATGATGCGGCTTTTCCTCGCCAACCCCGACCAAATGCGGCTTTGGGCAAACGACCCGGATGGAATCGCTCCGACTGGTGTCGAAGAACTCGTTCGCATGGTCAGCCCAGTCCAGCACATGCGCCGGACGGCAGCCGCAGATGTAGAGATCGGCGGACAGAAGATCGCTGCCGGAGACAAAGTGGTTATGTGGTACAACTCCGGCAACAAAGACGAGACCCGCTTCGAAAACCCCACCGCGTTCGACGTGCGGCGTAGTCCCAACCCGCATATCGGGTTTGGTGGGGGTGGCCGGCACACTTGCCTTGGCGCGCACCTCGCCCGCCTTGAACTTCCCATGCTTGCCAAGGCGGCGCTTGCGAACCTCAAGAACATCGAACTTGCTGGAGAGCCCGTCTACGTACCGTCGCGCTTCGTGAACGGGCTGGCATCGCTTCCTATCCGCTACAACGCGTGAGGCTGACATGACCCATAAGAACAAGACCTACGTCCTGACGGGCGTTTCCTCCGGCGTGGGCGCGGCTGTTGCCGACGATCTCATGAACCGTGGCGCGCAAATCATCGGGCTCGATAGGGTCGAACCGAAGTGCGAACTGGCACAGTTCGTGAAATGCGATCTCACGGATCGAGAACAGATCGACGCGGCACTGAATGCGATCGCGGAACCAGTCGACGGACTGGTGAACATCGCGGGCGTTCCAGGGTCTCTCAAGGTCGAAACGATCGCTCAGGTAAACTACTTGGCGCTTCGCCGGCTTACCGAGGCGCTGTTGCCAAGGATCCGAGATTTCGGGGCGGTCGTTAACATTGCTTCGACCGCGGGTTCCAACTGGCGGGCAAGAGCGGCTATGGTGAAGACGCTGATCGCCAAATGTGACTGGGACGATGGTCTCAGCCACTTCCTTTCGTTCGGCCTGGACAGCGTCACGGCCTACGACGTGACAAAGGAAGCCGTCATTCTCTACTCGATGCTCGCCTCCAGCCGTGAGCGGCATCGGGGCGTTCGAGTAAACACGGTCAGCCCCGGGGCGGTTCAGACTCCCATCCTCGAAACCTTCTACGAAACGATGGGTGAGGATCTCCTGGGTCGGCTCCGCTCCCAGGCAGGAGGACGTGATGCGCGCCCTGCCGAAATTTGCGGTCCGGTCGCCTTCCTCCTGTCTCAGGATGCTTCCTGGGTCAACGGCACAGATCTGATCGTTGACGGAGGGGCCGAAGTCCTGATGAACCTCGACGATTTGGCGGTTCCCGCCAAAACGCTGTCCTTCTGAGCCACAGCTATGATGGGTCGCCCTGCCATGAAAGTTCTCTCGCCAACCGCCATCCTTGGCTACGGCTTCCCCGAAACGTCATTTGCCGCGGCGATGGGGCTGAGCCCGGACGTTATCGCCGTCGATGCAGGGTCGAGCGACCCCGGTCCCTACTATCTGGGGGCCGGTGTTTCTTTCACAAACAGGGCCGCCGTCAAGCGCGATCTGCTGATCATTCTGAAAGCGGCACGCGAACGCGGGATACCCGTTCTGATCGGGAGTGCCGGCGGGGCAGGGGCACGTCCTCACCTTGACTGGACGGTCGATATTGTGCGGGAGATTGCGCGGCAGGAAAAGCTGACGGGCAAATTGGCCGTCATTCCGGCCGATGTGTCGACCTCATCGCTGTTGGACTCCCTAGCTGACGGTGACCTCATTGCGCTACCGCCAGGCACGCCTGCAACGGAAGATGACATTGCCGCCTCGACCTACGTGGTCGCGCAGATGGGTGAGGAGCCGCTCATCGCCGCACTGGAGGCCGGGGCAGACGTAATCATCGCTGGCCGGTGTTATGATCCTGCAGTCTTTGCTGCGGTCCCGATTCACCGCGGATATGACAAGGCGCTTGCTCTCCACATGGGCAAAATCCTGGAATGCGCGGCTATCGCGTCGACGCCTGGAAGCGGGTCCGACTGCATGATCGGGACGCTTGACGATACGGGCTTCGTATTGGAGACCGTCAATCCGGCCCGGGTTTGCACGGTAGCGTCCGTCGCTGCGCATACGCTTTACGAGAAATCCGACCCCTACCGCCTCCCAGGCCCTGGCGGCCTGCTCGATCTGCATGAGACGCGGTTCGAGCAGGTCGATCCCGGGAGGGTTCGCGTGACGGGCAGCCGCTTCGTTCCGTCCGACGGCTATTTCGTGAAGCTCGAAGGGGCTCGACCGGTCGGCTATCGAACCGTTTCCATCGCCGGCGCGCGTGGGCCTGACTTCATTGCGAAGGTCGACGAGATCATCGCCGGGGTCCGCGCCCGTGTTGAAGATAATTTCCGAGACATGCCAAAGGGTAGCTGGCAACTTATCTTCCGGATTTACGGACGGGATGCCGTCATGGGTGTTCTGGAGCCGGAAAGAGCCACGGTATCCCACGAACTCGGCATCGTCATCGAAGCCGTGGCGGACAAGCAGGACGACGCCGACACAATCTGTTCCTTCGCTCGTTCGACGATGCTGCATTTCGGCTATCCGGGCCGTGTGTCGACGGCGGGTAACCTTGCCTTTCCCTATTCCCCGTCCGACATGAAGGCAGGGCAGGTCTACGCGTTCAGCCTCTACCATCTGTTGAAGGTCGCAGACCCGGTCTCGCCGTTTCCATTCGAGCTTTCCAATCTTGAGGATGCAGCATGACCCGCCTTTCTGACGTCGCCAGTGTCATACGGTCGAAGAATGCCGGGCCATACGAGCTGACCTTCGACATTATCTTCAAAGACCGGGCTTGGTTCGAGGAGGCCAAGCGCATCAATCTCATCAATGCGGCCCTCATCTGTTCGCTCTACGGTGTTGCAGAGGAGGACGTGATCGATATTATCGCGTTCGAACCAGCAAACGCCATCAAGGCAACGATCAAGCGGCCCCTTGTCTCCGGGGCCATCGGTGAGACGGACGTCTACGGAGCCCAGCAGCACGTGCCCCTGCTTTCCGTGACGTTCGGAAGCGAGTAGTCCCATGGCTGTCATCACGGAACATGATATTCGTCAGAGTATTGCCGACGCTCTCCAGTTCATCAGCTACTTCCATCCCGCGGACTTTATTCGCCATCTCGCCGCCGCCTATGACCGCGAGCAGAGCCCATCGGCCAAGAACGCGATCGCCCAGATCCTGAAGAATTCCCGAATGGCCGCGCTTGGGCGCAGGCCCATTTGCCAGGACACGGGGACTGCGAACGTGTTCTTCAGGATCGGGATGGATGTGAAGATCGCAACGACCCGTAGCCTGCAGGCGATTGTCGATGAAGCCGTGCGAGATGCCTATATGGCGGAGCAAAATCCGCTGCGCGCATCCATGGTTCGCGATCCGCTTTTTGACCGGAAGAACACGGGCGACAATACGCCGGGCATTGTTCATGTCGAAATGGTCGCTGGGAACACGATCGAGATTGACGTATCCGCCAAAGGCGGTGGTTCTGAGAACAAAACGAAGTTCACCGTCCTCGATCCAGGTGAAAGTGTCATCGATTGGGTGGTCAAGACCGTGGAGACGATGGGCGCTGGGTGGTGTCCCCCCGGGATACTCGGCATTGGAGTTGGCGGGAGTGTCGAAAAATCGATGCTTCTGGCAAAGCATGCGCTGAACCAGCCGCTGGATATGAGCGAGCTACTCGTAAGGGGCCCTGCAAACAAGGCTGAAGAGTTCCGATTGGAGGTATATCGTCGGGTAAACGATCTCGGTATTGGCGCCCAGGGATTGGGGGGGATCACGTCGGTTCTCGACGTCAAGCTTGCGACATTTCCATGTCACGCCGCTTCGTTACCGGTCGCGCTCATCCCGAACTGCGCAGCAACCAGACATATCCATTTCACTCTGGACGGCTCGGGACCCGCACAATTCGAGGCCCCGACGTTAGGGGACTGGCCGGAAGTCGCCTTGGAAGCCGGTGCGGAGCTGCGTCGTGTCGACCTGGACAGTCTCGATGAGAGCAGTGTTGCAGAGTGGAGGCCAGGCGAGACGCTCTTGCTGTCTGGGACGCTCTATACCGGCCGCGACGCTGCCCACCGTCGAATGACGGAATGGATCGCTCGTGGCGATCAGCTACCTGTCGATCTGCGCAACAAGGCGATTTATTACGTCGGTCCCGTCGATCCAGTGGGCAACGAAGTCATAGGTCCGGCCGGGCCAACGACCGCGACGCGTATGGACAGGTATCTGGGGACTGTGCTGCCGGCTACTGGACTCCGTGTCATGATTGGCAAGGCAGAGCGCGGCCCGGCAGCGATCGAAGCGATTGCCAAGAACAAGGCTGTCTATCTCGTCGCGGTTGGCGGAGCAGCTTATCTCGTATCGCAAGCAATCCGCTCCTCCAAGGTCGTGGCCTGGGCGGACCTAGGGATGGAAGCGATCTACGAACTGAAAGTGGAAGAGATGCCCGTCATGGTCGCGGTTGATACGCGGGGCGAATCCGTTCACGTCCTTGGACCCAGCCTTTGGCGGGGCAAGGCGAGTCAAGCGGCGGCTCGTTAGGCCGCTGCTTCCTGCAGCGTCTGGAGACCGAGCGCCGCCATCAGCCTGTCCACCAAAGCGGTCCTACGGGCCTTGCTGTATTCCTCGCCCTCAAGAGCGAACGTGACGAGGAGCCCGTCCGTCGCCGCCACCGCAATATCCACGCGTACGTTGATTTCCGCATCGGAGACTTGCGGGAGGAGCGCCCGCAGTTCCCGGCGAAGATAGTCTCTCCACCTCCCATAGTTGGATTTGAACTGAACACGAAGGTGCGGGTCGTGCATTGCCACTTCCCAGAACGCGAGCGCAACGGCAGTTTCGTCGTCGTGCGCTGCGATCGGCAGATGCTCCTCGATGATAATCCTGATTCGCTGCGCGCCCTTGGCGACGCGCAAGCGGGCGTCTATCCGTTCGAAAATCAGGTCAGCGACCCCTCCGAACGCGAACTTGATCATTTCGTCTTTGTCTGAAAAATAGTGCGAGAGGACACCGCTACTGAAACCACCGGCGCGAGAAATGCTCCGGACGGTCGTGCCATTAAGACCGTGTTCGGATATGACCTTGATAATGACTTGGACGAGTTCGGCGCGGCGTTGGTTATGATCGACGATTTTGGGCATGGCGCTTTCTTACAATTGTTGTGCGATAATAACCAGATCGATCCTGTCTTGTCACGTGAGTATTTGCGGTCCAGGCTTGTGGTGCGGTAGGTAGTTAAGCGTCTGACGCGCAACGCAAACAACAAGCTCCCTGCTGCAGTGAGTGCGACCGAGCTTCCGCGGAACGCACCAACGTCTCCGTGCCTTATTCTTGTGAGTTGTAGCTCACCGAGAACTTCTTGATTGGCGACAGCTGGCGCCAAGTGCCGCTGAAGCCCTTAGGCATGAACAAAGTGTCGCCCGGAATGAACTTGGATATGTTGCCGGCCAGATCTGTGATTTCCAGTTCACCTTCAATGAGGTGCATATATTCATCGACCGGCCAGTCAATTAACTCGAGCGTCAGTTGATCATACGCCGACACATCGACTGTCAGCCGCTCGTCGGCCGACGCATAAGGAGTAGCATAGCGAACCCTGCCGCCGCGGCCTTCCGTGACCTTCATAAAAGGCGTGTCGTCGACGACCGCGAGTGTTTGTGGGTCCAGGCTATCGAGGAGAATGGAGATAATGCCGACGTCGGGCTTCTCGCCCTCGTTCTCAATGGTAGCAGTCGAAGTCATGGCAACCAGCCTCCAGATAGGGGGTTCGCTAAATTACATCGTGACCACTTAGAGATGGTCGAGGGTGAGCTCGAAGGATCCTCGGAAAGAGGGCGCCCACGGCGCGGCACAGCCAGGCTATTCGCTTTGCAGGGCCTCCTTCTTCCATTCGGGAAGCGGAAAGAGCCGATCGTATCCGAGGTTAAAGAAGTAGGCGTAGAACAGGTAAAAGACTGCAAACGCCGCATCCATGATGAACGCCTCCAACAGGCTTATGCTGAAGTACCAGGCAAAGAACGGCATCAGCAGGGCCAACAGCCCGGCCTCAAAAAGGAAAGCATGAAGGACGCGAAGTGGCGTGGTTTTCGCGGTGGTGCCAAGCGCACGCTGCATCACGCGATCGAAGATCACGTTGTACAGATAATTCCAGCCCGTCGCGATTGTGGCGCCAACCAGGCCGGCGGCTCCAATGGCGTGGACCGGCTTGTCGAATGCGATTGCGCCGAGGGGTGTCACGAGCGCCAGCCCGACGATTTCAAAAAGGACGGCGTGGCGAATTCTGTCCGCAGTCTTGCGCATTTCCATCCTCCTGTCACTGTTGTGGAGACGTCCGCATCAAATCCGTTTCGATGTCGCTCCGAAGCTCGGACTTGTCTTTGGTCAGAAGCCGAACGCCGCGTCGATGGGTGAACCAGGCGAACGCCCACTGGACATAGACCGAGAAACGACTGCGAAAGTCGATCAGATAGAAGAGGTGGACCATGGACCAAGCTAGCCAAGCGACGTAGCCGTTCAGCCTCAAACCATGCCCGAAATCAGCGATCGCCTTCGAGCGACCGATAACGGCCATCGAGCCCCAATTGCGGTAGCGGAAAGGAGAAGGCGGTTCGCGACCGGCGATCCTGCGGCAAATGACTTCGCCAACATATCTACCTTGCTGCTTGGCGACTGGAGCAAGACCGGGCAGGGCCTTTCCGTCGCTCGTACGATACGAAGCGACGTCTCCGATAGCAAAGATGTTCGCAAATCCAGGAACAGAGCAGTCCGGTTGGACAATCACAGCACGGTTTCGGGCCGTCTCGGCACCCAACCATTCCGCGGCGGGGCGAGCTTGTGTACCGGCGCACCATATGACGTTTGCGCTACGCACGCGCTCGCCGCCGGCGACAATGCCGTCGTCGTCGATCTTCTCAACCGCGTGGCCGAGCATGACCTCTACACCGTGCGCGCGCAGCGCTTGCTGAGCGTAGGCCGATTGATTGCCCGAAAACGACGCAAGGACGGATTTTCCGGCTTCAACCAGGACAATTCTGAAGGGCCGCCCGGCAACCCGTCGGAAATCTTTGGCGAGTGCCGATCGGGCGAGTTCGGCGATCGCGCCAGCCATTTCCACGCCTGTAGGACCGCCCCCGACGACCACGAAGGTAAGGAGGCGAGCAATCTCTTCTTCGCTGTCCGACCGTTCAGCCTCTTCCAGCGTTGCCAGCAGGCGCTCTCGAATTCCAAGCGCATCCTTTACGGTCTTTAGGACCGGTGCGTGTGCCGCCCATTCGTCCCGCCCGAAGAAACTGTAGTCGGCTCCCGTCGCAAGAACGAGATAGTCGAAAGTTATCCTGCCACTCTTGGCCGCCGTGACGAAACAGTCGCTTGCATTCACATCAAGGACCTCATCCATGACGACGACGACATTGGGGTAACGACGCAAAATTGACCTGGTGGCGGTCGCTACGTCGGCAGGCGATAGCGCAGCCGTTGCGACTTGGTACAGCAAGGGCTGGAATAGATGGTGATTGCTGCGATCTATGAGCACCACGTCGACTGGGTGTTTCGCCAGGGCTTGTACTGCGGCAAGGCCACCAAACCCGCCTCCGACCACAATCACTCTTTTTCGATCTTCCACAGAGGTCTCCATCGTTGGGATGGCCTTGCGGCCAATTCGACTTGGAATTTAAATACGAGCGTATTTGAAAATTTTCAAGTACGTTCGTACTCCTATTGCGCAGGGGTGCTTTGATGGGACGGCATAAGACAGTTGACCGCGAGCGGGTCCTCGATGTTGCTGAAGAAATCGTTGCGAAGCGAGGCGCCGCTGCCCTGACAATCGACGGCGTTGCGAAAGCTGCAGGCATAAGCAAGGGCGGCGTTCAATCTACCTTCGGCACGAAGGAGGCGCTGGTTGCGGCCATGCTTGCACGCTGGACCAAGAGTTACGAGGAAGCTTACGCCCGCAGGGTCGGCCCAGACCCGAGCCCGGTCGAACGTGTTCGGGCACATGCAGACGTAACGCATCGGGACACTGACGCCGCGCAGGAGAGAGTGGCAGGACTGCTCTCCATCCTTTTGCAATCGCCTGATCATCTGGAACCCACCCGACGCTGGTACGCGAATCGGTTCCAAGGGCTGGGTGAGGGAACTGACTTTCGGCTTCGACTGGCTTTCCTCGCCACGGAAGGCGCCTTCCTACTTCGTTATCTCAATTTGCTGCCGCTTGATCGCGACTTGTGGGACCGGGTGTTTGCTGACATATCCCGTCTCCTTGCTGATGAAAGTGTCTAGCCCGACGATTGTCGGGACAGGGAGACTCCCCATGCGAGAAGCCAACTGTGCGCGATCGTTTGCCCGTCAGGTTTGGTAGACAAGCAGAAGGTCCTTTGCATCGATCTGGTCGCCAGCGCGAACAAGCACCTCAGAAATCGTCCCATCCTTTTCCGCATGCAGCGCGGTCTCCATCTTCATCGCCTCGATGGAGAGGAGAACATCGCCGGCCTTCACGAACTGGCCGGCCGAAACAGCGACGGTGGAAATGACGCCCGGCATCGGAGCGCCAAGGTGGGCGGCATTGCCGGCCTCGGCCTTGCGGCGGATGGCGGCGGAAGCGCCGCGATTGCGATCCGGCACTTTGATCGAGCGTGGCTGGCCGTTCAGCTCGAAGAAGATCTTGACCATGCCCTTCTCGTCGATCTCGCCCTGGGCTTGGTTGAGAATGACAAGCGTCTTGCCCCGCTCGATTTCCGCCAGAAGCTCTTCGCCGGCAGAAAGCCCGTAGAAATAGGCCGGTGTGGGCAGCACCGAGACCGGACCGTAGGTATCGACCGCCAGCGCGTAGTCGGTGAAGACCTTCGGATACATCAGGTAGGAAGCGAACTCGAAGTCGTTGACCTTGCGCTCCAGCTTGCCCTCAATCGCGTTGCGTTCTGCATCGAGGTCCGCCGGTGGCAGAAGCGAGCCCGGTACTGCGGTATAGGGCTTGTCACCCTTCAGCGCTTTTTTTTGGAGCGCGGCCGGCCAGCCGCCCGGGGGCTGACCGAGATCGCCTTTCAGCATGGACACGACCGAGTCCGGAAAGGACACGTCCTTCGTAGGACTGACGACGTCCTCGACCGTGAGGTCCTGACTAACCATCATCAGCGCCATGTCGCCGACGACCTTGGAAGAGGGCGTCACCTTGACAATGTCGCCGAACAACTGGTTGGCGTCGGCATAGGCCTGGGCGACGCGATGCCATTTGGTCTCGAGCCCGAGCGAACGGGCCTGTTCCTTGAGATTGGTAAATTGGCCACCCGGCATTTCGTGCAGGTAGACTTCCGAGGCCGGTCCCTTGAGGTCGCTCTCGAAGGCAGCATATTGATGGCGCACCGCTTCCCAATAGAACGAGATGCGGCGAATCCATTCGGAATCGAGTCCCGGATCACGCTCGGAGCCGCGGAGAGCCTCGACGATCGAGCCGAGGCAGGGTTGGGACGTGTTGCCAGAAAAGGCATCCATTGCAGCATCTACGACATCGACGCCGGCATCGACCGCCGCGAGCACGGTCGCAGCCGCTATGCCCGACGTGTCATGTGTGTGGAAATGGATCGGCAGGTCGGTCGCCTCGCGCAGCGCCTTGAACAGCACCGTCGCCGCCGCCGGTTTCAACAAGCCGGCCATGTCCTTCAGCGCGATCATGTGCGCGCCGGCCTTTTCCAGCTCGCCGGCAAGGTTGATGTAATATTTGAGATCGTACTTTGGGCGGGCGGAGTTGAGGATGTCGCCCGTGTAGCAGATCGCCGCCTCGCAGATACGGTTCTCTTCGGCAATGGCGTCCATCGAGACGCGCATATTGTCAACCCAGTTGAGGCAGTCAAACACGCGAAAGACGTCGATGCCGCCCTTCGCCGCCTGGCGGACGAAATACTTCACGACATTGTCGGGATAGTTCTTGTAGCCGACGCCATTGGCCCCACGCAAAAGCATCTGCAGCAACAGGTTCGGTGCGTTCTCTCGAATGCGTGCGAGGCGATCCCACGGGTCTTCGGTCAGGAATCGCATGGAAACATCGAAGGTCGCGCCGCCCCAACATTCCAGCGAGAAAAGCTGCGGCAGTGCCCGCGCATAGGTGTCTGCGACACGGGCGATATCATGCGTGCGCATGCGGGTGGCGAGCAGCGACTGGTGGCCGTCGCGCATGGTCGTGTCGGTCAGGAGCACCTGACTTTGCGCGCGCAGCCATTCGGCAAACTTCTTCGGGCCGAGTTCCTCGAGCTTCTGCTTCGTTCCGGCGCCAATCTCGCCTTCGATGAATGGAACGATCGGCTTGGCAACGTCAGCTCGCGGCTTCGGCCGTCCCTTGGCCTCCGGGTGGCCGTTTACAGTAACGTCGGCCAGGTACGTGAGCAGCTTGGTCGCGCGGTCCTGACGCTTCACCTGCCGGAAGAGCTCCGGCGTCGTGTCGATGAACCGAGTTGTGTAGGAGCTATCCTTGAACTTCGAATGCGAAATGATTGCTTCGAGAAACGTCAGGTTTGTCGCCACGCCGCGGATACGGAATTCCCTTAACGCCCGGACCATGCGGGTGATCGCTTCCTGAGGCGACGGCGCCCAGGCCGTAACCTTCTCCAGGAGGGGATCGTAGAATCGCGTAACGATCCCACCGGAGTAGGCAGTACCGCCGTCAAGCCGGATGCCAAATCCGGATGCTTGTCGGTAGGCGGTTATCCGCCCATAGTCTGGAATGAAGTTCTGTTCTGGATCTTCCGTCGTGATGCGGCACTGCAGCGCATGGCCGTTGAGGCGGATATCCTCCTGGCGCGGCACGCCCGATTCCGCCGTGCCGATCGCAAAGCCGTCGAGGATGTGGATCTGCGCCTTGACGATGTCGATGCCGGTGACGACTTCGGTCACGGTATGCTCGACCTGGATGCGCGGATTGACCTCGATGAAATAGAATTTGCCGGAATCGGCATCCATCAGATATTCGACGGTGCCGGCACCGATATAATTGGTCGCCGCCGCGATCTTCAGCGAATAGGCAGCAAGCTCCTGGCGTTGCGCTTCCGAGAGATAGGGTGCCGGTGCGCGCTCGACGACCTTCTGGTTGCGGC
>Ga0075369_10000452_pt1 | contig 12522 bp, 5 predicted proteins | sample EndMethybrTD3034_FD_71400 | JGI IMG/M metagenome (GOLD analysis project Ga0075369, IMG submission 71400) | Populus endosphere microbial communities from Tennessee, USA - Endosphere MetaG P. TD hybrid TD303-4 | ecosystem: Host-associated > Plants > Roots > Endosphere | place: USA: Tennessee...
GCGCACCGGTGCGCTGCTCGAGGATCACGCCCGAGAGGTGCAGGCTCGAGCCGACACCGCTCGAGCCGTAGGTGAGCTCTCCCGGCTTGGCTTTCGCCTGCGCGACCAGGTCGGCGACACTGTTGGCCGGATTGCTGGCCGCCACGGCCAGCACGTTGGGCAACTCGCCGGTGACGGTGATCGGCACGAGATCCTTCAGCGGATCGTAGCCCGGCGACTTGTAGAGGCCGAGGTTCCACACCGTGATGCCCTGCGAGGTGAGCAACAGCGTGTAGCCGTCGGGCGCGGCACGCACGCCTTCGACGGCGCCCAGAAGGCCACCGGCGCCACCCTTGTTGTCGACCACCACCGGCTGGCCGAGCGCCTTGGCGAGCTCCTCGGCGAAGGTGCGCCCGACGATGTCGGCGCCGGCGCCGGGCGCGAACGGGATGATCATGCGGATCGGACGCTCGGGCCACTCGGCGGCGCGTGCCGCCGCCGGCAGAAGCAGCGTCGTTGCCGCGAGCGCATGGCGCCGCGTGATGACTGGTCGTTTCATGTCCCACCCTCCCACATCAATTGTGCCCACCCTCTTAGAGCATAGTCCATGCGAGTTGAATCGGTTCATTTCACCGCGGCATCGCCATAGGATCGCGGCTCCGTGTAATTGAAGTCGAGTAACCGCGTATGCCGATCAACGACCAGCAGGACCGTGAAGTCACGTTCATCTCGGGGGTCGATGCCGACGGCAAGGTAGCTGCCACCAGCTACTACACGATGCAGCTCAACGCCGACGGGTCGGTGATGGTGCCGACGCAGTACGGCGACCTGAGCAACGCCATCAAGTGGGGTAACCCGACGCCCGGACAGTCGAGCGGCACGGTCACCTACTGGTTCGCCGACGCGTCGGGCTGGTCGAACACCGAGAAGATCGTGTGGGAAGGCACCTTCTCCTTCTGGAACGGCATCGCCGACATCGATTTCGAGCTCGCCGCCAGCGCTGCCGACGCCAACATCACGGTGATCCGTGGCAGCGACAACTCAGCCTACGCCAACTTCCATTCCTCCGCCGAGGTGCCGGTCGGCAGCGCGACGGTCGTGCAGGCGCCGACGAGCGGTGCCATCATCTCGGTCGACACCACGGGCTCGGGCTACGGCCCGATCAACCTCGATTCCGGCACCGCGTACGGCTACGTCTGGAGCACGCTGATCCACGAGGTCGGCCACATCGTCGGCCTCGGCCATGCCGGCCCCTACAACTCCAACGTCAACCCCGAGCAGCAACAGTTCGGCGCCTACGACGCGCTGCAGTGGTCGCTGATGTCGTACGTCAACGCCAGCGATCCCTCGACACGCTACTACGGCGACTACGCCACCTACGTGCAGTGGACCGATCTCGGCCGCGATCCGCTCAACACCTACTACAATCCGCTGTCGCCGCAGATGCTCGACATCCTGGCGGCGCAGCGCCTGTACGGCGCCTCGAGCAACGCCACCTTCAACGGCGGCGACACCTACGGCTTCAACTCGACCTTCACCGACGACTATTTCAAGCAGGTCTACGATTTCAACAACAACCCGTCGGCCATCGTCACGATCTGGAACCACGGCACCGGCAACACGCTCGACCTCTCGGGGTTCGCCCAGAATGCCACGGTCGACCTGACGCCCGGCACCTTCTCGAGCGCCGGCGGCCGCACCAACAACATCGCCGTTGCCTTCGACACCGTGATCGAGACGGCAATTGGCGGCAGCGGCAACGACACGATCCGCGCCTCCAACGTCGCCTCCAACCTGCAGGGCGGCAACGGCAACGACGTCCTGATGGGCGGCGCGGCCGGCGACACGTTGACGGGCGGCAACGGCAACGACCTTTTGGCGGGCGGCGGCGGCGGCGATACCCTGAATGACAGCGCCGGCAGCAACGTGCTGCTGGGCGGCGACGGCAACGACACGCTGTCGGCGGGCAGCGAGCACGACGTGCTGAATGGCGGCGCCGGGATCGACACGATGACCGGCGGCGGGCAGGACGACTGGTTCCAGTTCCAGGCCGGCCAGGCCAACGGCGACACCATCACCGATTTCTCCGGGCGCGGTGGCGAGAACGACTTTTTACAGTTCTTCGGCTACGGCACGGCGGCGCAGGGCGCCACCTTCACCCAGGTCGACGCCACGCACTGGCAGGTCACCGCGGCCGGCGGCGCGATCCAGGAGACCATCACCGTCGCCAACGGCGCCGCGATCACCGCCGACGACTATGCCTTCTATCCGGGCTACACCCAGCTCGAGAACGCCAGCTACATGGACTTCTCGAGCTGGCGCAGCAACGCCGCCGGGCCGCCAACCGGCGGCGTGCAGATCACCGGGCCGGTCCTGCTCAACGTCGCGCTGGTGCTCGACCGCGCCCAGGATCCGACGGCCCTTTTGTCGAGCAACTGGGCGACGCGCCAGAAGGAGCTGGCGACGCTCAACGAGAACGGCACGCTGTGGACCAAGTACGGCGCCGACGCCGGCAACTACAGCCAGGCGCTGACGGAGCTGCAGGGGCTCGGCATCAAGACGCTCGACCAGCTCAGCGCCGACAACGGCATCGCCAACGGCTACGTCTCGTCGGCCGCCTCGCGCACCATCTGGGTGCAGGTCACGCAGGACAACTTCTCGACCCTGTTCGGACCGCAGGCCAAGCTGATGGCCGAGACCGCGCAGGGCGGCGGCGACTGGTACTGGACGGGCGACCTGTCGCTGCCGACCAGCCTCACCAGTCTCGGCGTGTCGGGCCTGTGGTTCGACACTGCGAAGTTCAGCCCACAGGTCGCCAATCCCGGAGTCGGCCTCGCCGCCGACCTGCCGCAGGGCTGGCAGAGCCTGGGCAACGCCTCGACCCAGGCCCTCCGCGCCTTCCCGCAGACGCTGGGCGCGAACTACTACAATCTGCCGCTCGGCGGCAACGTACCGACCGGCACGATCGGGCTGGTCGAGCCAGGCGTCGGCACTGCCCTGCTGAACGACAACCAGGGCAACGGCTTCCAGGCGGCACTCGATGCCTATCGTGCGACGGCCGGCGTGCCGACCGGTGCTTCAGCGATCTCGGTGGCCGGCGGCGGCCAGCTCTATCCCCCGACTCCGCCGGGGCAACCCAACTCGGCCGGCGAGCGCTCGCTCGATGTCGGCATCGTGGCGACGGTGGCACCCAACAGTCCGCTCGTGCTGTATGCCGGCTCGGGCAGCACCCACGGCGCCAACGCCACGAACTTCACCGCCTACCAGTCGGCGATCTGGGACCTCGCCAACAATCCGCAGGTCGTCACCTCGTCGTTCAGCTTCAACTCGCAGGTGGCGCCCGGTTCGCCGTTCTACAAGGCGACCAGCGAGCTGTGGACCGACGTGGCGCTGCGCAACATCTCGCTGTTCAGCGACATGGGCGACCGCGGCTCAGGCAACTCCTTCGGCAACGGCCTGACCAACGCCAACACCAGCCGCGACAGCGCCTTCGTCGTGATGGTGGGCGGCACCTCGCTCAGCACGGTCGGCGCGGCCCACGCTGATGCGACCCTGGCCGACGTCACCCACAAGGCGATGGCGGGCGACCCCGCCACGCTGTGGCAGCTCGCGGCGGGCGGCCTGACCCAGATGCCGGGTACGGCCAGCACCGGCACGGCCTTCGTCGAGACGATCTGGAACCGCTACTACCTCGACGGCAATGCGTTCGGCGTGCCGGGCGCCACCCACCCGACGGGCTACCTGTTCAACAACACCAGCGGCGGCGGCGCCGATCCCGGCCAGCCGATCCCGCAGTACCAGACGGACTACGGGCTCACGCCGGTGACCAACGATCCTTACCACCTGCCGGGCCGCGGCAACCCGGACGTCTCGGCCAACGCCGGCGGCAACATGTTCTGGCTGGTGCCCAGCGACAACATGACGGGCGTGCAGGGCGACGACGGCACCAGCGCCTCGACGCCGTTCTGGGCCGGCCTCACCGCACAGCTCAACGCGGTGTTCCACGACCAGAAGCTGCCGCAGCTCGGCTACATGAACGACCTGCTCTATATCGCCTCGGCGATCGCGCCGGCCGTGTTCAACGACATCACCATGGGCAAGGACGCCTCCTCGTTCGTGCTCGGCGGTGCGATCACCAGCGACGGCGTCCACATCACGCCGACCGGCTACGGCTACGAGGCTGCGGCGGGCTATGACCTGGCGAGCGGGCTCGGCACGCCCAACGCCCTGCTATTGGCGCGCGAGCTGACGCACATCGCCCATCACCAGATGTCGTTCGCCGACATCCCCTCGCTGATCGAAGGCGGCAGCGGCGGCACCGGCTGGACGAGCGGCACAGACCAGACGTTCCTGATCCAGGCCACCACCGTGGCGCCGATGAGCGCCAGCCTCATGCTGGGCGACCACACGATCAACTTCGACGACACGGTCGCGGCCACCTACGCCTGGACGTCGCGCTTCGCCGAGCAGGTGATGCAGGACAACTTCGATCCCAACCTGGTGCGCCTGTTCGACAAGCAGGCGATGGGCTGGGTCGGCTCGTGGGACGTCGCGGCCGGCGCCTCGGTCTCGGCCCTGATCGGCCAGGGCATGGGGCTCGCCAACCAGGCGAACCTCACCAGCGCCTTCGGCATCGCCGACTTCGCGACGCAGATGTTCAAGACCACAGACAAAGGCGTGACCACCACGCTGACGGGCGGCGACATCCATCTGGCGCGCGCCGTGGCGGTGGCCGAGACGGTCGGCGCCGCCGACGGCCAGGACGCGATCGTGCGCGTGCGCCAGAACGGCCAGGACCAGCTCGCCGTCACCTTCTACAAAGTCGACGACTACTCGGGAAAGATCGGCAGCCTCAATCCCGGCGACGCGGGCTACGCCGAAGCGGCGGCCGCTCACGCCTACGCGCTGCAATCCGGCGGTTCGCAGCTGCTGGGGCCGGGCTACGGCTTCTTCGAGCAGACGGCGATCACCAACGTCAATGCCGGCGACAAGATCGCCATGATGCTGACCAACCGCTCGAGCGGCGACGTGTTTTACGCCTTCACCCGGGCCAACAGCGACGGCGAAGGGCACATCGTCAATTACGGCCACAACACCTGGGGCTTCGAGGACACGCGCGGCGGCGGCGACCACGACTTCAACGACCTGGTCGTGCAGCTCGACTTCACGAGCCACTACGGGAACAGCTGGTTGATGTAGCCGCGATCGTGTTGCTAGCAATGCCAGCGTGACTATTCGACTCGGCAGGGCGCGCAGTCGGCGCTAAGAGTCGCGCCGTGGGATGACACAATCGACGACAGGGGACCCTGCTTCGCCGCTGACGCGGCGGGGCGAAGCAGGGCAAGCGCAACGAAGGGAGCGTTCGCCTTGTCACGCCTGTGGTCGCCGCCCTCGCCTCGCGCCGTTCCAACCAAGCGACCGTCCGCTCGCCCAAGTGTGCGGCGCGAGACTTTCGGCATGCTGCGCCTGCGCGGCTTCAGCCTCAGTGTGTTCTGCGATCCCTGCAAAGAAACACACTTCATCAATCTGGTCGAACGGCTCGATCTCGAAAACGTGGCCGTGGGCAGTGTCGACTTCCAATGCCGGCGGTGCGGCAAGCTCGGCCACTACCGGCTGACGCCGCCCTTTCGCAACGAGAAGAACCGCCTGCACGAGCTGGCGAGCTCCTGTCGCGGGCCCGCCGACGATGATCCGAAACCGTTCGTCGGCCCCTTCCCGCTGCTGACGACCAGAGGCGACTACCTGATCGGCGACTTCGCGGCGCTGGGCTACTGCCTGCTCGCGACCTGCCCCGGCGGCCGCGAGCGGCTGATCGATCCGCGCGATGCCAATTGGCATCGCCTGCATGGGCATAGCCTCAAGACGCTCAGGCTGCGCTGCGAGGGATGTCGCGCGCGAGTCGGCGTGACCGTCGTGCCGCACTGGTATCGCCGCAAGGGGTTCGATGTCGTGCGCGCGATGACGGCATTGGATGTCGCCTGACGAGTAGCGCTCCGCCTACCGCCCAGCGATACGCGCCCCGATGCCCTTCGATGCCGATGCGCTAGGCTCCTGCCAATTCGGGAGGAACCAATGAAGACCCAAAGCGGTCGCCTCGGCTGCATCATCACCCTGCTGGCGCTTGCCGTCGCCAGCCCCGCGGCCGCCCAGAAGTCGGGCGGCGTGCTGAAAATCCAGCACATGGACTCGCCGCCCAGCGCCTCGATCCACGAGGAAGCGACGGTGTCCGTCGCCGTGCCGTTCATGTCGCTCTACAACAACCTCGTGATGTTCGATCAGCACGTGGCGAAGAACAGCCTCGACTCGATCGTGCCCGACCTCGCCACCAAGTGGGCGTGGACGGACAACAACACCAAGCTGGTCTTCACCGTGCGCGAGGGCGTGAAGTGGCACGACGGCAAGCCGTTCAGCGCCAAGGACGTCGCCTGCACCTTCGATCTGCTGCTGGGCGGCGAAAGCGAGAGCAAGCTGCGACGCAATCCGCGCTCGTCATGGTGGACCAACGTCGAGAAGGTCACCGCCGATTCGGACACCCAGGCCACCTTCCATCTCAAGGCGCCGCAGCCCTCGCTGCTGGCGCTGCTCGCCTCGGGCTACACGCCGATCTATCCCTGCCACGTGCCGCCCGACCAGATGCGGCGCCGGCCGGTCGGCACCGGGCCGTTCAAGCTCGCCGAGTTCAAGATGAACGAGGGCATCAAGCTCACCAAGAACCCCGACTACTGGAAGAAGGGTAAGCCCTATCTCGACGGCATCGAGTTCACCATCATGCCCGACCGCGGCACGCGCATGCTGGCCTTCATCGCCGGCAAGCACGACATGACCTTCCCGTCCGACGTCACGGTGCCGCTGCTGAAGAACATCCGCAAAGACGCACCGCAGGCGCAATGCACCATGCGCGAGAGCGGCGTCAGCACGAACCTGATCATCAATGCCGAGGCGCCGCCGTTCAACGATCCGAAGATCCGCCGCGCGCTGGCGCTGACGCTCGACCGCAAGTCGTTCATCGACATCCTGAGCGAGGGCGAGGACAAGATGGCGGGCATCATGCTGCCGCCGCCCGACGGCGGCTGGGGCATGACGCCGGAGATGATGAAGGACCTGCCGGGCTACGGCGATGTCGCCAAGGCGCGCGAGGAGGCGAAGAAGCTGATGCAGGAGGCGGGTTACGGGCCCGACAAGCGGCTGAAGATCAAGGTCAGCACGCGCAACATCGCGACCTTCAAGGATCCGGCGGTGATCCTGATCGACCAGCTGAAACAGGTCTATGTCGACGGCGAGCTCGAGATCATCGACACCGCCGTCTACTACAACCGCGTGTTCAAGAAGGACTACGTGGTGGCGCTGAACCTCTCCGGCGTGGCGGTCGACGATCCCGACGTGGCGCTGTTCGAGAACTACGGCTGCGGCTCGCTGCGCAACTACAACGGCTACTGCGATGCGGAGATGACGAAGCTGTTCCAGGCGCAGTCGCGCGAGCTCGACCCCAAGAAGCGCCAGCAGATGGTGTGGGACATCGACCACAAGCTGCAGGCCGAGATCGCTCGGCCGATCATCTTCTACGGCCGCGCCGCCGGCTGCTGGCAGCCGCAGGTCAAGAATGTGACGCTGCACATCAACAGCATCTACAACAACTGGCGCTTCGAGGACGTCTGGCTGGACCGGTAGCGGCCGCGAGGTCGCAGCCCCGTCCTGCGGCTACGGGATCTTGAGATTCTTGATCTCGTCCGACAGCGGCGGGATCGTCAGGCCGAGGGAGCGCGGTTCGGCGGCGCGCGCGCGTTCGGCGGCAGCCGGATCGTAGCCATGTGTCGCCAAGGCGTCGGCGATCGTCTTGCTGCGCCGGGCGTTGAGGCCGCGATCCAGGCCCGCGGCCCTGTGGGTCATATCGGCCACCTTGCGGGGCCTCGCAGGCTGTGGGTCGTTCATCTCATACATGAGCTCCGGCGCGTCGTTCAGGCGGGCGAAGGACGTGCCCGCGGCCATGATGTCGATCATGGTGCCGACATTCGACGTGTTGGAGAGGTCGCCCAGCAGCCGCCGCACGGTCGGCGCGGGGTCGCTGGTGATCGGCCTGGTCCGCGATCCGGGAAAGACGATGAACGAGGTGAGCAACTCCTCCTGGTTGTTGCCGGGGAAGAGTGCGCGGAACAGCAGCGTCGACATCTCGCCGATCTTCTGGCCAAAGCCGGCATCGGCGAAGAAGAACGCGCGACTGGTGCCATTGTCGCGGCGGATCGCGATGCCGAAATCGCCGAGCTCGACGCCGAGCGCCCGCAACGGCGGCGTCAGCGCGCCGTAGTTGACGGCGGTCGCGTCCCACCAATGTCCCGGATCGGTCTCCGGCAGGCCCGCGTTCTTCACCAGGGCGGTGGTGGAGACGTAGAAATTGGGGTCGTCGGCGCGCTTCACCGGGAATTTCGGCGGGGCTCGCTTCGCATCGTTCAGAGGTGCGCCGTCCCTGTTCCGGCCGGCCAGTTCGGATGTCTCGTGGAGGCGGTCGAGAATGCCGGCGTCATCGGCCTCTTTATGGGTCAGGTTGGCGACACCGCGCCATACCCAGGGATGGGCCACCTGGCCCGCGGGCAGCGGGTCGAACTGTGCATTGCCGTTGTTGGTGGCGTTTTTCAGCTGGTCGAGCCCCGCATCGAACGGGAAGACGCCGTAGCAGCGCGGCGCGCCGTCGACGTCCTCGTTCACGATGCCGGAATAGACGACGGCGTTGGCGTTTACACCGCCGGAGACCTGGACCAGGAACGACCCGCCGACACGGCCCTTGCTGCTGACTTCTGCAACGTCTGTGAAGTTGAGCGACGCCATCGTGACCTCGGGCTGTCTAAAGGAATTCTCAAGGGAACGGCCGCAATCGTGCCGGGATGGGGCGCCATTGGTGCCGTGCCCGTCTGGTACCAAAGGTTGTTGTCAAATTTTGGTTTCACCGAAAACGAGAAAAGCCAAAGGAGGTCGCGATGCCGAGGACCTACGGTGCCTGCTTGTCGCGCGTTCACGGCTCGAAGCCGCCGACCACCTTTCTCGACGAGCTGGTGGACTGGGCGCTCATGGCATCCGACGACCTCTTTCTCCCTAACGCGGCGCTCGACATCTACTCCAGCGTCGTGAGGCAACTGGGACCCTACGGGATCGGGGCGCATCGCAAGGCCGTCATGCTCGAGGTGCTGCGCGTCCTCGCCGGACGTGAAACCATGTGGAACTGGAATGCTGGAGTGGATGCCGGCAAGACCGTCGCGAAGACCAGCCACAATGAGGAAGCCGGTGCGTTCCAGGTTTCGGCCGATTCGATGGGCCTGGACCAGAGCCTGAAGGACTACGCCCAGACGACCCTTGGCGCCACCGACGACACGACCTTCATCAGCGGGATGAAATCGAATCATCCCTTCGCCATCGAGTACACGGTGCGGCTGCTCAGGATCACCATCCGGCATCACGGGCCGATCCTGCACGGCCACATCCACGGCGAACTGAGCAAGGCCGCCGTGAAAGAGTTCAGGAATTATCTCGAGATCCTGGGCGACTTCCCGGAGCCGCCGGCCGGTGTGCACTACGCCTGACGCGCTTCGTGGGCTCACCAGGACGTCGGTACGTCGCCACAGGTTGATCACGTCGCGTCTACATATGCTGTGCTACCAGCCACCTGGGACACGTGGACCATTCAGCTCGACTTGGATCAAGGGCACCGCGCTGCTGACAGCGTGCGGCGTCCAGGGGAGGAATGCGCCTGAAACAGCGGCTGGTCGGCCGCCGATTCCGGCAATGCCGCCCTTTGGCCAGAGCACGCCTGCCACGTCCGCGCGGTTTTTGAACGGGGCCGACAATGGCAGTCTCATTCGCAAGCCAAGCCGTCGTAAGCGGACTCTCCAACCCGACCACCTTGCAGTTCGGCCCGGACGGCCGGCTTTACGTCGCCCAGCAGGACGGCCTCATCAAGATCTACGACATCACCCAGCCGGTTCCCGGCCAGTGGTCGGCAGTCGAGGCGCAGACGCTGAGCCTCATCAAGAATATCCCCAATTTCAACGACAACGGGTCGCTGAACACCGCCATCACCGATCGGCAGGTAACCGGCATCCTGGTTACGGGAACCGCCGCCAATCCCGTGATCTACGTCACCTCGAGCGATCCACGCATCGCCAACTTCACCGATCTCAATCTCGATACCAACTCCGGCATCCTGTCCAAGCTGACCTGGAACGGCTCAAGCTGGGGCAAGGTCGACCTGATCCGCGGCCTGCCGCGCTCGGAAGAGAACCATTCGCCCAACGGTATGACCTTGAGCGCCGACGGCACGAAGCTCTACCTGGCGCAGGGTGGCAACACCAACAACGGCGCGCCCTCGAACTTTTTCTCTAATGCGCCGGAATATGCTCTGTCCGCCGCTCTGCTGGAGATCGACCTCGTCGCGCTCGAGGCCATTCCCAACAAGGTCTTCACCTACGCTCCCGGCGTCACCAGCACCTACAAATATGACCTGCCGACGCTCGACGATCCGACGGTGGCCAACAATGGCGCGGCGGGCAACGAGACCGCGGGCGGCCTGGATGTCGGCGGGCCGTTCGGCGGCAATGACGGCCTGAACCAGGCGATCCTGCCCGCCGACGCACCGTTGCGCATCTTTGCGACCGGATTGCGCAACGCCTACGACGTCGTTCTGACCCAGTCGGGCAAGCTTTTCACCGTCGACAACGGCGGCAACCAGGATCTCGGCGGCACTCCCATCCTCGATGCCAACGGCAAGCCGACCAACCAGTTCAACAATGGCGGCGCAGGCAGTCCCGACTTCCTCTACCTGCTGGCCAACGGCGGCTACTACGGCCATCCCGATCCGACGCGCGGCAACCAGACCGGCGCCATCCTGTCCTATGGCGACGGCTCCCAACCGCAGGTCATTGCCACGATTGCCAATGCCGCAGCGGCGGTGCCGACCGGCCTGCAGCTCGCGCCCGGGTTCGTGATCGACCCCTCCAAGTTCACATCCTCCACGGCTCGGCTCGCCCTCGAAGGCCAGTTCACCGCGGGCCAGCAATCGCTGGCGCAGTTCGGCGCCTCGACCAACGGCCTGATGGAGTACACCGCGACAAACTTCAACGGCGAGATCACGGGCGACCTGATCACCGCCTCGTTCGACGGCACGCTGAAGCTGATCCAGCTCGCGCCGGACGGGATCACCGTCCAGGGCGTGACGACGCTCGCGACACCTGGCGGCACCCCGCTCGACCTGGTCCAGGGGCCGGGCGGTTCCATTTGGGTCGCCCAGATCGGCGCTGGCCAGATCCTGGCGCTGACACCGAGCACCGGAGCATCGGCAAGCGATCCGGACATGGACGATGACGGCTTGCTCAATACCGTCGACCCGTTCCAGGCCGATGCCGCCAACGGCTTCGGCACGTTTCTGGCGAGCAACACCAGCCTGAACTGGAACTTCCAGTTCGGCGCCGGCGACAGCGCGCCCGGCCCCAGCGGCCTGTTCCTCGGCCTCACCGGCCACATGGCCAACGGCACGCGCGACTTCGTGGCGCCTGTCGCCGAAGGGGGACTCGATCTCACCAACGTGAAGATCGGCACCGCCGCCGGCGGCGGTCTCGTCGTCGTCGAGGAAGTATCGACCGGGACGGCGAGCGGCAGCGCCAACACGGCCGAGTTCGTGTTCCAGACCGGCGTGGCGCTGGCGCCGGAGATCCAGACCTTCAATGTGAAATGGACGGCGATCAATCCGTTCCCCGGCCTGCCCAGCGCGCCCACGGTGCGCGAGATCGGCGGTTTCATCGGCACCGGCGACCAGTCCAACTTCCTCAAGGTGGTGGCCGGGCCCAACGGCATGCTGTTCCAGCTCGAAAGCAACGGCGCCGTCGTCGCCTCGCAGAGCGTGAACGCGCCGGCCGTCGCAACGGCGCCCGCCGGCAGCAACCTGGTGTTCGAGCTGCTGGTCAATCGCGCGACATCGCAGGCCACCCCCTCCGTGACCTATACCGGCAGTAGCGGACCGGTGAAGGTGACCGGCAACGCCATCCCACTTGCCGGCACCTCGATCCTGACCGCGATCAACGGCGACTACACCGTGCAGGGCAAGGACAGCGGCCTCGCCGTCGGCCTGTGGTCTAGCAATACCGGCGAGGGCAGCCAGAACACCTTCCAGGCGTCGTTCGACGACATCGTCATCACCTCGACCGGTCCATCCGGCCAGCTCGTCAAGGCGGTGAATGTCGGCGGTGGACAGGTGACGGCGAGCAACGGCATCGTCTTCGAGGCCGATGCCGGCCCGACGACCGGCGCTGCGGCAAGCCAGGTGTTCTCCACGACTGCCGGCATCGCCGGCACGACCGACGATGCGCTCTATCAGAACGAACGCTGGACGCCAGGCGGGAGCTATACCTATGAGGTGGCCGTCGCCAACGGCACGTACCAGGTAAATCTGCTGCTGGCGGAGATCTATACGGGCATCACTGGCCCGGGTCAGCGCGTGTTCGACATGTCGCTGGAAGGCCAGGCGCTGGCGGCGCTGCAGAACATCGACGTCTACGCCCAGGT
>Ga0075369_10000453_pt1 | contig 12505 bp, 15 predicted proteins | sample EndMethybrTD3034_FD_71400 | JGI IMG/M metagenome (GOLD analysis project Ga0075369, IMG submission 71400) | Populus endosphere microbial communities from Tennessee, USA - Endosphere MetaG P. TD hybrid TD303-4 | ecosystem: Host-associated > Plants > Roots > Endosphere | place: USA: Tennessee...
GCCGAGCTCGGCTATCCCGGCATGATGATGGTCGAATGGTACGGCTTCTTCGCCAAGGCGGGCACGCCCGATCCCGTGATCGACGCCTGGAACAAGGAGCTCTCGCGCGTGCTCGCCGAACGCGAGGTCGTGGCCGAGCTGGAACAGCTCGGCGTCGAGGTCGAGCCCTCGACAGCTGCGCAATGCGCCATCAGACTCGCCCGCCACCTCGCGCGCTGGCGCGAGGTGCTGCAATCGTTCGGCATCCAGCCGACCAATTGAGAGAGGACCGCGATGTTCAGCCACGTCACCGTCGGCACCAACGATGTCGCCAAAGCCAAGGCGTTTTACGACGGCGTCGGCAAGGCGCTGGGACTGACACGTCTTGCCGACTATCCCGATGCAGCGGGCTACGGCCGCGCCGGCGGACGCCCCCAGCTCTGGATCGTCTCGCCGCTCGACAAGAAGGCGGCAACAGCGGGCAACGGCGTCACCGTCGGCCTCGACGCGGCCGACAGGCCATCGGTCGATGCCGCGCACAAGGCCGGCCTGTCGGCCGGCGGCAAGGACGAAGGTGCGCCGGGACTGCGCACGCACTATCATCCCAACTACTACGGCGCCTATCTCAGGGATCCCGACGGCAACAAGGTCTGCGTGGTCTGCCACAAGCCTGCCTGACGGAAACGAATAGCCGCCTTCGCGTCATCGAGTACGGAGGCGAGGCATTGCAATGGTTCGCCTGTCGCGTCGCACTATCCTTGCAGCACCGGCGGTGTTCGCGGCCTCTGCGGCGCGCGCGCAGGGCGTTCTGCCTGCGCGCGGCGTACGGATCGTCATCGGCTATCCGGTCGGTGGCGGCACCGATGAGATGGCTCGTGTCATCGCAGGCGCGCTGCAGCGGCGCATCTCGCGGCCGGTGACCATCGAGAACCGCCCCGGCGCGGCGGGCGCGGCGGTCGGCGAATTCCTGAAGAAGGCGCCGACCGATGGATCGGTGCTGGGCTTCATTCCGACGGCAACGCTGATCGGACGGCTGACGACCAAGTCCTTCCCGTTCGACCCGCAGACCGACATCGTGCCGCTGACATTGGCGGGCACCTACACGACGGGCTTCGCGGTGTCGCGCAAGATCAACGTTTCCTCCCTGGCCGACTACGGCAAGTGGCTGCGGGCCGCTGGTCCCGAGGACGCTCGCTTCGGTACGACCTCGCTGCAGAGCTTCACGCACTATTTCGGCCTGATGATCGGCAAGGCGCTCGGTCGGGAGTTGGAGGCCGTGTACTTCAAGGGCGCCTCGCCGCTGGTGGCCGACCTCGAACAAGGAAAGGTGCCTGCCGCCACCAGTGGCCTGACGTCGCTGCTGCAGCATCATCGCGGCTCGCGGCTGCGCATTCTCGTCAGCTCGGGCAACCAACGCAGCAAGATGGCGCCCGACATCCCTACCGTCGTCGAGCTGGGCTACCCCGCCCTGGAGCTGCACAACTGGTATGCCTTCTTCGGGCCGTCCGGCCTCTCGCCAGAGGTGGCAGCGGCCTGGGAACACGAATTGCGCGCCACGCTCGAAGCGCGCGAAACGACCGAATCCCTGACCCAGCTGGGGCTCGACGTGGAAACGTCGAGCGGCGAGCAATGCGCCAAGCGACTGGCTGCCGACATGGTGCGTTGGCAGACGATCCTTGACACGCTCGGCATCAAGGCGACGAATTGAGGTCCGAGAATGACATCACCCTGAGGAGCGCATGAGCGAACCACTGAAGGTGTTTTGGCAGCCCGGTTGAACCAGCTGCCTGAGACTCAAAGAGTTTCTATCGGTCCGTGGGATCGAATTCGTTTCAGTCAATGTGCTCGAAGATCCGACCGGCATGGCGGAGCTGGAACGGCTCGGCGTGCGCTCGGTGCCGGTGTTGTCGCGCGGCGACAAATACACCTTCGGTCAGAGCACCAAGCAGATCGTCGAGTTCCTCGGCCTCGGCGAAAAGTCCGGACCTGAGCTTTCGACCGACGAGCTGGCGGCGCGTGTCACCAAGTTCATGGATGCGGCCCTCGAGCTGATCCCGCTGATGCCGGCCGACCGGCTCGCCACGCATGTGCCGGGACGGCCGCGCAGCTACCGCACGCTGGCCTTCCATCTGTTCCGCGTCGTCCAGGCCTTCCTCGACGCCAACGAGAACGTCACGCTGGTCCAGGCCATGTTCCGCGAGGAGCCCGCCGCCGACGCCACCACCGAGGCCCTGGTCGCCTACGGCACGAAGATACGCGATCGCTTCCAGGCCTGGTGGCAGGCCGGTGACACGGCGCCGTCCAAGACGCTGCAGACATACTACGGTCCGCAGACCCTGCATGAACTCATGGAGCGGACGACCTGGCACTCCGGCCAGCATGTGCGCCAATACATGATGCTGTTGGAGAAGGAAGGGGTCTCCCACCACCGGCCGCTGGTGGCCGCCGACTTCGCCAAGCTGCCGATGCCCCAGAATGTGTGGGACGGTTGACGCCAGCACGGCCGTCGCTTACCCACCGTTTTGCATGACAGCCAAGTTTCCAGGCCAGAAGTACTCCACCGCCGGCGCCTTCCTTGCCGACTATGCGTCGGCGATGGCCAAGGCGCTCAATTCCGTGCGCCCTGGAGAGGTCGATCGAGCCGTGACGGCGATGAAGCGCGCCATCCAGGCCGACCGGCTGATCTTCACCTGCGGCAATGGCGGCTCGGCTGCGATCGCCAATCACCTGACCTGCGACTGCTCCAAGGGCATCGCCACCAACACGACGCTGCGGCCGCGCGTCATGAGCCTGTCAGCGACCGTCGAGCTGGTCACGGCGATCGCCAACGACATGGCCTTTCCCGAAATCTTCGCCTACCAGCTCAAGAACGCGGCACGCCCGGGCGATGTGCTGATCACCATCTCGTCGTCCGGCGACTCCGAGAACATCGTGCGCGCCCTCGACTGGGCCGGTGAGAACGGCATGACGACGATCGCGATGTCCGGCTTCTCCGGCGGACGCAGCGCGCAGATGGCCGACATCAGCCTGCATGTCGCCGCCGCGAACTACGGCATCGTCGAGGACGTGCATCAATCGTTGATGCACATTCTCGCCCAGTACGTGCGGATGTCGGAGTTGCCGTCCGAGCTGGTGCAGACGCTCCGGTTCTGATCTGCAATTCTTACCCTCCCCTCGCGTGCGAGGGGAGGTGTCCGCGTCAGCGGACGGAGGGGTCATGAGCGACAGAACATGCGTCCCATGACCCCTCCGCCCCTTCGGGGCACCTCCCCAACTTCGTTGGGGAGGAAAGCATCTACCTTCGCCGCCGGTCTGCTGCTCGCCATGTCCTTGCCAGCCTTCGCCGATCCCTTGTCGGGCGCCGCGCTCTATGCCGACGTGCAGCGCTACGACAGCTTCGGACCGCATCGCTTCGGCTCGCCGGGCGCCGAACGCGCGCTGGCCTGGATCGCCGAGGAGCTCGAGCGCGCCGGGCTGAAGGTCTCCTCGCAGCGCTTCTCGCTGCCGCGCCAGTACGAATTCCAGGCCGCGACTCTGTCAGTCGGCAACGAGACGCGCCCGGTCGTGCCGCAATGGTGGATCCCCGAGCGGCAGGCGACGTTCGCCCTGACGGCGCAGATCGCGGCGACCGACAGCGGCCCCGCAGCCGATGCCTTCGTGCGCCTCACACTGCCTTTCGATCGCGGCGCCTACCTCACCGCGCAGCATGTCGCGGCCCTGGAGAACGCCTTCGCGCGACGACCCGCCGCTGTGCTGCTCACCATCGATCATCCGAGCGGCGAGATCTTCACCTACAATGTCGACCAGAAGAGTCCACCCTGGCCCGTGCCGGTGATCCTGGTGGCGCCGAAGGACCGGCCGCTGCTCGAGCAGGCCCAGCAGTCCGGCCAACCGGTTTCGGTGTCGGTGCAAGGCGCATGGCGGCGCGACGTGCCCGGACGCAACGTCGTCGGCCGACTGGACCGTGGCCTCAGTCAAGGAAAGGGCGGACAGTGGCTTGCGATCTCGACGCCGGTGACGAGCTGGTTCACCAGCAGCTGCGAGCGCGGTCCCGGCATTGCGGGCTTCCTCGCGATGGCGCGGCTTGCCCAGACGCGTTGGCCCGATGTCGACCTGGTCTTCGTCGCCACCTCGGGCCACGAGATCGGCCATGGCGGCATGGAGCATTTCCTGCACGACGGTGCACCGGCGCCCGACGCCACTCTGGCATGGGCGCATTTCGGCGCCTCGCTGGCCTGCTTCGCCTGGCGTCGCGACGGCGAGCGCTGGGTCACCGATCGCGAGGTCGACACCCGCCAGCGCCTAGTGCTGCGCTCGCAGGCGATGGAGACCACGGTGATGCACCGCTTCAAGAACGTCGCGGCCACGCCGCTGTCGGGAGCGCGTGCCGGCATCGGCGAGCTGCGCGACGTGCAGGCCGCGGGTTACCCACGCTTCTTCGGCATGGCGGGTTCCCACACCTTCTTCCACACGCCCGCCGATTCGGCCGCGACGACCGGACCGGAGATTTTGGAACCGGTCGTCCGGGCGTTTGCCGAGACCCTGGACGACGCCGTTCGCTAAAGCCTCCTCCTCCCCCCGTCATCCCGAGCGAAACCGCCCCCCTCGACTTCGCTCGGGGTAAACTCCGTGCGGCGCAGCCGAGGGACCTTTTTTGTCAACGCATTAACAAAAACAGGTGCCTCCGCTCCGCCTCGCCGCGCTCGGCTCCGGTCGGGATGACGGCATTTTTGCGGCCATATGCGATAGCCCTGCCCTAGAAGAGAATGAGCGGCGGAACCGGTTGCAGACCGAGGGAACCCCCTCCCTGTGGGGGCGTTCACTGGGCAGACCCCAACAGCCCAGGAGCAAGTCATGCGCAATGCGGCGACCCATAACGGCAAGGATCTGGCGCGCGAAATCACGCTTCTCCGGCAGCAGCTCGACGAGTTGGCCGACACGGTGAACGGAACCGGCAGCTCGATCGTGGCCCGTGGCGAAGCGGCGCTCGAGGAGACGCTGAAATCGGCACGCGAACTCGTCACCAAGTACGGCGACACGGCCAAGGCGTTCGCCCAGGACACCGCCAAGCTCAAGGACAAGGCCACCGACACGCTGATCGAACAGACCGAGACGCGTCCGCTCACCACCTTCGCGGCGATCATCGGCATCGGGTTCCTTGCAGGCTGGCTTTGTCGTCGGCACTAGTCGAGCGACGAACAAGCGACCCGCACCGCCTCGACCATCGATGATCGGCCCCCTTCTGCGCGTGGCGGCGTCGGCCGCGGCCGCACGCTCCCTGCGCAATGCCGCGCATGACTCGGCATTGCGCGCCATGCTGGCCATGGGCGCCGCCCTCGCGATCGGCGTCGGCGCGGTCTGCCTCACCTGCGCCGCCTATATCCTGCTCGCCCGCAATCTCGACCCGGCGGCGGCGTGGGGAATCCTTGGCGCGTTCTGGGGCCTGGCCGGCCTGCTCTACTTCGCCGTCGCCAGCCGCCGGCGCGGCTGACGGACGCGCGTCGGCGCCGGCGGGCGCGCCACTGACGCGAGCGACGGCTTGCGCGCCAGCCGCTCGCTCACCGGGCGATCGTCGGCCAGGAGGATCTCGAGCCAGCGCAGCGACGGCAGGTGCGCCGCGATCGTGCTGATCAGGATCAGCAACGGCACGGCGACGATGGCGCCGATCGCCCCCCACATCCAGCCAAGCAGGGCGATGGACGCAAACACCGCCACCGTGTTGAGGGCGCAGCGTCGGCTGACGAACATCGGCGTTACGAGATTGGCTTCGACGACGTGAATGGCAAGCAGGGCGGCCGGCGCGCCGATGATGCGCGGCCAGTCGTCGAAGGTGACCAGCGCCACCAGGGCGACGACCGCTATGGTCACCGCCGAGCCGATGAACGGCACGAAGCCCGCGATGCCCATCAGAGCGCCCCAGATGATGGCGTTGGGAAAGCCCAGCATCGCCAGCGCGACCGTCGCGCAGGCGGCGACGCCGGCATAGATCACGGCAAGCGAGAACAGGTAGTGGCCGACACGCCCGTTGATGTCGCGCATCACCCGGGCGAGACGCACGCGCGTGCTGAACGAAACCGGAATGCGCATGATCTGCCGCCGCGAGTTGTTGCGATGGGCGAGCAGCAGGAAGGCCAGCACCGCGGCATAGAGCACCTGCAGCAGCAGGCCGGGCGTCGTGCTGGCAAGCTCGGCCATCAGCGATTTCTCGCGCACCACCACCTTCTCGGGCGGCGTCACTGTCGGCGTGGTGGGCGTCGCCGCCGATGCCGCCTGCTCGACCTGCTTGGAAACCTCCTGGACAATGGCGACCGATTTGCGCACGCCCTCGAGCTTTCGCTCCAGCGTGTAGGTGAGATAAGGCGTCTGGTCGATCCAGTTGCTGAGTGCCGGAATGGAGATGGCCAGCAGCAGCGCCAGGCCCATGGCCAGCAGCAGGACCGACGCGGCGGCGGATATGGTCGGCGGAAGGCGCAGGCGGTCGAAGGTGTTGGCGACCGGCGTCAGGATGAGCGCCAGCACGACGGCGCCGGCGGTGGGAATCAGGAAGTCGCGGGCGACGTATCCGAGGGCTGCGACGGCGCATACCGCCAGGACGATCAGCGGGCGACGGATTGCCGAGCCGCGGTGCACATGGACAACGGGGAAACGTTCTTCGCTTGGTTCTCTGCTCGCGACGCCCACGCGTGTCGGCCCTGTTTGATCGAATTCAACGGTTGGCCATTGCTGCGGTTGCTGCTGCCACAAGGATCACCCGGCGAAATAATCTCACGGCCTGGAATTGCGTTTCTCTCTGTGGCTTCAGGGGTTTGCGGAGCGCGCACGGCGGCCTCTAGGCTCGCCGCACCATGTCGACCTATGCCAATACCGTCCCCGTCATGGAGCACCATCGCTTCGACAGCGATTCGCTCGACCGGTACCTGCGCCAGCATCTCGAGGGCTATCGCGGAGGATTGGAGGTAAGGCAGTTCGACTCCGGCCATTCCAACCCGACCTTCTTCGTTGCGGCGGAAATGGCGGACGGCAAGCGGCGTGACTTCGTGCTGCGCAAGAAGCCGCCCGGCAAGCTGGTGGCGTCGGCCCACCAGGTAGATCGCGAGTTTCGCGTGATCGCAGCCCTTGCCGGGACGGACGTTCCGGTGGCGCCTGCCCGGCTGCTGTGCACCGACGATTCGGTGATCGGCCAGATGTTCTACCTGATGGAGGCCGTACCGGGCCGCATCCTGATCGACGCCGCGATGCCCGGCCAGAGCCGCGAGGAGCGTGCGGCCATCTTCGATTCCATGAACGACGTGCTCGCCCGCCTGCACAAGATCGATCCGGTGAAGGTCGGGTTGGGCGACTACGGGCGCCACGGCCAATACATCGCCCGCCAGGTGGCGCGCTGGAGCAAGCAGTACGCCGAGCTCAAGACCGAAGACATCCCGGCGATGGACAAGCTTTCGACCTGGCTGCCCGAGAACATCCCGGCAGAGGATCCGACCACCATCGTCCATGGCGACTACCGGCTGGGCAACCTCATCGTCCATCTGACCGAGCCGCGGATCGTGGCGGTGCTCGACTGGGAGCTCTCGACGCTCGGCCATCCGTTGTGCGATGTCGCCTACAACTGCCTGGGCTATCACCTGCCCGATCCACCACACGGCTTCGCCAAGGCCGACTTCGACAGGCTTGGCCTGCCGACCGAACAGGACTATGTCGCCGCCTACTGCCGACGCACCGGGCGGCAATCCATCGCGCACTGGAACTATTACCTTGCCTTCTCGCTGTATCGCCTGGCCGCCATCGCCCAGGGCGTCTATCGCCGCGGCCTGCAGGGCAATTCGTCAAATCCCGAATCGATCAAGATGAGCCGGTCTGCGCGCGAGCGCGCCGAGCTTGCGTGGAGTCTCGTGTCCTAGGAGGAAACCATGAAGAAAGTCACTCGCCGCTCAACGCTCGCCATTGCCGGCGCCGCGGCAATGGCGCCGCTGGCCGCGGTGCGGGCGCAGCAGCAGACAGGGCTGCCCGACAAGCCGCTCAAGATCCTGGTCGGCTTTCCTGCCGGCGGCGGCACCGATGTCATGGCGCGCTTCCTCGCCGAGCCGCTGAAGCAGCGCACCGGCCGCAATGTCCTGATCGACAACAAGGCGGGCGCCTCCGGCACCATAGCCGTCGAGATCCTGAAGAACGCGGCTCCGGATGGCACCACGATCGCCTACGTGCCGTCGGCCACCATCGTCCAGAAGCTCACCATGGAGTCGGTGCCGTTCGATCCCCTGACCGACATCCAGCCGGTCACCCTGGCCGGCACGGTGCAGACGGCCTTCTGCGTGTCGCCGACCATCGGCGTCAACACGCTGCCCGAATACATCGACTGGCTGAAGAAGAACCCGACGCGGCAGAGCTTCGGCACCACGGCGATGGGCTCGTTCACGCACTTCTTCGGCGTCATGGCCGGGCGCGAAATCGGCATTCCGCTCGAGCCCGTGCCGTACCGCGGCGCCGCGCCGCTGGTCGCCGACCTGCAGGGTGGCCATATCGCCGCCGGCTGCGGCGGCATCACCGACTTCCTGGAGCATCATCGCGCCGGCAAGGTGAAGGTCATCTTCACCTCGGGCACCAAGCCCACCACCTCGGCGCCGGAAATTCCGACCGCCACCCAGCTCGGCTATCCCAAGCTGCAGATCCTGGGCTGGTACGTCTTCTTCGTTCCCGCCAAGACGCCGACGCCGCTGGTCGATGCCTGGGGCCAGGAGCTCAGGGCCGTCCTGGCCCTGCCCGACGTCCAGAAGAAGCTCACGGAGCTTGGCCTCGACGTCGAGACCTCGACTCCTTCCGAGTTCACCCAGCGCATGACGGCCGATCTTGCCCGCTGGAAGACGATCATCGATTCGATCGGTTATAAGGCGCAGTAGGCCGCAAGGAGGGCCGTCCATGCCGATGCTCAAACGCGCCGATGCCGAGATCCACTACGAAATCCACGGCGCGGGCTTTCCCGTCCTGCTCTATGCGCCGGGCGGATTGAAGTCGGAGATGAGCATGTGGGGCGGCGCCTCGCCGGCCTATCCCAACGGTTTCCCGTGGATGGACCCGCGCAAGGCCCTGGCCGACAAGTACACCATCATCGCCATGGACCAGCGCAACGCCGGCCGCTCGGTGGCCGACGTCAAGGCCGACCATGGCTGGCATACCTTCGCCGCCGACCATCTCGCGCTGATGGACCATCTCGGCTTCAAGAAGTTCCACGTCATGGGTGGCTGCATCGGCGGCAGCTACTGCTTCGAGGCGATCGAGCAGGCGCCCGATCGTGTCGCCGCCGCGGTGCTGCAGAACCCGATCGGCCTGTGGGAGAATCGCGACAACTGGGACGCCGCGGTCAAGGGCTATGGCGAAACGGTACGCAAGCGCGATCCGTCGATCAGCCAGGAGACCATCGACTTCTTCGGCAAGAACATGTTCGGCGGCGATTTCGTGTTCTCCGTCACCCGCGAATTCGTGAAGGGCTGCCCCACGCCGCTCTATCTGCAGCCAGGCACCGACAAGCCGCATCCGGCGCATACCAGCGCCGAGATCGCCGAGCTTGCTCCCAACATCGAGGTCCAGAAGGATTGGCGCGGGCCGGAGTTCCTGCAAGAATCGATTCGCCGTGTGCACGACTTCCTGGCAAGGAATACGCCCCAGTGACGACTCAAGTGATGATGCAACTGATGAGACGCCGTCTTGTTCTCGCAGCGCTCTTCTCCGCTGCCGTCGTCATCCCGTCCTCGGCGCAGGAGCAGCCTTGGGTTGCTGTGGCCAGCGATGGCGCGGGCCTGTGGGGTGTCGCCGTCGGCATGGCCACGCGGCAGGCGGCCGAAGCCTCGGCCTTCGGCGAATGCGGCATGTACTGCAAGGTGAAGTTCACGGCGCAGGCGCGCTGCGTGGCCTATGCCTTCAGCGAGACCGGCCGCGCCGAAGGCTTCAGCGCCGGCGCCACCCGCGCAGATGTCGAGCAGCCGGCCTGGGCCGAGTGCAACGCCAACGTCCCGGCCGATTCCTGCAAGATCAAGACGGCCCGCTGCTTCGAGTGATCTTGCCGAACCGCGGACCCCTGCCTTCGCCGAAGCGAAGCCGCTTCGGCTTCGCGCAGGCAGGTCCAGGTCCGCGCTCCGGCAAGAGCTACCGCTTCATCTCGATCTTGAAGACCTCGTCGAGCCACCTGCGGGCTTCGTGGAGGCTGGTGAATACGCGGACAGGCCGTTCGCCCTCTTCGGGGATCGCCATGAGCTCGCGCACGGTGTCGCCGCGCTTGCCGTCGACGACGAAGGCCAGGGGCCCGCGCTGAGCCGCCTGCGGCGAATTCCGCGCCATCACCAGGAGCTGCTTGAGGCGCTCCATGTCGGCGTCGGTATTGCACGCCGCGACGTCGATGAGCTTGCGGTAGTGCAGCGCGCCCTGCTCGACGGCCTCCCGGACGGCGTTCATGAACTCCTCGGCGGAGATGGTTCCATGACCGACGGCGACGACCAAGCGGTCGTGATGGGAGATGCGAACGTGAATCGGCATGGGCTGGCGCCGCCTTCATAGGCAGTGCCTCCACGAGATACAAGCAGTCGAAGTGCGATTAGATTTGGATCAGCGCTCGTAGCCGGGCTTGCCCATCTTGGCGGCAGCGCCGGCCTGTTCTTCCGGCGCAGGGCTGGGCAACGGCTCCTTCGACTGCAGATTGTTGCGCACCTGAAGGACGCCCGCCATGGCGCAGGCGTGCGCCTCGGCGCGCTGCATGTCGGCACAATGACGGACGGTGCCGCTCAGCGTCACCTCGCCGTTCCTGACCGCAACCTCGATGCCGTGGGAATCGAGGCCGACATCGTCGTCGAGGCATTCGCGCAGCTCGCGGGCGATGTCGGCGTCCGCATGACGGTAGCCCGCGGGCTCGCGCACCTCGGGCGCATGATCCTCAGACTCGACGCCGTTCATCTTGCCCTCCCGTGCCAAACCGCGCTCCTCAGGGCCGCACTCCTGAGGGAGGAACTCGTTTCGGCGAAATGGGTTGCCGCCTGTTCGGCAAGCAAAAGGCCCGAGCCGGGGACACTTGCCAAATAGATGATTAGCGTCCTAACCTTTTTGGATGCCGACCAAGCACATCGATTTCGGTTTCCGCGTCGCCCGTATCTCCCGGCGCCTGCGCCAGGCCGTCGACGCCGAATTGCGCGCCTATGGACTCACCGACGCGACGTGGCGGCCGCTCGCCTATGTCGGCAAGCTGGGCGGCGGCGTGCGCCAGAAGGAACTCGCGACGGCGCTGTCGATCGAAGGGCCGACCCTGGTCCGCCTGCTCGACAATCTCGAGCGCCGCGGCCTGATCGAGCGCCGCGAGGATGAGACCGACCGCCGGGCCCGCGGCATCTACCTGACGCGCGCCGGCCGCGATCTTGCCGTGCGCGTGGCCAAGGTCGGCACCGAGATCCAGGCGCGTGTGCTCGCCAAGGTGCCGCCGGCCGATCTGGAAACCTGCCAAGCCGTCTTTGACACGATCGAACGCGAGCTGGACACGCGGCTGGATATCGCCGCGCCGGCTGCCGAATAGGCGAAGAAGAACGATTGAGGAGGAAGCGATGGCTCAAGTCGTGGTGAACGAACCGAACCGCTGGCGCCTCGAGACACCGGGCGCTTCCAGTTGGCCGCGCAGCGCGCGACCGGACGCGGCGAAGAAATACTTCATGGTGTCGGCCGACGGCCACGCCAACGAACCCGCCAACCTGTGGGTCGAGCGCATCGACGCCAAGTACCGCGATCGCCTGCCGCGGGTGATCACTGACAAGGACGGCGTGCAGTGGCGCGTCAGTGAAGGCCATCGTCCCGATCGGCTCAGGCTCTCGACGCTCGAAGGAGAGGACCAGCTGCGCAGCAAGGCGGGCGCCGAGCCAACGGGGCGGCTCGCCGATCACGATCTCGACGGCATCGATGTCGAGCTGATCTTCCCCAACAAGGGCCTGGCGATGTGGGCCACGCCCGACCCCGAGTTCGCCATGGCGCAGTGTCGGGTGTTCAACGACTGGGCGTGGGAGCAGTTCGCCGACCACCAGGACCGCATGGTCCCGGCCGGTGCCATCGCCACTGCCGACCTGAATGGCTCGATCGCCGAGGTGCAGCGGCTGGCCAAGCTCGGATTCAAATGCCTGACCCTGCCCTGCAAGCCGATCTGGGGCGGCCATGACAGCGGCCATGTGAACTACAACCTGCCGCACTTCGATCCGCTGTGGGCGGCGATCTCCGATGCCAACCTGCCGATCACCTTCCATGTCTCGACCGGCCGCGATCCGCGCGCCGCGCGCGGCAATGGCGGCGCGGTGGTGAACTACGTCTCGCACTCGCTGTCGCCCACCATCGAGCCGGTGGCGAACCTCTGCGCCTCAGGCGTGCTCGAGCGCTTCCCCAAGATGCGCTTCGCCACCATCGAGGCCGGCATCGGCTGGGTGCCGTGGCTGCTCGACGCCATGGACGAGGCCTACAAGAAGCATCACTTCTGGGTGCGGCCCAAGCTCAAGAACCTGCCCAGCGACTA
>Ga0075369_10000454_pt1 | contig 12500 bp, 11 predicted proteins | sample EndMethybrTD3034_FD_71400 | JGI IMG/M metagenome (GOLD analysis project Ga0075369, IMG submission 71400) | Populus endosphere microbial communities from Tennessee, USA - Endosphere MetaG P. TD hybrid TD303-4 | ecosystem: Host-associated > Plants > Roots > Endosphere | place: USA: Tennessee...
CTACGTGTCGACGATGTTCTCCGGATGCAGCATCTCGGCGTAGCGCAGTTGCTCGGGAATGCCGAAGCCGTCGACGAGAAGCTCCGCGTACGGCCGCAGCGTGCGGCAGCGTTCGTTGATGCCGCGGGTGACAGCCTTCGCGCGTTCGGTCGACAGGAACTGGTGTTCCATGAACCACGCCTTGTCGTCCTCGATCACCGACAGTGCGTACAGATCGCACACCAGATCAAGGATCTTGCGGGCTTCGTCGTCCTCGCACGCGTCGATGCCTGCCACGAACGCTTCCAGGATGATCCGGTCAATGTGCGCCGAAGCGGCGTGCAGCACATGATCCTGAACTGCGTTGAACGCCTCGAATGCATTCATTTCCTTGGATTTTCCCCGCAGTCGGCGCGCGACCGTGGCGATCATGTATTCCTCACGGTCCTCCAACATTTTGACCTGAGTACCGCGGTTGAACAGGCTGCCTTCTTCCTCGTTGTCCTGTCTGGTGTCGAGGATTCGCTGCATGATCGTCTCGGCCGCAGTGCGTTTCATCACCCGCTCGCCCGCGAAGTTGGCCGCGAACTTCACCCATTCGACGGGGCTCATGCCCTTGATGTCGTCGGCGTATGCGGTGAGCAGTTCCTTGGCCACCAGCTGGATCAGCACGTGATTGTCGCCCTCGAACGTGGTGAACACATCGGTGTCGGCTTTCAGCGCAATGAGCCGGTTCTCGGCGAGATACCCTGCGCCGCCGCATGCTTCGCGGGCTTCCTGGATCGCGTGGGTGGCGTGCCACGTGTTGGCCGCCTTCAGCCCCGCTGCGCGGGACTCCAGTTCCCGTTGCTCTTCGCGATCCGGGTCGTCGGCGGACTGCAGCTCATGAGTCTTTGCGACCAACTCGTTCTGTGCGAACTGCAGCGCGTACGACCGTGCGATGAGCGGGAACAGGCGGCGCTGATGCACCAGGTAGTCCATCAGCAGCACCTCGTGGTCATCGCCAGGGGCCTGGAACTGCCTGCGCTCCAACGCATATCGGGTCGCGATGTCGAGCGCGACCCGCGCGGCGGCACCGGCGCTGCCGCCGACCGTGACCCGGCCCCGGATCAGCGTGCCGAGCATGGTGAAGAAGCGGCGGTTGGGGTTCTCGATCGGCGAGCTGTAGGTGCCGTCTTCGGCCACGTCGGCGTACTTGTTGAGCAGGTTCTCGCGCGGGATGCGGACATGGTCGAACTGGATACGGCCGTTGTCCACGCCGGGCAGCCCGCCCTTGTAATGGCAGTCTCCGGTCGTCACACCCGGCAGGTCGTTGCCGTCGTCGTCGCGGATCGGCACGACGAAGCAGTGCACCCCGTGCCCCTGCCCGTCGGGTGTGATGAGTTGAGCGAATACCGCTGCGACGGTGGCAGTTTCGGCGGCACCACCGATGTAGTCCTTGCGCGCGGTACGAGTGGGGGAGTCGATGACGAACTCCTGGGTCGACGCGTCGTAGGTCGCGGTGGTCTCGAGCGCCTGCACGTCGCTGCCGTGGCCGGTCTCGGTCATCGCGAAGCAGCCCAGCAGGTCCAGGCTGATGATCCGCGGCACGTACGCCTTGTGGTGGCGCTCGGTGCCGAGATTTTCAATGGCCCCGCCGAAGAGGCCCCACTGCACGCCTGCCTTCACCATCAGCGACAGATCGGACATCGCCAGCATCTCGATCCGGGTGACCGCCGCGGCGACGTCGCCATTGCCGCCGTGTTCCTTCTTGAACCCGTCCTCGGCGGCCCCGTGCGCCGCCATGATCTTCATCTGCTCCATCACCTTGGTGCGGGCGATCACGGTGTTCGGGGTGTAGTGCGGGCGGAAGACCTCGTTGGAGAGTTCCTCGCGCATTCTGTTCTTCACGTCGCGCCAACGGCCGTCCAGCGTGTTGCGTAGATGCTCCGCAGTGGTGGTCATACCGAGACGGTAGCCCTTCGGCGCCCTGCGGAAACTGTGATGCGGCAAACATAGCCAAACCTAGCTAGACCTGCAGAAACCCGTGGCGTTGAATCATCCCCATGACGGAGTCAGACGAGGCGCCGGTATCGCCCACCGGAATGCCGCACATCCCGCATCATCGGCACTCGGATGTATCCGGCGGTTGGCTGCGCGCCGCGACGTTCGGCGCGATGGACGGCCTCGTCAGCAACACGGCGCTGATCGCGGGTGTAGGTGCGGTGGCCGATGCGCACACGGTGGTGATCAGCGGCTTCGCCGGCCTGGTCGCCGGCGCGTTTTCCATGGCACTGGGTGAGTACACGTCCGTTACCACCGCCAACGAACAGCTCGATGCCGAGGTGCTCACGGAGCGGCACGCATTGAGCAAGCACCCCGAGGCGGAGGAAACCGAACTGGTCTGGATGCTCGTCGAGATGGGCATGACTCCAGAGACCGCGGAGAAGGCGTCCGAGGAGATTCACCGCGACGAGGAGCGAGCGCTGAATGTGCATGTGGCACAAGAGCTGGGAGTCCACCCGGAGGAGAAGCCGTCTCCGTGGGTCGCCGCAGGCTCGAGCTTCGCTATGTTTGCGATCGGAGCCATCGTCCCGCTGGTTCCGTACTTCCTCGGCTTCCAGTCACTGTGGCTCGGCCTGTTGTTCGGTGGCGTCGGCCTAATGATCGCCGGAGGAGTCGCGGCACGGTTCACCAAGAAGCCGCTGTGGTTTGCGTCCCTGCGCCAGTTGATGTTCGGGACGATCGCGATCGCCGCGACGTATCTCGTCGGACACCTCGTCGGAGCGGTCGTCTGATTTCGGCGCGCTAACGCTCGCTCAGCGTCCGTTAGCGCGCCGAAATCGCAGCAGAGTCAGCTGTTGCTGGCTCGCAGTATGTTTGTCGGCCGAACTGGTGCCGTGAATGTTGACCGCGCGTAGCGTCTGTGAGTGAAAACCGTCTGTTCACATCGGATTCAAGGGGGTAGATCCACTATGAACAGGATCGCGCAGACCGCTCTACTGTCGCTTGCAACTTCCGCAATAGTGTTTGCGGGTTCAACGATAGATCGCTCAAATGTCTCGGTGCTGGGTCAACCTGGCACCGGTGGAGGATGCTCGTCCAGTTGTTCGGTTGGTGGTCATGGCGTCGGGGGCGTGAACTCCGGTGGGGCCGCAAAAGGCTTCCACGACGGTAACGCCACCTTCCCTGAGCATCCTGGCGAGGTGATCAACAACTCGGGAACCGATTTCTCGGGCCACATCACAACGCGACTCGAGGACGGCACGCCGCTGGGTGCCGCGAGCGGCGCGTTCGCACCAGGGATCCAAGACATAGTCGGACATTCCACCGGAGTCTTCGGCGACTGCAACGGTCGCTTATCGAAGTGCTGATGACCGCCTAGCTGTCGCTGCCGACGGTGATCGCGGTCGCCTGTTCGGTGATCTCGTCGAGTTCGGAATCCTCGACATCGATACCCACCAGGTGCTTCCGCGTAGCGAACAGCACGCCCGCGCCGAGCAGCACCGCGGCGGCGCCGACCCAGAACGGCAGATGCACGCTGACCTGCTCGCCGAGCACACCGGCCAGCCAAGGCGCCAGCGCAGCACCAGCGAAACGCACGAAACTGTATGCGGCCGAGGCCACTCCGCGTTCGACAGGTGCGGCCTTCATGACGGTCTCGGTGATCAGCGTGTTGTTGATGCCGATGAACAGACCCGCGACGACGACGCACGTCGCCAACACAGTCTTGTTCTCCGTGCCGACGGCCATCACCGCCAGCGTCGCGGTCATCGCCAGCAGGTTGACGATCAGAGTCGGCACGGTGCCGAAGCGGTGCTGCAGCCGAGGCGCGACGACTACCGACGTGAAGGCCAGCGCAAGCCCCCAGCCGAAGAAGATCAGCCCGATCTGATGGGCGCTCATGTCGAGCGGGAATGGGGTGAACGCCAGCAGTGTGAAGAAGCCAAAGTTGTACAGCAGCGCGGTGATTGCGACGCCGAGTAGTCCTCGGTGGCGCAATGCGCGGAACGGGTCGGCCAGCGTGGTGGCGCGTTCGGCGCGCGGCGTGGACGGCAGCAGGAATGCGGTGACGACGAGCGCGACGGCCATCAGGACTGACACCCCGAAGAACGGTCCGCGCCATGAGATCGAGCCGAGCACACCGCCGACTAACGGACCGACCGCGATGCCGAGGCCAAGCGCCGCCTCATACAGGATGATCGCCTGCGCGACCGATCCGCGCGCGGAGTTGACGATGGTAGCCAATGCGGTGGCGATGAACAGTGCGTTGCCCAAGCCCCAAAGTGCCCGCCAGCCAACGATTTCGGCCACGGTGTCGGACATGCCGGCCAGGCCCGCGCCGGCAATGATGATCAGCAGGCCGATCAGCAGCGTGCGTTTGGGGCCGATCCGGCTGGCCACCACACCGGTGATGAGCATGGCCACGCCCATCACCGCCATATAGCTGGTGAACAACAGCGACACCTGCGACGGGGACGCGTTCAAGTTGTCGGCGATCGGCTTGAGGATGGGGTCGACGAGACCAATGCCCATGAACGCGACGACGGACGCGAAGGCAACGGCCCAAACAGCCTTGGGTTGGCGCCACATACGGTGCGGCTTCTCCTTTTCGGTTGTTACTTGGTGGGAGTGGGGGCGGCCGCATCCTCGAGCAGGCGGCGCATCACACGCACGGCGTCGCTGAGTGTTTGGCGATCCGCGGCGTCAAGCCGCTCCAGATACGGGTCAATGGCCGCACCGCGGTCGACGCGCACCTGTCGCAGCGTGTCGACACCTTTCGGGGTGATGCGGATGAGCACCGCCCGCGCATCGTCGGGGTCGACGGTGCGCGATACCAGGCCCGCGTCTTCGAGCCGGCGGACCTGGGTGGTCATCGTCGGCTGCGAGCAATGGTCGAGCGCGGCCAGATCGGATATCCGGGTCGCGCCTTGATCTTCGATCGTGGACAGCAGCCGCGCCTGGGCGAACCCAAGTGGCATGCGGACCCGCTGCGTGGCCAGCCGGTTGATCCGGGCCACCACCGACAGCAGATCGGCTCCGAGCGTCGGGGTCATGACACCATGATTACATAGGTTTACTATGCGTTTCAAACGCTCTCGGGGGTGTCGGCGCTCACAGCGTGGTGGGAAGGGGTCCGCGCTGGCGGCTGGCAGAATCGAGAAATGACCGCGACCGAGCCGAGCGCCCCTCGACGGGCCGGCTCGCTTCAACCGGTCGAACTTGCCCAAGCCTCGGTGATGGCGGCGCTGTGTGCGGCCACCGCGATAATCGCCGTCGTCGTCCCATTCGCGGCGGGCGTGTCGCTGCTCGGCACCGTCCCGATGGGTCTACTCGCGTACCGCTATCGGCTCCGGGTGTTGATCGCCGCGACTGTCGCCGGCGCCCTCATCGCGTTCCTGATCGCGGGCATGGGCGGCTTCATGACTGTGGTCAACTGCGCGTACATCGGCGGGCTGACGGGCATCGTCAAGCGGCGCGGCCGCGGCATCTTCACGGTGTTCTGTGCAGCGCTCGTCGCGGGCTCACTGTTCGGCGTCCTTACGGTGACGGCGCTGGCGATCCTTACGCGGCTGCGCCACCTCCTCTTTGACTCCGTGACCGCCAACATCAACGGCCTCGCCGCGGTGATCGCCCGCATCCCCGACGTGGAGCCCGCGGCCGAGCGGCTCAAGCACGACTTCGCCATCGCGCTGCACTACTGGCCGTTCCTGTTCTTCGGCTGGTCGGTGATCACCATCGTCATCGTCACCTTCATCGGCTGGTGGGCGCTGTCGCGGGTGATGACCCGGCTGCTCGGGATTCCCGATGTGCACAAGCTGGAGTCGTCGACTGACACCGCACCAGTCGCCCCGGTGCCGGCCCGGCTGCACGACGTACGCTTCCGCTACCCCACGGCCGATCACGATGCACTCGGCCCGGTGTCGCTGAGCGTGGAACCCGGCGAGCACGTCGCGGTGACCGGTGCCAACGGCTCCGGCAAGACCACGCTGATGTTGATGCTCGCCGGCCGCGAGCCCACCGCGGGGACCATCGAGCGTCCGGGCGCCGTGGGGCTCGGCAAGCTCGGCGGCACCGCGGTGATCATGCAGCACCCCGAGAGCCAGGTGCTTGGCACCCGGGTAGCCGACGACGTGGTGTGGGGGTTACCGCCGGGCAAGACAATCGACGTGCATCAACTGCTGGGTGAGGTCGGTTTGGACGGGCTCGCCGAGCGAGACACCGGCGGTCTGTCGGGCGGAGAACTGCAGCGCCTTGCGGTGGCCGCGGCGCTGGCGCGCGAGCCGTCGCTGCTGATCGCAGACGAGGTCACCAGCATGGTCGACCAGGACGGGCGCGACGCGTTGATGTCCGTGCTGTCCGGCCTGACCCAGCATCACCGGATGTCGCTGGTGCACATCACGCACTACAACAGCGAGGCCGACGCCGCCGACCGCGTGATCAACCTGACCGGAAACGGTGGCGCTGCCGACAACACGGCGATGGTGGAGAAGGCCGCTGCCCCGACCGCCACCGTGCACGTCGTACACGATTCCGCTACACCCGTGCTCGAACTCAACGGCGTCGGACACGAATACGCGAGCGGAACACCGTGGGCGACAACGGCTCTGCGCGATCTCAACTTCGCCGTCCATGAGGGCGACGGCCTGCTGATCCACGGCCTGAACGGATCAGGCAAGTCGACGCTGGCGTGGATCATGGCGGGCCTGACGGTGCCGACGGTGGGCAGCTGTCTGCTCGACGGTGAGCCCGTTTCCGATCAGGTGGGCGCGGTGGCGATCTCGTTCCAGGCGGCCAGGCTGCAGTTGATGCGCAGCCGCGTCGACCTGGAAGTGGCGTCGGCAGCAGGCTTTTCGCATCGCGACCACGATCGGGTGGTGGCGGCCCTGGCCACCGTCGGACTGGATCCCGGCCTGGCGAAGCGGCGTATCGACCAGCTCAGCGGCGGGCAGATGCGCCGCGTCGTGCTCGCCGGGCTGCTGGCTCGCTCGCCGCGTGCGCTCATCCTCGACGAGCCGTTGGCCGGTCTGGATGCGGCGAGCCAGCGCGGCCTGCTGCGGCTGCTGGAAGAGCTGCGCCGCAGTGCGGGCCTGACGGTTGTCGTGATCTCGCATGACTTTTCGGGTCTCGAGGACCTGTGCCCGCGCACGCTGCATCTGCACAACGGTCAGTTGGCCGCGCCGACGACTGCGGGAGGCGTGTCATGACCGCCCCTACCCGTCAGCGTGCGACTGTGGTCCTGTTGCGACCGGTACCGGGCGACACCGTCATCCACCGGTTATGGGCCGGAACGAAACTCATCGCGGTGGCGGGCATTGGGGTGCTGTTGACGTTCTACCCGGGATGGGTGCCGATCGGGTTGGTTGCAGCTCTGATCCTGACGACGGCGTGGCTGGCGGGTATTCAGCGCGGCACGTTGCCGTCGATTCCGCGCTGGCTGTGGGTACTGCTGTTCATCGGCGGTGCGACTGCGACGTTCGCGGGTGGCAGCCCGATCATCGATCTCGGCTCCGTGCATCTGGCACTCGGTGGGCTGCTTACGTTCCTACGCATCACCGCGGTGTCGATCGTGCTGCTCGGCCTCGGCGCGATGGTGTCGTGGACCACCAACGTCGCCGAAATCGCGCCCGCCGTGGCGACATTGGGCCGACCACTGCGACCGCTACGAGTACCGGTCGACGACTGGGCGGTGGCGCTGGCGTTGGCGTTGCGGGCATTCCCGATGCTGATCGACGAATTCCGGGTGCTCTACGCGGCCAGAAGGTTGCGTCCCAAGGTGGTGCCCACCACGCGACGGCAGCGCCGCAAGCGGTGGGCACTGGAGGTCGTCGACATCCTCGCGGCGGGGATCACCGTCGCGCTGCGCCGCGCCGACGAAATGGGTGACGCGATCACCGCTCGCGGTGGCGCCGGTCAAATCTCCGCAGCGCCATCAGGGCCGAAACGCGCCGACTGGGTTGCGCTTTCGATCGTGATCGTGGTGTGTGCGGTCGCTTTAACGCTCGAACTGACGGTGTTGGGCACGCTCTAGCCCGGCGGCTAATTCACAGCTAATTCCCAGACTTACTGGATTCTGGAGTTTTGCTGTCGACTTCCCGTGACGTAGCTGCCATCGGCCTATAGTCGCCGAATTGGGGGTCCTGCACAGCCTTTGCCAAGTCAAGGAGGGGACATGAGGCGCATACAACTCGTGATGGCGGCACTGTCCGCGATCGCAGTGGCAGTGGCAGTGGCAGTGGTCGCGATCACGTCGACCGCACGCGTCGAAAACGTTTGGGACCTCACGGGGTGTACGAAGGGGGCGGCGGGTGACCAAATCAAATGCTGCGATTCCGGTGGCGGCATTTTCCAGGACAACGGTGGGAAGTGTGTGCAGCCGCCTCCTGATGCCGGCCCGCCGGGGTCGCAGCACGATTTGTCAGGCATCGGAACCGAAACATTTACCCCGTCGCCGCTACGAACTCATGATCCGTCCGACATTGGAACCGAGACCTTTACGACGGTGCCGGTGTCTACCCCACAGCCTTCGCCACCGGCACCACCTTCCACCACATGGGTACCGCCGACCAACCCCTGTATGAATCCACTGGAACCCGCCTGCGCCGGGTGAACGTGCTGGGCACGCTCTTGTGTCGTCACTCTGCGTTGGCGGCGTCGTCCACTCGCATTTGCGCCCTCAGCGCAGTGTGAATGTGGACCGCGGCCAACCGGTTACTTACCTGGCCGATAGCAAAACCTTCCCCCTCGGAAGACAAATCTGGCTTTTGGGCGATTACAGAAGCACCGCTTGACCATGGAGCATTTTCCTCAACAGGCCACGAGAGGAATGCACGATGATCGAATCAACCCGCCCCAGACTGAACCGCGTCAAGTACGCAGCGATGCTGCTCGGTGCCGTGGCCGTTGCCGCCTTCCCACCCGCCGGACTTTCCGCTGTCGCAAGCGCCGAAAGAGTATGGGATCTCGACAAGTACCAGGAGTGTTGGGACGCGGCATGGGCGAAGTATCCGAATCCGGTGGGAGACGAACTCGCGGACGCCCTCGAGGCTTGCTGTTGGGGCACTGGCGGCATCTACAAAGACGGACACTGCTTTGCGCCACCCGCTGAAGCCGTTTCGGGCTCACGCCAGTTTCCCGGCAACGCTCATATTCCATCCGACATCGCCACCGCACCCCTATTGACCCCAGCACCGCGTCCGATTCACGTTCCATCCGACATCGCAACCGCACCAGCGGCGAGCAATAGCAACGAGTTGGGGTCGTGATGTCTTACGGTGAAGCCACCTACTGGCACAACCACCCCGACTTGGCACGCCTTGCCGAGAACATGCGCGAGCAGTTGGAACAACAAAGCATGACGGTGCACGGGTTACCCCGCTGATTTATTGCCCCGCGAGGACGCTTTCAGCGACTGCCTGGCCAGCTTCCCTGGGCACCGCAGAGTCAACGCTCGGCAGCGGAATTCGCCGCCCGCTGCGCCCCGGCGAGGCTGGTCGGCACATCCGTGCGGCCCAGGAACATCTCATCAAAGTACGGCTTGAGGGCATCGAAACCCGCGGCGAAGCCGGCACCGCCAGGTGCCGGGATGCGAGGACCGTTGAGCACCTTGAAGAATGGACTCACGTCCACGCCGCGCGACGCCCAGTACTTGTCGTAGACAGGCTGAGCGGCAAGCACCGCGGGGATCGCCGAGCCTTTCGCTCCGAGGTATTCGTTGCCGCGCCGACTGCCCATCCAGGCGAGCACCTGCCGCACGGCGTCGGGATGTTTGGTGGCCGAATTACCCGCGGTAGCAATGCCGTTGGTGACGCTGACGCGGCCCTTCGGTCCCGACGGCATCATGGCCACACCCCACCGGAACGGCGCCTGGTTCGCGACCGCGGCGAGGTTGTAGGTGCCGGACTGGAACAGCGCCATCCGCCCCTGCAGGAACTGATTGCGGGAGAAGTCGCCGTTGTCGTTGGTGTCCGATGCAGGCGGCGCGACGTGATCGGTGTTGATCAGCCGCACCAGGTATTCGAACGCCTCGGTAGCTTGCGGGTTGTCGAACGCGAACCGGTCGCCGGTGGAGAACACTCCGCCCGCGGACCCGATGTAGTTGAGGTAGATGCCCTGCAGGTCGTTGGCCGCGTTGTAGCCCCACTGGCGGATCCGCGTCGCGTCGAAACCCGGTGTGCCCGCGGCCCGTCCGTCGGCATCAAAGGTCAGTCTCGCGAGCAGTGGCCGCAGTGTGTCGTCGCCGTCCAGCGACCAGTGCAGATCCAACATTTCGCGCAGGTCAATACCCGCGGCATCCAGAAGGTCGGCATTGAAGTACAGCGCGATGCCCGCATCGGTCAACTGCGGCACCGCCCACAACACACCGTCGCGGGTGAACTGGTCGACCACCGAAGGTTCCCACGCCTGAGAAGCGTTGGCGCCGAGCGTCTCTGCGATGTTCATCAGCCTGCCGCTGTCGGCATAGCCGGAGAAGTATGCGTTGGACAGCCAGAAGATGTCGTCGGCGCTGCCGCCGGCCACGTCGGTGCGCAGGGTGTCGAAGTAGCTCGAGTAGGCGACGACGTCGACCCGCACGTCGATGTCGGGATGTTCGCGGGTGAATTCGGCGAAAGACTCGCGATAGGCGGCGGCGACCTGCTCGTCCCACAGTCGCACCGTCACGACGGTCCGGCCGCCGTGTTCGTCGGACCGCCCGAGCAGCAACGCCGCGACGAGCAGCACAGCCATTGCCAAAGCCAGGCCGGCGACGACGAGCGTGGAAAACCGTGGGCGAATGCTCATTTCAGCCCCGTCACCACAATTGAGCGGACGATGTGGCGGCCCAGCGCCACGAACAACACGATCAGCGGCACGATCGCGACGGTCGTGGCCGCCATCACCAACGTCCACTGCGCGTTGTACCGCGACTGCAGGCCCGCCGTCGCGACCGTGAGCACCTGCCACTTGCTTCCGCTGGTGATGACCAGCGGCCACATGAAGTTGTTCCACTGACTGACGCACGTGATCAGTGCCAGCGTCACCAGGATCGGCCGACTGGCAGGCACCACCACATGCACGATGACGTCCAGCGTGTTGGCCCCGTCGATGCGCGCAGCGTTGACCAAATCGGCCGGAATCGTGCGAAAGTACTCGCGCAACAGGAAGATCGCATACGGCGAGCCGAACATGAACGGCAACACCAACGCCCAGAACGTGTTTCGCAGCCCAGCCTCGGCCATCATCAGATACAGCGGAACGACCGTCACCGTCGCGGGCACCATCAGCGTCGCGATGTACACCCAGAACAGCACGTCTCGCCCCGGAAACTCCAGCCGCGCAAAGGCATACGCCGCCATCACCGAGAACGTCATCTGCCCGAGCAGGATGACGGCGGTCATCAACGCCGTGACGAGCAGCGCCCGGCCGAATCCCGCGCCGGCGAGTCCGGTGTAATTCTCGAAAGTCGGCGGGCTGGGCCACGACAACGGTGACCCAGTGTTGAACTGCTTCGCCGACGTGAACGACGTGAGCAGGCCCAACATGAACGGCGCCAACGTGATCACCGTCCCGATCGCCAACCCCGGGTAGATGACGACGGCCGACATCCGGCTACGTGAGGTCATAGGTGATCCGCCGCCGGAAGTACAGATGCTGGGCGATCGTCACACCGACCAGCACCACGAACAGGACCACCGCCATCACCGCCGCGCGGCCGACCGCCGCCGCGCCGAACGCCTCGGCGTAGATCCGGTGCGCCACCAGGTCGGTGCGGCCCTGCGGACCACCGCGCGTCAGCGCGTACACCGTGTCGAAGACCTGAGCCGCGCTGATGATCCCGGTGACCGTCACGAAGAACAGCGTCGGCCGCAGCATCGGCAGAGTGATGCGGCGGAATCGCTGCCACGCGGTCGCCCCGTCGGTGCGGGCCGCGTTGTGGATGTCCTCCGGGATGTTGAGGATGCCGGCCAAGAAGAACAGCGTCACGTAGCCGACGTTGGTCCAGACCACGACCGCGGACACGACGGGCAGCGCGAGGCTCGGATCGGCCAGCCACTCGATCTGGTGGCCGAGCAGCGTGCTGACCGCGCCGTCAGTGGGCGCCAGGATCCACCGCCACAGCACCGCGATCGCCAACGGAGCACAGATCCACGGCAGCACATACAGCGTGCGGAAAAACCCGGACCCGGGCAGCCCGCGCGCCAGCATCGCCGCGGCGATCAGACCGAGCACCGTCTGCACGGGCACCACGATCGCGATGAACGCCAGCGTCACGAGCAACGAGGTCCGAAATGACGGATCGGTCAGCACCGCGTGCCAATTGTCCAGTCCGACATATCGAATCGGGCCGAGAAGATCCCAGCGGTGCAGGCTCAGCCACAGCACCACCAGCATCGGCAGCAGTAGGAACGTGACCACGCCGAAGAGGCTGGGCGCAAGCAGCGCGTAGCCCAGAGCCGTCGACCGGACACGGTTGGCTGCCACTGAGTCATTAAAGCGCGCTGCCACTACGGTGGTGGCGTGACAGCACCGCGCCGGGTCGACGCCGACTTCCTCGCGTTGCC
>Ga0075369_10000455_pt1 | contig 12494 bp, 12 predicted proteins | sample EndMethybrTD3034_FD_71400 | JGI IMG/M metagenome (GOLD analysis project Ga0075369, IMG submission 71400) | Populus endosphere microbial communities from Tennessee, USA - Endosphere MetaG P. TD hybrid TD303-4 | ecosystem: Host-associated > Plants > Roots > Endosphere | place: USA: Tennessee...
GTACAGGAACGGGCCGAAGAAGTGCACGACGCCCGCGCCCGGATTGTCGTTGGGCCAGCGCCTCGGGTCGCCGGTCATGTTGATCGCCGTGTCGGTGCCGCCGTGGTAGGAGCGGTAACGGGTCAGCACCTTGTGCCTGCCGGTGTGCAGCCGCGCCATCCGCACCGCGTGCTCGTTGGCGTCGGCGCCACCGTTGGTGAAGAAGATCTTGTTCAGCTCACCGGGGGTGCGCTCGGCGATCAGGCGCGCGGCTTCGGAACGGGCGGCGTTGGCGTACTGCGGTGCGATGGTGCACAGCGTCGCCGCCTGTTCCTGAATCGCGGTGACCACCTTCGGGTGCTGGTGTCCGATGTTGGTGTTGACCAGCTGCGAGGAGAAGTCGAGCAGCCGGCGCCCGTCGCCGTCCCACACGTAACTGCCTTGTGACGCAACGATTGTCATCGGGCTGATCTCGGCCTGCGCCGACCACGAGTGGAATACGTGCGCGCGGTCCAGTTCGTAGGTCTTGGCGGCCTCGCGCTGGGCCTCCTCGACGGTGAGCCCGTTGGGCAGCACAGGGGTGACGATGTTGTCGATGGTCATGGGGTTCCTTGCCGGGATGCTTTGGTTGCGTGAGCTTTACGCACGTCGTCTGGGTGTGCGCCTGGTTCGGGGCTCAGCCGTTTTCGGGGAAGCCGAGGTTGATGCCGCCGTGGGAGGGGTCGAGCCAGCGGGTGGTGATGGCCTTGGTCCTGGTGTAGAAGTGCACACCCTCGGCGCCGTGGGCGTGGCTGTCGCCGAACAGCGAGGCCTTCCAGCCGCCGAAGCTGTAGTAGGCCATCGGCACCGGGATCGGCACGTTGATGCCGACCATGCCGACCTCGACCTCGTTCTGGAACCGCCGCGCCGCACCACCGTCGTTGGTGAAGATCGCGGTGCCATTGCCGTAGGGGTTGGTGTTGATCAGTTCCAGTGCCGCATCGTAGGTTTCGACCCGCACCACCGACAGCACCGGCCCGAAGATCTCGTCGGTGTACACCGTCATTTCGGGCGTGACGTTGTCCAGCAGGGTGGGTCCAAGCCAGAACCCATCCGAGAGGCCGGAGTCGCCGCCGTCGATCTCGACGGCACGCCCGTCGACGACGACCTTGGCACCGTCGGCCTCACCGGCATCGATATAGGAGGCCACCTTGTCGCGGTGCGCGCGGGTGACCAGCGGACCCATGTCGGCATCCTTGGTGCCATCACCGGTCTTGATCGTCGCGGCCCGCTCGGCGATCTTGGCCACCAGATCATCGGCGATCGGCCCGACCGCCACACACGCCGAGATCGCCATGCACCGCTCACCGGCAGACCCGAACCCGGCGTTGACCATCGCATCGGCGGCCAGATCCAGATCGGCGTCGGGCAACACCACCGCATGGTTCTTGGCTCCACCCAACGCCTGCACCCGCTTACCGGCCGCCGTGGCGGTGGCATACACATACTGCGCGATCGGGGTGGACCCCACGAACGACACCGCCTTGATCGCCGGGTTGGTCAGCAGCTCATCGACGGCGGTCTTGTCGCCCTGCACAACGTTGAACACCCCGTCGGGCAGCCCGGCTTCCTTCCACAGCCGCGCCAGCCACAGCGAGGCCGACGGATCCTTCTCGGAGGGCTTGAGGACGACGGTGTTGCCCGCGGCGATGGCGATCGGGAAGAACCACATCGGCACCATGGCCGGGAAGTTGAACGGGCTGATGATGCCGACGACACCCAGCGGCTGCAGTATCGAGTGGACGTCGACCTTGGTGGAGGCGTTCTCGGTGAACCCGCCCTTGAGCAGATGCGGAATGCCGCAGGCGAATTCCACCACCTCCTGACCGCGGCTCACCTCGCCCAGCGCGTCCGAGACCACCTTCCCGTGCTCGCTGGTGATGATCTCGGCCAGCTCACCCTTACGTTCATTGAGCAGCTCACGGAAGCTGAAGAGGATCTGAGTCCGCTTGGCCAGGGAGGTGTCGCGCCACGCCGGGAACGCCGCGGCCGCCGCATCGATCACCGCACGCGCATCCTCCACACTAGCCAGCGCCACCTCACCGGTCACCGCACCCGTAGCCGGATTGGTGACGGGAGCCGTCGCGGTCGACGTGCCGGGGAGGATCTCGTTGTTGGCCCAGTGGGTGATGACGTTGGTCACGGGTGTCCTTTTGGTGCGTCCGATGTTCTGTGCTTCCACTGTCCCTCCTACCGGTCGCCCACAGCGGAGACAATCTGTCACAGAATCCCATTGACTGCTTACACTGTGTCAGTGATTCCGACCGTCGCAGAAGTCATCGCCCTGCCGGTGGTCCAAGCCGGCTTACCCGAGGTCATCAGCGCCGAACACCTGGACCGTCCGGTTCGTTGGGTCCATGTCAGCGACGTGGCTGATCTGTCCGATCTCCTGCAGGGCGGCGAACTGGTGCTCACCACGGGCCAGGCCCTTGTCGCCGAGCCGCGCGAGTATCTCGAACGACTGGTGGGCGCGGGCGCCGTCGGGGTGGTGGTCGAGACGGGCACCCACATCGCCGCGGTGCCGGCGTCGGCGGGCGAGGCCGCCCGGTCACTCGGGCTACCGCTGGTGGTGCTGCGCCGGCGCACCCGATTCGTCGACATCACCGAGGCCGTACACCGGTTGATCGTCGCCGACCAGTACGAGGAGCTGGCCTTCGCCCACCAGGCCCATGAGACGTTCACCGACCTGAGCATGCGGCGGGCGTCACTGTCCGACATCGTCAGCGCGGCCGCGGACATGATGACCGAGACGGTGGTGCTGGAAGACCTGTCCCACCAGGTCCTCGCGGCCTCGGCGCGGCGCGAGCCCGCCGCGGCGGTGCTACGCGACTGGCAGCAACGGTCGCGGTTGGCCATGGGCGAGCATGCCGCCCAGGAGAACCAGCAGAAGTGGACGATCAATCCGGTCGGACCGCGCGGCGAGGAGTGGGGCAGGCTGATCATCCCCCACCCGCCTGCCCGCCCGGCCAAGGCCAAGATGGTGCTCGAGCGGGCCGCGCAGGCGTTGGCCCTGCACCGCATGGCCGAGCGGGGACGATCCGGCCTGGAGCACCAGGCCCAGACCGGGCTGATGGAGGACGTCCTGCAGGGCAGGATCACCGACGAACACGAAGCCGAGGTGCGGGCGCACGCCCTCGGTCTGCACACCGCGGCGGTCTATCTACCAGCGACCGTACGCGTCGCCGCGGCCGCCGACCGGCTCGATCCGGTTGCGGCCCAGCGCCGGACGGTGCGTGTGCTCGATTCGGTCGTGCACTCCGTCAAGTCGGCAGGCCACTCCGCGCTGTGTTCCATCCGCCGCGACGGCGAGATCGGCATGGTGCTGGCGCTCGCCGCGCGGCGCGGGGTCACCCTCGACACCGCCATCTCCCGGCTGGCCGTCGACGTTCGCGACGGCATCCGCCGCGGCGGAGACACCGACAAGGTGGTATTCGCGCTCGGCGCCGGTGCCGTGACCGTCGTCGACGCGGTGCACGGTCTGCGCGACGCCGCCCACGTCGCCGACGTGGCCCTGGCGATGCCCGAAAGCGGGCGCGCGTTCTTCCGGGCCGCGGACGTCCGCCTGCGCGGTCTGCTGACCTTGCTGCGCGACGACCCCCGCGTGCAGAACTTCGCCGAAACCGAACTCAAGGCGCTGCTGCTGCACGACGCACACCACGGCGACAACGGCGTGGCGGTCCTGCGGGGCTTTCTCGAACTGGCCGGCAACAAGTCCGCGCTCGCCAAACGCCTTCACATGAGCAGGCCGGCGCTGTACAGCAGGCTCGACGCGATCCAGCGCATCCTCGGCCTCGATCTCGACGACGGCGAGTCGATGACGTCACTTCACGTGGCGCTGCTGATCCTGGACGCCCAGACGCCCCCGCCCGGCGTCCCGTGACCGGCGGTGACCCGACCCGCGCAACTCGCTGCCGGCGGGACGTGACGCCACTACTGTGAGATGACCCCACGACGAGCGAGGTGCGCCCATGACAGACCGTCCGGTTCGATCGCGACCTTCCAAGGCGGCCAAGAAGATCCCCGCCAGGAAGTCCACCGCGCAGGCCTCCCCCGAAGCCTCCGCCAAGACCTCCCCGAAGGCGCCGGCGAAAGCGTCGGTCAAGACGGTGTCGGCGACGCGCACTGCCTCTCGCGCGAAGGCGGCCGAGTCCACCGCGACCGCGAAATCCGCCACGGCCGCCAGCAAGGCCGGCCCCCGCGAGGTCAGCGTCGGCACGGACGCCGCGTTCGCACCCGCACCGGGCCAGCCCCGCAGGCGCCTCAAGAACATCTCGGAGGTCCGCCACTTCTTCCGGACCAACGACGTGCCGATCTACTTCTTCGGCGCCACACCGTTCAACCTGCTCGGCCTCGACCGATGGGTGCGCAACTTCTCCTACGTGACCTACTACGACGGCTGGGACGGCGGACATCCCCGCGTGTTCACTCCGACGAACAAGCCGTACCAGGAGTTCACCAGCGGCGAGGAGATCAACAACTGGCTGCTCACCAACCCCGAGGTGCGCGCGCACATCGACGCCGCGACACCGCGCGGGGTGCGGCCGAAGATCGCCATGGTCTTCTTCGACAAGGAAACCGAGGAGATCTGCCGCGAACTGGGCTACGACCTGATCCTGCCGTCGGCCGAGCTGCGCGAGCACCTGGACTCCAAGATCGTCACCACCCGGCTGGGCAACGAGGCGGGCGCTCCAAGCGCACCCAATGTGCTCACCAGGGTCGACGACTGGGCGGGTCTGCGCAAGGCCGCCGAAAAGACTGGTCTTGGTGACGAACTCGTGGTTCAGACCCCCTACGGCGACTCCGGCAAAACCACCTTCTTCATCTCCTCGGAGGCCGACTGGAAGAAGCACAGCGCCGACATCGTCGGCCAGGACATCAAGGTGATGCGCCGGATCAACAACCGGCCCGTCGCGGTCGAGGCCGTGCTCACCCGTTGCGGGACCATCGTCGGTCCGTTCATGTCGGAGTTGATCGGCTACAAGAAGCTCACGCCCTCGCGGGGTGGATGGTGCGGCAACGAGATGTATCCGGAGGTCCTCACCGGCGAGAACCGGCGTACCGCAACGCAGTTGGTGCGACGGCTGGGTGACCGGCTGGCCAAGGAGGGGTACCGGGGCTTCTTCGAGGTCGACGTTCTGCTCGACACCGACACCGGCGACGTGTACCTCGGCGAACTCAATCCCCGCATCAGCGGCGCCTCGTCGATCACCAACGTCACTGCCGGGGCCTATGCCGACGTCCCGCTGTTCCTGTTCCACATCCTCGAGTACATGAACGTCGAATTCGACCTCGACGTCGACGAGATCAACGAGCGCTGGGAGGAATTGGCCGCCGAGGACGTGTGGAGCCAGATGATCCTGAAGGAAACCGACGACATCGTCCAACGGCTGACGGCGACACCGCGCACCGGCTTCTACTCGCTCGACGGCAGCGGCAGCCTGGTGTTCCGTGGGGCAGCGCTGGACTGGCACCAGCTGCAGAACGAGGCCGAGGTGTTCTTCCTGCGGATCTACGGACCGGGCGACTACCGCTGGAAGGGCGCCGACCTCGGGGTGCTCGTCACGAAGGGGCGCCTGCAGGTCGACACCGGCGGCGGCAAGTCTGCGCTGGCCATCCGCGCGCGCCACCTCATCGACTCGATCCGGGCCGAATTCGCAGGTACACCCATCGCCGAACCTGTCAAACCGCCGACGAATGCGGGGGTGAAGTCAAGCTGAGCTAGGGTCGTCGGGTACCGACCCGACTGACAGGAGGCTGAACGCGCATGGCGCTCGGCGGCGACCCTGGACGTGTTCCGTCCGATGTGACGCTGGAGAACTGGCAGTCGGCTCCGCACCTGCACTGGACTTTCCAGCACATTGCCGATTTCCTTCCCACCGCGGTGATCTCGCGCGGGACGGGACCGGTCGCGGGACTGCCGTCACTGCCGGCTGAGCTGTCCGACATCGCGCTGCTGGACCACACCAGCGGGAAGCGGACCACCGTCGGCGATGTGATGGCGGCCACCGCCACCGACGGCTGGATCGTCACCCAACACGGCAAGGTGCTCGAGGAGCACTACTACAGCGGTATGACGTCGGACACTTCCCACCTGCTGATGTCGGTCAGCAAGACGCTGATCGCCACAGTGGTGGGTGCCCTCACCGGCCACCACGGGCTGGATCTCGACGCCCAGCTGACCTCGTACATCCCCGCGCTGGCGGCGTCCGGATACGCCGGGGCCACCGTGCGCAACCTGCTCGACATGCGGTCGGGGATCGCGTTCTCCGAGGAATACCTCAACCCCATGGCCGAAGTGCGGCTGCTGGAACAGGCGATCGGCTGGGCCCCCCGCACCGTGCCCGACCTGCCGAACACGATGTACGACTACCTCGTCACACTGCGCCAGCAGTCGGCCCACGGCGGGCCTTTCCGCTACCGATCCTGCGAAACCGATGTGCTCGGCTGGGTGTGTGAGGCGGCCAGCGGTGCCCGGATGCCCGAGCTGATGTCGGAAGTGCTGTGGAGCCAGCTGGGCGCCGAGAACGACGCCACCATCGGAGTGGACTCGGTCGGCACCGGGATGTTCGACGGCGGTATCAACGCCTGCCTACGCGACCTGGCAAGATTCGGGGTGCTGTTCCTCACCGGTGGCGCCTCGCTGACCGGCGCCCAGGTCGTGCCGCCGTCCTGGATCGCCGACACGTTCGCCGGCGGCAGCGATTCGAGGGCGGCGTTCGCCGCGAGCCCGGACGACAACCGCATGCCCGGGGGGATGTACCGCAACCAGTGCTGGTTCCCCTACCCCGGCGACAACGTGCTGCTGTGCCTGGGGATCCATGGCCAGATGATCTACGTGAACCGCGCCGCGGGCCTGGTGGCCGCCAAGCTGTCGAGTTGGCCGCTTCCCCAGGACGCCACCAAACTGTTCCCGACCATCGCCGCGTTCGACGAGATCGCCGCCAACGTGTCCTGAGGAGCCCTGGGTAAACCGTTCCGGGGCAACACTTTCTACATGGTGGCCACGCGGCGTGCCCGACTACTCGGGCAGGCGCAGCTCGGGCTTCTCCACCTCTTCGATGTTGACGTCCTTGAAGGTGATCACCCGCACCTGCTTGACGAAGCGCGCGGGTCGGTACATGTCCCACACCCACGCGTCGCCGAGCCTCAACTCGAAGTACACCTCGCCGTTGGAGTTGCGAGGCACCAACTCCACACTGTTGGCGAGGTAGAACCGCCGCTCGGTCTCCACGACGTAGCTGAACTGGCCGACGATGTCCTTGTACTCCCGGTACAGCGACAGCTCCATCTCGGTTTCGTACTTTTCGAGATCTTCAGCACTCATCTGATCCGCTGTCCTTCACGTCGATCATCGCTGCCATCTTTCCTTACCAGAGTTCGCCATGCCGCCCGGATCCCCAGTCGGACACGTCGTCGGCCACCACCGCCACGGCTGTCTCACCGACCGCCATCCGCAAACGACGCACGTTGATGAACGAGTATCTGTGCTGACTGGACGGCCCGAGCTCGGTCAGCGCCGCGGTGTGCGCCGGCGTGCTGTAGCCCTTGTGCTCGGCGAAACCGTATCCGGGGAGCTCCGCTTCCATCGTCACCATCAGCCGGTCGCGGCTGACCTTGGCCAGGACGCTGGCCGCGGCGATACAGGCCGCCGCCGCGTCGCCGCCCACCACCGGTAGCGACGGCATCGGCAGACCCGGCACCCGGAATCCGTCGGACAGCACGTACCCGGGCCGTACCCGCAACCCGGCGACCGCCCTGCGCATCCCCTCGATATTGGCGACGTGGACACCGCGGCGGTCCACCTCCACCGACGGGATGAACACCACGTGGTAGGCCAGCGCGTAGCGGCGGATCAGGGGAAACAGCCGCTCGCGCTCCTTCTCGTTGAGTTTCTTGGAGTCGTCGAGCGCGGCCAGGCTGTCCAGCCGGTTCGGCCCGAGCACACACGCAGCGACGACGAGCGGCCCCGCGCACGCACCGCGGCCGACCTCATCGACACCGGCCACCGGCCCCAGTCCGCCCCGATACAGCGCCGACTCGAGGGTCCGCAGGCCCGACGACCTCCGGATCACTGCCCGAGGCGGCCATGACGCCGACAAACTCAGGACCCCAGCCTCATCGGGACCTCCTATTGAGCGGTCTGCGGATTCACCGAATCGACGCCACCCCACCGCGACGGCGGCCACGCGATGAACCGAGCCTTGCCGATGACATTCTCCACCGGAACCGTGCCATTCATCGGATCGCCGGTGCACAACAGCCCACGCTGGGCGTCGGCGGGCAGGTTCGTGCAGTGGATGCGCGAATCGGCCGAATGGGTGCGATTGTCGCCCATCATCCACAGCCGGCCCGCAGGCACCGTCACGGGACCGAACTCGTTGCCGAGGCACGGATAGATCTCAGGGTCGGCCATCATCGTCGCCGGATCCAGGTACGGCTCGTGCAGCTTTTTGCCGTCCACGGTCAACCCCGTGTCCGCCCGGCATTCCACGGTCTGCCCGCCGACTGCGATGATGCGTTTGACCAGGTCGTTCTCGTCGGGCGGCAAGAATCCGACGAACGAAAGCGCGTTCTGAACCCAGCGCAGTGCGGTGTTGTCGGAACGGATCGACTTGTATCCGACGTTCCACGACGGCGGCCCCTTGAAGACGACCACGTCGCCGGGCTGGGGGTCGGAGAACCGGTAGGTGAGCTTGTCGACCATGATCCGGTCGCCCACACACCCGTTGCAGCCGTGCAACGTCGGCTCCATCGACTCCGAGGGGATGAGGTAGGGCCGCGCCACGAAGGTGAGCATCACGTAGTACAGGACCAGCGCGATTGCGACGAGGATCGCACCCTCACGCAAGGCGCTGTGCTTACGCTTGGGCTCCTCGGCTGGCTCCTCTGCCCGCTCGGCACCCTCGTCGGCAGTTTGGCTGGCACCCTCGCCGGCGTCAAGCGTGTTGTCGTAGGACGAGTCGGTGGAGTCGGTCACCGCATCAGAGTAGTCAGCGCGGCGGTCTCCGCCGCGCCGAGCGCGCCACAACTGTCAGCACCCAGCCCAGGCAGGCTCAGCGCTTCTCCTTGATCTTGGCCTTCTTGCCGCGCAGTTCGCGCAGGTAGTAGAGCTTCGCCCGCCGGACATCGCCGCGGGTCAGGACGTCGATGTGGTCGATGTTGGGCGAGTGCAGCGGGAACGTGCGCTCGACACCGACGCCATAGCTCTCCTTGCGCACCGTGAACGTCTCACGGATGCCGCCGCCCCGACGGCGCAGGACCACACCCTTGAAGACCTGGATGCGTTCCTTGGAGCCCTCGATGACCTTCACATGCACGTTGATGGTGTCGCCGGGGCTGAAGTCCGGGATGTCGTCGCGCAGCGACGTCTGATCGACGAAGTCCAGCGTGTTCATCGGTGACACTTCCTTGCTGTTCGCGACATCGGCCAGGCCATCACAACACGGTGCGCTGCCGAGCCGATGTAGTCGGGTACGTTCTGTGGCGCATCACGCAGCAGGCGGCGACGCCGGCCCCTGCGGACAACTGCTCAATTGTGCCAGACGGACACCACTACCGTGAAATCGCGGACCGGTAACCCGTGCGACCTCGAGAACGACTCATTAAGCATGTACACGGGTCAGCGGCTACCCTGAATACCACGGGCGGGACCCACGGACGGGACATGAACGGTCCGTCGGATCAATCGCGAGTCGCCGGAGGAGACCAATGCGACGCTGGCCGTCGACGGTGGTGGCGTCCACCGCGGTCCTGGCCACCGCCACACTCGTCGTGTCCGGTTGCGAGGCCAGGGTATACGGAACGCCCCCGGACCTGCCGGACGGGCCGCAGCTCACGGTGGTCGCACCGCAGGGCAGTATGGCTCCCCTGCCCGAGGCGCCGCCGGACGCACCGGCCGCGACATTCACCGGTCTCGACGCCCGCGCCAGGCAGGCAACCGCCAACGCCGCCGCGGACGGCGCCGACATCACCGTGCTCGTCTTCGACCGCAACACCGGCCAGCGCGTGTCCAACGGCAATACCACCACCATCGCGATCGCATCGGTGGCCAAACTGTTCATCGCCGACGACCTGCTGCTACAGGAGGCCAAAGGCCAGACGGAACTGACCGCCACCGACCGGAAAGCGCTCGATGTCATGCTGCGCTCGTCGGACGACAGCGCCGCCGAGACGTTCTGGAACCGCAGCGGCGGGGGCGCGATCATCACCCGGGTGGCCGCCCGGTACGGCCTGTCGTCGACCCGCCCGCCGGGTAATGGCCGCTGGTGGAACACCATCAGCTCCGCGGCCGACCTGGTGCGCTATTACGACATGCTGCTGAGCGGTTCGGGCGGGCTTCCTCCCGAGCGGGCCAGCATCATCCTGTCCAACCTGGCGCGCTCCACGCCCAACGGTATTGACGGCTACCCGCAGCGATTCGGCATCCCCGAGGGGCTGTACGCCGAACCGGTCGCCGTCAAACAGGGCTGGATGTGCTGCATCGGATCGGACTGGATGCACCTGTCCACCGGCGTGATCGGCCCGGACCGCCGGTTCATCATGGTGATCGGCTCGCTGCAGCCGGCCGACGACGACACCGCCCGCCGCACGATCACCCAGGCCGTGAAGACCATGTTCCCCGGCGGGCGAATCTGAGCGCTGCGGGTTCGCCCCGCCCCTGCCCGCCGAATGTGACGCCACGGCGACTTCCTTGACATCGGTACCCTCACGTCACACTCGGCGGCTCCACACCGACGCGTCAACCCAGCAGGTCGGGACGACGCTCCCTGGTGCGGCGCAGCGCCTGCTCACGCCGCCAGGCGGCCACCCTGGCATGGTCACCCGACAGCAGGACGTCGGGGACATCGAGGCCGCGCCAGCTCGCCGGGCGGGTGTAACTCGGCCCCTCGAGCAGACCCTCGTTCGGCCCGGAGTGTGAATCATCCTGGTGGGATTGCGGATTGCCCAGCACGTCGGGCAGTAGCCGCAGCACCGCCTCGATCATCACCAGCGCCGCCGACTCGCCACCGGGCAGCACGTAGTCCCCGATCGACACCTCCTCGACGCGCATCCGTCTGGCGGCGTCCTCGGCGACCCGCTGGTCGATTCCCTCGTAGCGGCCGCAGGCGAACACCAGATGCTCCTCGGCGCTCCACCGCTGCGCCGCCCCCTGGGTGAACGGCACCCCGGCGGGCGTGGGCACCACGAGAAGCGTTCGCGCAGAACAGATCTCATCGAGCGCCTCGCCCCACACCGGGGCCTTCATGACCATGCCGGGGCCCCCGCCGTACGGTGAGTCGTCGACCGAGCGGTGCACATCGTAGGTCCAGCGTCTCAGGTCGTGCACCTCGAGTGCGACGATGCCCGCGTCGATTGCCTTACCCGGCAACGATTGCCGGAGCGGATCCAGGTACGAGGGAAAGATGGTGACGACGTCGATGCGCATGGCTGTCGGTGATCAGCCCAGGTCCAGCAGGCCGTCGGGCGGATCGATCTCGATCGTGCCGTCGCCGAGTGAAACTGCCGCGACGATGGCGCTGACGAACGGCACCAGCACCTCGCGGCCGTCGGGGGCCCGCACCGAGAGCAGCTCGCCCGCGGCGGTGTGCAGCACCTCGGTCACGGTGCCGACGTCGGCGCCGTCCAGCGTGCGCACCCTCAACCCCTCCAGCTGGTGGTCGTAGTACTCGTCGGGCTCGTCGATCGGTGGCAGATCCGCCGAGTCGACCAGGAACAACGTTCCGCGCAGGGCGTCGGCGGCGTCGCGGTCGGCCACCCCGGACAACCGCACCAGCAGCCTGCCCGTGTGCTCGCGCACGGCGTCGATGACGAACTGACGCTCGACACCTCCCCGCGACGGCCTGCCGCGCAGGGCCGCGCCAGGGGTGAACCGGGAGGCGGGGTCGTCGGTGCGGACCTCGACGACCACTTCACCCGTGACGCCGTGCGCCCTGACGACTCGCCCGACTACCAGGTCCATATGGTGGTCGCGCGGCTACTGGTCGGTGTCCACCACGTCGACGCGGATGCCGCGGCCGCCGATGCCTGCGACCAGGGTGCGCAGTGCGGTCGCGGTGCGCCCGCCGCGGCCGATCACCTTGCCGAGGTCATCGGGGTGAACGTGCACCTCGACGGTGCGGCCGCGCCGATTCGTCACCATGTCGACCCGGACGTCCTCCGGGTTGTCCACGATTCCGCGGACCAGATGCTCGACTGCGTCTACGACAACGGATGCCACCGCTTCGCTCAGTTCTCGTCGGCGGGAGCGTCGGTGGACTCGGCGGCGGCCCCAGCGTCCCCGGTGGCCTCGTCGGCCTTCTTCGGCGCCTTCTTCTTCTTGAGCTGGGTGGCGTCACCGGAGGGGGCGCCGTCGGCGGCGGCCAGCGCCGCGTTGAACAGCTCGAGCTTGCTCGGCTTGGGCTCCTTGACCTTCAGCGTGCCCTCCGCGCCGGGCAGACCCTTGAACTTCTGCCAGTCGCCGGTGATCTTGAGCAGCT
>Ga0075369_10000456_pt1 | contig 12490 bp, 9 predicted proteins | sample EndMethybrTD3034_FD_71400 | JGI IMG/M metagenome (GOLD analysis project Ga0075369, IMG submission 71400) | Populus endosphere microbial communities from Tennessee, USA - Endosphere MetaG P. TD hybrid TD303-4 | ecosystem: Host-associated > Plants > Roots > Endosphere | place: USA: Tennessee...
GGTCGGGATTCTCCAGGCAGTAGTAGCCTGACAACCTGCTGACGAGTTTGCGGCGCTTCCAGTCCGCGAGAATGCGGTTGACGTTCTCGCGTGCAATGCCGGCGAGCGCGGCCAGTTCGCCCTGGCCGAACTTCTGACGGATGACGATGCGATTGCCGTCGACCTTCTCGCCGAAGTGATCCGCAAGTTCGAGCAACGTGATCGCGACACGCCCGCGCAGCGGCAGAAAGCTTTCGGCGGCGATCACGGCATCGGTTTCACGCAAGCGCGACGCCAGCACCGTGACGAGATGCTTGTAAACTTCAGGATTCTTTCTCGTGACTTCTTCGAATTTCGCACGGCTGATGAACGCGAGTTCGGCATCGCGCACGGCGACAACCGACGCTGAGCGCGGCAGGCCGTCGAGCATCGCAAGTTCGCCGACAATCGCGCCGGGCCCGAGGATGGCAAGGATGCGTTCCGAGCCTGCAATCGAATGCATCGTGACCTTCAGCAAGCCCTTCTCAACACGATAGCAGCCATCGCCCGCATCGCCCGCCAGAAACAGTGTCTGGTCGGCGGCAAGCTTCGTGATCGCCGCGCCCGCGAACAACTGTTGTGACACCTTGTTCGGTAGACCGGAAAGAAGGCTGGGTTGTCGACCGGGTCTCGGCATGGAGGCTCTCGTTGTGATCTGACGACCTTAGCGTATCGGCTTACCTGAAGGCGAAATTACGAAAAACCTGCATAAAGAGACCTAAAAGAATGTCCAAAAAAAACCGCTCGTGGAGTGCCACGAGCGGGTGGCCTGGGGGCAGGCCTGAGTTGGTAGAACTGGAGGAAACAAAATCCGTAAACTTGTGTGCATCGGGTGGGATTTTCAGCACGTTCATCGACTGCAAAGACAATCTCTCACGCGCTTTCGCGCGATCGTTGACGCTTTCATCTCGTGTTGGGACGGGACTTGGGCGAGAGCAACTGGGCTCTTGATGTTTTTGAGATTAGGCCATGCCGCCGCGATCCGAAGTGACGGGTAGCACATTACGGCGTATTTTATTAACTATATGATATATAAAGGGTATTTTCTGTACCGTCAGTTCCGGTTGTGCGGTTTCAACCGCGCGTGGTTCGCCCTTCCGGAAACAAAAAGGGCGGCCTCGAAGGCCGCCCTTTTATTTCTGTGGGTTATGGCGAATCGCTGAAATTACTCCGCGGCGCCTTCGCGCGGTTCGGCCTTTTGCTTGGCTTCGAGGTCTTCGCCGGTCTCTTGATCGACGACCTTCATCGACAGGCGAACCTTGCCGCGATCGTCGAAGCCCAGGAGCTTGACCTTTACCTTGTCGCCTTCCTTGACGACGTCGGAGGTCTTCTGCACCCGGTTTTGTGCCAGGTGAGAAATATGCACCAGGCCGTCCTTGGCGCCGAAGAAGTTCACGAACGCGCCGAAGTCCATGACCTTCACGACGGTGCCGTCGTAGATCATGCCGACTTCCGGATCGGACGCGATCGACTTGATCCAGTTGACCGCAGCCTTCATCGCTTCGCCGTCGGCAGACGCCACCTTCACGGTGCCGTCGTCCTCGACGTTGATCTTGGCGCCGGTCTTCTCGACGATCTCGCGGATCACCTTGCCGCCGGTGCCGATCACTTCACGGATCTTGTCGGTCGGGATCTTGAAGGTCTCGATGCGCGGTGCGTACTCGCCGAGTTCCGAACGCGCCGAGGTCAGCGCCTTCGACATTTCGCCGAGGATGTGCAGACGGCCGTCCTTCGCCTGGGAGAGGGCCACCTTCATGATTTCTTCGTTGATGCCGGCGATCTTGATGTCCATCTGCAGCGACGTGACACCTGAAGCGGTACCCGCCACCTTGAAGTCCATGTCGCCGAGGTGATCTTCATCGCCGAGAATGTCCGAGAGAACGGCATAGCGCTTGTCTTCAAGGATGAGGCCCATGGCAATGCCGGCCGTAGGCGCCTTGAGCGGAACGCCGGCGTCCATCAGTGCGAGCGAGGAGCCGCACACCGTGGCCATCGACGACGAACCGTTCGACTCGGTGATCTCCGAGACGAGGCGGATCGTGTAGGGGAATTCTTCCTTCTTCGGCAGCACCGGATGCAGCGAGCGCCAGGCGAGCTTGCCGTGGCCGATTTCGCGGCGGCCCGGCGAGCCCATGCGGCCCGTCTCACCGACCGAGAACGGCGGGAAGTTGTAATGCAGGAGGAACGTCTCCTTGTAGGTGCCGGTCAGCGAGTCGACGTACTGTTCATCTTCCCCGGTGCCGAGGGTGGCGACGACGAGGGCCTGCGTTTCACCGCGGGTGAACAGCGCCGAACCGTGGGTGCGCGGCAGAACGCCGACTTCGGAGATGATCGGACGCACCGTCTTGACGTCGCGGCCGTCAATGCGGCGGCCGGTGTCGAGAATGTTCCAGCGGACGATCTTGGCTTCAAGTTCCTTGAACACGGCTGCGACCTGCAGCTTGTTGTATTCCGGCTTCTCGGCATCCGGCGGGCAGAAGTGCGCAAGCACGCTGGTCTTCACGGCACCGACGGCGGCGTAGCGCTCCTGCTTGGCCTGGATCGCGTAAGCGGCGCGGAGGTCCTTTTCGACCATACCGAGCATCTTCTTTTCGAGCGCCGAATAATCCGGCGGAGCGAAATCACGCGGTTCCTTGGCGGCTTTCTCGGCGAGCTGGATGATCGCCTTGATGACCGGCTGGAAATGGCGATGACCGAACATCACCGCGCCGAGCATGATTTCTTCTGACAGTTCCTTGGCTTCCGATTCAACCATCATCACGGCGTCGTGGGTGCCGGCGATGACGAGATCGAGCTGGCTCTCCGGCATCTCGTCGACCTGCGGATTCAGCACATACTCGCCGTTGATGAAGCCGACGCGCGCAGCGCCGATCGGGCCCATGAACGGCACACCGGAGAGCGTCAGCGCCGCGGAGGCTGCGACCATTGACAGCACGTCCGGATCATTTTCCATGTCGTGCGAGTAACAGGTGATGATCACCTGGGTGTCGCAGCGATAGCCATCCGCGAACAGCGGACGGATCGGCCGGTCGATCAGACGCGAGACCAGCGTTTCCTTTTCGGTCGGACGGCCTTCGCGCTTGAAATAGCCGCCCGGAATGCGGCCAGCGGCGAACGCCTTTTCCTGGTAGTTGCAGGTGAGGGGTAGGAAATCGATGCCTTCCTTCGGCGTCTTCGCCGAAACGACGGTGGCGAGAACCGTGGTCTCGCCGTAGGTCGCCATCACGGCGCCGTCGGCCTGGCGGGCAACCTTACCGGTTTCGAGGACGAGCTTGCGGCCGCCCCAATCCAATTCCACACGATGAATATCGAACATTTTTGCTTTCTCTCATGGTTCGGTCGGCTCCGAACGCCATGAGCAAGACGGCGAGAAGCTGCTGCACGCGCAATCGCGTCGTGTTGCAACAGCGTCCGGCGATCCTGCCATGGCTTTCGAGCCTTTCGGTTGGGACAATCATTTGCCCGTAACCGCCCCGATGGCCGCGCCATCGGGTTTCAAATAGCGGCGGCTTATGCCGACCGCTTCAACGCCGCGCGGACTTTCCGCGCGGTCACAAATCCAGAATCGTCAAAACATTCTGCGGCGAACCGCATTCGCGCACTTCGCCGAAAAAATGTTAGCGGCGGATGCCGAGCTTCTCGATGATCTTCTGGTAGCGCCCCTCGTCGGTGCGCTTGAGATAGTCGAGGAGTTGACGACGCTGGGAAACGAGCTTCAGAAGTCCACGGCGGGAGTGGTTGTCCTTGACGTGAGACTTGAAGTGTTCGGTGAGGTTGTTGATCCGCTCAGACAGGATCGCGACCTGTACCTCCGGCGAACCCGTGTCACCGGCCTTTACAGCATTGGACTTGATAACTTCAGCCTTGCGGCTTGTCGAAATCGACATCGTCAATGACCTTCGTCGTTGCGGCGGGCGCTGCCATGCAGGCCGGCCAGATTGAACACGCGCTTGGGGATGATTTCGCCGCGGCTCGTTTCGGCTAGGGCCAGCAACTGGCCCGCGACCGTCACGTAAACAACACCGTTGACGACAGGAGCATCCCGTCCGCGCAACAAGACGGCTTGGCCCCTTTGGAGCCTAGCCGCATCCGCCCGGCTAACGGCCAGCGCCGGGATGTCGTCCAGCGCGGTCTCGACGGGCAGTAGCGCGTCGGCAAAGCTCGCTTCACCGACGGCGGCTTTCTGGCACATGGCCTCCAGTTCCGCCAGTGAAATCATGGTTTTTTCGGTAAATGAACCCACCTGGGTCCGCCGCAGGGCTGAAACGTGGCCATGGCAGCCCAAGGCCCGGCCCATGTCCCGGGCGAGGGCCCGGACATAGGTGCCTTTGCCGCACTCGGCCTCGAAAACCGCCTGATTGGCGTCCGGGAGGGCGGCCAGGGTCAGGGAATGAATGTCGACCGGGCGGGCCTCCAGTTCCACTGTCTCGCCATCCCGCGCGAGGTCGTAGGCCCGCTCGCCATCGACCTTGATGGCCGAGAACTGGGGTGGAATCTGGTCGATAGTGCCGGTGAAACGGGGCAGCAGGGCCTCGATGGCCGAGCGCTCGGGGCGCTTGTCGGAGGTCGCTGTGACCGTGCCTTCGGTGTCATCGGTGTTGCGCTCTTCGCCCCACGTCACCGTAAAGCGATACGTCTTGCGGCCGTCCATCACGAACGGAACTGTCTTGGTTGCTTCGCCGACGGCGATCGGAAGGCAGCCCGAGGCGAGCGGATCGAGTGTGCCGGCATGGCCCGCGCGCTTTGCCGAAAACAGGCGCTTGATGCGTGCGACCGCATGGGTTGACGTCATGCCCACGGGTTTGTCGAGAATGACCCAGCCGTGGACGTCGCGCTTTTCCCGCTTTGGCTTCGGTCCACGCGAATCGTGCTCGCGCGCGATGTCGCTGCGCGATTCGTTGTCGTGCGATTCGCCGCTCACTCGTCGCGATCCTGCTCGAGATCGCGCTTTACAGCCGGTGTTCTCAATAATTTCTCGATACGTTCCGCTTCGTCGAATCGGTCGTCGAAACGAAATTTGATTTCAGGTGCGAATTTTAAGTTAACGCGATGCGCGACTTCAGTGCGCAGGAACTTTTTGTTTCGCTCGAGCGCATCGAGCACTTCCTTGATGTCCTTGCCGCCAAGCGGCATCACATAGACGGTGGCCAGACGAAGATCGGGCGACATGCGCACTTCGGGAATCGTGATGAGGTGTCCGGCGAGCACAGGATCGTGCACGTCGCCACGCTGCAGAACTTCGGCGATTGCGTGACGCACGAGTTCGCCCGCGCGCAGCGCGCGCTGCGAGGGGCCGGCGGGACCGGGATTGTTGTCGCGATGATTGCGGCGAGCCATAAAAATAATCCGGTGGCACGTCATGTGCCGGCAATTTCTGGATGCCCCGCTTTCGCGGGGCATGACAGAGCGTGGTGTTAAGTGGAATTAAGTTCGCGCCAGCCTGAGAATTGGACTCAGAGCGAGCGTTGCACCGACTCCACGCGGTAGCACTCGATCACGTCGCCTTGGCGCATGTCCTGATAGTTCTCGAACGCCATGCCGCATTCCTGACCGGCAACGACTTCACGCGCATCGTCCTTGAAGCGCTTGAGTTGCGACAGCTTGCCTTCATGAATAACGACGTTGTCGCGGATGAGACGCACGTTGGCGCCACGTTCGACCTTGCCGTCGGTGACGCGGCAGCCGGCAACCTTGCCGACCTTCGAGACGTTGAAGACCTCGAGGATCTGCGCATTGCCGAGCATGGTTTCGCGGCGCTCCGGCGTGAGCAAGCCGGACATCGCCTTTTTCACGTCGTCGACGAGATCGTAGATGATATTGTAGTAGCGGATTTCGATGCCGACACGTTCCGCCGCTTCGCGCGCTTCCTTGTGCGCACGCACGTTGAACGCAATGATCGGAACGCCTGAGGCTTCCGCCAGTGTGACATCGGATTCGGTGATGCCGCCGACCCCGGCATGCAGCACACGGGCGCCGACTTCGTCGGTGCCGAGCTTTTCGAGCGAGCCAATGATGGCTTCGAGCGAACCTTGCACGTCAGTCTTCACAACCAGCGGGAATTCCTTGCGGCCTGAGGTCTTGGCCTGCGCCATCATCTGTTCGAGAGAACCGCGCATGCCGGAGGCGCGCACGGCCATCTTGTCGCGCTTCTGGCGCACACGATAATCGGTGAGTTCTCGCGCGCGCGCTTCGGTTTCGACGACAGCAAGACGATCGCCGGCTTCCGGCGTCCCGCTGAAGCCCAGCACTTCGACCGGAACCGACGGGCCGGCCGACGCGATATTGTCACCGACATCGGAGACCAGCGCACGTACGCGGCCCCATTCGGCGCCGGCAACGACGATGTCGCCGGTGTGCAGCGTGCCACGCTGCACCAGCACGGTCGCGACCGGACCGCGTCCGCGGTCGAGTTTTGCTTCGATGACCGTGCCTTCAGCTGCGCGATCCGGGCTGGCCTTGAGGTCGAGGATTTCGGCCTGCAGGCCGATGGTTTCAAGGAGCCTGTCGAGATTGAGCTTCTTGGTCGCCGAGACTTCAACGTCGAGCACGTCGCCGCCGAGCGATTCCACCTGTACTTCGTGCTGGAGGAGTTCGGTGCGCACGCGGTCGGGCTTGGCGTCTGGCTTGTCGATCTTGTTGATCGCCACGATCATCGGCGCCTTCGCCGCTTTCGCGTGATGGATCGCTTCGACCGTCTGCGGCATGACGCCGTCATCGGCGGCAACGACCAGCACGACGAGGTCCGTCACCTTCGCACCGCGCGCACGCATCGCGGTGAACGCGGCGTGGCCCGGTGTGTCGATGAAGGTGATGAGCGCGCCCGAGGGCGACTTCACCTGATAAGCGCCAATGTGCTGCGTGATGCCGCCGGCTTCGCCGGCAACCACGTTGGTCGTGCGAATGGCGTCAAGCAGCGAGGTCTTGCCGTGGTCGACGTGGCCCATGATGGTCACGACGGGCGGACGCGGCTGCAGTGTTTCAGGCGCGTCGGCAACGTCGAAGACGCCTTCTTCAATGTCGGATTCGGCGACGCGGCGAACGGTGTGGCCGAGCTCCTCAGCAATGAGCTGGGCGGTGTCGGCATCGATCGCATCGGTGATCTTCAGCATCTGGCCCTGCTTCATCAGCAGTTTGATGACGTCGACGCCGCGTTCCGCCATGCGGTTCGCGAGTTCCTGAATGGTGATGGTTTCCGGGATGATCACTTCGCGAACCAGCTTTTCTTTCTGCTCGGTGTCGCGATGGCCGGTCATGCGCTGGGTGCGGCGGCGGAACGAAGCGACCGAACGTTCGCGGACTTCGTCTGCGCTCAAGGCGGTGACGACGGTCAGGCGGCCGCGCTGTTTTTGGGGTGCGCCGCGTGTCGGCTTCGGTGCGACAGCGGGGCGGGCGGGAGCGCCGCCAATGCCGCGGCGGGTCCGCGGCGCTTCGTCGTCGTCAGCTTCCGTTGCTGCAACGGCAGCGCGCGAGGCCGGCGAGCCGGCCGGACGTGCGGCGCCCGGTGCTGCCGAAGTTTCCGTCGTGCCGCCGAAACGCTTGTTGGCTTCCTGTTCGGCGCGGCGCTTGGCTTCATCGTCGTGCTTGCGGCGATCTTCTTCATCGCGCTTGCGCGCTTCTGCGGCTTCGCGTTCGGTCTTTTCGCGCGTGTCGCGCTCGACACGGCGCCTGGATTCCTCTTCCGCGTATTTGCGTTCTTCGGCTTCGCGAACGCGCGCATCGGCAAGCGCGTTGGTGCGGGCTACGCGTTCTTCCTCGGTCAACGTGCGCAGAACGACGCCTGACTTCGAAGCTGGAGCAGCGGCTGCTGGCTTCTCAGGCGCGGGTGCGGCAGGCGCCGCTGTCTTCGCCGTCGCGCTACGCGTTGCAGCAGGAGCCGCGGGTGCGGGCTGCTCGGCAACCTTCGCGTCGGCTGGATTGGCGCGACGACGCACTTTCTCGACTACCACCTGCTTGGTGCGGCCGTGACTGAAGCTCTGGCGCACAACACCGGTCTCGGTACGCGGCTTGAGCGTCAGAGTCGGTTTGGACGGCGGTGGGTTCTTCGTATCTGTCATTCCATTTCCAGTTTTTGGGCGGCCGCATTCGGCAAGCCCGCGTCATCTTCCCGGTAATCCGGATCTCGTTCCGGCATCCGAAAATGCCGAAGGTCATGCCAGCGCATGAGAAAAGTCTCGCCCGCCCGGCCGGCAAGCAGGGCAGCATGTACCACATTTGACCGGCCTAGTGCCAAATCCAATTCGGCCGAAGTGAAGGTCCGGATAACAGGCAATTTTCCGCCTGTTTCTCCTCCGCGATCGCCCGGGGAATGCCGCCTGAGCACGGCGGCAAGCTTGCGCACACCATCGGGGGCGGCATCCGACGCATGTAGGATCGCAACGGCCCGATCGCCAGCGATGGCGCCCTCGACTTTCCCGGTTCCGGCGACAATTTCTCCGGCCTTCTGGGTGATGGAGAGCGCATCGAGCGCTGCCCGGACCATCAGCCGCTCGACGATCGCCGGGAGGTCTGAAGGTACGGCAATGTCCGACTTCAGACTTTTCTTGAAGGTTCCGCGCTTGACCGCGTCCGCAACGGTGTCGCACCGGGCGGTAACCCAGACGCCGCGGCCGGGCAGTTTCCGCTTGAGGTCCGGCACCAAACCCTGCGGCCCGGCGACGAAACGGATCAGTTCTCCGACCGGCCGGACTTCACGGGTTGCCGCGCACAGCCGTTCCCGGCCGGGCATTCGTGGCCCGGTATCGGTTTCGGTTGCTGGCGTTGGCAGCGTCATGGTTGGTGCGATGCCTCATCTTATTCGGCGGCTGGAGCGGCTTCTTCAGCCGGCTCCTCAGCTGCCGGCGGCGCAAGATCGGCTTCCGTAATCCAACCCGCTTTGACGCGCGCCTGCATGATGATCCCTTCAGCTTCCTCGCGGCTGATATCGAAGCCGTCGAGCGCGCCGGGGTGGCGGACATTCTCGCCATCCTTGCGCTCGCTCCAGCCGGTGAGATCGTCGGTCGCGCAGCCGGCGAGATCTTCCACCGTTTTGATGTCGTGCTCGCCGAGCGCGACCATTATCCTGGTGGTGACGCCGGGGATATCGCGCATCGCTTCCTCGACGCCGAGTTCGGCGCGCTTGGCATCGAGTTCGGATTCGATGCGCTCGAGATATTCGCGGGCACGCTCCTGCAGTTCGCGCGCGGTGTCCTCGTCGAAACCCTCGATCGAAGCGAGTTCCTTTTCCTCGATGAAGGCAAGGTCCTCGATCGAGGAGAAACCTTCCGAAGCAAGCAACTGCCCGACGACTTCGTCGAGGTTAAGCGCATCGGTGAACAGCTTGGTGCGCTTCTCGAACTCGGCCTGGCGGCGCTCGGACTCTTCCTGCTCGGTCAGAATATCGATGTCCCAGCCGGTGAGCTGCGAAGCCAGACGCACGTTCTGGCCACGGCGGCCGATGGCGAGCGAAAGCTGCTGGTCGGGTACGACGACCGAGATGCGTTCCTTTTCTTCGTCGAGCACGACCTTGGCGACTTCAGCTGGCGCCAGCGCGTTGACGACGAAGGTCGCGACGTCCGGCGACCACGGAATGATGTCGATCTTCTCGCCCTGCAACTCGTTCACGACGGCCTGCACGCGCGAGCCGCGCATACCGACGCAAGCGCCGACCGGATCGACGGAGCTGTCGCGTGAGATCACGGCGATCTTGGCGCGCGAGCCCGGGTCGCGGGCGACGGCGCGGATTTCGACGATGCCGTCGTAGATTTCCGGCACTTCCTGCGCGAACAGCTTGGCCATGAACTGCGGATGTGTACGCGACAGGAAAATCTGCGGGCCGCGCACTTCGCGGCGCACGTCGTAGATATAGGCCCGCACGCGGTCGCCGTTGCGCATCACTTCACGCGGCAGCATTTCGTCGCGGCGAATGATTGCTTCACCGCGGCCGAGATCGGCGACCACGTTGCCGTATTCGACACGCTTGACGATGCCGTTGACGATATCGCCGATGCGATCCTTGAATTCCTGATACTGGCGGTCACGCTCGGCGTCGCGCACCTTCTGCACGATCACCTGCTTGGCCGACTGCGCGGCGATGCGGCCGTATTCGAGCGGCGGCAGCGTATCGGCAATGGTGTCGCCGACCTGCGCGGCGGGATTCTGGCGGCGCGCATCTTCGACGGTGATCTGCGTCGATGGATTTTCGACGGCTTCGACCACCAACATGTGGCGCGACAGGCGAAGCTCGCCGCTCTTCGGATTGATCTCGGCCTTCACCTCGGTCTCGGCGCCGTAACGCGATTTCGCCGCCTTGGCGATGGCGTCCTCCATCGCGGCGATCACGATGCCGCGGTCGATCGACTTTTCGCGGGCGACCGCGTCGGCGATCTGGAGCAACTCGAGCTTATTTGCGCTGACGGCCATCGTCAGTCTCCTTTTTGAGAGGCCGCGTGGCCGGCATCACCGGTCTTGCGGCGGAATGGGTCTTTTGGTTTGTGCTGATATTTCTTCTTGCCGAACTGATCGCGCAGCGCGTCGGCGTTGTTGTCTTGTTCGATTGGCTTGCCCGGCGTTTCCTGCTTGCTGTGGCGCAACGACTCAGCGATCAGCTTGCTGGTCAGCACGAGCCTGGCTTCCGCAATATCCGTCATGACGAGAATGGCGTCAGGATCGGAGCCTTCCCCTTCGATCTTCACCGCATCGTCGATGACTTCGACGATCGTGCCGCGAAAGCGCTTGCGGCCTTCGACCGGGACGGCCATTTCGATCTTCACGACCTGACCCATGGCGCGTTCGAAGTCGCTCTTGCGCACCAGCAGGCGATCAATACCGGGCGATGACATTTCAAGCCGGTATGCCTGAGGCACCGGATCGGCGACGTCGAGCACCGGCGACAGCGCGCGCGAGGCGGCTTCGCAGTCCTCAATCGACATCGTGCCGTCCGGACGCTCGGCCATGATCTGCACCGTGCAGCCCTCGGCGCCGGAAATGCGAACGCGCACGAGACGGTAGCCGAGATCTTCCAGTACCGGAGAGGCCACGGCACCGACGCGCGCCGCCAGCCCCGTTTCGGAAACGAGGCGCGGTTCGGTCAGTTCGGCTTTAATCGTTGCAGTCATCTGCCGGAATCTGCGTGGTTAAAACCACTTCACATCACAACGTAGAAATTTCGCGGCCGGGGCCGGCGCCAACAGGCGCCCGGGTAATAAAAAAGAGCGGGTCCCGGCCGGGGCCCACTCTCAAAAACCGATAGGGTCTATGAGGTATCCATCACCGATGGATGGAGCGGAATATAGTCTTTTCGACCTGATTGGCAAGGGAAGATTGGCCGTTCGGGCGGTACGGTAAAGCCTTTCTGAGCGAGTTATTTTGGGCGGGATCTGATCCGAAAACCAGTGTCCGCTTTCGGGGTCGCGCCCTATTTGCGCTGAAAGATGAAATACGCCGGCGTACGGCCTTCGCGGATTGCCTTCGCCTCATAGCGTGTTTGAGTCCAACCGGCCCAAGGCAGGCGCCAGTCATCGGCGCGCTGGGCGGTCCAGATAAAATCCGGATTGCGCAACACGCGCTCAAGCGTCCATGCGGCGTAGTGCGGAATGTCGGTTGCGACGCGAAATATCGCGCCGGGCTTCAGCACGCGTGCGACTTCGGCAACGCTTTCGTCCTGCACGAAGCGGCGTTTCCAGTGTCGCATCTTCGGCCACGGATCGGGATAGAGCAAATCCGCACCGTCGAGCGAAGCGTCCGGCAGCCACTGCAGCACATCGATGGCATCGCTGAAATGCAGCCGCACGTTTTTCAGTGCGCTGGCTTCAATCAACGCCAGCGCTTTTGCCATGCCATTGAGGAACGGCTCGCAACCGATGAAACCCGTGTCCGGTTTTGCAAGCGCATGCGCGGCGAGATGTTCGCCGCCGCCAAACCCGATCTCGATCCAGAAACTTTCGACGGATGTTTCGAACAACGCCGCAAGTTTTTCCGGCGCCGGCGTTTTGAGATCGACCGCAAGTCGCGGCAGCAGCGTTTCCATTAGCCCGGCCTGATGGCGCTTGAGCTGGTGCCCTTTGCGCCGGCCGTAGAAGCGTCGTCGTTCCTGCACGGTTGCGTCTGACATCGCGGTTGCAGCTGAAAATCGAAGGCCAAAAACAAACATGGCGGCCAATGTGGCCGCCATGTTGGACGTTGCGAAAGGTACCGTCGAGGGTGCTTAGAACGCGCCCTTGAGTTCCTTGACGAGGTCGGTTTTTTCCCAGGAGAACCCGCCGTCCTTTTCCGGGGCGCGGCCGAAGTGGCCGTAGGAGGCGGTGCGCTGGTAGATCGGCTTGTTCAGCTTGAGCGTGCGGCGAATGTTCGTCGGCGTCAGGCGGAACAGTTCCGGGAGGAGCTTCTCGAGCTTGCGCTCGTCAACCTTGCCGGTGCCGTGGAGGTCGACCAGGAGCGACATCGGATCGGCGACGCCGATCGCGTAGGCGACCTGGATGGTGCAGCGGTCGGCAAG
>Ga0075369_10000457_pt1 | contig 12487 bp, 14 predicted proteins | sample EndMethybrTD3034_FD_71400 | JGI IMG/M metagenome (GOLD analysis project Ga0075369, IMG submission 71400) | Populus endosphere microbial communities from Tennessee, USA - Endosphere MetaG P. TD hybrid TD303-4 | ecosystem: Host-associated > Plants > Roots > Endosphere | place: USA: Tennessee...
GGCGATGACCAGCCTGACGCTGGTCTATGCCGCGGTGCTGGCGAGCTACGGCGATCCGGACTGGGGGCCGATCTACAGCGGCTACGTCGGGCTCGTGATGCTGGGCGCGGCCCTGGTCTCGATCGGCTTGATGATTTCGGCGCTGACCGCCAACCAGATCGTTGCCGCCGTCGTGTCCCTCGGACTGTTCGGCATTCTCTGGGCGATCGACACGCTGGCATCGCTGCTGCCGCAGCCTTTCGAGAACTGGATGCTCGGCCTCTCCCTGCTGGCCCATTTCACGCCCTTCGCGGTCGGCGCGATGTATCTGTCCGACGTCGGCTTTTTCCTTTCAGTCATCCTGCTCGGCCTGTTCCTGACGGTTCGGGCCCTGGCGCGGCGCTGAACGATGCACGAGGGCCATGCCGTAGAGCTTCATGCGCTGATGTGGGCGGCGGGCTGGATTATCGCCGTAATGATCCTCTTTGCGGCCGGTGTGCGGCTGCCGCTTGCGACGGGTCTGGGGGCCATCGGATCGAGGCTCTATGCGGCAGGCTGCGTCCTGGCCGCGCTCGGCGTCTGGGTGCTGGCGAATGTCGCGATCCACCTCAACGACACCCACATCGACGTCACCCGGGAGAAGGTCTACACGCCGTCGGCCACGGCGATGGCGGTGGTCGACGAGCTTCGGACACCAGTCAACATCACCTATTTCTACCGCTCCGATGATCCCGTCGGGCAGCGCGCGCGCAACATCCTCGAGGTGATGGGCCGGCGCAATCCGATGCTCACCGTCCTCACCGTCGATCCCGACAAGCAGCCGGAGCTGGCTCGCCGCGAGGGCGTGCGACTGTACAACGCCGCGATCGTCGAGGCAGCTGGTCGGCGCGTCCTGATCCAGGGCACCGACGAGGCCGAGATCGCCATCGGCATCCAGCGCGTGCTGCGCACGCGGTCGCTCACCATTTGCTTCCTCGAAGGCCATGGCGAGTTCTCGATGGACGGCTTCGAGTTCCACACGCATCTCGAGGGCGTGTCGGATCACAGCCACGGCGAAGCGTCCTCCCAGGTCATCGAGACGGCCGGCCACGGCGTCGGACGCCTGCGCCGGGTCCTGGAAGCGCAGGGTTATGCCACCCGGAAGCTCGTCCTGGCGACGAGCGGCGCCGTGCCGGGCGATTGTACGATCGTCCTGGTGGCCAACCCGCGCACGACGTTCCTGCCGGTGGAAAGCGCCGCGCTTCAGGCCTATCTCGCCGGCGGTGGCAGCGCGTTGTTCATGCTCGACCTCGGCTTCGTGCCGGAGGCGGGCCTCGCGAAGCTGCTGTCGGACCTCGGGGTCCAGCTCGAGCAGCAGGTGGTCGTCGATCCGCTGAGCCACTATCACCGCGATGCCGAGATGGTGGCGGTGACGGGCTACGATCCGCATCCGATCACCCGGACGCTGTCGTTGACCTTCTTCCCCGGCATCCGGCCACTGACGTTGACGAAGCCGGCGCCGGGTGTGGAGGTGACGCCGATCCTGCAGAGCAGCCGCGACAGCTATGCCCGGCCGGTGTCGGCCGCGGAGGCGCGCTCCACCGAGGGCGCCTCTGCTCGCGCGGCCCAGGTCGCAGACGTGCGGCCGCGCGTGCTGGGCATCGCCGCCGAGGGGACGCTGGCGCCGGGCACATCGCCGTTCCGGGCGGTGGTGATCGGCGACGGCGACTTCGCCAGCAACTCCTTCCTGCCCTACATGTCGAACAGCGACCTGATGGTGGCAGCGGTGCGATGGCTGGCTCACGAGGAGCGGGGCACCGCCGTCCGCACCCGCATTCCCGTGCCGCCGATGATCCTGCTGACGGCGGCGCAGAGCCGCTGGATCTTCATCGTGATCGTCATCCTGCTGCCGCTGACGGTGATCGGGATCGGCGGCGTGGTCTGGTGGATGAGGCGATGAATACGCTCTCACTCCGGCGTTTCGCCCTGCCGCTGCTTGCGATTCTGGCGCTGGCCTACTTGGTGGCGATGGTCGTGACCGGCGCCCAGCCGGTGCAGCGCCAGCTCGTGAAGTTCGAGGCGAAGGGTGTTCTGCCGATCGAGCCCGAGGCAGTGCAGAGGGTCACCCTCGGCCGAGGGGGACGCGAGCTCGTGCTCACGCGCCGTGGCGACGGAGGCTGGGCGCTGGAGGCCGGCGGCACGGTCGAAGGGGCTGCCGCGACCCATCTCGATACCGCGATCAAAATGCTGCACCGGTCGGGGCCGGTCCGCGAGATCGCCCCTGAGGAATTGACGGGCGTCGACACGCGTCCGTTCGGCCTCGAAGAGCCGGTCGTGGTGGCGACGCTCGCCGGAGCGGGCAGCCGCCCGATGGCGGTGCGCTTCGGCGCCCTCAATCCCGAGGGTTTCCTGCAGTACATGCGGATCGATGGCGATCCCAAGGTCTACCTGATGTCGCGCTTCATCGGCGCCGAGTGGTTGGCGGCGCTGGAGGGCGTGAAGCCGAAATGAGGTGGCTCGGCGCCCTGGTCGCCGCAGCGGTCGCGATGCTCGCCGTCGGCGTCGCCGTCGCGCACCTGGGAGGGACCACCGGCTATGCCACCGTGTCGATTACCGGGCAGTCGGTGCGCTACGCGCTTTCCTTGCCCGGCGAGGGGCTGGGCGATGCCACGCGGGACCTGCGTGAATTCGCGGCCGCGGTGGCTCGGCACGTCGCGATCGAAGCCGATGGTGCGGCCTGCTCCGGCGTTCCGGCGGAGACGAGGCCGCCATCGGCCGGGCGCGCCAATATCGAGATCGTGGTCCTTTACGCCTGTGCCGCGCCGATACGCACGCTCGCGATCCGCGACGGCATCGACGCCTTGCTCGGCGTCGATCATCACACGATCGCCGACATTCAATGGCTGGGCGGCGCCAAGCAGGTAATATTCGAGAAGGGGCAGCGCTCGGCAAGCGTCGTCATCGCAAGCGGCGCATCGCCCGAGGCCAGGTCGACCGGCAAGTTCGTCTTCTACCTCGGCCTCGGTGTCGAGCACATCATCGGCGGCATCGACCATCTGCTGTTCCTGCTGGCCCTGCTGGCGCTTTCCACGAGCCTATGGCAGACGGTGAAGATCGTCACCGCCTTCACGGTGGCCCACAGCATCACCCTGAGCCTGGCCGCACTTGGCCTGGTCGACGTGCCGTCATCGATCGTCGAGCCGCTGATCGCCGCCTCGATCGTCTGGGTCGCGGTGGAGAACCTCGTAGCGCCCACCGGGGCGGGACGGCGCTGGCTGATCGCCGCTGTCTTCGGCCTGATCCACGGCTTGGGCTTCGCCTCGGTGCTCTCCGAGCTGGGCCTGCCGCGCGACGCTCTGGTGCGGGCGCTGATCGGCTTCAATATCGGCGTCGAGCTCGGCCAGCTCGCCTTCGTCGTCGTGATCATGCCGCCGCTCGTCTGGGCGTCGCGTCCCGGCCGCCTGCCGCGTCTGCCGCAGATCCTGTCGGTGATCGTGGCGCTGGTCGGCGCGGTGTGGCTGGTCGAACGCCTTCTCGCTGTGTGAAGCGAGCGCCCTCGCGCAGGGCGAGGGCTTTTGCTTTGATGAACGCCAAATTCGGGAGGAGAGATGCGATGTCCTTGGTTCGTGTGATCGCTGTCGCAGCAATAGCGGCGTCCGTGGGCCTGCCTGCCGCCGCTCAGGGTATTCCCAAGGCGCAGTCGCCCGAGGAGGTGGGCTTCGTCGCGACACGGCTGAAGCGCCTGTCGGACCGCATCGAGGAGGGCGTGAAGAACAACGAGCTGCCGGGCGCCGTCGTGCTGATCGCGCGCAACGGCAAGCTGGTGATGTTCGATTCCTTCGGCTTCCGCGACAAGGACGCCAAGGTGCCGATGACCAACGATACCATCTTCCGCATCGCCTCGATGACCAAGCCGATCGTCAGCGTCGCCACCATGATGCTGATGGAGGAAGGCAAGCTCACGCTGGCCGACCCGGTATCGCGATACATCCCGGCTTTCGCCGACACCAAGGTTGCTGTCGAAAAGAAGAAGGAGGACGGCACCGTCGAGTATGAGCTGGAGCCGCAGACCCGGCCGATGACCGTGCAGGACCTGCTGCGCCACACCTCGGGCCTGACCTACGGGGCGGCGGGCGCCAACCGGCTGAAGCAGTCCTATCTCGATATGAACGTGAACGACCGCAGCCAGACGACTGCCGAGATGGCCGACAAGCTCGCCAAGCTGTGGCTGGTCTATCAGCCCGGCACGACCTGGGAATATTCCATGTCGACCGACGTGCTGGGCCGTGTCGTCGAGGTCGTCTCCGGCATGCCGCTCGACAAGTTCATCGAGGAGCGCATCACCAAGCCGCTCAAGATGGGCGACACCGGCTTCGAGGTCGCGGCCGACAAGAAAGCGCGGGGCGCCAAGCCGATGAAGGAGGGGCCCAAGAACGAGCTGCCCTCGATCCCCGACGTCACCGAGAAGTTCACCTGGCGGTCGGGCGGCGGCGGCATGGTGTCGACGGCGGCCGACTACGCCCGCTTCCTGCAGATGTTCGCCAATGGCGGCCAGCTCGACGGCGTGCGGCTGCTGTCGCGCAAGAGCATCGACCTGATGACGGCCGATGCCTTGCCGCCAGACATCAAGATGGGCGCCGGCATGCAGGCTTTCGAGGCGCTCGAGCCCTCCGCGCGCATGGGGCAGGGCTTCGGGCTGGGCTTCGCCGTGCGTACCGACCAGGGCCGCAATCCGCTGCCCGGCTCGCCCGGCGACTACTACTGGGGTGGCGCCTACGGCACCTATTTCTGGCACGATCCGCGGGAGCGCATGTACGTGGTATTCATGATGCAGTCGCCGGTGGCGCGGCTGCGCTACCGCTACCTGCTGCGCGATCTGGTCTACCAGGCGCTGATCGGGAACTGAAAAGGGAAGGGTCCCTCGCTGCGCTCGGGATGACAGCACCTTTGTCATCCCGAGCGTAGCGAGGGACCTTTGAAGCAACCCAACCACTTCCTATATGGGACCAATGGCCAACGAAGATCCCCGCAACTGGATGTGGTCCGAGGCGCTGCAGATGCTGGCGCGCGCGGAGCGGCTGCATCGCGAAGTGTTCACCCCGCCGCAGGTTTCGCGGCGCGGCGTCAACTGGGAGCCGCCGACCGACGTGCTCGAGACCCAGGACGCCGTCCTGATCCTGGTGGCGCTGCCCGGCGTTGATCCCGACAAGGTCGAGATCGTGATCCACAATAGCGGGCTGTCGATCGCGGGCGAGCGCGTGCTGCCGCAGGAGCTGCGCACGGCTGTCATCCATCGCCTGGAGCTGCCGCAGGGCCGCTTCGAGCGGCATATCCCGTTGCCGGCAGGCCGCTATGAGGCGCCGCAGAGCGCCGTGGTCAACGGTTGCCTGGTGATCCGGCTGCCCAAGGCCTCTCGGCCGAGGAGCGCGCCATGAGCCCGCCCGATGTGAGCCCGGGCACGCCCGGCCAGCCGATCCAGTCGCTGCCGTCCGACGCCTTCATCGTCGTGCCGGTGCGCAACACCGTGCTGTTCCCCGAGATCGTCTTCCCGATCACGCTCGGCCGGCCAGCGACCATCGCCGCCGCCCAGCAGGCCGTGCGCGAGCAGCGCCAGATCCTGATCGTGCTGCAGCGCGAGGCCGAGAAGGACGATCCCAAGGCCGACGACCTCTACCGCGTCGGCACGATCACCAACATCGTGCGCTACGTCACGACGCCGGACGGCAATCACATGGTGATCTGCCAGGGCGCGCAGCGTTTCCGCATCACTGAGTTCGTCGAGGGCCAGCCCTTCCTGATGGCGCGCGGCCTACATCTCGCCGAGCCGACGCCGGCTGGGCCGGAGGTCGAGGCGCGCTTCCTGGTGCTGCAAGGGCAGGTCGGCGAGATCCTGGAGCTGCTGCCGCGCGTGCCGCCGGAGCTGCGCCAGACCGTCGAGGCGACGACGTCGCCCGGCATGCTGGCCGACCTCGCCATCACCTATCTCGACGCGACGCCGGCCGAGAAGCAGGACATCCTGGAGACGCTCGACCTGGTGCCGCGCTTGGACAAGGTCTCCAAGCTGCTGGCGCGTCGTCTGGAAGTGCTGCGGCTGTCGGCCGAGATCGGCAACAAGACCCGCGAATCGCTCGACTCGCGCCAGCGCGAAGTGCTGCTGCGCGAGCAGATGGCCGCCATCCAGAAGGAGCTGGGCGACGAAAGCTCCAACAAGCAGGAGCTGGCCGATCTCGAGAAGGCGGTCGCCGCGGCCAAGATGCCAACCGAGGTCGAGCAGGTGGCGAAGAAGGAACTGCGCCGCCTGCAGCGCACGCCCGAGGCTGCCGCCGAGTACAGCATGATCCGGACTTATCTGGACACGCTGATCGAGCTGCCGTGGGCGCCGCCCGAGCCGAAGGACATCGACATCGCCGAGGCGCGCCGTGTGCTCGATGCCGATCACTATGGGCTGGAGAAGATCAAGAAGCGCATCATCGAGTATCTCGCGGTGCGCAAGCTCGCGCCCGAGGGCAAGGCGCCGATCCTGTGCTTCGTCGGCCCGCCCGGCGTCGGCAAGACCTCGCTCGGCCAGTCGATCGCCCGCGCCATGGGCCGCAAGTTCACGCGCATCAGCCTGGGCGGCCTGCATGACGAGGCCGAGATCCGCGGCCATCGCCGGACCTATATCGGCGCCATGCCGGGCAACGTCATCCAGGCGATTCGCAAGGTCGGCGCGCGCGACTGCGTGATGATGCTGGACGAGATCGACAAGATGGGCACCGGCATGCACGGCGATCCGTCGGCGGCGCTGCTGGAGGTGCTCGATCCCGAGCAGAACTCGACGTTCCGCGACAACTATCTCGACGTGCCGTTCGACTTGAGCCGCGTCGTGTTCATCACCACGGCCAACATGCTGGAGACCATCCAGGGGCCGCTGCGCGACCGCATGGAGATCATCGCGCTCACCGGCTACACGTCGGGCGAGAAGCTCGAGATCGCCAAGCGCTACCTGGTGCGCCGCCAACTCGAGGCCAACGGCCTCAAGGCCGAGCAAGTCCAGCTCGACGATGCGGCGCTCAGCGCCATCATCGACGGCTATACGCGCGAGGCGGGCGTGCGCAGTCTCGAGCGCGAGGTCGGCCGCGTGCTGCGCTCGGTGGCGGTCGAGTTCGCCGAGGGCGCTGCCAGCAAGAAGCATATCGGCGTCGCCGACCTCGAGAAGATCCTGGGGCCGGTGCGTTTCGAGAACGAGGTCGCCATGCGCTCGAGCGTGCCGGGCGTGGCGACCGGGCTCGCCTGGACGCCCGTGGGCGGCGACATCCTGTTCATCGAAGCGACGCGCACGCCGGGCGGCGGCAGGCTGCAGCTGACCGGACAGCTGGGCGAGGTCATGCGCGAGAGCGCTCAGGCTGCCTACAGCGTGGTGAAGAACATGGCAGCGTCGCTCAAGATCGACCAGAGCCTGATCGAGAAGAGCGACATCCACGTCCACGTACCGGCCGGCGCCACGCCCAAGGACGGGCCGAGCGCGGGCGTGGCCATGTTCATGGCGCTCACCTCGCTGTTCACCGGCCGCGTGATCCGCAGCGACACGGCGATGACGGGCGAGATCAGCCTGCGCGGACTGGTGCTGCCGGTCGGCGGCATCAAGGAGAAGGTCGTGGCCGCCGCGGCTGCCGGCATCACCCGGGTGATGCTGCCGGCCCGCAACAAGCGCGACTACGACGACATCCCGGAGGAAGTGCGCAACAAGCTGGAGTTCGTCTGGCTGGAGAAGGTCGACGACGCCGTGGTAGCGGGGCTGCAGCCGGCTTAGACGAGGAGCTCAAGCTCTTCCGGACCGCGAGCCTCCGGCTCGCTCATGATCATGAGCGAGCCGGAGGCTCGCGGTCCGGAAGACCATGAGTGCCAATTTAACTAAGCCGCCTTTGCTTGGCTCTCCGTCGCGCGCTTCAGTGCCGCCCGCGCCAGCAGGCGCGTCGAGTCGAGCGTCGGCAGGGCTGAGTTCCTATCGTTGATGATCAGCGGGATCTCGGTGCAGGCCAGCACTACGGCGTCGCAACCCTGGTCCTTCAAGTGCGCGATGACCTGTTGGAAGTAGGCCACGCCCGCCGGCGTGAACTGGCTGCACACCAGCTCATCCATGATGATGCGGTTGCACTCGTCCCGCTCGACCGCGCTCGGCTTGACGTAGTGCAGGCCTCGCGCCGCGAGCTTCTCCGGATAGACCTCGCTGTCGACCAGCCATTTGGTGCCGGTGATGCCGATGCGCCGATAGCCGCGCTCGGCGGCATGCTGGGCCGCGACCTCGGCGATGTGCAGCCAGGGCAGGGGCGACTTCGGCAGCACGTGCGGCAACGCCTGGTGGATCGTGTTGTCCGGGCAGATCAGGAAATCGGCGCCCATCTTCGCGAGCTTGTGCGCCGAGGCGAGCATCAGCTCGCCCACGGCCGGCCAGTCGTTGCGATCGAGATGCGCCACGTAGTCGGCGAGCGATGGCGTATGCATCGATACTTCGGGATGCGCGTGCGGACCCATCAGCGCCGCGCCCTCGACGCAGATGGTGCGATAGCAGAGGGCGGCGCCCTCGGCCGAACAGGCGACGATGCCGATATGCCCGGCCATCAGCTCTTGATCCGCATGCGGCCGAGGAAGTCGCGCTTGCCCAGAGGCACGCCCTTGTTGCGCAGGATGTCGTACGCCGTGGTGGCGTGGAAATAGAAGTTGGGCAGCGAGAAGGACAGCAGGAAGCCCTCTGCCGTGAACGGGATCTTCATCGTCGGCAATTGGAAGGTCACGTCCTTGCCCTGCGTCGCGTCGACGTCGGCGGCCTTGACCTGCTGCAGCGCCTCGCGCGCCTCAGTCACGGCCTTCTGCAGCCCGGCATAGTCCATGGTCGCCGGAATCGCCGAGGGTGGTCCAAACACGCCGTCCTTCACGCCCTTGATGGCGCCCAGGGAATGATGCGCCGTCGCCCATACCTGGAACTTGAACGGCAGCATGTCCGCGTGGAGCCGCTCGTCGAGGATGGCATTGGGATCGGCGTTGCTGCCCTGAAAGTGGGTGAGGCCCTTGGCGAGGAACCCTTCCATGGCTCCCAAGGTTTGTAGGTAGTTCGTGACGCTGAGATCATAGAGTGAAATGGCCATGGCGGTTTTCTCCCAATTGCCTATCGCAACATTCGCATCAAATCCAAGTAGGCCGTCCAGACATTACCTTGGTCGAGTGCCCAGAAATTATAGCCCCAGCCGCCGTCGCAGCGCTCGCTCAGGCGGTTCACAAATTCCTGAGTCGCGATCAGGGCACCAGGCCAGTAGGCCGGCTGGAACAGTGAAATGCCGGGCAGAATCCGTTCTTCATTCAAATAGAGCTCGCGGGTCATGATGAAGTGTGGATAGGCGACGTATCTGCTGCCGTCGACATTGGCAAACTCAGCTGCCGCGTCTTTCCCGCGGAAAGCTGCTCGGCGAGGAAGTCCCTCAACGGTGCATCGACGATGAAGTATTCACCCAGGTGGTAGAAGTTGCGCACGATCTCGTTGGCGAAAGGTACCGGTGGCTTCGGAAAGCTGTAGACCAACCTGTCGATGGACCGTGGCAGGCGCCACCGCCTGCACCGCACAAGCTCTTCGAAGGCGGAGACATTGGGCGGCGCGGCAAGCGAGCCGCTGATGTCGGGCCGGAAGCCGTAGCCGCTGGGGACGAACACCTGGAAACACGAAGGCATGCCCGTGGGAGATAGCTCTTTCTCATAGGGCATCAAAGCTTCCTCATTCGTCGGCGGCTACCGATCGTATAGTCTCGCCGCCAACTCAAACGTCATCAGGAGACGCCCGATGATCGACCTGCACTACTGGCCGACACCCAACGGCTTCAAGATCACCATCATGCTCGAGGAATGCGGGCTGCCCTACAAGATCGTGCCCGTGAACATCGGTACGGGCGAGCAGTTCAAGCCGGAGTTCCTGAAGATCAGCCCCAACAACCGCATGCCGGCCATCGTCGATCACGAGCCGCCGGGCGGCGGCGCGCCGGTGTCGGTGTTCGAATCGGGCGCCATCCTGCAATACCTCGCCGAGAAGGCGGGCAAGTTCCTGCCGAAGGACCTGCGCGGCAAGTACGAGACCCTGCAATGGGTGAACTGGCAGATGGGCGGACTGGGGCCGATGGCGGGCCAGGCCAACCACTTCAACATGTATGCGCCGCAGTTCAATCCGACCGAGGCGTTGAAGTACGGGCAGGAGCGTTACAGCAACGAGGTAAACCGCCTGTTCGGCGTGCTGAACAAGCGCCTGGCCGACCGGGCCTATGTCGCCGGTGACTACTCGATCGCCGACATGGCGATCTGGCCATGGGTCGTAGGCTTCAAGAACTTCGGCCAGAAGCTGGAGGATTTCCCGAATCTGCAGAAGTGGTTCGAGCAGACGGTCGGCCAGCGGCCGGCGGTTCAGAAGGGCAAGACGGTTGGTCTCGAACTGCGCCCGAAGCCCGGCATCAACACCGACGAGCAGCGTAAGATCCTGTTCGGCCAGACCGCGTCGGTGGTGCGCTGACTGCTGACAGAAGCTGACAGCTTGGGAATCGTAGACAGGCGGCCAGAAGGAGGGCCGCCATGTCCGCGACTGCCAATCCCAGCACCGACTTCGATTTCTTGATGGGCAATTGGAATTGCCACCATCGCTATCTCGTGCAGCGTCTGGCGGACTGCCATGACTGGGTCGAGTTCGACGGCGGTTTTGCCGCGCGCAAGATCCTGGGCGGCTTCGGCAACATCGACGAGGGCGAGATCAACCTGCCGGGCGACGCCTATACCGGCGTGAGTCTCCGGACCTGGGATCCTCACGAATCCCGCTGGTCGATCTACTGGCTCGATAGCCGCCGGCCCGGCTACCTCTTCCCGCCGGTCCATGGCGGCTTCGAGAAGGGTGTCGGCACTTTCTATGGCGACGACAGCTTCAAGGGCCGGCCGATCCGCGCACGTTTGACGTGGTCGCGCATTACCGAGCGGTCGGCGCGTTGGGAGCAGGCCTTCTCGCTCGACGAAGGCAACAACTGGGAGACCAACTGGTACATGGATTTCACGAGAGTGTAACATCATGGCCAAGACCTTCTTCGCCGTGCTCAACACGCGTGGGCCCAACTGGGACGATTCGAAGCCCATGGAAGAACAGGTCGACTGGCGGGCCCATGCAGACTTCATGAATGGGCTGGCCAACGAAGGGTTCGTGCTGCTGGGCGGCCCGTTCAAGGGCACGCGCGACGTGCTGTTGGTCGTGCGGGCGGAGGACAGGCAGGAAGTCGAAGCGCGCTTGTCGCCGGATTGCTGGGTCGTCAAGGGCCTCCTGCGCAATCTCCGGATCGAACCGTGGGAATTGCGGCTGGGCTCCCTCGACCCTTGACGCTAAGAGGGCGGACAACCACGTTCTCCCTGCCCTTTGAACCGAAAGGGCAGGAGGCACCATCATGCAATCTCAGGAACGCGAGCTGATCAACGGCCTGTTCGGCCGCCTGCAGCCGTTCGAAACCCAGCCGCGCGACAGCGAGGCTGAAGCGCTGATCAAGGACACCATCGCTCGCCAGCCCGCCGCGCCGTACCTGCTCGTGCAGACCGTGCTGGTGCAGGAGCAGGCGCTGAAAGCGGCGCAGGAGCGCATCGCCGAGCTCGAGGCCGGGGCGGGCGCCGCAGCGCCGGCCGCGTCCGGCTTTCTGGGCAGCGCGCCCAAGATAGGCCCGTGGGGCGCCCAGCCCGCCGCACCCGCCGCGCCGCCTCCCTCCGTTCCTTCGACGCGTTCACCGCTGCAGGCCGCGGTGGCGCCGCAGCAGGGCGGCGGCGGTGGTTTCCTGCGCACGGCGATGGCGACTGCGGCCGGTGTTGCCGGCGGCGCGCTGCTGTTCGAAGGCATCCGCAGCCTGATGGGCAACAATCCCGGGCCGTTCGGACAGACGGCGGCGGCGCAGCCCGCGCCCTTGTTGCCGCAGGACAACCAGCAGGCCCTGGCCGACAGCAACCCGATGCCCGACGACCTGCGCAATGACGACTACGATACAGCCGCCTACGACGACAGTGGCGGCGACATGGGCGGGTCCGACGACGAGTGGGCCTGAGCTTTTCTTAACTGCAAAGGGGGGAACGAGGAGATGATCGAGCTTCATACATGGGGCACGCCCAACGGCCGCAAGATTTCGATAATGCTGGAGGAGTGCGGGCTGCCCTATAGCGTGCACAAGATCGACATTTCCAAGGGCGAGCAGTTCAAGCCCGAGTTCCTCAAGATCAGCCCCAACAACCGCATCCCGGCGATCGTCGATCCCGACGGTCCCGGCGGCAAGCCGATCAGCCTGTTCGAATCTGGCGCCATCCTGATCTACCTCGCCGAGAAGACCGGCAAGTTCCTGTCGAAGGATCCGGTGCAGAAGTACAAGACGCTGGAATGGCTGATGTGGCAGATGGGCGGCGTCGGCCCGATGTTCGGCCAGGCCCATCACTTCCTGCGCGCCGCGCCGACCAAGATCGAGTACGGCATCAAGCGCTACGTCGACGAGGCCAAGCGCCT